>Ga0180429_10002194_pt1 | contig 16235 bp, 10 predicted proteins | sample SS_ome_FD_132428 | JGI IMG/M metagenome (GOLD analysis project Ga0180429, IMG submission 132428) | Hypersaline lake sediment archaeal communities from the Salton Sea, California, USA - SS_1_S_1 metaG | ecosystem: Environmental > Aquatic > Non-marine Saline and Alkaline > Hypersaline > Sediment ...
ATATCGCCCGGCTTCATATCTCTGTCTATATGGTTCTTTATTTCTTCCGAATAGATCTCATCGAATTTCCTTACCTCCGTCCCCGCAAGCTCCTCCAGTTTCCTGGCTGCCGGATCAAGCCTGAACTTATCCTCGGGCTTTCCCTTGGGTCTTCCCAGGTGCGACATAAGGATTGTTTTTGCCTTATTCTTCTTAAGATATTCTATGGTGGGCAGTGAAAGCCTTATCCTGGTATCATCGGTCACCGATAGCTCCTGGTCAAGGGGTACATTATAATCTACCCTGACTATGACCTTTTTACCGCTTATATCTATATCCCTGACAGTCTTCCTGTCAAACATGATCATCACCGGACCTTTTCATGAAACAGCCGGAACGGCAATGCTCCGGCTGTATATATTTTTTTATTTTATGATCTACCTGGTTATATAACTCACCAGGTCAAAAAGCCTGCTGGAATATCCCCATTCATTGTCATACCAGGACAGGACCTTTATCAGATTATCCTGCTTGTAGGTGCCGCCGGCATCAAATACTGATGAATGGGCATTGCCTACTATGTCCGCCGAGACGATAGGCTCTTCAGTATACTGGAGTATACCCTTTAGCGATTCCGTACCTGCCGCATCCTTAAAGGCAAGGTTGATCTCCTCTACGCTGGCATCTTTTTCAAGATCGACCACCAGGTCCACCAGCGACCCCACGGGTATGGGGATCCTGACAGCCAGGCCGTTTAACTTGCCGTTCAGTTCGGGTATCACCAGGCCGATAGCGCTGGCAGCTCCGGTAGATGTAGGTATCGCTGACAGGGCAGCGGCCCTGGCCCTCCTCATATCGCTGTGAGGCAGGTCAAGTATCCTCTGGTCATTGGTATATGCATGAATGGTGGTCATAAGACCTGTCTTTATGCCGAAATTGTCATTGAGTATCTTGCATACAGGCGCAAGCGCATTGGTGGTGCAGGAAGCATTGGAAATTATATTATGCTTGTCCCTGTCATATTCATCATGGTTGACCCCCAGGACAAGAGTGATGTCAGCCCCATTTTCCTTGCAGGGCGCGGATACTATCACTTTCTTTGCACCGGCATCAATATGCTTCTGGGCTGTTTCCCTGGTGCGGAATATTCCCGTTGATTCTATGGCCACATCTACTCCCGTATCGCCCCAGGGCAGCTCCGCCGGGTCCTTTGTGGATGTGACTTTTATTTTCCTGCCGTCTACTATAAGGGCATCTTCTTCAGCCTTTATATCCATATCCAGCACACCGTATACTGAATCATACTTCAGCAGATGAGCCAGCGTTTTGGTCGGGAAAAGATCGTTTATAGCCACTATCTCGACAGCATCTGTGCTGTCATGTTTTAGTTTAGCCCTGAAAAACTGTCTTCCTATCCTTCCAAAACCATTGATTCCCACTTTTATTGCCATTTTTCCTCCCCTTTTTTATTATTTACCAATAAAAGTACTTAGAAAATTAATAATCTACAAAATTGGAATATTGTATCAGATTTGCAACAAACATAAAAGCAATTTTTCATATAAGGTGCAATATCTCCCCTGCTTTTTTAGCTATCTGTCCTTTTAATGTCTTTATGGAACAGCCTGGATGAATATCCTTTGAGATTGAGGTATTCGTTTATCTTCTCGGCCAGCACCACAGAACGGTGCCTGCCTCCGGTACATCCTATGCCTATCCCCAGATAGCTCTTTCCTTCAGCTATATAATTCGGTATAAGGAAATCCAGCATCCCCTCAAAAAGCCTCAGGAATTTTGTAGTCTCTGTCCTTTCCAGCACAAAATCTATTACCTTCTGGTCTTTGCCGTCCAGTTCCTTCAGTTCTTTTATATAAAAAGGATTTGGCAAAAACCTCACATCCATCACAATATCCATATTCTCCTGCGGTCCGTGTTTATAGCCGAACGACACTACCGATATCTTCATGGTCTTGCTTTTTTCAGAACCGGTCATAAGCCTTTCAGCGATCTCCAGCCTGAGCTCCTTTGAGTTAAGAAGGGTGGTATCTATGACCACATCTGATATCTCCTTAAGCTTTTCCATTTTTTTTATCTCTTTTTCGATCCCGTCTTTTAGGGAACCCGACTCGACCAGGGGATGTTTCCGGCGGGTCAGCGAATACCTTTTGATTATGGCATTCCTGGAAGCCTCCAAAAACAATATCCTGTAATGTATCTTTCTCTCCTTAAGCTTTTCCAGCATCCTGCCTATCTCTTCCAGGAAGTATTTGCTCCTCAGGTCTATTACCATTGCCACTCTGCTTACCCTGCTTTCCTTCTCGGAAAAATAGGCTGTAAGCTCAGTCAAGAGGTGGGCGGGAAGATTGTCTATGCAGTAGTATCCGGCATCTTCAAAATATTTTAAAGCTTCGGACTTTCCTGCTCCTGAAAGACCGGTGATTATCATCAGTTCCAGTCCTCTGTTATCGGTGTTTTTCTTCATGCTCCTTATTCATCCTGTCTATTGCCGGTTTATTATATTCTAATCTTTTTTTCATTTAAAAAAAACATAGCCATTCCAGCTGGTGCCAGAAATACAGGAAAAACGCCTACCTGTGAAGGCTATTATATATATTTACTGCATCCCTGTAGTTTATTCCCCTTATATTTACAATGTCCTCTATTTCCATATTTTTCAGCTCTTCTATGGAATCAACACCCTGAAGGATGTATGACTTCTTCCTGGCGCCTATGCCCTTTATCTCATCCAGCACAGAATGGATCATTCCCTTGCCCCTTAGCTTCCGGTGATATCCGACTGCGAAGCGGTGGGCTTCATCCCTTAGCCTTATTATTATCCTTAAGACCTCGCTGTCGATATCAAACTTTATGCCTTCCCTGAACCTTTTGCAGAATATCGTCTCCTCTTTCTTCGCTATACTTACAAGGTCGATATCCTCAATGCCCTTCCTCTCCAGCACCCTGCTTACTGCCCCGAACTGGGCCTTGCCGCCGTCGACGATCATCAGGTCCGGCCTGCGGTAAAACCCTTCCTTTATGAGGACGCTTTCCTTTTCCAGGTATCTCAGCCTTCTCTCAGCCACCTCCCCCAGCATGGCGCAATCATCCTGCCTGCTGACTGTCTTGATCCTGAAATGCCTGTATTCAGCCGGCCTGAGCTCTCCGTCCAGGGCAACCGACATGGAGCCAACAGGAAAACTTTCACCCAGGTTCGAGATATCATAGCATTCTATCCTCCTGGGAATATTGTCCAGTCCCAGTATGCTGGAGAGCCTAAGCAGTTCCCGGTAGGCCAGGCTGTGTCCGGTGGAGTCCTCAAACTTTTTCTTTTTAAGATATAGTCCCGCATTCCTTACAGCCATGTCCATTATCCTGGCTTTCTCGCCCGCCCTGGGAACTGTGATCTTTACACTCCTGTTTTTTCTTTTTTTAAACCACTCTTCCATGACTTCCCTGTCAGATGGAAGTGCGTGCACATATATTTTGGAAGGCAGGCTGTTTATATCTTCATAATACCGGTATATGAAACCAGATATGACCTCTTCCTGCCTGAGCTGGGCCATATCTTCTATCAAAAAATTATTGACCAGCGCCAGCCCCCCGGCCCTGTAGGTGAAAAGGCTGACCGACACCCTGTTTTCTTCCCTGTTTACGGCAATAAAATCCCAGGCATCGGTGCTGTCAAATATTATCCTCTGGTCCTGATGCAATTTTCTTATATTATCAATGATATTTTTTATCCCGGCAGCCTCTTCAAATCTCATGCTGTCTGAGAGCTGCTTCATCCTTTTTTCAAGGTCTTTTATGATCCCTTTATCGCTTCCCCTGAGAAAGCTCCTTATGAGCCCTATATTCTTCCCATACTCCTCCTCTGAGATATTCCCGGTACAGGGCGCGCTGCAGAGGCCCATATGGTAATTGAGGCAGGGAGGCCTGGAGCTTTTCCCCGGCCTGGTTTTCCTGCAGTCCCTGATCCTGAACACCTTCCTCAGGTATTCCGCTGTCTTCCTGGCGGCAGCGGCATCAGTATAGGGTCCGAAATACCTTGCTGTCCTTATATTCCTGTTCCTGGTAAGGAATACCCTGGGGTATTTTTCATCGGTAACAGCTATAAAGGGATATGATTTGTCGTCTTTGAGGTCTATATTATATTTGGGACGGTATTTCTTTATGAGGCTGCCTTCCAGTATGAGGGCTTCGACCTCATTTGATGTCACTATATAATCAATATTTTTTATACTGGCTGTAAAACCGGGCGGCTTCATATAGGGTAGACTACTGACAGATCCAGAAAAATAACTCCTTACCCGGTTATATATATTCCTGGCCTTCCCTATATATATTATTTTTTCATCCTTATCCCTGAAAAGATATACACCCGGTTTTTTGGGAAGGATATCCAGCAATTCCCGGGGATAGGTCCCTGATTTTTTTATGTCATCTTTCACTTGTCCGCACCGGCTGTTATCCTTTTCAGGCTGTTTCTTAAAAACCTTCCCGTATGTGAGGACTTATGGGCGGCTATGTCTTCAGGTGTGCCCATGGCTACGATGCTGCCGCCATGGTTTCCCCCTTCAGGACCCAGATCTATTATGTAGTCGGCAGTCTTTATAACCTCCATATTGTGCTCGATGACCAGCACCGTATTCCCTGCATCCACCAGGCGTTCCAGGATCTTTAAAAGCTTGCTTATATCATAAAAATGGAGCCCGGTAGTGGGTTCATCCAAAAGGTACAGCGTATTTCCGGTGCTCCTCTTGGAAAGCTCGGTGGAGAGCTTCACTCTCTGGGCCTCGCCTCCGGAAAGGGTGGTGGAAGACTGTCCCAGTTTGATATAGCCCAGGCCTACATCATTTATGAGTTCAAGCTTATTCTTTATTTTTGGTATATTCTCAAAAAAAGCCAGGCTTTCCTCCACAGACATATTCAGCACATCATCTATGTTTTTCCCCTTATACTTTATCTCCAGGGTGTCCCGGTTAAACCTTTTGCCCTTGCAGACTTCGCATGGCACATAGACATCGGGAAGAAAATGCATCTCGATCTTTATCACTCCGTCGCCGTTGCAGTATTCACATCTGCCTCCCTTTACATTGAAGCTGAACCTACCCGGCTTATAGCCCCTGAGCCTGGCGTCATGGGTCCGGGAAAAAAGCTCCCTTATATAGGTGAATACTCCGGTATAGGTAGCCGGATTGGAGCGCGGCGTCCTTCCTATGGGAGACTGGTCTATGACTATTACCCTGTCCAGGTTTTCATGACCGGTTATGCTGTCATGCTCTCCGGGACGGATCCTTGACCTCATGAGCTTATTGGAAAGTGCAGGAAACAGTATCTCATTTACCAGGGTGCTTTTTCCCGAACCCGATACCCCGGTAACAGCTAACATCTTTCCCAGCCCGATGTCTATATCTATATTTTTAAGGTTATGATGCCTGGCCCCTTTTATGGTGATCTTTTTGCCATTGCCGGTCCTCCTCTTTTCCGGGACTGCTATTGACATCTCGCCTTTCAAGTATTTTCCGGTTATGGACTGGCGGCAGTCATAGATATCTTCCTGCCTGCCGTTAAACACTATTTTTCCCCCATGTATTCCGGCGCCGGGACCGATATCCACCAGGTGGTCGGCTGACCTTATCGTCTCTTCATCATGCTCTATTACTATTATGGTATTGCCAAGGTCTTTTAGCCTTTTAAGCGCATCTATGAGTTTCCTGTTATCCCTCTGGTGAAGACCTATACTGGGTTCATCCAGTATATATAATACTCCCACCAGACCGGAACCTATCTGGGTTGCCAGCCTGATGCGCTGGGACTCCCCTCCGGAAAGGGTATTGGCCTTCCTTTCCAGCGTCAGATAGCCAAGTCCCACATCCTTCAGGAAATCCAGTCTTTCTATTATCTCCTTTACCAGCCTTTTCCCTATTATCTTCTCCCTTTCGGACATCTCGAGATGTTTCAGCCAGCTGATATTGTCCTCGATGGTCATCTCACAGAAATCAGCTATGGATAAGCCTCCTATCTTTACCGAAAGGCTTTCCTTCTTAAGCCTTTTACCGCCACAGCTGCTGCAGGGGGTGCTGGCTATCATCTTTTCTATTTTGGTCCTCTGGTGATCGGACTCTGTCTCCATATACCTGCGGCTCAGGTTATTGGCCAGGCCCTCGAATTTCAATGAATAGAACCTTATATGCCCTTTATGGTTCCTGTATTTTACCTTTATCCTTTTGCCGTCAGTACCATAAAGTATCACCTTTTGTATTTCCTTATCCAGGTCCCTGAAAGGAGTATCGAGGTCAAAACCATATTCCCGGGCAAGGCTCCTCATCAGCTGGGAATAATAATTGGAATAACCCATATTGAAAAAGGGGATAGCTCCGTCTATTATGCTTAGGCCGGGATCTTCCACTATCAGCTGCGGGTCTATCTCTTTGCTTATGCCCAGTCCCCCGCATTCACCGCATGCCCCGTAAGGGCTGTTGAATGAAAACATCCTGGGAGTAAGCTCCTCGTAGTTTATGCCGCAGTCTACGCAGGAAAAATTCTCCGAAAAACTTACTATATCTTCATTGTCCAGAAGCTGTATGTATACAATACCGCCGCTCTCGGCAAGTGATATCTCGATATCCTCTGCCAGTCTTTTCCTTATCCCGGGATCTATTTTCAGCCTGTCTATTATTATCTCAATATTGTGTTTAATATTCTTATCCAGTTTAAGGCCGGTATCCTGGTTCAATTCATAGATCTTCCCATCGACCCTGATCCGGGAATAGCCGTCCTTTTTTATATTGGCAAAAGTATTGCTGTATTCCCCCTTTCTCCCCCTGATTATAGGGGCCAGCACCTGGAACCTGGTACCCTGGTCCAGCTCCATGATGCGGTCCACTATCTGGTCTACAGTCTGCCTGGTTATCTTTTTGCCGCATACATAACAGTATGGCGTGCCTATCCTGGCAAAGAGCACCCTCAGATAGTCATATACCTCGGTTATGGTCCCTACTGTGGACCGGGGGTTTTTGGATACCCCTTTCTGGTTTATGGATACAGCCGGGGAGAGCCCCTCTATAAGGTCTACGTCAGGCTTGTCCATCTGCCCCAGGAACTGCCTGGCATATGAAGACAGGGATTCCACATAACGTCTCTGTCCCTCCGCATATATGGTATCGAATGCCAGTGAGGATTTCCCGGAACCGCTTACCCCGGTAAATACTATGAGGCTGTCCCTGGGTATCCTCAGGCTTACATTCTTGAGGTTATGCTCTCTTGCGCCTTTTATATATATTTCCTGTTTCATCCGGCCTCTCGTCTTCCCTCTCGATACTGGCTATCTTTTTTATCCTTTTTATCTCATCCCTTATGGCAGCTGCATTCTCGAAATTAAGTTCCCTGGCCTCAATATACATCTCCTCTTCCAGCCCGGAGATTATTTTGGCTATCTTTCCAGGGTCCATCTTCAGTATGCCGGCAGAAGTGATCTTTTTACCCTCTTTGGTATCCGGCAGATCCCCTGCCCTGCCCGGCTTTATACCTCTGCTGTAAAGTATATCAGAGATCGCCTTATTTATAGTCCTGGGCGTGATATTGTTCCTTAGGTTAAACTCCATCTGGAGTTTTCTGCGCCTGTTAGTCTCATCCAGGGCATTTCTTATGGAGTTGGTCATATTGTCAGCATACATTATCACCCTGCCGTTTACATTCCTGGCCGCCCTTCCTATAGTCTGTATAAGTGATATCTCTGACCGGAGAAAACCTTCCCTGTCGGCATCAAGGATGACTACCAGGGATACTTCCGGCAGGTCCAGGCCCTCCCTCAGAAGGTTGATGCCCACCAGAACATCGAATTCCCCCGATCTTAACCCCCTCAGGATCTCCACCCGGTCCAGGGTGTCAATATTGGAATGCAGGTACTGAACCTTTACACCGTGGCCGGAAAGGTAATCGGTAAGGTCTTCTGCCATTTTTTTGGTCAGGGTAGTGACCAGCACCCTTTCCTTCCGTCTTACTATGGCCCCTATCTCGGATATCAGGTCATCCACCTGGCCCCGGGTAGGCCTGATGATGACCTGGGGATCGATAAGTCCGGTAGGCCTTATTATCTGTTCCACCACCTGCTGGCTTACCTTTTTCTCATAAGGTCCCGGGGTGGCGGAAGTAAATACCACCCTTTTTACCTTTTCTTCAAATTCCTCGAACTTAAGGGGACGGTTATCCAGGGCTGAAGGAAGCCTGAACCCATAATCCACCAGGGTCTGCTTGCGTGAACGGTCTCCTGCATACATGCCCCTGATCTGGGGTACCCCAATATGTGATTCATCTATAACCATCAGGAAATCCTGCGGGAAAAAATCCAGCAGTGTATTGGGCGCTTCACCGGGTCTCTTCCCGGTTATATGGCGGGAATAATTCTCAATGCCGCTGCAGAACCCGAGCTCGGAGATCATTTCCATATCATACCTGGTGCGGGACTCTATGCGCTGCGCTTCCAGGAGCTTTCCTTCCGACCTGAAATAATTAATCCTGTCCTTTAATTCTTCCTCTATGGTTTCCAGGGCCCTTTCCACCCATTCCACAGTTGCCAGGAAATGGGTGGCGGGAGAGATTATATATGCATCCCTGTCCCCGAAAAGCTCCCCGGATACGGGATCGAATTCCTCGATCTTTTCCACTTCATCGCCAAAAAGGCCCACCCTTACCGCCCGGTCCTGATATGCGGGAAAGACTTCTACCGTATCGCCTTTGACCCTGAATGCCCCATTTGTGAATTCATACTCATTTCGTTCATAGCGGATATTTACCAGGCGGCTTATAAGGTTTTCCCGGTCAAATTCTTTCCCCTTCCTTATGACCACCCTCTGCCTCTCATACTCCTGGGGGGAACCGAGACCATATATACATGATACGCTGGCAACTACCACCACATCTTTCCTGGTATAGAGTGAATTGGTGGTAGAAAGCCTGAGTTTCTCTATCTCTTCATTGATGGAAGTATCTTTTTCGATATACATGTCTTTGCCCGGGATATATGCTTCCGGCTGGTAATAATCGTAGTAGCTGACAAAATACTCCACCGCATTATCCGGGAAATACTCCCTGAACTCATTGCAAAGCTGGGCGGCCAGTGTCTTGTTGGGCGCCAGCACCAGGGTGGGAAGCTGGACTTGCTGGATAACATTTGCCATGGTATAAGTCTTTCCTGAACCGGTCACCCCCAGAAGGCTCTGGAACTTATATCCCTTTTCAAGACCCTGGCTCAGCCTGGCAATAGCCTGGCTCTGGTCACCCTGTGGTGAATAGTTAGAGGTTAGCTTAAACCTTTCCTGCCGCATTGTCTTTTTCTCTGTCCTCTATTTCTTCCATTGTATTTGATGTCTTACGGAAGAGTTTTTCCAGATCTCCGTCATTTATTATTGTAAAACCGACACGTTCCTTATTTATCTCTATATGCTGGCCCTTTACCTTTAATTCTATATCATTATCACTGAATTTTTTATCTTTAAGGAACTTTTTCCTGGTCTTTTCATCAGATTCTACCAGTATTATATGATGGCACATGATATCCAGCCCTGCGCCGAATAAAACTGCTGCATCGATTATTATATGCCCTGGCCCACTTGCGGAACCGATTATCTTGCTTACTTCTTTCCTGATCCAGGGAAACATGATGCGGTTCAGCCGGAAAAGCTGTTTCCGGCTGGAAAATACTATGCCTGCCAGCCTGCCGAAATCCACATGTCCGCCTTCTTTGAAAATATTGTCCCCGAATGTGCTCCTCAGGCGGTGCTTGATAGCAGGATACTTTTCATACAATCCCCTGGCTAAGGTGTCTATATCCAGCACCAGGGCATCGGGGCGGATTTTTTTTATAAACCCGGCAACTGTACTTTTACCCGATGATATCCTTCCTGTTATTCCTATTATGCTTATAGCTTCCTTCTTTCATAATATTGGACCGGGCAACTTTCTGGCGGTATCCGGCCATGAAAATATAGACAGCATAATATACAACTGATTTTTTAAGGATCTAAATAAAAAAGTATAAACTACGATTCAGACCGGGATCATTCCAAATTGGCTTCATCCTTAAGCTCTTTAAGGATCTCCTTTATTTTCTTTTCCTTTTCATCGGTGTCGGGTCCGTTCTCATCCCCGGTATCTTCCTTCCGCGGTTCTTCTGCCTTTTCTTCGGACTCTTCCGTAACCGCTTCCCCGGTCTCCCCGGATCCTTCCCGGGCTTCTTCCCTGTCCCCGTCATCGCCGGTATTTTCCGGTTTTATCTCACCATTATTATCCCCGTCAGGACTATCGCTGTTTTCTTCTTCGGGACTCTCGACCTGCTTTATGCTGAAAGCCATACGTCTTTTATCAAAATCTATATCGATGATCCTTACGATGACCTCATCGCCTATCTTGGCTATATCGCTGGGTCTTCTTACGGGTTCGTCTGCCAGTTCCGATATGTGCACCAGTCCTTCCAGCCCGTCTTCTATCTGTACAAAGAGGCCGAATTTGACGATCCGGGTGACTTTTCCGTTTATTATATCTTTATTTGAATAATTCTTGATCTTTTCCATCCAGGGGTCTTTCTGGGTCTGTTTCAGCCCCAGGGACAATCTCTGCTTTTCCCTGTCTATGTCAAGTATCTCTACATCCACTTCCTGGTTCACCTCGACTACTTCGGAAGGATGCTTGACATGATTCCATGAAAGTTCTGATATATGGACCAGCCCGTCTACGCCGTCCACATCTACGAATGCCCCGAAGTCGGCAATACTGGTTATGACGCCTTTCCTTACCTGGCCCACATCCATACTTTCAAGTATCTCCTGTCTCTGCTCTCTTCTCTCATCCTCGATAATAGCTTTCCTGGAAAGCACCACATTGTTCCTGTTCCTGTCAACCTCGATTACCCTGCAGGTACATTTTTCACCCAGGTATGAGTCCAGCTCCCTTGTCTTCCTGATATCGATAAGGGATGCCGGCAAAAAGCCCCTGAGGCCTATATCAACTATAAGCCCGCCCTTTACACATTCGATTATCTCGCCGTCAATGGTCCCGCTGTCCTGGAATATCTTTTCCACCCGGTCAAAATTCTGCTCCATCTCCGCCCTTTTCTTGGAAAGGATGCAGCGTCCATCCTGATCTTCCTTCTGGAGTACTACTACCTCCAGCACATCATCGATATTAAGGACCTCTTCTGGTTTTACATTATTCCTTATTGATAATTCATGTACTGGTATTACGCCCTCAGACTTAAATCCTATGTCTACCAGGACCTCGTCCTTTTCGATCTTTACTACTCTTCCTTTTAATACGTCTCCGTCATTAAAATTTACCATGGTAAGTTCATAATTGGGCACCATTACGCCATTTTCATCCTCTACCATGTAGTTCTCGTCTGTCAGTTCGATGTTAATATTATTTTTTTCTGCCATGTTTTTCTTAAATAACCTCCGTTTTTTATAAACAAACAAAAAGGATATCACGCAAGGAAATATTAATCAATAATTTCAGGATTATTTTACATATACCAGTTTTTTCCCGTCTTTATATCGACTTTTAATCTTACTTTTAACTCCAGCACATCCTCCATGGATTCCCTTACTGTCTTTTCCATAATACCTGCATCTGCCTGCCTTAACTCCAGCACTATCTCATCATGCACATGCAGTATTATATTGCTGTCTACTGATTCCGAAGACAGCCTGTCATGAAGCCTTATGGTGGCCAGCTTCATTATGTCTGCCGCGCTCCCCTGAATGGGGGTATTAACGGCATATCTTTCTCCAAGCAGCCTTATCCTTCCATTGCTGCTGCCAAGCTCTCTTATATATCTCTTCCTGCCGAACATAGTGGTAGAATATCCATTTTTAACAGCACTTTCGATCAGGCCTTTAAGGTATCTGTCGACCATGGGGTACCTTTCAAAATACCTCTTTATATATTCCCCCGCCTCCTCATTGGATATGGAAAGCCTGCTGGCCAGTCCAAAGTCTGTCATGCCGTATATTATGCCGAAATTAATGGCCTTTGCCTTTCTCCTCATCTCTTCCGGAACATCGTCATAGTCTATACCGAATATCTCGGAAGCAGTCCTGCTGTGGATGTCTTCTCCCCGGTTAAATGTTTCAATAAGGCTGCTGTCCCCGGAAAGGTGCGCCAGCACCCTTAGCTCTATCTGGGAATAATCCGAAGCCATAAGCAGGTCATAACCCTTTCCCGGTATGAATGCCTTTCTTATCTGTTTTCCCAGTGAAGTCCTGACCGGGATATTCTGCAGGTTGGGGTCGCTGGAACTTATCCTGCCGGTAGTAGTGCCCATCTGGTTGTAGCTGGTATGCAGCCTTCCGTCAACAGGGTCTATAAGCCGGGGAAGCACATCCACATAAGTGTTCTTGAGTTTGGTCTTTTCCCGGTAGTCCAGTATCCTGTCTATCACGGGAGATGTCTCCCTTATGGCTTTAAGGACGGCAGCATCAGTGGAAAACCCGGTCTTGGTCTTTTTAAGGGCAGGCAGTCCCAGGTCTTCAAACAATATTTCCGCCAGCTGCTGAGACGAGTTTATGTTAAACTGCTTTCCGCATATGGCGTATATATCTTCTGTAAGTTTTTTTATCTGGATATCATATTCCTTTATAAGGCGGCCCAGATAATCCTTATCTATGGCCACACCCTTGTTCTCGATTTCTGCCAGTATACCTATAAGAGGCTCCTCTATTTCCTCATACAGAGGGGCCAGGCTGTTTTCCTGGAGCTTTTTTACCAGCCTTTTTCCCAGCCCTTCAAGCAGGGCGGCTTCCTTTAACACCTGTCCGTATCTTTCTTTATCAAGATCTTTTCCGGCACCGGGGGACCCAAAGTCAAGAGACATCTGGGTATCGCCGGCATCCTGGTTTCCGCTTCCGGGTAACCTGATATCATCCATTTCCATGCCCAGTATACGGGAAGACATCTCGGCCATATCAGCTGATGACCTGAGCGGGTTCAGCATCAAAAACATTATTTCCAGGTCGTAAAGCCTCCCTTTTACTTCTATATCGTTTTTCAAAAAAAACTTTATGACCTGCTTGAGGCGGATGCCGGTCTTTTTTATATCCCGGTCTTCCATTATTGCCCTTATGGTCCCTGATGACTTTTTATCCTTAAGTATGGAGTCATCTGCCAGGAATGCTTTTCCCCCTCCGGTATATAGCAGTATGTCTGAAGCAGCAGGGCCGGCAGGCATCAAATATATTTGATCCTTTACCGGACCCGGGGCAGTACCGCCCCTGAATCTTTCCAGCTCCAGGGAAGGAAGCTCCAGGCTTTCTGCTTCTCCGCTGCTCCCTGCTATATCCATAAGACCTGCATATCCCGGCAGCCTCTTTAACAGGCTCCCGAATTCCAGGCGCCCGAATACATCTTTTATCTTTCTGATATCAATATCCCTGAAACTTCTTTCAACCGCTTTCCTGTCTATTTCAAGGTCCTTTTTTAATGTGGCAAGTTCTTTGCTTTTCATCGCCAGGTCCCTGTTTGCCTCAAGCAGGCCCTGCAGTTTGAGGCTCTTTATCTCAGCCATCTTCTCGTATATGCCCTCCAGGCTGCCGAATTCATTTATGAGTTTGACCGCTGTTTTGGGTCCTATACCGGGTACACCCGGTATATTATCAGAGCTGTCTCCCATAAGAGCCAACAGGTCCCTTACCGATCCCGGTCCCACGCCCATCTTTTCCCTGACTGCTTCCGGACCGTATATAATGGTATCGGTAATGCTCTTTTTGGAGGATAGTACGCTGACACTGCCGGATACCATCTGCAGCATATCCTTGTCCCCGGTGACTATAACGGCCTCATCCCCGCTTTCGGCTGCGTCCCTGGCAAGGGTTGCCAGTATATCGTCAGCTTCCATTCCTTCCATCTCTATGCAGCTTATGCTGAATGCTTCCATTACCTCTTTTATCAGAGGCAGCTGGCCCAGCAGTTCCTCAGGCATCTTCTTGCGGTGAAGCTTATATTCCTCGAACATGAGGTGCCGGAATGTGGGCCCGCTGCTGTCGAATGCACATACCACCCTGTCTGGCCGCTGGTCTTCCACTATCTTTAGGAACATATTGGTAAAGCCCAGCACGGCATTGGTCATAATACCCGAAGAGGTTATTATGGTGTCCGGAAGTGCATAAAATGCCCTGTAGGCGATATTATTGGAATCTATCAGTACTATTTTTTGTGTCATGAGGCTCCAGGCTGCAGCTTTCTTTTGATACAGGATAATTGTTTACTGGTCTTAAATTTCTCCAGTGATCTTATCAATTTACTATTAACATTATAACAATGTTTTACATTATATCATCAACTAGGTCATAAATATAAGGATAAGAAGCCTGGAACTGCATCCATGCCGGTATATAATATCTTGATAATAGGTATGATTAATTGTATTATTTCTACCGTGCCGAAGTGGCGGAATTGGCAGACGCGCTGGACTCAAAATCCAGTGGGCCGAGAGGCTCGTGCCGGTTCGATCCCGGCCTTCGGCACCATGGATATCATTGAATCTCCGCCGGCAAAAAAAGTCAGCATTCAATGATCGTAAAAAACAGTAGCCCGAATCATTAAAACCTTATTCTTTGGCCTGGAAACTCTTATGAAACTCGACTTTTCCCCGGGGAAGGTTATTTTCTTCAAGAGGAAGGGCGAGAACGAATCTATGGGGCACACCGTCATAGCTGAGACCGGCAACCGCCTTAAAACCGAAGCGCTTATAATAACCGGGATCCCCCACCAGGATGCAGCCCTTGCCGCCAAACACCTTTAACATGGAAAGGCCTTTTTCGACCATTGCCTTGCCTATGCCCAGGTTCTGATATACAGGCAATACGGATATGGGACCGAGACCATACCAATCGCTGCTGCCGTCCGTGAAGCTGACTGGCGAGAAAGCAATATGGCCTACCACTTCCCCGCCTATTTCTGCGACCAGTGATATGGCAAGGGCGCCTGATCGCCTCAGCCCCCTTATGATGAAAGACTCTGTATTATTGCTATGGGCATTATCTTTGAATGCTGCTTCAGTGACAAAGGTTATTTTATCAATATCTGAAGGTTTTTCTTTTCTGATAATAAGTTTTTTTTTGAGATCATCCAATTTTTATCCCCTGTTGTCTTCTATCCATCCTATGGCAAAATCCACCAGTTCTCTCTGGCGGAAGAACTGTGAACCGGCCTGCCCGATATCTGAAACCATTATGACATCTTTTTTTTCTTTAAGGAAAGCATCGCCCAGGTCATTGAAGTCATCAGTTATACTTTTTATATCCCTTACCTCTCTCCATGTCCTCTTTCCATTATCCATACAAGGCATACCCTGCATCTCTTCTTCCTTGCCGGGATAATCAGCCCTTATCTCTGCCAGGTGGAGAGATGTATTATTCTCATGCCTGACGCCTGCCAGCAGCACATGCCCGTCAAGTTCATATATTCTTGCCAGGGGAGATCTCTCACCATGTGCATACTCGAGGCTGTGGCCACCGGTTATATATTCAGCATTTCTACCCCATGCACAGAAAGACATCTGGGGATGATCACTTCTCAGTACTCCCCTCTGCTTCCTGAAGACTTCCGGTATCTGTCCTATCCCCCTGGTCGGCGTAATATCAGGATCAAAAGGCGGCATATTTTCTTTTATAGTTTTCCACCAATTCTCTGGAACGGGCGGGTTTACCCACCGGGCCGGATCTGAAAGATCGCCTGAATGCGCCGTCATCACCAGTGTACCGCTATTGCCTAATATACTTTCCAGGGCAAGAATAAAAGACACAGCCCCTCCGCATATCCATCCCATTGAACTCATGGAAGAGTGGACTATAACAGTCATGCCCCCACGGACTCCAATCCTTTTTAAGTCAGTTTTTAGGGATTCTATGGTCTGGGGTCTTTCACTTTTTCCTATTACATCTTTTTCGCTCATGATTGGGATTTAATCATAAGTAATAAGGTTTTTCCACAAAAATCTTGCTGAAGCCGAACTGATAAATACAAGTATAACGGGTTGTTGCCACCGAATTCTCTCACTGGCCAAGATTAGCTCCGGTTATCTATCAAATCAAAGGTGATGTGGTTTATGTGTATTACTTTGTAGACTGCAGGCAAGATTATAAGTGGCTTTTGTAAGAATATTAGCCTTTAAATAGAATTTGGCTCCCCGGACTGGATAATATTGATAACAGAGAATTATTCAAAAATGTATGGTGGTAAATAATTGTTCTAAATCAAAGGTC
>Ga0180429_10002196_pt1 | contig 16234 bp, 10 predicted proteins | sample SS_ome_FD_132428 | JGI IMG/M metagenome (GOLD analysis project Ga0180429, IMG submission 132428) | Hypersaline lake sediment archaeal communities from the Salton Sea, California, USA - SS_1_S_1 metaG | ecosystem: Environmental > Aquatic > Non-marine Saline and Alkaline > Hypersaline > Sediment ...
AGCGGCATGGGTGATTCCCTCGCCGGCCCGATTGACAGCGGACTGTCGTTGGAGGGAGACGGCATCGACATCTCCGGCATCGACCTCGCCACGGGTGATGCCGTGGAGGCCGGCGGTGTCGACGACCTGGAAGACGGCTCCCTGGCGGGCGACGCCTTCGAGCTGGGGGCGGGCGTCGAAGACGAAGAAAGCGCCTCGGTCGTCATTGCCACCGAGGAAACCGGCGACTCGTCATTTTTTGCCACGGTCGAGGACGCCCCGTCCGTGTCCTACGATGACGCCAGCGGTTCGGTCGACATTCCGCTCCAGGACTTTGACCCTGCCGATCTCGTCCCGAAGTCGCCGCCCTTCAGCGTCTGGCAGGTCGTCGGGCTGATCTGCTGCACCCTGTTGATGTTCGGCGGCGGGCTGGTGGTGTTCGATGTGCTGGCGGTGGTTCAGTCACCCGACCGCGAGCCGCTCTCGACGCCGCTCCTGAATGCTTTGGCCCAGACCTTCGGCTGGTGAGGTGGGGCCGCCACGGCGAAGCGGATCCGGCACCGGCTCGCGGCGAGCCTTTTGAACGGCGGAATCGGTCATTCCGGGCCGTTCTGGTCCCAGCCAGGCGGCGAGGGCGGCCTGAGGGCAGTCGCGGCCTATAATCAAGACGCTTTGATCTTCCCGCCTGACTGGACGTGTCTCGCCGGCACACCTGCCCATGCTCCGCCGACGTCATTCGGCCATCGGCCTTCCAACGCGTGTTGCCCTGGCCGCGGTGGCAGCCCTTGTCGCGGCGGCCGGAGGCTGTTCGGATCCTGCGGCAATCCGGCCGGGCGACATCCGCTCCTACCGGGCGGCCAAGCCGGTCGAACCGCCTTCCGTGCCGGCGGCCGGGAGCGTCGCCCCGACCATCACCTACACCCCGCCGGACGGCTGGACCGACCGCGGCCGCTCGGGCATGCGGCTGGCCACGCTCGTGTTCGACGACCCGCTGGGAGCCCAGGAGGTCACGATCATTCGGGCCGCAGGCAGCCCGGAGGCCAACGTCGCCCGCTGGTGGGGCCAGATCGACCCGGCTGCCTCGCCGGCCGAGAACGCCGCCCGGACGTCCGCGACCCTCGATGCCGCCCAGCGAATCCCGGTGGGCGATTCCGAAGGGCTGATCGTGCTCCTGGCGGCTGATCCGCCGGCCGACGGAGAGACCGATACCCCTCCAGATGCCGACGGCGAGCAGGCCGGCGCGGCATCCGCTGACGTGATCCTCGGCGGGATGATTCCCATCGATGACTCGGCGGCGGTGTTCGTGAAGTTCAAGGGACCTGCTGCCGCGGCCCGGCGGGCACGGGAGCGTTTTATCCGTCTCGTATCGAGCATCCGCTGGCACGACGCGGCGGAGTGAGAGGAGCTGCATTCATGGCCACCGCAACGGCACTGCCGCCACCGACCGACACCGCTTGGAGCGACTCCCGCGCCGGCCGGCCCGGCGACTCGGCCGGCTGGCACATCCTCAAGGCCCTCGGCTCGCTCAAGATCACGGTCACGATGTTCCTGGCGGCGGTGTTTCTGCTGTTTGTCGGCACGCTGGCCCAGGATGAGAAAAATCTGCCCGAGGTGAAGGCGGAGTACTTCAACAGCTGGCTCGCCCGCGTCCCGTTCTCCGACTTTTTCCCCGTGACGATCTTCGGCGAGTCATCCCTGACGGGCTGGTTCCCCTTTCCCGGCGGTGCGACGATCGGCCTCGTGCTTCTGATCAACCTGATTGCCGCCAAGGTGACCCGCTTTCATGTCACCGCCCGCGGCCAGCGGCTCGTCTGGGGCACGCTCGTCTCGCTGCTGGGCGGGCTGATCACGGTGGCGGTGATTCTCGGCGGCCATCAAGCTGACGGGCTGCAGGGCCGCCCCCCCTTCGACTACGACGTGGTCTGGGGGCTCGTGCAGGCGGGCGGAGCCCTGCTGGCCGCGGGGCTGACGGCCGCTGCGGCGACCGCCCGCACCGGCCTGACCCGCGGGGTGGCCGGCCTGACGGCGGTGGTCGTTGCAGTCGCCACGCTGATGACCATCGTTGGCGGCGAGGCCTGGCGGATGAACGAGCCCGGCCTCCGGATCATGTGGCAGCTGATCCAATCGAGCGTGGCCTCGCTCGTCCTGCTGGCGGGCCTGGTGATGGTCTTCGGAGCCAGGGGTGGCAACGTCCTGATCCATCTTGCCGTCGGGCTCTTGATGGTCGGGCAGTTCGTATTCGGGGATCGCCAGATCGAGGAACGGATGACGATTCTCGAGGGACGGGAAACCAACATCGCCTGCCGGACCGACGAGGTGGAACTGGCCGTGATCGACACCAGCGGTGGGGAAACCGAGGGCGTGACGGCAATCGCCGGGCGACTGCTGAGGGCCCGCTCCGGAGGTGAGCCGATCGAGATCGATGATCTCCCCTTCACGCTTCGCGTGGTCGACTACTTCCCCAACTCATCGGTGGCGAGGGCAGGCTCCGCGGCCGCCAACCCGGCGACTGGCAACCCGGCAACCACCGGCCTGGGCGAGCAGTGGATCGCCAGCGAACGGCCGCCGGAAGGGGGCGCCTCGTCGCGAGCCAACATCGCCTCGGCCTACGTCGAACTCGCCGACCGCGAATCGGGCCGCTCGTTGGGCACCTTCCTCGTCAGTCAGTTTCTCAACGATCAGTCCCAGGTCTTCGCGGGAGCGGACCGCAACGAGTGCGACCTCGTCGATGCCGACGGCCGGCCCTGGCGGCTGCAGCTGCGGTTCCGCCGGGAATACAAGCCCTACTCGGTGCGGCTCGACGATGTCCGTCGGATCAACTACTCGGCCAGCGAGACCCCCCGCGACTATTCGTCGTATGTCACCTTCACCGATCGGGCCACCGGGGCCGAGCAGAAGGGCCGCATCTGGATGAACAATCCGGTTCGGTATCGTGGCGAAACCTTCTACCAGAGCACCTATTCGGAGGTCGACCTGGGCGGGGGCACGACCACCGAGATGACGGGCCTGCAGGTGGTGGAGAACGCCGGCTGGCTGGTGCCCTACGTCGCGTGTGTACTCGCCTTCTGGGGCATGCTGGTTCATTTCGGCGGCACGTTCCTGCGATACGCCGATCGGTACGAGCGGCAGCAGCGGCCGGGCGACGCCGGCAGCCAGGACCGCCGGGCTGGCAGGCGGCTGCGGGGCAAGGTCATCAACGCCGCCGCTCCCGGGGTTTACAGGCCCTTCGATCCCGCCGCGACGCTCTCGCCGCTAGCGGCCGTCCTCTGCGTGGCGGCTATCGCCGGGACGGCCGCCTGGCCGCGGGGCGGCGAGGAGGCGGCTGCCTGGCGGGCCGCCGGCAGCCTGCCGGTCATGCACGAGGGTCGGATCAAGCCGCTCGACACGGTGGCCCGCAACACCGTCCAGCTGCTCAGCAATCGGACGAGCGTCAGGATGCCGGCCGGGGAGGAGGCGACGGCCGGTGATCCGGAGGGCCGGGTCACGGCAACGAAGTGGCTGCTGGCCCTGATGGCCGGCAGCGAGTGGCCAGCCCGAGCGCCGATCTTTCGGATCGATGCCAAGGAGGTGGTCGATCTCTTTGACCTGCCCCGGCGGCCCGGCCACCGCTACGCCTACGCCGAGCTCGAGCCCAAGCGGGCCGACGTCCGCCGGCAGATCGAAACGCTCCGTGACGTGCCCAGCGAGGAGCGTTCGTTCGGCCAGCAGAAACTCCTCGAACTGGAGCAGAAGCTCTCGGCCTACGAACTGATCCGCGTCGCTTACCAGGCGCCGCCGATGCCGACCTTGACCGGTGACGACGAGGCCGCCCGGCGGGCGTTTCTCGGGGAGGTGATGCGGATGATGCAGGGGGCCCGCCTGATCGAGAGCAATCATCCCCCGGCTCTGATTCCGCCCCTCGGCCGGGCCGCCGGCGATCCCGCCGAGGCCGACCCATCCGCCCGCTGGCAGGCGCTCGAGCCGGCCCTCACCCACGCGATCGTCGCCAAGATCCTCGCCGGCAGGCCCGGGCAGCCGCCCCCCACGCCGAATCCCGCCATCTTCCCGTTGACCGAACTGCTCGAGGCGGTCGAGCAAGACGCGAGCACGTTTGGGACGGCGGTGACCGCGTACCGCGATGCCGCCGGCAACCTGCCAGAGTTTGCGGCCGCCGAGTCGGCCGCCGCTTCGGAAGCCTGGTTCAACGCCTTCAATCCCACGTTTCTCGCCCGCTGGCTCTACGTCCTGGCGGTGTTCATCTGCTTCTCGAGCTTCCTTGTCTGGCGAGCGTCTTGGCGGGAGGCCTTGGGGAGCTTCACCTGGTGGCTGCTTGCCGGAATCTTTCTGCTCCACACCTTCGCCCTGGGAATGCGAATCTGGCTTACTGGCCGGCCGCCGGTCGTCAATCTCTACTCGTCGGCGGTGTTCATCGGCTGGGCCTGCGTTCTGGCTGGGCTGGTTCTCGAGCGGCTCCACCGGATCGGCGTCGGCAATCTGGTGGCGGCGATCGCCGGTGGCCTGACCTTGGGCGTCGCCTACGGTCTCGAGTCTGGCGACACGATGCACGTCCTCCAGGCCGTCCTCGACACGCAGTTCTGGCTGTCGACCCACGTGATCACCGTCACGCTCGGCTACGGGGCGACCTTCCTCGCCGGCCTGCTGGGGACGATGGCCATCGTGCACCGCGGCTGGACCGAGCTCGCCGGCCAGGCAGACACGGCAGCGTCGCGGGATCTCCAGGATCGGCTCTACCGGATGAACTATGGCGTGGTCTGCTTCGCGCTCTTTTTCAGCTTCATCGGCACGGTCCTGGGCGGGCTCTGGGCCGACGACAGCTGGGGCCGCTTCTGGGGCTGGGATCCGAAGGAAAATGGCGCCTTGATGATCGTGCTCTGGAATGCCGCCGTGCTCCACGCCCGCTGGGACCGCTGGATCGGCCCCCGTGGCTTCGCCCTGTTCACCATCGGCGGCAATATCGTGACGGCCTGGAGCTGGTTTGGCACCAACCAGCTCGGCATCGGCCTCCACAGCTACGGCTTCACCAGCGGCGTGCTCCTGCTGCTTGGCGGATACGTGGCCAGCCAGCTCCTGCTGCTGGCCGCCGGCTGGGCCCTGACGAGTCGCCCCCAGCCCGCCGGTGGCTGAGCCGGGGAGTCGACATCGCCTGCCAGCGGCCGCCAGCGGCCGGCCGTAAACCGCTCCGCCTGGATGCCCGCGGCGGTCAGCGTGACTGCGATCGCCCCCTCGCCGCCGGTCTTGACCACCTCGCTGCCGGCTGTCCTGCCGACGGCGGCGCCGGCCTCGGCGTAGGCATCGCGCACACGCGGCCAGCATCGGCCCCCGCGGCCGCTGACCAAGACCAGACGAGGGCTGGTCGCCCGGGCGATGTCGGCCGGCAGGCTCGTCTGGCTGCCATGGTGCGGTGCCAAAAGCACGTCGCATTCTCCCGGGCCTGACTCGGCCAGGGCGGCCAGGGGCTCTCCCTCGAGATCTCCCGTGAGCAGCAGGCGGCGGCCGGCGGTCTCGAGGGCCAGGACGACGCTCGACTCGTTGTCGCTGCGGGGAGGCTCGCCCTTGGCTCCGCCGGCCCGCCCGGCGTGGAGCACCCGGGCCCGGCAGAGCGGATCGATCGCGAAGGAGTCGGCCTCGCCAACCGTCCGCACCGGCACACCGCGAGCCACCGCGACCGCAAGCAGATCCGCCACAGACTGGGATTCACTGGCCAGAAAAGCTTCCGACACCAGGATCTGCCCGACGTCGAACCGAGCGAGCAACTCCGGCGCCGCGTTGAAATGATCGGCGTCGGCATGGGAGATCACCAGCGTGTCGATGCGGGTGTGCCCCTCGCTCCAGAGCACAGCCGACAAGGCCCGCTCCGCCGCAGCGGCCGCCCCCAGCCGGCCGGCGTCGTAGACGAGGCAGCGGCCCGTCGGCGTCGTCACCACGATTCCGCAGCCGTGCCCCATCGCCGCAGCGACGACCCGCAGGCCAGCCGGCCCGGGGCCGCCCAGGCCGGCGATGCCCGCCGCCGCCAGACCGACCGCGGCCCACCCGGCTGCCAGACCGGCCCAGGTGGCGGGCCGCGGGAGCAGATCCCGTCGCAGCCAGACGACCGCCGCGACAAGGGCCACATACCATCCCGCCACCCACCATTCCGGCGGCCCGGCCACCCAGAGGTGACCCGCCGGCACCGCGGCGGCCCCGGCGACGACCCCCTCGATCCCTGCCAGGGCGGCGTCGCAGCCGGCGGCCAGGGCCGCCGCGGCGGCGGGCCACCACGGGGCCGTCAGCAGACAGACAATCCCGCTGCCCATCGCCAGGGGCACGAGGGCCGCCACCAGCAGATTGGCAACCAGCGCGACCGGGCTGACGAGATGAAACCGCGCGGCCACCAGTGGCGCCGCTGCCAGCCAAACCGCCGCCCCGGCCACCGCCAGCCCGGCCGCCCGCCCCAGCAGCCGTCGAAGGTGTCGCAGCCAGGCCGGCCGGCTGCGATCGATCAGCCGCTCGATCGGATCGACCTCCCGGGGCCGATGGCTGGCCGCGGCAATCCCGACCAGGATCGCCGCCGAGAGAAACGAGAGCTGGGAACCCGGCGTGCAGACCTCGTTCGGCCGCCAGGCGACGAGCACCAACGCCGCGGCCGCCAGCGAGTTGATCGTGGCCGGCCGCCTCGCGAGAACCGTCGCCAGGCAGGCGATCCAAACCAGCAGCGTGGCCCGCACGACCGGTGTCTCGCCGCCGACCAACGTGGCGTAGAGTCCCGTCGCCACCGCGGCTCCCGCGGCCGCCCAGCGACGTGGCACCAGCGCCCAGCGAAGCGCACCGAAGACGCCCCCCGCCAGCAGCCCCACGTGCAGTCCCGAAATGGCCAAGACGTGGATCAGGCCCGTGGCGGCGAACGCCTCGGCCTGCGACCGCGGCAACCGCTCGCGGCAGCCCAGCAGCAACGCCGCGGCGAGCCCCTGCCGAGCGGGGGCGATCGTGCGTTCGAGGACGCCCACCGCCCGCTGGCGAACCCGGTCGATCGCGGTGGCGGGCGACCACCACGGAGGCCGGCCGAGGATCGTGACACACTCCCAGCCGTCGACCCGCATGATCGAGAGGCACCGGTCGGCCCGCCCGCGGGCGGCGAAGTCGAACTCGCCGGGATTGAGCGGCGGGGATGGCCGCAGGCCCCTGCCGAAAATCTCCACCCGACTGCCGACGAGCAGGGGAGCCGGCTCGGCTCGCACGATCACGGTCGCCCGCCCGGTCGCTGATCGCCAGGCGTCGACCGACCGGATCGCATCGACAGCGATCACGCAACGGCTGGCCGGGCCGATCGCGGCCGCCCGGCGGGGATCCTCACCGGAAGGCGGCAAGGCTCGGGGCGATTCCAGGAGTGTCCCGCGCACGGCCAGGGGCACCGGCGTATCGCCGAGTTGCCAGGCGACGTCGCGGCGGTCGAAGAGGTCGAACCTGGCCGCCGACCAGGCAGCGGCGGCCAGGGCTGCCGCGGCGATCATCGCGGCGGCGGCCAGCCGCCATCGCCGTCGCCACGCCAGCCACCACCAGCAGATCAGGGCCGCAACCGCCACGGCCCAGCAGGGCTCCGCCAGGCTCGCCGAGCCGACCCTGGCTGCAGCCACTTGGGCGGCCGCCGCCCCGGCCACCGCCGCCGCCGCGATCACCACCAGCGGCCGCGCGGGGAGCGGCTCCTGCCGCCGCACGAGATCGAGCTGGTGAGCCGATGCCCGGACCAGACGGGCCGGCGAACGCTCCCACAGGCTGCGGAGTGAGTCGGACTGAAGGAGCGTGGAGATCACAGGCAATCGCTCAATCGCTCGGCGGGGAGCACGGGGAGGTCGGAGAGCCAGCGACTGGCGGACCACGGACGACGCCCACCGGGCCCTATCCTGTAAACGAGCGCAGTCGGCTCGATGGGCAAAAAATCGTCAGGCCGCCGGCCGCGTTGCAGTCACCGCACGCCGAGACCGCCCGAGATGGCGGGCTTGGCCGTGACGACCCTTCACCTCAGCTGCCGATTCCCGGCGAGCCTGTTCTGCACGCCTGAAAGATCCGCGGCAGGCCCGCCAGATCGGCAATCGTGGGCCTGAGTTCGAGGCCGGCAGTCGCTGCCAGCACCGCCTCGACGTCAGCGGCCACCGCGGGGCCGGCCTCGAGAATCAGCCAGCCTCCCGGGGCCAGCCGCGTGCTCGCCTGGGCCGCCAACCGTTCGATGAGTTCCACGCCCCGCCGCCCGCCGACGAGGGCCAGCCGTGGCTCGTGTTCCCGCACATCCCTCGGAAGCTCGGCGAACTCGTCCTCGCGGACGTAGGGCAGGTTGGCGATGATCACGTCCCAGGGGCCGGAGGCCGAAGGATCGGCGAGGAGGTCTCCCTGCGAGAAGGCGATCCGCTTGGCCAGCCCGTGGCGGGCGGCGTTCTCGCGGGCCACTGCCAGGGCCTCGGCGGAGATATCGGTCGCCGCGACCTCCGCCTCCGGCAGATGCTTGGCGACCGCCACCGCGATCGCCCCGCTGCCGGTGCCGACATCGATGATCCGGGCTCCGCCAGCCTCCCGACAGAGGTCGAGCGTTCGCACCACCAGGCCTTCGGTCTCCGGCCGTGGCACGAGCACCGCCGAAGAAACGGCCAGCGGGAGCGAGAAAAACTCCTTGCTGCCGACGAGATAGGCGACCGGCTCCCCCTGGCCCCGGCGTCGGACGAGTTCCCGGAAGCGTGCCCGCTCATCCTCCGGGACCACTTCGGCATAGGCCGTGTAGAGGAGGATCCGCTGGCAGCCCCGGACATGCGCCAGCAGGATCTCGGCGTCGAGGCGGGCCGAGTCGCTGCCTCGCTCACCGAGCCAGCCGGTGGTCCACGAGAGCAGCCGGCCCACGGTCCATTCGTCGTCGCTCATCGAGCCTCACCCGTCTGGCCCGGGGCCATCGCCCGTCGCCGGGCGTCCCGAGCATGCCGCTCGATGGCCTCGACGACCAGGCCGAGCCGTCCGGCCATCACCTGATCGAGCGTGAAGTTCTCGTTGATCCGGTGGTCGGTGACACGATTCTGCGGGAAGTTGTAGGTTCTGATCCGCTGGCTACGGTCGCCGGAGCCGACCAGATCCTTCCGCTCGCTCGACCGCTTGGCGTGTTCGATTTGCCGCTCGTGCTCGTAGAGGCGGGTCTTGAGCACCCGAAGGGCCTTGGCCATGTTCTTGTGCTGGCTCTTTTCGTCCTGGCACTGCACCACGATGCCGGTGGCCAGGTGGGTGAGCCGCACGGCCGAGGCCGTCTTGTTGACGTGCTGCCCGCCGGGGCCGCTGGCGCAGAAGATGTCTTTGCGGTAATCGTCCGGCGAGATCGAGACCTCCACGTCCTCGGGCTCCGGCAGGACTGCCACGGTGGCCGCCGAGGTGTGGATCCGGCCTTTGGTCTCCGTGTCGGGCACCCGCTGCACCCGATGCCCCCCGCTCTCATGCCGGAGCCGCCGAAAGACGCCGGACCCCGAGACGCCGAGCACCAGTTCCTTGAAGCCGCCCAGTTCCGTGGGACTGGCGTCAAGCAGCTCGAAGGCCCAGCCCTGCTCGCTGCCGTAGCGGCGATACATCTCGTAGAGATCGCGGACAAACAGCGCGGCCTCCTCGCCGCCGGTGCCGGCCCGCAGTTCGACGATGCACCGGGTCCGCTCAGCCTCGGGATCCTCGCTGCAGAGCTCGGCCAGGGAGTCCCACTCCTGATCCCGACGGGATTCGAGTTCGGGCAGCTCGGCGGCCGCCAGCGTTCGCAACTCCTCGTCGTCGCCCTGCTGCATCTCCTCGAGATCGGCGATCTGCTGCTCGATGTCGCGGAACGAGCGATAGCGGCCGACGAGGCGGGCCAGGGTGCCATGCTCCCGAGCCACGGCGGAGAGCCGCTGCTGGTCGGCCAGCACCGCGGGGTCGCTCATCTCCCGCTCGAGGGCCTCGAACCGGGCGAGCTTTTCTTCCAACCGCTCACGCATGCTTCTCACGCATGGCTCGTCGCAGGTCCGTCGTCACGGAGACCGGACCGGCTCACGAGGCCGGGGCCTCGGCCTTGGGAGCCGCCTTTTTCTTCCCCTGCTTGAGGCTGGCATAGCCCGAGTTGGCAAACTTGCTCTTGAACTTCTCGATCCGGCCGGCCGTATCGACGAACTTCAGCTTGCCCGTGAAGAAGGGATGGCAGACGTTGCAGATGTCGACCTTGATTTCCGGGACCGTGCTGCGGGTGGAAAAGGTGTTGCCGCAGCCGCAGCGGACGACGGTGTGGATGTAGTTGGGGTGGATGCCGTCTTTCATGATCTGGGATGCCGGGGCCGGAGGGTCTGCGAGGAAACGTGCGAATCTCGGAGTCTAGCCCGCCCCGTCTCAGGGAGCAACGGGAGCCGGGTTTTCCTCGGCCCGCTCGGCCTCGCCCGGCGACGTCTCCCGCGAGATTCGCTCGGCTCGCAGGCGACTTCCAAATCGCTGCGGCGAGCGGTCCTCGCGGAGCAGGGCGGCCGCTTCGTCGGGGCGGCCCAGGCGGACCAGGGCCGAGGCCAGATTGATCCGGGCCGCGTCGGCCCAGCGGCTGTCGGGCATGTTTTCCAGGATCATCCGCCCGAGATAATCCTCGGCCGCCTCGTCCTGGCCCTCCGCGAGCATGACGAGCCCGAGCCAGTAGGTGGCGTCTTCCTTCATCCGGATCAACCTGCCGGTGATCGCCTTGGCCTGCGGCTCCGGAAGGTTGGCAACGGCGGCGTTCATCGCCCGCCGCGAGACCCGCGCGGCCAGGTAGGCCTCCTTGGCACCGCCCGGTCCATCGAGGTCGCCGCGAAACTCCCGCACGCGGCCGGCGAAGAGCGGCCGGAACATCCCGCCTGCTTTGTGGCGTTGCGGGTCGGGCACGGGCACATCGAGCGGCCCGAGTTCATCCTCGAGCGGACCGGCCGCCAGGGCACGGCGGGCGACCGTCTCCCAGGGGAAGGCCCACAGTCCCCGTTGGGACACCGCGGGGCCCTCGGCATGGCCCGCCAGGCTTGCCTCCGCCCGGGCCGCCTCCTCGCCGGCCCTGATGCCCACGCGAATCCCGTGGTCGGCCGCCAGCGGTTCGTCGAGTCGTTGCATCCGCGGCGCCAGGCTCCAGGGATCGGCAACGACGAGGACCGCGACGTCGTCAAGATCGCCCGCCGTCACCGGATAGGGACGACCAGGCACCGAAAGAGCCTCGAGGATCGCCGGATCAGCCGCCGCCTGCCGCAGGGTCGCCACCCTCGCGCCGTCCGGCCCGGGCACGGGCATGCCGTAGGTCGGCTCGAAGAGATAGGCCTCGCCATCGATCAGCACCGCCGGCAGCCAGGGCCGCGGCGGCGTGCCGGGCGTCGCGAGCATCACGGCCTCCAGGCCGGCCTGCCGGAGGAGTTCAAGAAAGATCCAGGCCCGCTGCGGCCCACTGCCGCGGCCGGCCAGGAGGATTTCACCCGGCAGAAACCAGCGGCTTCCCGGCACGGCCGCCGTCGGCACCATCGGCGGGTCTGACGCCGGGGCCAGCGATCGGACCGTCCACGCGAAGAGTCGCTCGGCGCGGGTCAGGTCGTCGACGGCTTCGCTGCTCATGGTGCGGGCGATCGCCGCCAGCCAGCAGCGGTCGCGGATCGCCAGGATATCGCCGGTCGCGTCGAAGAGCGGCCGCTCCAGAATGCCACGACCAGCCGCCTGCGCGTCATCGGGAAGCGTTTCCAAGAGGGGATCGGGGGACGTCCCCGCGACGTCGTCGGCCCCGGCCGCGGCATGGCTCCACTGATTGAGCCGGTCAAAGACCTGCTCGGCCGCCCGCTCCCGGTCGTAGCGATCGAGTTCCGACAGGATCGAGACAACCCCGGCCAGCAGCTGCTGCCGCATGCCCGAAAGCGACGATGCCTGGCGGGACGCCGCCCGCTCCCGGCGGGCTTCCCGCTCGGGTTCGGCGCCGCCACCGCAGCCGAGAGCGACCCAACAGGCGAGGACCAGCAGCGGCACCTGCCGCAGCATCGCTCCGTGTCGCCGCTGGCTGCCCGTGCTCACGAGGCTGCTCCAGCGAGCCGCGCCTCATGCACGAGCAAGACCCGGCGAAGAACGCCTTCCAGCTCGTCAAGCGGAACCATGTTGGGGCCGTCGCTCGGGCTGGTATCGGGGTCAGGATGGGTTTCAAAAAACACGCCGTCGATGCCGACGGCCGCCGCCGCGCGGGCGAGCGGTTCGACGAGGCTGCGATCGCCGCCGGTCGACTCGCCGAGGCTTGCCGGTCGCTGAACGGAGTGGGTGGCATCGAAGATGACCGGCACCCCGAGCGACTGCATCACCGGCAGCCCGCTGAAGTCATTGACCAGCCGCCCGTAGCCGAAGAACGTCCCCCGTTCGCAGAGGAGGATGTCGTGACAGCCCCCGGTGAGGAGCTTCGCAACGACATGCCGCATGTCGCCCGGAGCGAGAAACTGGCCCTTCTTGACATTGACCGCCTTGCCCGTGGCCGCCGCGGCCAGGAGCAGGTCGGTCTGCCGGCAGAGAAACGCCGGCACCTGCAGCAGGTCGCAGACCTGGCCGGCCGCAGCCGCCTCGGCAGGGAGGTGGATGTCGGTGGTGACGGGTAGCCCGGTCGCCTGCCTGACCCGATCGAGCATGGCCAGGCCTTCATCGATGCCGGGACCGCGGAATCCCGCCGCGCTCGTCCGGTTCGCCTTGTCGTAGGAAGCCTTGAACACAACCTGCACCGGGAGCCGGCCGGCGAGTTCGGCCAGCCGGTCGGCGATCCGACGCGTCAGGTCGTCGTGCTCGAGCACGCAGGGCCCGGCAATCACCAGAAGCGGCTCTCCAGGTCCGCAACGGGAGGGGCCCACGCGTGCGGGAAGATTGGGGTTCACCGGAAAGGCCTTTCACGAGCGAGGATGCAAGACGCCCCCGCATCATGCCACACCGAGACGGCAGCGGGCTGGGCGGGAAGCCGGCGGAGGCCCGCGATCATACAGATGGACGCGACGACAGCCTGCACGGAAGACCAGCCTCCACGGAAGACCAGCCCACCCGCAAGACGTTGGCCCCGACTGCCGGCGGACGGAGCGTTGCAAAATGAAACGGCCGCAGCATTTTGCAGCGCGCGTTGCAAAATGCTGCGTCGTCCTGGGGAGGCGAGCGAGACATTCTCATCATGAGACGCTTCGGTTTTTGACATCTCGATCGATCGCCGCGGTCTAAAAAAATCGCTTTTCATTCGTTTTTTGTGCATTTTCCTGTGCCCGCTGAGTGCCTTACGAAACCCGTCTGGGAGGTTTTTCGACGCCTCGGCACTTTTTGGCACGCCATCTGCTTCTCTTCTTCTTGCCGAGGGATTCCGGCCCGAGGCAAAACACACCACGTTCTTCGTTGAAGGCGGGGTCTTCGACTTTTTTCGGGCGTGCGGTCGCCTTGCCCCTGACCCGCACTCCCATGGCAGGACGCTCCTGCCGAGTCGGCGACCCCGCCTTCGCCAATTTCCGCCGCCTCCGGCGGGATCGGCCGGCCCGACCGGAAACCCGCTCGCGGCTGGCCCGACTTGACGGTGGCCGTTTTTCTGCGCTACTTTTGCAGGTTGGTCGGCGGACGCACCAATGATCGGCCCCGGGCGACCTCGGTCCTCCCGGGCGACTCGGAGGCCGTCGGCGCGGGTCAGCGGTCGGGCGGTCCTCGGCCGGACCAGCATCGCCAGCGTAGCTTCAATTGGCAGAGCACCGCATTCGTAATGCGGGGGTTGTGGGTTCGATTCCCACCGCTGGCTCTCGAAACAGTCCATCCCCGGAGATTCCCGCCTCATGGTCGCCACCACCAGCCTTGACATCCGTGAACTCATCCTCGGCACCGGCCCCTTCGGCCCGGCGGAAGTCCGAGCGATCATGGATTCCCTGGGCTCCGATCGCACCGTCCTCCGCGAACTCAAAGACGCCGTTCGCGAGCTCGAGGCCCAGCCGGAGCGAAGTCCGGCGGCATCGGTGCGGCTGGGTGTCTGCCAGCAGCTCCTCGGCCAGGCCAAGCAGGCCGTTGAAACGCTCCGCCAGGCGGATGGCGGCGCCCTGGCGTTGTTCCACCACGGGCTGGCCCTCGCCTCCCAGGGGCTCCACGACGAGGCGGCTGCCATCCTCGACTCAGCTCGCAAGGCCGGGTACGAGGCGGCCACCTGCGTCTCACTGGCGGCGGAAGCCCTGCGCAAGGCCGGCAAGGGAGATGAGGCCCGCCAGCAGCTCGCATCGCTGCCCGAGGCCGAGGCCGAGCAGTCTGCCGCCTACTGGGCCGAGAAGGCCGCTCATCTGGCCGACGAGGAAGCGGCCGACGAAGACGTAATCGCCGCCCTCGAGCGGTCGCTGGCCCTCGATCCGGCCCAGCCAGCCGCCCTCTTTCACCTCGGCCTGCTCAACGACCGCCACGGCAACGACGACGAAGCGATCGACTGCTACGAGCGGTCGGTCACGCGTTTCCCGGCTCACGTCGGCAGCCTGATCAATCTCGGGCTGCTGTACGAGGATCGGGAAGACTTCACCAAGGCCCAGCAGTGCTACAAGCGGATTCTCGACGTGTTCCCCGACCACCCGCGGGCCCGCCTGTTTCTCCGGGATTCGTCGGCCTCCAGCGACCTGAAGCAGGACGAGCAGGAGCTCCGCAACCGCGACCGGCTCGAGCAGATCTTCGCCTTGCCGGTCACCGACTTCGAGCTGTCGGTTCGCAGCCGCAACTGCCTGCAGAAAATGGGGATCCACACGCTCGGCGACCTGGCCCGCACGAGCGAGGAGGAGATCCTCGCGAGCAAGAACTTCGGCGAGACCAGCCTGGTCGAGATCAAGGAGATGCTCGCCTCCAAGGGGCTCTCGCTCGGCCAGATCGCCGAGCCTGTCGCCGAGGTCGAGATGGTGGCCGCGCCGCTGGAGCCGGCCGCCGACGAGCAGGAGATCCACGGGCTGCCGATCACGGAACTCAACCTGTCGGTCAGGGCCCGCAAGTGCACCACCAAGCTCGGCATCAACACGATCGGCGAACTGATCCGGCGGACGGCCGAAGACCTCCTGGAGTGCAAGAACTTCGGGGTCACCAGCCTCAACGAGGTGCGGGAGAAACTCGCCGAGCGGGGCATCAAGCTGCGGGGCGACTGAGCTCATCCGTCCCCTCACCAGAGGAGGATTGGCATTTTTGATTTTTCGCCTAAGTCATTGACCGAACAAGACTTACGGAAAACAAGCCGGCAGCCGATCCTTGCTCTGAGAAGCATTTCCGGGTACGCTTGAGGTTCTCGGAAGGCATCGCTCCCGACCCACCGTGGCGGGGGATGCCTTCTGGTTCCCCGGGAGGCCCTCGCATGACGACTGCCAGCCTGAAGCAAAAACCCGTTCGCGACCTCGCCCGGATGGCGAAGCAGCACGGCGTCCGCGGCTGGCACTCGATGCGGAAAGACCAGCTGATCAAGGCCCTGGTTCGCAAGGCCAAGTCGCGGCTTCCCGAGGGCGCAACCGCGGGCCGAAGCCGCACGGAAGCCGCCAGGCCGGCGGCCACGGGCGGCCAGCGGGATCCCGAAGTGGCCCGCCGGATTAGCGAAGCCCGGGAACGGCTGGCCCGCGCCAAGGATCTCTCGTCGCGGGCCGAGGGAACCCGCACGAACCGCCCGGCTGCCCGCGACCGGATGGTCCTGATGGTCCGTGGGCCCCACTGGATTCACGCCTTCTGGGAAATCACGCCCCGCAGCATCAAGCGGGCCCAGGCCGCCCTCGGGCAGGAATGGCACGCGGCCCGGCCGTACCTGCGGCTCTTGAAAATCGAGTCGGGGATTCAGGGCTCGCCGTCGGAGCGGATCGTTCGGGAGATCGAGGTGCACGGGGGCGTGAAAAACTGGTTCATCGACGTCCGAGAGCCCCTCCGTTGCCGCGTCGAGATCGGCTACCTGACGCCTTCGGGCCGGTTCCACGCCCTCGGCCGCAGCAACGCCGTCTCCACCCCGGCTGCCTCGCAGGGCGATGCCCTCGATGCCCACTGGGGCGAGATCGTCGACGATTGCGAACGGATCTACGCGATGAGCGGTGGCTTTTCGCCCGAAAACAACAGCACGGAGTTGCAAGAACTCTTCGAGGAACGGCTCCAGCGGCCGATGGGGCCGCCGCCGGCCCGCAGCGGTTCGCCTGAGGGCCCCGCTGAGGATGATCAGCCGGTCGACTTCCAACTCGAGGTCGATGCCGAGATGATCGTCTACGGGGCCACGAAGCCCGATTCCTACGTCACGCTCCAGGGCGAGCCGGTGAAACTC
>Ga0180429_10002201_pt1 | contig 16213 bp, 11 predicted proteins | sample SS_ome_FD_132428 | JGI IMG/M metagenome (GOLD analysis project Ga0180429, IMG submission 132428) | Hypersaline lake sediment archaeal communities from the Salton Sea, California, USA - SS_1_S_1 metaG | ecosystem: Environmental > Aquatic > Non-marine Saline and Alkaline > Hypersaline > Sediment ...
CCGGGGCGGGGCTCACCGTGGTGTTCGTGGCGCTGAACGTTCTCGGGGTGCGCCAGGCGGCGCGGGCGCAGACGGCGATCGTCTTCAGCCTCTTCGCGCTGCTGCTGCTGTATGTCGTGGTCGGCATGCCGCAGACCCGGTCGGAATTGCTGATTCCCTTCGCGCCGCACGGCGTGGCCTCGATCTTCTCGACCGCCGGGTTCGTGTTTGTGTCCTACGGCGGTTTGCTGAAGGTGGCCAGCGTGGCCGAAGAGGTTCGCGACCCGGGCAAGGTCATGCCGGTCGGTCTGGGCCTGGCGCTGGTCGCGGTGACGCTGCTCTATACCCTGGTCGTCATGGTCACCAGCGGCGTGTTGGAAAAGGAAGCGCTGAACGGTTCGCTGACGCCGATTTCGGACGGCGGCCGCGTGATCATGGGCGAATTCGGTTTCGTGGCCATGAGCATCGGTGCGATCCTGGCCTTCGTGTCGACCGCGAACGCGGGGATCATGGCGGCTTCGCGCTATCTGCTGGCGTTGAGCCGGGACGGCATGCTGCCGGAGCAGCTCTCGAAGGTGAACGGCCGCTTCCAGACACCGCATGTCGCGATCGGGATCACGGGCGCCCTGATTCTGCTGAGCCTGCTGCTGCCCCTCAAGGTCCTGGTGGAGGCGGCCTCCTGCGTGTTGATCCTGACGTACATGCTCTCGTGCCTCGCGGTGATCGTGCTGCGCGAGAGCGGCCTTGGCAACTACCGGCCGCTCTTCCGCTCGCCGGTATATCCGTGGCTCCAGTTGGCCGGCCTGCTGGGGCTGGGGTTCGTGCTCTTCGAGCTGGGCGCCGGGGCGTACGCGATCATCGCGGTCCTGATCCTGGCGGCGTTCCTCGTGTTCTGGTTCTTCGGCCGCAAAGAGGCGCGGCAGGAGAGCGCGCTGCTGCACCTGATCGCCCGTCTCACCGACCGGCGCCTGGTGAGCGGCTCCCTGGAAGCGGAGCTGAAGCAGATCATCAAGGAGCGCGACGAGATCGTGTGGGACCGCTTCGATCACCTGGTGGAGGACGCGGTCGTGCTGGACGAAGAGGACGCAATGGAACGGGACGCGTTTTTCCAGCTCGCGGCGCGTCAGATCGCGCCGCGGCTGGACCTGTCCCCCGAACGGATGGCCGCGATTCTGAAACAGCGGGAGGACGAAAACAGCACTCTCCTGTCGTCGAGCCTGGCCGTGCCGCACGTGGTCGTCGAGGGCAAAGAGCGCTTCGAGATTCTCATCGCCCGGGTGAAGGGCGGTGTGCGGTTCTCGGAAGACGCGCCCGCGGTGGATACGATCTTTGTGCTGGCGGCAACGCGCGACGAGCGCAACTTCCACCTCCGTGCCCTCGCCGCCATCGCCCAGGTCGCGCAGCAGGCGGGATTCGAAGAGCGCTGGGCGGCGGCGCGTGATGCCCAGGGGCTGCGCGACGTGATCTTGCTGACCAAGCGCAGACGTCCGGGCACGGACCACACGGGCAGCGCCGCGTCGTAGGGCGCCCCGCCGCCGCGGCCCGAATTCCCGGGCAAGTCCGGCCTGTCGGCCTGCTCACTCCGCCCCGGCCCGCACGGCGCGGGCGGCGGACATCATGTTGCGCAGGGAGGCGAGCGCTTCGGGCCAATCACGGGTCTTGAGCCCGCAGTCGGGGTTGATCCACAGGCGTTCGGCCGGAATCACCTTGAGCGCCTCCTCGAGCAGCGCGGTCATCTCCTCCACGCTCGGGACCCGCGGGCTGTGGATGTCGTAGATGCCGGGCCCGATATCGTTGGGGTAGTCGAAGTTGCGAAACGCCTTCAGCAGCTCCATTCCGCTGCGGCTGGCTTCGATGCTGATGACGTCCGCGTCCATCTTCGCGATCCAGTCGATGATATCGTTGAACTCGCTGTAGCACATGTGCGTGTGAAGCTGCGTCTCGTCGCGCACACCGCTGGTGGCCAGCTTGAAGCTGTCCACGGCCCAGGCGAGGTAATCCGCCCAGTCGGACCGCCGCAGCGGCAACCCCTCGCGCAGGGCGGCTTCGTCGACCTGGATCACGGCCAGGCCGGCCTCCTCGAGGTCGCGGACCTCGTCCCGGATCGCCAGCGCGATCTGCCGGCAGGTCACGCTGCGCGGCTGGTCGTCCCGCACGAAGCTCCAGCACAGGATCGTGACCGGGCCGGTCAGCATGCCCTTCATGGGCCTGTCGGTGAGAGACTGGGCGTAGCGGGCCCATTCCACGGTCATGGGGGCCGGGCGCGAGACGTCGCCGCAGACGATCGGCGGCTTGACGCAGCGGCTCCCGTAGCTCTGGACCCACCCGTGCTGCGTGAAACAGAACCCGTCGAGCTGTTCGCCGAAGTACTCGACCATGTCGTTGCGTTCGGATTCTCCGTGGACGAGGACATCCAGTCCCAGCTCGTGCTGCCGGTCCACGGTCTCCTTGATGAACCCCTGGATGGCGGCGGTGTAGGCGGCGTCGTCGATGCGGCCCTTCTTGAAATCGCCTCGGGTCCGGCGCACGTCCCGCGTCTGCGGGAAGGAGCCGATCGTGGTGGTGGGCAGGAGCGGAAGGTTCAGCCGCACCTGCTGCCGGGTCTTGCGCTCCGCGTGCGGCGTCGGCCGGCGGGACATCTCCGGCGTCACGGCGGCCAGCCGCTCGCGGACGTCCGGCCGGTTCACGCGGGCGCTGTGGCGCCGCGCGTGCCACGCGGCGCGGTTCTCCGCCAGGGCGGCGCCCGCGTCGCGGCCGGCGGCGATGTCGGCCAGCAACCGCAGTTCGCCGCATTTCTGCGTGGCGAAGGCCAGCCAGGGGCGGATCTCGGGATCGAGCCCGGTCTCGCGCGCGAGGTCGACCGGCGTGTGCAGCAGCGAGCAGGAGGTGCCGAGCAGCACCCGCTCGGCGCCGACCGCGTCAACGGCCTGGCGGATCGGCGCCGCCGCCGCCTCCGCATCGACCCGCCAGATGTTGCGGCCGTTCACGATGCCGAGCGAAAGCGCCTGGTCCTCGCGCAGATGCCGCAGGACGTCGGGCAATTGCGCGGGGGCGCGGGCGAGGTCCACGTGCACCGCGCGGATGCCCGGCAGGCATGCCAGCGACGTGTTCTCGCGCAGGGAATCGAAGTACGCGGCGAGCAGGATTCCGGCCGGGCTGGCCGCCTTGACGAGGCGTGCATACGCCTTGCGGAAGGCCTCCCGTTCCCGCTCCGAAAGATCCAGGACGAGCGCCGGCTCGTCCACCTGGATCCATTCGACGCGGCCGGAGAGCCCGGCGAGCAGCTCTTCGTAGACCGGCAGCAGCGCATCAAGAAGCTCGAACGGGTCGAAGCCTTCGACGGTCGGCTTGCCGAGCTTCAGGTACGTGACCGGGCCGAGCAGCACCGGCTTCGGCCGCACGCCGGCCGCCGCGGCCTCCCCGGTCTCATCGAGCAGTTTTGTCGTGGAGAGGGCGAAGGTCTGGCCGGGGCGGAATTCCGGAACCAGGTAGTGATAATTCGTGTCGAACCACTTGCTCATCTCCATGGCCGGCGCCGCGCCTTCGCCCCGCGCCATGCGAAAGTACGTACGGAGGTCCACGGTATCGCCGTCCCACCCGTAGCGCGCGGGGACGGCGCCCAGCATGGCCGTCGTATCGAGCACGTGGTCGTAGAGCGAGAAGTCGCCGACCGGAACCAGGTCGACCCCTTGCTCCTGCTGGAGCCGCCAGTGGCGGAGGCGCAGCTCGCGCGCCGTCCGCCGCAGGTCGTCTTCGGGCAGATGGCCGTTCCAGTGGGCTTCCAGCGCTCGCTTCAGCTCCCGGTCCAACCCAATGCGGGGGAACCCCAGGGTATGTGTCAGCATGGTGGTATTCCTCTGTTCCTGGCGCCTCAACCGGCGCACCGAGAGGACGCTACAGAACGGGTTGCGGCAAGTCAAACCGCGAACATACGGTCGTGCGCAGTCCGATCTTTCGTGGGCGCCCCTCCCGTGAGACGGCGGTCGCGGCAGGACGCGAGGGCCGAACGCTCTGCCGCCTTCCGCGGCGCTACCGGTTCCGGCGCTCAAGGACGCACAAAGGGTCGGGGAGCACGGCGGAGCGGTTCTCGACCGGCAGGTCGGTCACGGGGCGCAGCCGGCGGCCGTTCTCTCTTTCGTAGAGTCCGATCGACACGCGGTACGCGCCGGGGGGTGCGTCCTCCGGAACGACAATCATGTACTCCTGGATGAACAGCCGGGGATAGGGCTGCACGTCCGTGTCGGGGATGCCGTACAGGAAGGGGTAATCGGCGCGGAAGACATTGTCCCCATTCTCAAACCGAACACTCACGGCGTACCGGTGAGGACGTATGGTCGGTGGGCAACGCCAGTAGTGGTACATCAACACGCGTTCGCCGGGTTGCGCCTGCGCCACGGCCGGCGTGCAGCCCTCCAGGCGGATGCCGCGGGCAAAGCCGATACGCACGTCCCGCCCCGGATGAGCCTGATTGCGGACTTTCAGCTTCCAGAACACGGGATCGTCGTACCAGCCGTTGACCCGGTACTCACGCAGCAGCGGATGGTCTTCGTCGGTCTTGGGCGCCGTCCCGTGCGGGAAGAATCCATCGCGGCGGATACTCCACGCGCGGCCGCTCGCGCTGCGCACCGTGACGGTGTTGCGCTTGAGCGCGGTCATGCTGGTTGCGGGCAACGCTGCCTCCAGCGCGGTCCAGGACGGTGTGACGGCATGCACGGCCGTCAGTGCGCCGTTGCAGAAGACCAGCAGGGTGTCGTTGGTGGTTGCGCGCGCCTCATACCGGAACGTTCCAGTGGCCCGCCCCATATCGCGCCGTACATGGCGCCGGTGAACGGCCGCCGCTTTCGGTTCGGGCAACGCGTACACGGCAAATCGTTCGTCCTCGGACACGAGCGGACAGATCTCGCGGAGACTTGCTTCGGTAAACGGATGGCCGCCGCCGGCGTTCAGTGCGTGCAGACGCATGCGGTCTACGACGACCAGGACGTCCGGCCACAGCTCGGACAGCGCGTCCACGAAGTCGCCGCGGCGGCCCTCTTGAAACGCGTTGCCCAGGCCGGCGGCGAAGGCCGGCTGGAACCCGGACCATCCGTTGACGAGCAGCCGGTTCGCGCCGGCGAGGGACAGCATACACCGGCTGTCGTGGTAGCGGTCCCCGATCGGCAGGACGATCCACGCGCGGTGTTCGCCGCCGGCCGCGGCCTGGGCCACGGCGGCGGGAGTCCCGCCCGTGGGTTCGGTGCGAAAGCGGTAGGGCGTGACGTGCGATTCCAGCAGCACCAGGGCCAGGCACGGCATCCAGATCCAGCGCCGCCATGGGCTTCCGCGCCCGATTTGGTGCAGGGCGTGCGCCGCCGCGACGACGAGGAACACCAGCACCACGATGCCGAAGCGCGAGAGGACGCGCGTGCTGCGCAGCACGACCGCGTGCTCGACCATGAACCGAAGGACCACGTTCTCGCCCAACGGCACGCCGCCATGGCGGGTCAACATCGGTCCGAGGCTTATGAGGTAGCAGAACCATGCCGCCGCCGCGAGTCCCCGCAGCAGGTTGTGCCCCGTTTTCGCGGAGGACGCGTGGAGGGATCGCGCAACGAGGAGCAGGAGAATGACGAGGGCGAGCGCGTTCAGCGCGGCGGCTGCGCCCGCGGTCCACGGGGGCTGGAGCGTGCGCGCGGAGGAGACCGCCGCGGCAAGGACAGCGTAGGCCGCGCCCGCCGCGAGCAGGCTCCAGCGCAACCAGGCGCCGATACGCCGAACGTCCCCTCCGGCGCGACCGCGCCGGGCCGCCGCGTATGCCGCAGCCAGCGCCGCGATGGTGAATCCCGGGAAGACGACCATCTCCGGGGACATCGCTTTGACGCCGGCAATCCTCTTCTGGTCGAGGGTCGGCAAGAGGTACGAGAGGGGTTCCAACGCATGATCCTGCATTTCCCAGCGCGTTCTCCGCATACCCAGCTTTGCATGGAGTTCTGCGTAGGGGCGCAGATAAGCGAGGCAGAGACCGGCACACAGCAAGCCCAGCAGGGCGGTCGTCCAGGTCCGACGCCGGCTCAGGTGCGGGAGCCACTCCCGCCAGGTGCACAACGCCAGGAACGGTCCCACGAAGACGAGGATGACGGCGTAGTACAGCGCGCTGACCGCCTGGGCGGAAAAGGCCAGTCCGACACCGGCCGCAGACGCGAACGAGGGGCTCTTGACCCACTTTGCGAAGAAGAGCATCAGCAGCGGGATGCCGAAACAGAGCTGCATGTTGAACTCAACGTAGTAACTGGTGCGGTAGGGTAGCAGACAGAAGGCGGCCGCGCCGAAAAAGGCGGCCCGGCGGTCCAGGCGAAGCTCCCGCAGCAGGGCGTACAGGAACGACCCGGAGAGCACCCAGAACAGCAGCGAGACGACGTTGTAGATCAGCACCGGGTTGCGCGTGAAGAACAGCAGGCCGGCGGCGGCCCACGACGGGATCCAGAACAGGTCGTCGAAACACAGCGTGCAGGCATGTGGATAGAAGCAATTGGCATCGTACACCGGCATCAGCAGGTGACCTTCGTGGATGCGTGTCGCATTCCAGAGAAGCTTCCACGCATGGAGCGGGGGATCCCAGTGGTCGGGCAGGGCGCCGGCGAAATGCCGCGGCCAGGGCCACGTCGCCGCGCCGACCAGTGCCGCAAGGGCGAGGAAGACGGCGCCGCTGCGGGCGGCGCCTCTGGCGAAAGCCTTGGGCATCTCAATCATGGTCCTTGGGGACCCGAAACAGCAGGATGGAATAGCCCACGCTATCGATCGGATCGTACCTGCGCAACCACGCGAACGCTTCCGGGTCCCGCTCGTACAGGCGCTGGTAGCGGGTGACGCTGATCGCGCACAGACCGGTCTGCTCCTTGCGTGGATGCAACGGCGTCCAGTCGATTCCGTAGTATTCAGGCCGGGCGAGTCCAAAGTATGCGAGGCGTACGGAGCGCTCTCCCCGGCGGCGCAGGTCGTCGGCCAACCCCTTGAGGTCCTGGCCCCAGTCCAGGTTCGAATCGACCAGGTGATGATGGCCGTTTCGCGGCCCGCCGGCGAAGACATTGAAGTAGGCGAGATAGTGGGGGTAGATCGAGGCGTTCGCAACGCCGGCGGCGATCAGGATGCCCGCCGTGACCGTCCTCCTCACCCACGGATGCGCCGGGGACAGCGCATGCACACCGGCGCCCGCGGCCAGGAAGAGGAACGGAAACACCGGCAGGCAGTACCGCAAGCCTTTGGCGGCCCCGGAGAGACTCATGGCGAGCAGAAAGAACGCGGCCGGGGTCAACACCGCCGCCGCATCTCCGCGCGTACGCGGATTGCGGAGGAACGCCACGACCCCGGCGGCGAAAGCAAGCAGCGAAACAGCCGGGACCTTGACGCTCATCGCGTACAGAAAGAACCATGGGCTTCGGGCGAGAATCCGCCCGTGCATATAGAGACGATGCTGCTCGCTGTCGCGGAATTGCCAGGAGAGGCCTTCCAGGTATTCGGGACATGGCGCCGGCAGCCGCATCAGCCACTCGGTGAAGGGCGCTATCGAACGCAGGGACTTGAGAGTCTCGCTGTCGGCATAGCGCGGCACGTCCATGTGAAAGAAGTAGTGGGCCCAAACTACGGCCCCGGTGAGCACGATCGCCAGGAGGAGGTGGCCCGCCGCCCTGCGCGCCATGGTCCGCGACCATGTGGCCCGCCGCCAGACGCGGCGATCGGCGGCGAAGACGGCCGCCAGCGCGGGAACGGCGAGGATCCCCGTGTACTTGGACAGGAGTGTGGCGGCCAATGCGAGCGCCAGCGCACAGGTCCGGCGGACATGCAGTCCTCTCCGACGGACTCGCCATGCAAGGAAGAACGTGAGAAAATAGGTCAGCGCAAGCAGGATGTCGGCGGTGACCAGTCGGGCGTGCGCCAGGATGTTCGGGCTGAGCGCAAAAAGCGCCAGGCTGAACAACGCGGGGCCCGGACCGAACAACTCCCTGGCCCACAGGTACAGCAGCAAGCCGAGCAGGGCGCCCAGCAGAATGAAGGGCATGCGGGCATGTTGGATGACCCGATCGTGGGGGAGCATCGAGGCGATCCGCCATCCGCGCTCTTTGTAGTTGATCCTGTCCCACTGTGCCGGCCAATCGAGGCCCCACTGCGTGACGGAGGACAGGTAGAAGAAGAGCGGCGGATGAAACGATGCGTTGCGGAGCGTGAAGGCCCTGTTCCGAAGGATATGCTTTCCAACGCCCTGGTAATGCACCTCGTCGAACGTGGCCGATTTGCGCAGGCTGCTGCCGACCGCCAGAACGCAAAACAGCGACAACAACGCAACGCACGCCGGATTTGCCGCTGACCTCTTCATGCGCTCTTCAGAAAAGCAATGACGTCCCGAAAGCTCCGTTCGTTCTCCGGCGACAGGTCCGCCAGCGCTTCGTGAGCGTGCAACATGGTGGCGCGCGTTTCGTTCTCGTCCGGCTGCGGCCGGGCGGCGACGCGCTGGAACGCGGGGCCGGGCGCGGTCGTTGCGCCGGCGCCCCCGAATCGGAACAGCCCGGACACCCCCAGGTCCGCGAGTTGCCGGCGGACGTCCTCGGTGGCGTTCAGCACATGGACCTCCCGCGGGGGAGGCGCGATTTCCGTGGCGATCAGGACCAGTGTGCCGACGAAGGTGCTGTCGAGGGACGCGCAGGCCTGCAGGTCGAGGCAGAAGACGGGCCGCGCGGGCGTGAGGACCCTCTCCGCGAACCGGCGCAGCGCCGGCGCGAGCGGGAACTTCGCGCGGCCCCGCACGCGCGCCCAGGCCGCCTTGTCGCCCACGCTGACCTCGAGCTTGTCCGGCCGGATGTCCTCGGTCATCGCGAAGCCCCTGCCGTATCCTGCTGCGTTGCCGGGGCCAGGCGTTCGACGCGGATGCCCACCACACAAACGTCATCCTCCAGGCCGCGGCCTCCCGCGAATGCGGTGGCATCGTCCACGAGCGCCTGGACCAGGCCGTCCAGTTCAAGGCCGGCATGCGACCGCGCGGACGCCAGGACGCGATCCTTGCCGTACGGCGCCCCGGCCGCATCTTCCACCTCGAACAATCCATCGGTGAACGTCAGAAACCGGTCGCCCGCGGACAGGGGCCGGTGAAACGTGGTGAAGGCCTGATCGGGAAACAACCCCAACGCGGGTTCGACGGACGGCAGGCCGGGATCGATCGGGCGGCACGCGCCGTCCGCGGCGAGATAAAGCGGGCACGGATGCCCGGCAATGGCGTAGGAGAGCCGGCGGCGCCCCACATCGATGAGCAGACAGGCCGCGGACGCGAAGACAAGCTGGCCCGGGCGCTTTGTGACCTCGCGCAGGGCGCGGTTCAACTCGGTCAGCAGCAAGCCCGGCGTATGGGCCATCGCCCCGGTCTCTTCCAGAAGTCCGCGCACGGTGGCCGTGACCAGGGCGGAGCGCACGCCGTGTCCCATCACGTCGCAGATGAAGACGCAGGCCGCCGTGTCGGACACGGCACGGATGTTCACGAAGTCGCCCCCCAGGAACTGGCTGGCCCGGTACGTATGGGCGAAACGCAGCGCGCTTCGGCCGGGCTCGACGCCGGCCGGAAATACGGGGTACCGCTGCGGGAGGAGCGCCTGCTGCATCTCTCTTGCGAGTTCCAGCTCCTCGGCGACCTGGTCGTTCTTGGCCCGCAGTTCCTCAGCCAGCTCCTGTAGCTGCTCCTCCGTCCGCTTGCGTTCAATGGCGTGTCGAATGCCGCGCTGCAGAACGCTTGCGTTCAGGTCGTTCTTGAGGAGGTAGTCCTGCGCCCCTTCCTGAATGGCCTTCATGCTGAGCTGTTCGTCATCGTGCCCGGTCAGCAGAACAATGGGGACGTGCGGCGCCGCGGCGAGGAGCCGCGCGAAGGTCTCCCAGCCCTGCGCGTCGGGCAGCGACAGGTCGAGCAGGACCGCGTCGGTCGCCTCGTCGAGCAGGGCGATGCCCGCCTGGAGCGAATCCGCGCAGCGAACGTCGAAGCGGTAGTCGGTGCGCCGGGTCAGGAGCTTGCGGGCCAGGAGGGCGTCTTCCGGATCGTCCTCGATCAAGAGCACGTGAATCACATCGATACGCATCGTAGCCGGTCCTCTCAACGGGACAAGATGCCGGAAGTGAGGGGCGAAGACAAGGCGCAGTTGAACCGCGGTTGCCGGCTCTTGCTTCCCCTCCGCCCTTCTTCTAGCATGGCGGACAGGTCGGAGAGAACGGCGCTGCGGAATTGACCGATGCTGGATGGCGCGACATGAACGGCTGGCTGGAACAGACGGCGGCGTACTGGGGGGCCGGCGGCCCGCTGCTGGCGCCGATCGCACTGGTGAGCCTGGGAATCTGGGGACTGTTTCTCCGCTCGCGGGACGTGCTGGTGCGGACGCTGCGGGACGGTGCGGCGGCCCGCGCCGTGTTGGACAGCGAGAGCCGGGGGAAGACGGCGGGGCCGCTTGCCGCGGCGCTGGAGTCCGTTCCGGGGGGCATCGCGGCGTTGGTACGCGGCGCCATCGACGACGTAGGGCGGGGGGCTGCACCGCGGGCGGCCTTTGCGGCGCGGGAGTCGGAAGCGCTGGGGCTCCTGCGGCGCGACCTGGTTGTGCTGTCGGCGCTGACCGCCGTGGCGCCGTTGTTGGGGCTGCTGGGGACCGTGGCGGGCATGATCCACACCTTCGATGCCGTGGCCGTCGTCGGCGGCAACACCGGAGCGCGCGTGGCCGAGGGCGTCAGCCAGGCGCTGATCACCACCCAGTTCGGTCTCGTCGTGGCCCTGCCCGGGGTCTTCGGCGTGTCCCGGCTGCAGCGCATGTTGCGGAACGTCCAGGCGGTGATGGCCGAATGCCGCTCGCATGCGCTGCAGGTGCTGGCGCCGGCGGCGGAAGGGTAGGGCGGGGACGCGGCGAAGCAGTGTGCCTTACTCCAGGCGCTGCCGGAGGTGGGCGCTGATGCGGGCGCGGGTTTCGGACTGGAGCGCGCCGGGCGCCTCGAGGATGACGGCATTGACGGAACGGGCGTTGCAGAGGGTGACGCCCCCGGCCGTTGCGCGGTCCGCGGCGAGTGCGTCCGAGGCAAAACACACCACCGGCTGCGGCGAGACCTCTGCCTCGCAGGCGCCGGCGAGCCACTCGGTGAGCTGCACCGCGGCGTCCCGTACCTGCGCCACCGGGGAGCGGTCCGGGTCGCCGCCGCCGACCAGCAGCCGCTCGCCGTCGACGGTGACCCGCCCGCTCCAGTTCTTCGTCTCCACGAGGAAGACCCCGTTCGGCCCCACGACGACGTGATCGAAGTCGCCTGCGCGGCCCATGATGGTCCGCGTCGAACGCGCCAGTCCGTGGAAGACATCGTAGCCGGCCGGGAGAAAGGACAGCTCACGGGCGACCCGCTCCTCGCCGCGCGCGCCCTTGACAAAGGACTCGATGCGTACGCGGCTGGTCGTGGCGGCGATCGCGAGCGCCGCGGCGAGGGCCAGGAAGAGAAAGCCCGCCAGGGCCGGCCCGATCGGCGGGCCGGGCAGCACGGCGCGGAGCAGGTAGCCGGCGAGGCCGATCACCACGAACGCCGGCCAGGCGGCCCGCACGAGCCCGGCCAGGCGCGGGCGCTCTCCCGGCGAGCCGTACACGCGGGCCCGGTCGTTACGCTGCGATGTCTTTGCCATGTTCTCTTCTCCGCCCGTCCCGGTAAACATGCCATAAGCGGACGGCCGGGACAAGCCCCGCGCCTCGGTGCAGAGACGCTTGCCGCGGGGAGGATTCACCGTTCGTCATGGCCGTGCGTCCGTTCGCGTTGGCGGGCCCGGCACCCGCGAATCGCCTCGACGCGCCGCGCACGAGCGGGTATCTTCGCGCGGTGATGAAGAGAGGAGGTGATCCCATGAGCGTTTGTCCGTTCATGCGGCATTGAGGCATGAACGTCGCCGAGCATGCAGGTTGTATGCTCTTTGCGGTTGAGGAGGCGGTCTCCCGGCGGCGCGCGTGGTCTTGCCTTCCGTGCTTGCGTTCCGCCTGAACCTGCTTCCCTTTGCTCCCACGTGCCGGACTGCAGCCGACGGGATCGTTTCATCGTTTGCAACAACGCCAGGAGGTCTGTGCCGTGAAAGAGAAGCCGGGAATCGATTTGTCGACCGTGCAGGACGTATACAGCGGGCCCGAAGGCAGGCTGTGGGAACTGGTCATGGGCGAGCAGATTCATATCGGTGGGTTTTCCTCCTCCATGGCGCTGGCCGACAGGGCCGGCATCGAAGCGGGCACCAGGGGTATCGATCTGTGTTGCTGCAGCGGCGCGGGCATGCGCTTTCTCGTGCGCTTCCGCAACGTGGCCGCCATGCAGGGTGTCGATGCCACGTCGGCCGTCGTCGAACAGGGCCGGCGGCGCTGCGAGGAAGAGGGGCTTGCGGACCGCATTTCCTTCACTGTCGCCGACGCCACGGCCAGCGGGTTGCCGGACGGCGAGGCCGACTTTGTCTGGGGCGAAGATGCGTGGTGTTACGTCGTGGACAAGCCCCGGCTGATCGCCGAAGCCGCGCGCCTGGTCAAGCCGGGCGGGGCGATCGCCTTCACGGACTGGGTGGAAGGCCCGGCGGGGATCAGCGACGAGGAAGCGGAGCGGTTTCTCGCCTTCATGAAGTTCCCCAGCCTCCAGGACCTCGCCGGGTACCGCGAGCTTCTCGAACAGAACGGGTGCGACGTCGCGGCGGCGGAAGATACGGCGCAGTTTGCCCCCCACGTCGATCTGTACCTCGACATGCTCAACAAGCAGCTCACCTATGACGCGCTCAAGATCATCGGCTTCGATCTGGACCTGCTCACGGCCATGGGCGGCGAGATGGTCTTCATGCGGGAACTGGCCCACGCCGGCAAGATCGCGCAGGGGCGCTTCGTCGCCCGCCGGAGGAACGAAACGTGAGCGCCTGCGGCGGCAACGCCGCGGCGCCGCCGGCGCCCGACGCGGCGCATCCGGCGGATGCGTTCGCCGACATGGTGCAGCGCTGTTACGACTATGCCAGGGCGGAGAAGGAGCGGGGGCGCAAGCTCGTCGGGATCATGTGCGAGTATACGCCGCGGGAATTGATCCTCGCCGCCGGCGCCATGCCGGTTTGCCTGTGCGGGGGATCCAACGAGACGATTCCGGCTGCGGAACAGACGCTTCCGGGTAATCTCTGCCCCCTCATCAAGTCCACGTTCGGCTATGGCGTGCAGCGGGCGAATCCGTTTCTCGAAATGGCCGACCTGCTGGTGGCGGAGACCACGTGCGACGGCAAGAAGAAGATGTACGAACTGCTGCGGGAAGCGCACCCCATGCACGTCCTGGAACTGCCGCAGAAGCCGGACGACCCGGATGCGTTCGAGCATTGGGTGTTGGAGATGCGGAAGTTGAAGGCCGGCCTGGAGGAACGGTTCGGCGTCGAGATCACGGACGAGCGGTTGCGCGAGAGTATCGCGCTGATGAACCGCGAGCGTCGGCTCCGGCGGGAACTGGCGGCCCTGATGCGGAAGGAGGACCCGCCGCTCACCGGCCGCCAGTTGCTCGACATAAAAAGCCTGATCTCCTGCCTGCCGCACGATCTGTCGCTCTACGAGGAGGCGCTGCGCGTGTTGTCGCAACAGAGTGTGTGCCGCGCGGACAGGGTCAGGGTGCTCCTCACCGGTGTTCCGCTGCCCCACGGCGCGGAACGCGTCCTGGAGATCATCGAGGACCACGGCGGGCTGGTGGTCTGCCAGGAAAACTGCACCGGGCTCAAGCCGCTGCTCGAGGACGTTGACGCGGCGGCCGGCGATCCGTTGCGGGCGCTCGCCGCGACGTACTTCCACCTGCCGTGCTCGGTGATGACGCCGAACACGCGCCGCATGGACCTGTTGAAACGGCTGGCGGACGAGTATGCGCCGCAATGCGTGATCGAACTGGTCTGGCAGGCCTTCCTGACGTATGACGTGGAATCGGCCCGCGTGAAGCGCCTCGTCGAGGAAGACCTGGGATTGCCCTACCTGCGGATCGAAACGGACTACTCGCCGTCCGATTCCGCCCGTATCGCGGTCCGCGTGGAAGCGTTGTTCGAAACCGTGCAGTCCCGATGCTGACGATCGCCTATACGTCGCCCGGCGTTCCCCCGGAGTGGATCGCCGCTCACGGGCTCGATCCGCTGCGGCTGCAGCCGGCCGGTGCCGCCGTCGCCGGCCCGGTGCCGCCGACGGCGGGCATCTGTCCGTTCATGCGCGCCTCCCTGAACCAGGCTGCCGCCGACGATCGCATCCGCGGTGTCGTGGTGGGGGGGCGCTGCGACCAGATGCGGCGCGGCCAGGAACGGCTGCGCGACACGGGCAAACCGGTCTTCTGTCTCCATGTGCCGGCGACCTGGCAATCGGAGTCGGCCCTGTCGCTGTACCGCGGGGAGCTGGAGCGCCTTTCGCGCTTTCTCGTCGCGCTGGGCGGTACGCCTCCCGGCCGGGAGACGCTGCAATCGGCGATCCGGGAGCGCGAAACCGCCCTGCGGCCCGCGCCGATCGCGACCGCGGGGGAGGGGACGGTGCCCGTGGCCGTGACGGGCGGCCCCCGTTCCCGGCTTGACGAGGGATTGCTGGATCTGATCGCGGCCCAGGGCGGCCGCGTTGTGCTCGATGCCTCGGAGATGGGCGCGTTGTCGGAACCGCCGCCCTTCGACGGCACGGCGACGGACCCCCTGCGGGCGCTGGCGGAGTCCTACCTGCGCAAGCTCCCCGGCGTGGCGCGGCGTCCGAACGACGGGCTGCTGAGCTGGCTCGCCGACCGCGTCCGGCAGAGCGGCGCGAAAGGGGTCCTCCTCCTGCGCTACCTCTGGTGCGATCTCTGGCACGCCGAGGCGCCCCGCATCCGTGACGCGCTGGCCGTCCCGCTCCTCGACGTGGACCTCGACGGCGAGGACCCCGTTCCCCGCAACCTGACCCGCATCCAGGCGTTTCTGGAGAGCCTGCGGTGACGGATGCCATCCAACCGTTGACGCTGGACGCATGGGACGCGCGGTATACCCGGCTCAAAGCCGCCGGACTGGACGAGCCGCCGTACGGGGGGCCGCTGAGCCGCCACCTGTGCGACGGGGATACCCGCCTGGCGCATCTGCGGTTCGACTCGTCGGCGGCCGCGCTGGACCTGTGGAATTTTCTGCTGACCGAGGAGATGCTGGCCCTCCACTTCTGCTCCGATCGCGCGGAGTCGCTGCGCGTGCTCGAGGGCCTGCTCCGCGAGGTGCGCCGGCGCGTGTCCGGCGGTGTGGGTATGGCGGGCGGCGACCGCGTGCGCGTCTTCTGGGTGAATCCCGTCGCCGACCTGAGGGCAATGAACCTGCTGGAGGAGTGCGGCGGACGACTGTGCGGCACGGAGTTCCTCTTCTCGCACGCGCTCGATGAAATCCCCGCGGACGTGCCGCCTTTCGAGGCGCTGGCCCGCATGGCGCTGGCCGATCCCATGGTCGGACCGACCGAAGAGCGCGTGGCCAGAATCTGCCGGGATGCAAGCCGTTTCGGGGCCGAGGCGGTGATCGTGTCCCGCATTCCGGGCGCCAGTCATTGCGCGTTGGAAGCCGGTGTCGTTTGCGATAGGGCGGAGCGCGAATTGGGTCTGCCGGTTGCGGAAATCGAGGTGCCGCCCCTGAGCGATGCCCTGCTGCCGGCGCTGCGCACGCGCATCGAGGCGCTGGTCGAGGTGGCCGAACAACGGAGGGCAACGTGATCTGTGCAGGGATCGATGCGGGTTCGCGGGCGATCAAGGTGACCCTGCTGGATGCCGGGACAAGACGGGTGCTCGCGCAGGGCGTTGCGGACCAGGGGGTGCGCCAGCAGGAACGGGCGGCCGCGCTGCTGGCGCGGACGCTCGCAGAGGCCGGAGCGGGGCAGGGGGCCGTGCGGCACATGGTGGCCACCGGGTACGGGCGGAATGCGATTGCGATGGCAGATACGACGATCACCGAGATCACCTGCCACGGCCGCGGGGTTCATCATCTCTGCCCCGATGCGCGCACCGTCGTGGATATCGGCGGGCAGGACAGCAAGCTCCTGCATCTTGCCGGCGGCGGGCGGGTCCGCGACTTTGCCATGAACGACCGTTGCGCCGCCGGGACCGGACGCTTCCTCGAGGTGGTGGCCGAGCGGCTGGGGATCGGGCTCGAGGCGCTGGGGGCCGCCGCGGCCGCGGCGGAGAAGCCGGCCGCCATCAGCAGCATGTGCGTGGTGTTTGCCGAGACCGAGATCATCGGACTGCTGGCCGC
>Ga0180429_10002202_pt1 | contig 16212 bp, 18 predicted proteins | sample SS_ome_FD_132428 | JGI IMG/M metagenome (GOLD analysis project Ga0180429, IMG submission 132428) | Hypersaline lake sediment archaeal communities from the Salton Sea, California, USA - SS_1_S_1 metaG | ecosystem: Environmental > Aquatic > Non-marine Saline and Alkaline > Hypersaline > Sediment ...
AAGCAGGGCACTCTTCCGCTGATCAAGCGTGAGAGCACCATGCCGATGAACCAGGAGCTTCGCCGCGCGCCGGGTGCCAACTACCAGCGCGGGCAGGGCGAGGTCGACGGTTCGGCCTACGAGTGCATCGGTTACGGCTACGAGCGCAAGATCCCGAAGGAGACCGCCGCCTTCTTCCGTACCATCATGGACGCGCAGCTGAACGCGGCCAAGGTGGTCAAGGGCGAGCTGCTCCTGGGGCGCGAGAAGCGCGTCGCGGATCTGCTCTTCAACGCCACCACGTTCGCCAGCTACCTGACCGACCTGCACGCGGCGCCCTGGGATGCCGCGGCCAGCGACGTGATCGGAGCTGTCGGCGCGGCGGTCGAGACCGTGCGCAAGCGCACCGGAGTCAAGCCGAACGCGTTGTTCCTGGGCTCGACTCAGAAGACGAACCTGCTGACCGTCAACACCGCGATCCGCGGCCTGCTCAGCGGTCTGCACGTGGCGACCCCAGCGATGATCGACCAGTTCCTCGCCGATATCCTGGGTCTGAAGTACGTCTTCAGCGGCGAGGCGGTCTATAACTCGGCCAAGGAAGGCGCCACGATCAGCGTAACCGACGTGTGGAACGAGGACTACGCGATGGTCGCGAAGGTCGCCGAGACCGACGATCCGCAGGAGCCCTGCGTCGCTCGCATTGTCAACTGGCGCGCGATGGGCGAGGGCACCGACGTCGACATGGGCGTCTACTACGAGCCCCAGAGCAAGTCGCAGGTTGTGCAGGGTGACCTGTACGAGGACGAGCTCATTGTCGATGCGCAGTACGGCCAGCTGCTCGAGGTCGACCCCACCAGCTAACCGCTGACCGCGTGATGGAGAAACCCCGGGGGCTTCGGCCCCCGGGGCCTTCACCCCCGAGGCTGAGATGCAGATTCTCAACACCGAAACCAAGACGCGCCCCATCGTCCTGCACGCCACGGGGCGGAATAAGCGCTGCGGTGCATGGGAAGTGGTAAAGTTCGAGGTTTTCAAGCGCCTGCGCGCAGAGCCGCCCGCCAGGCGGCTTGACCTCAATTTCGAGGTGATTACGTGGAGCACGAGCGAGGCCGTAACGTGCCTCGAGCAGTGCTTCGAGCACATCGATGCGCCACTCACGGTCCTCCGCGCGGATCAGGAGACGTGGCAGAATACCCGCAAGCCCGAGCTGGCGCTCGAACACCTGCGGGGGAGTGCTGCGGATTACATCATCGGGCTCGATGCCTATGACGTGCTCTGCACTGCTCACCCCGAGGAAATCGCCGCCCGATTCATTGCCGGTTTCGAGTCTCAGGGCGCCGAGCTGCTCTTCAACGCCGCGAACATCTTCTACCCGCTGGCGGGCCGCGTGCCCGCGCTGCTCGAGTGCGAGGAGTTCGAACGCGGCTTCCCCGAACGCCACCGCCACCTGAACGCCGGGTGCTGGGTAGGCAGGCGCGAGTTTGTGCTCGGATTTCTGGAGGAAGTAATTTCGGCCGGCAAGACGGTAAAGATGCCCATAGGCTACTCCACGCGCGAGCAGCCGCTCGTGAGGTACTGCGCGTTCCCGCACGGTTACCCCGAGATCGACACCGACCGCCGCTGCGAGATATTCCAGCACATGAACGGGGCGTGGGGCCAGCTCGAGGGGCCGCAATGAAGATCGTCGGTGTCGCGCTCGTGCGCAACGAGGAGATATACATCGGCCGCGTCCTGCGGGCCGCCCTGCACCTGTGCGACGATATCCTCGTGCTCGATAACGGCAGCGTCGACGGCACCCGCGATGAGGTGCGCCGGGTGATCGCCGAGCACCCGGGCCGCGTGGTCGCGGTCGAGCTGCACAATCTGGTCGACTCCCATCTATTCCTGCAGCAGTACGTAGGGACCGACACGTGGGTTTTCGGCGTCGACGGCGACGAGATTTACGACCCCGCCGGCCTGTCCGAGCTGCGCGAGGTGCTGCTCGGCGGGGCCTACGCCGATAAGTGGATGGTCCGCGCGAAGTTCCTGCACGTGTCCAGGCTGCAGGGTGGCCGGGCCTACGGGTATATGAGTCCCCCCAGCCACGACCCGAGCAAGCTCTACAACTTCTCGCTGCTCGAGGCGTGGCCCGCCGACGATGTTCGCCCGCTTTTCCTCCCGCGCGCAGGGATGCGCTTCAAGGCCGGCGGCGAGAGCTACTACGAGAACTGGGAGACCTGCTACTGCCTGGCCACCTGGGGCGAGTCGATCTTCCGCTGCCTGCACATGAAGTTCCTGCAGCGCAGTCGCATAGACGCCCACCGCAACCCCGAGCCCCGCCCGAACCCGATCGACGCGACCTACATGCCCGACCGGATCCGGCCGTGGGACAACTACCAGCGTGGCCCGGAGGTGTCGGTCTCGGTGGCCGAGTTTACGGGGATGGCGTCGTGAAGGTCTACGTCGACCTCGGGGCCTGGACGGGCAAAACCGTCCGCGCACGCCTGGCGTCGCACGCCGACGATGCGATCTTTGCGTTCGAACCGAACCCCGACTGCCTCGCCTCGCCGCACTGGCCGGTGATACTGCGGCAAAATCGGCAGGTCAAACTCTACCCCGTGGCCGCGTGGGTCCGCGACGAGAAATTGACCTTTTACCGCAATCCGATGCGCCTGGCGTCGCAGAGCGGGACCGTGATGCGCGATAAGGTGACCGGCGGCGTATCCGACGAGGCCGCCGTCGAGGTCACCGCGATCGACTTCCCGGCCTGGCTCGATACGCACGTGGCCCCGGGCGATTACCTGACGCTGAAGGTCGATATCGAGGGCGCCGAGTACGAACTGCTCGAGCGCCTGATCGAGACCGGCCTGCTCGCCCGCGTCAACGAACTGCTGGTCGAGTTCCACGAGCACAAGATGACCGCGCCGGGCCTGCGCGACCGCCACGAGAAACTCTACGCGGCGCTGCGGAACGCGCCGCTGACGCTGTATGTCTTTGATCACTAGGGGGCGCAGATGAGCACATTCAGCGACGAGTTTGTTGCCGCCGCCTGGCCCGACCAGGGCACCTACTTCGGCCGCACGGTTACCGCTACCCCGCCGGTCGGCGACGCCTCGGATATCACGATGAAGTGGCATTACGAGGGCAGCGAGTTGGCCTACGGCGAGGGCGGTGCCCAGCGCGTGCATCGCGGCCGCGGGGTTGTGAACCCTGCCGACCTGGCGGCCGACCCCGATAACTACACGTTCACGATCGACGGCGTTGTCTACGCGGTCGAAAGCATCGGACAGCGCCTGCCCCTGCTGGAGCTGACGCTGGTCAGTCGCCGCGATGACGAGGTGATGCACCAGCAGCACCGGGTCGCGAGATAGGAGGGTCGGAATGTCGAAGCGCAAGTGTCACCGTTGCGGGGCCGAAGGCGAGCCGAGCGACCTCTTCCCGCGGCCTGCCGCCGTGGGCGACCTGCCCGCGGTCGATGGGGAGAAAACGCTCAGCTACGAGGTTATCGTGCAGGGCTCGGTCGGGGGCGCGACCGCCAACATCTGCGCCGACTGCCAGGAGAAGGTTCTGAAGGCCGCCGCCGGCAGCATCGAGCGCGGCGAGCCCAACGGCCTGAAGTGCGTCAAGTGCGGCGCGGACCTTACCGGCCGGCAGTCGAAATACTGCTCGGCCCGGTGCGCGCCCTACAAGTAGGGAGCCGGTTGTGAAGCAACGTCTCGCACTCACCCTCGCGCTGATCGGCGCCCTGGCTTGCGCCGCCGCGGCGGTATCGTGCCGACCGGCCAGGGGCCTGGACGGCAGGCCCGCGCGCGTCGAGAAGCCCGACAGCGAGAAGAGCGCGAAGGAACTGCGCAAGGATGTCCGTGCGCTGAAGGCGCAAATCAAGGTCAAGGAGGCGCTGATCGAGCAGCGCGAGATCGAAAAGCTACAGGCTTACGCGACCGCGCTGGGGATAGGGCTGCTCGCCGTGGCGGTGGTTCTGGTCTTCGTGGCGATATTCACGCCGATCAAAAAGCGAGCGATCGTCGGCGTTGTTGCCTGCGTCGGCCTGTCGATGCTGTGCTTCTTCTTCGCCCGCGAGATCGCGCCGCGCATGGGCCTGGGCGGCTTCATTATCGCGCTGGTGGTCCTGGCCGGCCTCGGCGTCGCGGCGGTCTACTACGTGGCGAGGAACTGGAAGAAGCTGAAGGCCGGCTTCGCGGTCACGTCCAAGGTTGCCGACAAGTTGGGCGACAAGCTCAAGGGCGAGGCCGACGAGGCAAGGGACAAGATCGAGGCGTTTCTGGACGAGCTTCGCAATACGCGGGATTTGACGCGCGAGCAACTGAAGCGCCTGCGCGACGAGCTGAGAGGCGAATGATGTGCCGATTTGGGAGCGCGGCCGGCTGCTGGTCGAGAAGCACGGGCGAATCGAACAGCTCGGCCGACTCGAGCGGCAGTTCTACGCGCTACCCGAGGGGCACTGGAATCGTCCGATTCTCGAGGTTGCGATCGACGCGATTCGCGGCCGCCTGCACGAGATCGGTCGCCAGATGGAAGAACTGACGAGGCGGGGGTAGGACGATGGCAGACGTACTGAATGCCAAAATGCGCGGGCTGCTCGCGATTATCCTGACGGTGGTCGGCATCGCCGGCAGCGTCGGCACCGCCTACGCCGTCCTGAAAAGCGACATCGCGCGCAACAGCACGCGCATCGATCACGGCGACCGCGACCGCGAGTTGCTTCGCAAAAACGTGGTCGAGGCGCTGCGCCGCATCGAGGCCGAGCAGCGCGAGCAGCGAGCCGATATCAAGGCGCTGTTGAGAAAGGATGGGGGCTGAGATGGACCCCAACAAAATTCGCAAGCTACGGGCCTACTGTGACGCGTTGCTGAAAACGCGGTCGGTTGCAGACGAGTCCGAGCCCGAGCAGCCTGAGAAGCCGGACCTTGATGCCTGGCGTACCAGTGTCCGGAACCGCATCCTTGCGGGCAGCGGCGACAAGGCGGCGCTGCTGGGCACGCTGAGCACTGAGCCAACAGTAACCGCCGCCGATCTGCGAGACGCGGGCTTGCTGTCCACAACGGCAGCTGAGCTTATAGCCGAGCGAGACCAGGTCAGGGCTATCGCGTTGCAGCGCGACTCCGAGATAGGCGCTGCAGCAGTAGAGGCCGAGCCCGTTCCGAAGGTGCGCTAATGCCTCAAATCCCCTGGGGCACTCCGACGCTATCCGACTCCGATAAGTTGGAGTGGCGCAGGCGTGTTAACGACGATAGGGTTGTTGTCGTGGATGAGACTCAGGCGCAGCTAAAGCTACTGCGGGTGGTAACGGATGACTTCGACAACCTTGACAACTGGACTGAGGTAGATGCTGGAGGTAACGTCAATCTTGCGGACGGGATCGTTTCCCTTGATGGGGATGGCAGTTGGACAACCAACGGTATTTATCACGACGGTGTTGACTGCTCCGATGGCGCACCTACCATGTTTGAGATCAAGTTGCGGGGCTTTGCTCAGTATTACGAAGCAATGTTAGGGGTGTGTCACCCAGTAAGTGATCCGCCGCTGACGGACCGTCCAAGACTTGGCAGGTTTCAAGCTACGCGCCGTAGCGATTGGCACCATGTGGGCATTTATACGATTGCTAATTACCTATTGACGGACATGGGCGGTCAGGACCCCGCTGATTGGCATACTGTTAGGTTTTATCTGTTGCGATTGCCTGAGTGTAGTGACGCTCTCCGCGGCGTGATGATAACTCTTGAGGGAGGACTGTGGCCCAATGAGACGGTAGTGTATCGCGGGGATTCCGCCGCTCCCGGGGAAGACTCTCTACAGTTCCAAGTAAACCGTTACCGCAACGATGCGACAAGACTGACCGAAGTCAAAGAGTTCCGCGTCAATCGAGGCTACGACACCGGCGGCGAGTACATGGAGTTCGTGGCTGATGCAGGTGCCGGTCAAGTCTTCGGCGGTCTGGACTGGAGCAACGTCGATCTGCCCGCGGGGGTCACCGGGACAAATCTCAAGTATAAGACGAGTTACGATGATGATCCGGCCAGCTACGACGGCTCGTGGCTGACCAAGACGCAGCTAAATGACAAAGGCGCAATCTCTGGGAATCACCGCTATATCCGGTTGCGCGTGCAACTCAACAGCGACGGCAAAACGCAGGCATACGGCGCGGCGGTCAATGCTGCCGACGGAATCAGCGGTGTATTCGCGCAGCCCTCCGCGGCCATCATCCTGACCGGCAACACGGTCAACGCTGTGGCTGGCACCTTTGACGAATCCGCCCGCAACACCATCACCGCCAACAAGGTCGAGGACGGTCACGAGTACCTGCACCTGGGCGAGAGCGCCGAGGGGACGCTGGCGACCGGGGACGTGCCCGAGGGCGCCGAGATTACCGGCACGACCCCGGCTGACGGTCAGGTTACGCTGACCATCGACGCGCCGAACCCGACCGATGTCGTGTATGCCCGCTACCGCAAGGGCGGCGACGGGTGGAGCGACGAGGATGAGTCGCTCAAGCGCACTGGTGACGGTGATATCGTGGTCGGGTCGCTCACCAACGAGCACGGCTACGAGTTCATCGTCTACGTCAAGAGCGGCAGCATCGAGAGCGAATGGTCCGACCCCGCTTTCGCCACGCCCACCGCGGGCACGACGCCGGCGGGCCTGGCGTCGCTGCCGCTGAAGTACCTGCGCGACACCATCGCCGCCTCGTCGACGTTTCAGGGCTGGGTCGGGGCCGCGAACGCCGAAGAGGCGAAAGAGGCCATTCATCCGGTATCCATTGGAACGGCCGAGGCCAAGGTTACCGTTACCAACGGCGTGATCACCGCGTGCGCGGTTGCGCAGGCGGGCAGCGGTTACCGCTCGGCGCCGGCGGTGACAGTCAAGGGCGCGGGGTCCTCGGCGGAAATTACCGCAACGGTGGCCGGCGGCAAGGTGACCGGGTTCTCAGTCGATGCCGGCGGGACCGGTTACGCGCTGGCATCGACGCGCGTCGAGGTGGCCTACCCCACGAAGCCCTGGTGCCTGATCGACTGGGCCGATAACTTCGCGCGCCGAATAGCCTCTGGCGGTGCCCGGAATCACTTCATGGGCGAGGGCGACCTGATAATGGTTTACCGCGGGGCGGTCAGCGCCGCGCATACCGACGCCGAAGCCGCCTGGACGTTCCTCAACAAGTGCGGCGCGATCATCGCCGACATGGAAGAGCTTGCGGGCACGGCAGGATACCTCGACATATACGAGATCGCCCGCTTCCGCGGCCCGTTCCGCCCCGACGAGAAGGAGGCGCGCACTTCCGGCGACTATTACGAGGTCTGGTATCGCGTGGGCTGGGGGTCGAAATGATCGAGGTAAAGCAGACGATCACGGCCGCCGACGGCACGAGCTACGAGTTCAGCGCCACGCGCCGGACCGTGACCTTCGCCTCGGACCGCTCGTTCTGCGGGTGCTCAAAGTCCGAGTGGAAGACGATTCTGGTAGTCGGCTGGGGCCGCCTCGGGCGCCACTGGCACAAGCAGATCCTCCCCCGGCACTTCGAGCTTCCGGCCAAGACCGAGTACAACTACCAGCCGCGAAGCGCCAGGCATATGCGCCGCAAGGCGCGGCTCTACGGGCACCAGCGCCCGCTCGAGTATACCGGCGAGATGAAGCGGAAGGTGATGCGCGTGCGCGACGTGCGCGTGCTCCAGAGCGGCAAGGCCGCGAAGGTCGTGCTCTGGGGGCCGGCGCACCTCTACGCTTACCGCAAGGATTACGGCCAGCCCGACAAGGCCGAAGAGCTTCGCAGGATCAGCGCGCGCGACGCGCAGGAGCTCGCACGCGTGATGGACGAAACGATAGAACGACTGGCCCCGGTAGTTGGCACAAAGGGAAAAGGATCGTTCGGAGGCCACCGCTTGAACGCGGCAGGCTGAGCGAGGAGGTAACAGATGACGGCACTGGCTCCCCACGTACTTTACGCGGTCGACGTGAACGGCACGCTGATCGACCAGATTCAGGAGCAGAGCGTAAACCCCGGACTGCAGGAGCTTATCGCCTCCGGTGACGGCCTGGTCGACGCGACCTACGCCGCGGCGATGAGCGCCGATCCGGTGATCACGTTCCGCACGACCGATATCGCCGCCGCGCTCGACGCGGCCGGGATCAGCGGGCGGGCCTGCTCGAGCGACGTGTATTGCTACTTCCAGGCGCTCGCCGAAGGCGGCACGCGGCAGGGGGCCAGCAGCCACGTCAAAATGACGGTTATAGAGGGCCTGCTGGTGCCGGTCAGTCTGTCGGTCGAGCAGGATGGCGTCGCGTCTATCGAGATGGCGCTCTTTATCTGGAGCGCTGACGGCACGACCAGCCCGGTTACCATCGCCACGGGGCAGTCGCTGAGCGGCACGCCCTCCACGTCGGCAAAGTGGACTATCGGCACCTGCAAGTGCAATAATGCCGATATTCCCGCAGAGAGCGCCGGGATCGAATTCGGGATTCGCGTAGAGCGAATGCGCGCCGACGGCCTGGTGTATCCGACCTTCGGTTGCATTATGGACCGCCGTCCGGTGGTCACTTTCGCGACCGCCAACGTGACGGCGTTGTCTACGTTCGGCCTGGTTGGCGCTGCGCGGGCCTCCTCGACGGTGCTGTACCTGCGCAAGCTGGCCGAGGGCGCGACCCGCGTCGCCGACGGCACCGAGCAGCATATCAGCTTCACGGTCAACGAGGGGCGGATCAGCGTGCGCAACGTCGGCGGCTCGCACGGCGAGAAGCTGATGGCGGCCTTGCAGATTACACCGACCTACGACGGTTCGAACGCGGTGATCGTGGTCGACACCACTGCGGCGATCAGCTAGGGGGCACCGTGTCTCAGTTCCTCTACTTCGCCCCCGGTGGCAGGCTGATGAACCCGGCGCGGGCCGTCGCGCGGGGGCTCAGCTACGCGCTCAAGGGCCAGCGGGTTACAAGCAACGAGCTGGCCGGCCAGGGGCCGGGCGGGCACCGCGGCGTGATCTTCGGTTTCGGCATGGATGCGGCAGAGTGCCGTTACCTGCCCGGTGAGCAATGCTGGGAGCAGATGCCCGAGAGCGACCTCTGGCTGGGGTTCGACGCCGCCAGCCCGCCGACCGCCGCGGACCTCGCCCGCGACCGGCAGGTCGACGGGCACCTTGTGATCCTGGCCGACGGCCGCGACTGGTTGGTGCCCGTCGCGCGCGCGCTTGACGGGACCTCGCCGCTGCCCAAGCGGTTGCGCTGGGACGGCCGCCGGTGGACCCGCGGCGAGGTGCAGCATCGCTACGCCGAGCTGTTCAGCAACGCTTGCCGCGCATGGGACGCGCTGATAGAGGGCGGCGAGGATGGCGCCCCGGCCAGCGTGGATTTCGATATTTCCGACGAGTGCGACCTGGCCGCGCTGGCGCTGGCGGTCAATTACCGGATAGGCCCGGCGGAGATAAGCGCGCTGGGGCTCTTTGACGATACGACCGAGCGGCAGGTGCTCGAGGCGCTGATCGACTGGCCAGTGTTTGAGCAGCTGATGATTCAAAAAAAAACGGTTTCCGCGGTGACTGGGCCTGTGCCTGGCGGCGGGGCCTGACGCCCGGTTACCGTCCGACGGTGGCCGAGGTGGTTCTGAGCGGAGGGCGCTATGGGTAGGGTGACCGTAGAACTTACCGGTGACGAGCACCGGCTGCTCCGTTCGCTCGACAAGGTGATCGAGAAGGAGAAAAAGCTCGGCGGAGCCGCCGCGGACGCGGGCCGCAAGTCCAAGAAGGCGGCCGATCAGGCGAAGAAGGGCGCAAAGGGCTGGTCGGCCGACCTGGCGGCCGCGGCGACCGGGTATCTGTCGATAGCTGCCGCCGCCAGCGCGGCGAAGAAGATGCTCGCCGAGCTCAACCAGGAGCGCAAGCGCGGCGCGCAGGGCGTGATGGCCGGCGAAGGATCGATGCGCCGGTTGATGCAGCTGGTTTCGACGCCCGAAGAGAGGAAACAGGTGTTCGGCGCCGTCGCCGCTACGCGCAAGCAGGCGGGCGTCGATAAGGCCACGGCAGGCAATCTACAATTCGCCCTTAGGTCGGTCGGGCTGGAGAAGGACCGCAAGTTGTTCGCCAGCCTCTACGACCTGACCGGGATGGGGGAGGGACCCGAGTCGCTGGCGCGCGGTATAGCCAAGATTCAAGGGAACTTCGGCGTCGGCGAGACCGGCGGCGCCCGGCAACTGCTCAACAAGATGTTCCGCGCCACGAAGGACTCGGATATCGGCGCCGAGGAAATCGCATTTCCGGCGGCACAGGTGGCGCAGAACGTCAAGAAACTGGGCGGCGGCGACGAGGAATTCCTGGCCGCAATCGCCACGATGTCGCGGGTTGCAAAGGACCCGTCGCTGGCCGCGACGCAGCTGGGAGCCTTTGCCGACGCAATCCGTAAGCGGGGATTCAAGGGCACGGGGATCATGGAGGGTTACAAGTACGCGCAGGAGCAGACCGCCGGCATGAGCCAGGAGAAGGTTATCGAGTGGTTCGGCCGCAAGGAAGGCGAGCGCGGATTCGGCCTCCTGGGAACTCACGGCGCGGAGATCCGCCGCCTTGCATCCGAACTGCACGCCGTCGACGCGGCCACCGGCGAGGGGGATTACCTCGACCGCCGGTTGGCGATGGCCGGCGGCGACAAGCAGCTGGCCGCGGCCAAGGCCCGACGGGTGGCGTCGCAGAAGCGCAAGCTGACCGAGGAGGGCTACCTGGGCGTCGATCAGCTGGGCCGCGAGAGCAAGGTCGACGAGCTGGTGCGGCGCGACATCGAGGCAGGCGTGAACCCGGTGATGCGCACGACGAAGCGCTGGGGCGCGGAGCTCGGCGAATACCTCGGCATGGGCGCCGGCGGGATCGAGACTATGAGCGACGTCGGCGCGTTCGCCAGCGGGCCGGGTGTGCTGTGGGAGGCCGGCCGCGAACTGCTCGACGCCGCCGGCGCGCTCTCGGACTCAGCAGTGAAGGACAGGTGACGCGATGGCCCTGGGACCCACCGAGTACAAGTTCACCGTCACTGATGTCGGGGACTACACGTTCACCAGCGAGACCCGCACCGAGGACGAGGAGCATTCGCTGAACGGCCACGGTTTGACGCTGGGCGCATGGATCCACGCCGCCAGCGAAACGCTTTTCGACACCGCATTGAATTCGATCCGCGACCTTTCGACCGACTTCTCGCGGTTGATATGGCGCACTTACCCGGGGCTCAAGGGCGCCACCTGTCGCAGTCTGGACGGGACCAAGAACCTCGGCACGCTCGAGAAGCGCGGCGGGTCGGAGGACAGCTGGCAGAACGTGGTGATGAGTCCTCCGCGGGTTACGCGGAGATACCCGCGGCAGGCCGACGATAGCGTCGGCGGCCGCATAGTAGTGACCTTCAAACAAATCGCGCCGAACGCGTAGAGGAGAGAGAGATGGCACTTCCCGCGGCAAACTTCCCCGCCTCAGTCTGGGACGGTAACGAGAAGAGCACGGCGAACGATGTCGCCGGGTCGGACCGCTGGAACGGCGCCGACGCTAACGAGATGGCTGCCGAGGTGGTCGCGATCCAGACCGCGCTCGCCAAGCTGGTCGACGCCTCTGGCGACGTAAACGTGCCGGCCTGCGCGGTCGACCGAATCGGCGGCATCTCGGCCTCTGATGACCGGTTCATTTTCGTGGCGCCGTCGGCCTGCGTGGTAACCAAGGCGTATCTTGTCAGCGACACCGCGACCAGTTCGTCAGACGGGACGGATAACTACGAGTTCCAGGTGGAGAACAAGACCCAGGCCGAGGATCTGGCCAGCAGCGCCAAGAGCACCAACGGCGCGGAGATCGCCGGCGACACGGCCTACGACCTCGGCCTCGACCAGAACCTCACGCTGGCGGCCGGCGACGTGCTCGAGCTGCAGATTACCAAGAACAACGCGCCGACCGACCTGTCCTCGGCCGAGGTGTCGGCATTCCTGCACTACAAGCTCCGCGAGTAGGAGACCGCAGTGGCTCGACTGGGAATGCGTCTGGGCGATCCGATCGGGGCGGTTGAGGATGTCAGCTGCCCGCTGATGGATAGTGTCGAACTGTCGCACCAGCCTGCTTTCGGGCCGCGCTGCTACCGGCTGCAATGGGACTATGATGCGGGGTTCAAGTTCGGCGATCAGGGGTTTCTCGGCGACCTCCTGGGCGGTCACCGCAACTTCTTCAAGGTCTACGTCAATAACCAGCTGGCCGCCACCCAGCGCGGCGAGCAGTATATCTTCACCGCCCCGGACGGAGCCCCGCCGAGCGCGGCCGTGGTGGTGGTGGGGCCAAAAAACGGCGACGCCGGTTACGATCCGGCCTGTACCGCGATTCCCGGCAACCGCGTCAAGCTGACGTGGAGTAGGCCCGCGACCGACACCGGCCTTGCGGGCTTCAACATCTACTGGGACAGCGGCGGCGGGACGGTCAGCTACACTACGCCGCTCGCCACGGTCCGTGACGATGGCGGCAGCTCCTTTGAGTGGACCTCCGCCAAGCTGGCCGACGGCACCTACAAGTTCGTTGTCCGGGCGTTCGACGTCGCCGGCAACGAGGACACCAACACAACCACGGCCGAGCAGGCGATAGCCAGCTGGCCCGACCCGCCGACGGGCCTGGCCTATGAGTATGACGCCGAGACCGACAAGGTGACGCTCACGTGGGCGGGCGGCGCGCAGTGCAATATCTACAGCAACGGCGGCGCCGGCGAGATCGATTACGACACCCCCGTCGAGATGGGCGTCTATAGCGGGTGGGAGTCTGACGCGCTTACCGGCCCGGGGACGTTCCGCTACGCGGTGCGCGCCTATAACTGGGTGTACGAGGAGCAGAACACCGAGTATGTCGAGTTCGAACTGGATGCCGACGAGGCCGAGGTTAATCGCCCGCTGTCGCCCTTTGGTTTGACGGTGGCCCCCGTCGCCGATGCCGAGTTCGATGTCAGTGGGTACTTCGACGCCCGCCGCCCGACGGTTCACGGGCGTACCCCGCCGGCGATCGAGGAAATTCGCATATACCACGACAACGCGACCGGGACAATGGACTGGAATACCGAGGTCGATCAGGTGTCGGTCTCGCCCTCGGTCGGCGGCGTGCAGCGCTTCAGGTTCACGACCTCCGCGGGGGCTTACGCGCACGGCGCAACCGTGCAGTTCGGCGCGCGCGCGGCCACCGACGCCAGTCCGGACGGCGAGACCGACGAAAACACGACTACGGCGAGCGCTGTCGCGGACGATACCCCGCCAAGCGCGCCGCAGTCGCTTGCGGCCTCGGCCGTGCGGGACATCGAAGGGACCGGATAGTGCCGGTTTCGGCCGCGAGGGACATCGAAGGGACCGGATAATGACCGTAACCGCATCGCCCGACACGTGGAAACCGCTGAATCCCGCCGCGATCTGCCGGGTGTACGTGGGATCGAAGATGGCGGAGGGCTCGGACGGCGGCGCGCTGGGTTATCGCGCCACGCCGCGCGACCTGGGGTCGGTGTCGTGGAGGTACGACGCGCGCTATCAGGTGAGTCGGGTTACGCTTAACAGCGGCGGCGCTCCCGACCGCTGCGTGCTGACTTTGCCGGGTAACTCCGAGGGCGCGCTGGTGACCGATTACGGCCTTGTCTGGGGCGTCGATCACGATAACGTGGGCGAGGAACTGGCGCCGGTCCTGCGGCCCGATGGGCTTTACGCCCTCGACGATATCCTCGTGACCATCGACACCCCCGGTGACGTAGAGCCCGACGAGGTGACCGGGTATCCGATCTTCCGCGGTCACGTCTGGAGCTGGGCCGAGGACCTCGCCAGCGGACTGCCGCGCATTGTCGCGCTGGGGCCGCGGGCGATGATGGAGGGCATAGACGTACACGGCGTGCAGATATGGGACAAGGTGAACGCCGACTACGCCTGGCTCGGCGCCTATCGCCCGGTCTTTAATCGCGGTGGCGAGCCCGACCGGTGCGACGTCGACGATATCTACGAGGATAACCCGGAAGCACCGATGCGCCCGTGCTTTACTCACCGCGGCGGGTACACCGGCAATTACTGGACGCGTGGCGACGTGTGGAACTACCTGCGCTATCACTGGCAGGAAATCCCGCACAAACACTCCAGCATCCCCCTCGGCCTGAATGGCTGGATGAATGTTCCCGAACTATCAGCGGAGGGCCACGGCGCGGGGATGTTTACGGTCCCTGGCGCCGAGAGCGGCACCTACAGCCGCGCGCGGCAGATTTCGCTTGCAGGTTACGATCTCAAGAAGGCGTTTGTCTCGCTGGCGCGCGAGCGCGGGAACTACGATATCGCCGTCGAACACGGGGAGTCGGCTTCGAATCTGGTGCTCTACGGCACCGGCAAGTCGACGATCAGCGTCTCGCAGCAGCGTATAACCCTGCGCCGCGGCGAGATCACCAAAAAGGTCAATGATGATGCCGAGGACGGTGGCCAGCCCGAGGTTTTTGCCGGCACGCTGGGCTACAGCGTGCGCCGCGCGCGGACCCGGGTGCGGGCGATGGGGGCGCCGAAGCGCATCGATGTTACGTTCGATATGAGCGACGGCACGCTGGAGCGCGGCTGGCTCTCCGACGATGAGGCGCTGTGGGTCGCGCTGAGCGACGGTTCCAAGCGCGCCGGCCGCAAGTACGGCAGCGTATTCCGCCGCTATGTCATTCCGGACGATATCGACTGGACTGATGACTTCGGCCTGGCGATCCAGCTGTTGTGCAAGCGCGGTCTGGGCGCGCGCCTGCTGACCAGCGACTCCAACGCTGCGGGCGGTCCCGCGCGGATCAAGGTGCAGGCGCAGTATTACAACGGCGGGTGGATAGACTGCCCGCACCGGTTCTGGCCCGACGGCGACGAGCTATCGGTCGTATTCGCCAACGGCTGCCGCTTCGGCGACGATCGCTGGAGCTGGAACGGCAACGAGGTCTCGCCGGCCGAGCGCGACGTGCGGATTACGGTCTCGCTGGAGCTCGACGAGCGGATATACACGATGGTCGGGAGCGAGCCCGCCGGCTGGCCCCCGCTGGTGCGGGCCCTGGTAGACGAGCGCGCCTACCGCTACGACGCCCGGCAGAACTGTCACCTGCGCACCCACAACGGCAAGCCGCCCGACGCCGAGACCACGCCGGGCAGGCCGCTGCACGACGGCGGCACGATGTGCTCTCCGGTCTGCGGTTGGCCGGCCGGCGCCGAGGACCCGATACGTGACGATACCGACCGGCTGGAGGCCGCCGCCAACGAGCTGCGCGACCAGCTGGCCCGCGCTATGGTCACAGGCCCGATCACGGTCGACGGCCTTCGCCCCGATATCCGGGTGGGCGCATACGTGGAGAAGGTTTCCGGCGGCGGCGGCGCCGGCCGAACGGGGGTAACCCGAGCGGACTTTCCGGTGAAGGCCGTGGTCCGCAAGATCGAGATCGATAACGAACACCAGCAGACTTCGCTGCACTTCAAGGGGGATTGACGATGGACCTGCACGAATTTGCCAACAAGGTGAACGCCGAGCTCGAGGAACTCCGCGCTATCTGCGAGACGATTCCGCGGGGATTCGATGGTGGCGGGTACAAGTCCGAAGGCGGCACTACTGCGCAGGGTGTGATTCAGATATACGAGTTCAAGCTCTCGCCCGAACCCGACAATCACACCGACCCTGAGGGCGCGGTCTGGAAGAAGTGCGACGGGGCCAGTTACACGCGGGCGAGTTTCGCTTCGGCCGCGGCGAAGGCCTCGCTCTGGAGTTGGCCCTACGGCAGCGGCAACGGTACCACTACGTTCAACGTCGCTGACTTCCGGGACCGGTTCGTTCTGATGCCGGGTTATCAAGTGACCACCGTCGGCGCCACCGAAGGGCGCGCACTGAATGAGCGCAGTCCGGTAACGCACAGCCACGCGGCGGGCACGCTGTCGGCGGCGAACGCGTCGGTCCCCTCCGGGATGGGGCTGCAGGCCACCGGCGGCGGGGAGCCCTACACCGACGAGGCCAGCGCGCAGATAGGCACGCACGGAGTTCAGTCGTGCACGCTGACACTCAGCCATAACCACGGGTTTGTGGGCGCCGGCGGGAATGGCACGGTAGCCTCGGGCAGTGACCTCGATATGGATTTTGACTCGGGGGCATACAGCACACAGTCGATGGATCACACGGTAAACGGGCACTCGCACGGCCTGACTGGCGTGGAAGTGATGGGCGGCGGAGCGCACGCGCACTCAGTGACCGGTTCTACGGCGTCGAAAACCGCCTGGCCGGCATACGGAAC
>Ga0180429_10002205_pt1 | contig 16198 bp, 13 predicted proteins | sample SS_ome_FD_132428 | JGI IMG/M metagenome (GOLD analysis project Ga0180429, IMG submission 132428) | Hypersaline lake sediment archaeal communities from the Salton Sea, California, USA - SS_1_S_1 metaG | ecosystem: Environmental > Aquatic > Non-marine Saline and Alkaline > Hypersaline > Sediment ...
AACGCCGCAGCACAACAATAAGACTGCTCAAGAACTAAAACGCGTGAAATATCCATGTTAGACATGCCCGAGGAGGGACTCGAACCCTCACGCCCTTGCGGGCAGGGGATTTTAAGTCCCCAGCGTCTGCCAATTCCGCCACTCGGGCCTGACCGTAAGGCCTGCTAATTCATTGACTCACAAGCAACTAGCTGCTTACCGCCCCTGCCGCCTGCACCGCGGCGACACCCGCCCCGACCGTCAATCAAGCCTCCAACTGCCACCAAGTCAACGCCCATAATACTCTCTAGTATTACACTTGGCAAAGTGCAATTGCCAAAAAACCTCCAGCCTCCATTCCCTCAACCAGAAAATCTCCCCGCCAGGCACCCCAACACCCGATTGACTAATCCGCCCCGACCACCATATCCTTATGTGTGGTGCGTACCTGTTTGCCCAAAGACCTCACAGCCTCACCGCGCGGGTTCGCCGCATGTCTTAGAGCGTCCAACAGCCCAACTGAATTCTGCCAGCAAAGAAAGGAGTCCTACCATGGCCACCTATGTCATCCTCAGCCGTATCAGCCCCGACGCCGTGAGCGACCCGGCACAGTTCCCCCACCTCGCCGAACAGGTCGCCGCCAAAATCAAACAGAAGTGCCCCCATCTGCAGTGGAAGATGAGCTACGCCACCATGGGACGCTTTGACGTCCTCGACATCGTCGAAGCCTCCAGCGTCGAAGAGGTCGAAAACGCCGCCATGATCATACGCACCTACGGCCACGCCAGCACCCAGACCATGCCCGCCATCCCCTGGAAAGACTTCCTCCACGCTCTCAAATAACAACCCGGCCCCCATGGCCCAGGCTGCCAACACCGCACCCTCCCGGTGCCCCGGCCTCCGTCGAGCCCCTCGCAAGCCCCCCACACCAACAGGCCCTGCAGAGAGACTCGCCCCGCCTGCCTTCATCACCTTTCCAACATCTGCCACCGCGCGTAAGCGTCTTCCACTTCTTCCCTCAAGACCTCCAGCCTCGCTTTGACGGCAGCAATCTCCGCCCCTCGCTTGTAAAAATCTGGCGCCGCCATCGCCTCGTGCAAGGCCTGCTGCTCCGCCTCTAACGTCTCAATACGCCCCGGCAGCGCCTCCAGCTCCTTCTGCTCCTTGAACGACAATCGGCGCGGCCCCGCCGGCTTCGGCCTGCTCTCACGGCGCTTGGCACGCACCTTCTTGACCGGCTCCTCGACCGGCGCCGCCTTACGCCTCTGCTTGACCAAGTCGTCGTAGCCCCCAACGTACTCCTTGACAATCCCGGCCCCCTCGAGCACCAGCGTGCTCGTCACTACATTATTGAGAAACTCCCGGTCGTGACTTACCAGCAAGACCGTCCCGGGATAATTCACCAGAAACTCTTCCAGCAAATCCAACGTCTCGATGTCAAGATCGTTCGTCGGCTCATCCATTACCAGCACATTCGAAGGCCGCGCGAACAGCCGCGCCAGCAACAATCGGTTCCGCTCGCCCCCCGAAAGATCAGCCACCGAATTACGCGACTGGCTCGGCGAAAACAGAAAATCCTGCAAATACCCCATGATGTGCCGCGGCTTGCCGTTCACCGTAATCGTCTCACTGCCCTCGGCAACATTCTCGTATACCGATGCTTCGCAATTCAACTGCCCGTGAGACTGATCGAAATATGCCACCTCAAGGTTGCTGCCATGACGCACCGTGCCCTGCTCAGCCTCCAACTCCCTCAGCAACACCCGCAACAGCGTCGTCTTGCCCGAACCGTTAGGCCCCATCACACCTATCTTGTCACCACGCATGATCAGCGAGGAAAAATCCTCTATGATCCGCTCGCCTGGCTCATAACCAAACGAAACGTCTCTCGCCTCTATGACAAGCCGCCCCGACAAGGGCACATCCGCACCACCCATACGAACACTGCCGACAAATTCCTTACGACGCTTCCTCTCCTCACGCATCGCCTTGAGCGCCCGCACACGCCCTTCATTACGACGACGACGCGCCTTGATCCCCTTGCGTATCCACACCTCCTCCTGCGCCAGCTTCTTATCGAAAAGAGCATTCTCCGCCGTCTCCGCCTCCAATGCCGCCTCGCGACGCACCAGGTACGTCTCATAATCGCACTCATAGCTCGTCAGACGCCCCCGATCCAACGCCACGATCCGCGTCGCCAGCTTCTTCACAAACGCCCGGTCGTGGCTGACAAACACCAACGTCCCGCTATACCCCAACAAAAACTCATCCAACCACGTGATCGCTTCAATATCCAGATGATTCGTCGGCTCATCAAGCAGCAATATGTCCGGCTCACGTACAATCGCCTGTGCCAGCAACACCCGCCGCTTCATCCCCACCGAAAGACTCTCAACCGACGCATCGGCGTCCAACTTGATCTTCTCAATAATCGTCTCTGCAAGGTGGTTCAACTGCCATCCACCTTCCATGTCCAGAACATGCTGCAACGCGTCCAACTGCTCCAACAGACTGGCGTCGTGCGGCTCCGTCGCAATCCGATGGCTCAGCGAATGATACTCCGGCAAGAGACGACCCCGCGGACCAAACCCCTCCGACACCACATCAAAGACCTTCCCCCGCAGATCCGCCGGCACCACCTGGCTCAGACACGTAACACTTAGCGAAGGCGCACGCGCTATCGTGCCCCCCTCCGCCTCCAGCTCCCCGCTGATGACCCGCATAAGCGTCGACTTGCCTACCCCATTACGCCCCAGCAGACATATACGCTCACCAGACTCGATCTGAAAGTCCATATGCTCCAGCAAAGGCTGCCCCCCAAAGCCCACACTAACATCCTGCATGCCCAATAACGCCATAGCCTCTATTCCACCAAACGCCTACAGGCCTCTACGGACCGCCCCTCCAGCTGCCCGCACATTACGCCTCAACCAACAAACGAGCACCCCGTATAAGTACCTGTCACCGAACAAGTAAACAATCCCCGCCCCCGTCGACACCCCCCTGGCACACCACAAAAACTCTCAAACACGCGCCCGGCAGGACTCGAACCTGCGGCCTACGGTTTAGGAAAACGGCCAAAATCATTCCTAACTATTTGTCAATAAAGGCTTTACGTCACAACTATTTTGTCTACAAATTGTTACAATTCCGACGAGATTTTTTAGCGTCTACAATTGTCCACTGAATCAGCCAAAAAGCAACCAATTACTACAATGGTATTACAATTTTATTACATCCTGAATCGTTGGTGTCTTGGTGTGGCAGGAAGTGCCCTTGGCGATATCAAAATCGCGGGTGCTCTGTGGTGTAAATGTCGCCAGAGCAGGAGGGCACACGTTCTAAATCGTTTTGAGGGACACCCCCGCCGCCTTGACGATCTTGTCGCGGGTGGGAGGGTTTTTAGCTTCTGTAAACTTTACAGAAGCTGCCTGCCCCTTTATGTCTCGCCTCTCCTCCCCGCACTTGACCTTCCCTCTGCCTATCCTTCGCCTGCTGGGCCTAATACCCCTTAGCGTGTGCGCCCTCAGTCTTCTTCAACAACTGGCCAATCAAGATAAGAACTTGCGTGCCGTAGCCATTTCCTTTCGTTGAAACACATACTAATTCAAACTCAGGAAATGTCCAATTCCGTCTGAAGCATTACAAAATCATGCTAAAATGCACCTCTAGCCCCTTGTATTCCAAGTGCATCGACGCTATACTAAAGATTCAATCACCAACATTCTCGCGGATGGGTACAGCGCTTCCCGACCGCAGTACGCTTGAGGCTGCCGAGTGCCGTATAACGAAGCTGACACGAGAGCCAAACTCATCGATGCCGCCATTCACAAGCGTGGCTGGACAGAGGACCTCATCCGCCGGGAGCAGAGCGCCGGGACAGTCCAGATTATCAACGGCAAAGCCAGGCGACGCTCGCGAGGCAAGATTGACTATGTGCTTCGGGTCAAAGTCAACGTTGACACGCAGCCCGTTGCCTTGGCTCTCATGGAGGCGAAGAAGGAAAGCCTTCCGCCGGGCCACGGTCTCGACCAGGCAAAAGGTTGTGCCAAGTGCAAACGGTTGAACGTGAAGTTTGTTTTCTCTTCCAACGGTCATCAGTTCGTGGAGTTTGACTGTTTCACAGGCCTACATTGCTTGTAGCTTTGTCTCACTACATGGGGTATGGCCATGCTGCGAAGAACTCATGAAGAATCCGGGGGCTAGTCGCCACTCGAACCTGGTGTCCCAATGCGTCTGGTTCTTCTTGTTGTTCGCACGAGGCCCACCGAGCCGGCCAGCAGAAAGAGAAACGTTGCCGGTTCGGGAATCACCTCTACAGCTGCCAAAGAAGGCAAGACCGGCATCGACAGGCTCGGATCACCGGGGGCAAAGAGTACCTCCGCGCCCGTTCCATTACCCTGGTTTTGGGTTGTGCTCGTAATCTCGGTGCTTATCGTGCAAATATCACTGTATCGTACCCTTGTTTTGTACGGCAGGACGAGATCGCTAAAGTCGACTCGGAACACGCCATCAATACCTTCAACGACGCTGAGTTGGCGTTTCTTGATTTTACCCGTTGTCTTAGCGGCCACTTTTCCGTTCTTCTTGCCTACGAGACTAATCGAGCCTGCCAAGAGCTTCTTGTCTTTGCGGTTTTCTCGTTCCAGGGTAACCAGCACATCGAATTTGGCCAGCAGGCCGGTGTAGCTGTTCCCTTGCGAGGGAGTGGAGGCTAGCAGGACGGAACCATCCAGGTCCAGACTGCCTTCGACTACTGCAGTCCTGCGTGTTCGTCCGGACCCCGCCGCTCCCAACAGATAGGGGACGTACGAGTTGCCCGTTTTGTTTTGAACCAGATACTGCGTGTCAACGCCACCCACTGTATATGCGTAAACGTGCTGGTAGTACTGGGGATTCGCCGTATTTTGGTTGCCCACGGCAGTTCCGCTATGCGCGACAGCGCCACCTTGTGGGTACATGTCCTGGTTGTAGGTGTACAGGGCTCCGTTTGGCAAGTACTCGCTGCTTGAGGCCATGGCGGACGGCAACGGGTTATTACGGTAAATGTCGTAATTCCCCAAGGCCTGGTCTGCCGCAAGAAGCATTGCGCCGATGCAAACCAACGTCAGAAATAGCCCGGACTTCAATCGGTCGAGGGCCCGCTGAAATACACTCTGAATTTTTCTCTCTGTTCTCCCGTACATAGATGCACACTCTCCTTTCCCTTATACGTGACCAACAATGGAAAGGCTCCTCTCTGCCTCCCAGGTCTTGGTCTACCATGACGCCAACAATCAAAACGCGAAAAAACATCTGGCCCGTTACCCTCCTTTCAGCAATTAACGCTTCTTAACAAGACGCTCGACTTGTTCTAGATACTTCTGGACGTTATCACGAGGTTTTACTGCTTGGGCACGACGTAACAAGGGCAAAGCATCAGCATATTTGCCCTGGCCTACGAGCAGTTGGGCATGGCGCACCTTCGCGTCAGCTTCATACTGCTCAATGTTCGCTGCCCGCTCGTAGTAGAAAACTCCCTGCTCTATATTCCCGTTGCGTGCGCTGTGCTGACCCAATAGAATTAACGCTTCCCCGTCCAGGGGATCCAAGGCCACAATATCCTCTAATATTGCAACTTCCTCATCGCCTCCCCCATGAGCCACCACGAGCCGGGCACGCACCTTCAACAAGGCTTTCTGGTCTTTCTCGGTGAGTTCATTCCCGTAAACTTCAACAATCGCTTCCGCCAGACGCTGTGTCTCTGCATAGGCTCCACGCCCCACAAGTATCTTGGCCGATCGAATGACTCGGCCCGGTCCGCCTCGCTCTTTTTTTATGGCGCTGATATACGCGTTCACTGCCATCTCGTACAACTCTTCGTTGATGTAAATGTCTCCCAGCATAGTCAGGCTCTGTGCCGTAGATTGTCCCAGCCGGTCAACCAACTCATAGATTTCGGCAGCTTTGAGCGGTTGGTTCAGCCCAATATATGCGTTCGCCTGCAGTAGCCAGATGTTGGCACTGTCTGGCTGTTCCTTAAGAAGCTGCTCGCATAGTGCGACCGCATCCGCGTAGCGGTGTTGTTTAAACAGGCTCCGTGCCAGTCCCATTTTCCAGTCGAGCGTGGCGGGATCCAGCAAGATTGCCAAACGATAGGCTGACTCTGCTGCCAGATTGTTCTCTACCGAGGAATATGCATAGCCCAGCAGGCCATAGGTCACTGCGTCTCCGCCGCCCAGCTCCACCACGCGTGTAAGCGCCGGCAGGGCTTTAGCAGAGTCTCCCTGGCGTATGTGAATCAACCCCAGGTTGCGCCAGGCGCGACGAAACTTGGGGTATTTCTCGACCGCAACCTCATACGCCGCTGCGGCCTGATCAAACGCTTCCTGCTGGAAGTAAATGTTCGCCAGGGTAAAGTCAAACACGGCGCTGGCAGCCTCTCCACGCCGTTTCTGCAACAGACCTGCGGCTTTGTCCATTTCGTCGTCGGATATCAGCTCAAGCACTTCGAGCATCTGGTCGCGTTCGTCTTCGGTAACACGCGGCTCAATTTCCGTTTCCGCAATATAACTCTGGGCGAACTGTTTCTTGAATGCTGGGTCATTCCATATCGCTAGTTCAGCGGGGCTTAAACGGAACGGGGCAACCACCGCCGCCTGTTCCCCGCAGGCCTGTTGCGCAAGAGCGCAACACACGCCGGCAAGCAACAGAAGCATCGCTCTCCGCTGAGAATAAACGTGTGCCTTGTGGGAAGTAATTGTGTTCAAGGTTATGATCCTTTGGGGAATGTTATCGGCACGCGCATCCGAAAACGAACGGCTTGGCCGTTGCGCTTGCCTGGTTCAAATTTCCATTTCTTCACTGCCGACAATGCCGCCGTCTCAAAAATCGGGTCCGTCGATTTCTGCACTCTAGGGCTCATTACTCTTCCCTGCTGGTCCACCATGAAGAGCACGTAAACCGTGCCCGGTGTTTTCTCTCGCATCTGCCTGCTTATCACCGGGCTCGGCTGGTATATCACCCGCGGTCTTTGATCGAGATCCGCCAGCGAAAACAAGGCATCGACATCCTTTTTTCGAGATACGACCGTTTTAAGGCTTACGGCAAAGTCACCGCCCAGCCAGCCCTCGCTGAAACCCGGGTTAAGCGCCAATTCCAGTTGGGACAAATCCAGCGGCGCCGCGTTCTCCGTCAACTCCGGCGGACTATCTTCCGGCTCCGGTTCTTCCTGGGGCTCTGGCTCCACCGGCGGATCAGGCGCCTCCAGTTTCGCTGTATCCACCGCCTGCACTACCAAATCGCTGCTCGGCGGCTTGCTGATCGTCTGCATCAGCGGCAACACAAGAAAACACACCAGTGTCGCCCCCGCCGCGCCGACGACAATGAATACGCGGTGGAACAGCTCTCTAATAATCCAAAAAGGTTTACGCCTATGCTCTCTCACCATGGCGATGCTCAACTACTCGGCCGACGGGCGGCTACGCTGACCTTGACCGCTCCTGCCAGCTTGGCCTCATCAATTAGACGCACCAGCAAACCCGACTTCGCCGCGCTGTCCGCCTGAATGATCACCGGAACTTCCTCTTTCTGTAGCATACGCTTCACCAAAGGTTGCACTCCGCTGATCCCGATTTCTCGTCCCCCATAGACAACCTCACCCTTGCCCGTTAGCGCGATCAATATGCTCGTCTTCTCCAACTTAACTGAAGATGCCGCTTGCGGCTTGTCAACCTCCACTCCGGTTTCTTCCACAAAGGTGGTTGTCACAATAAAGAATATCAAGAGGATGAACACGCAGTCCATCAGCGGCGAAATGTCGATGCCCGACTCACTGCTTTCATCCGGTGCCATCTGGTGAAAACGTCCCATGGGCTCCTCGTTCTATGGCTTGCTTCCAAGGGGCTCGCTCGCCCCGTTATTCCAACTATGCTGTAGCTCAGCCTCGCGATGGTGTTGCAGTTCCGCTCACTGTGGTCTGCCAACACGTCTCGACAACACACCTTAGGGCGGAGCAGACTCTCCCTGAAATCGCCTGTAGAGCTTCTGTGTACAGAATGTCTCAAGATGCGCCAGAAACGCCTTGTACCGCTGGTGCTTGCGCGCAAGTTGATACTGAAAAAATAACCCCGGCAGCGCCACAACCAGACCCGTTTCAGTCGTGACCAACGCTTCGGAAATACCTTCCGCCACCAGCCCCATTGTTTTGTCCCCTCCCGAGCCAGATGCCAATGCGGCAAACGTCGCCAGCATGCCCGTCACCGTACCCAACAGGCCCAACAAGGGTGCTGCGCTGACGCATATCTTCATCACACGCAGATCTCTCTCGAATGGAGCAATCTCCGTGGTGCGCAGTTCCTCAAAAAAAACGGATGTGTCTTTGAGCGACTGACCGCCCGTGACAAAATCAAGCAGATCGCCAATCGGGCCTTTCCGCTCATCGGGGTGGTCTATCCACCGCCGCCACGTTTTCTCACGCACCGATGCAAACCCTTTACCCGCCAGGCGAAGATATACATGTGTTCCCAGCCCGAACATCACCAGGGCAATGGCGGCTATCGCAAACATGGCCCAGCCGGCGCTAAGCCAGATGGCACATGCCTGATCCCATAACATGACAAGCTGCGCGGACATCCGACTCATCCCTCATTCACATCGCCATTGCCGCGGCGGGTAATGCGACCAACTAACTGGTCGCCCTGATCCAACACCGCTGCGCTGACCAAGCCGTTCTTCTTCAGAAATTCCTGCACCTCGTGCTGGTGAGTGTCGACGCGAACGAAGAGGGCTCCTTTCTCCGCCAACGACTCCATCACCACTTTTTCCGGTCGGCTGAGCAAACGACGTACCGGCACATGACCGACGTATTTGCCCTGGTCGTTAACAACAAAGACCGAGTCGACGTCATCGTCAAGCTCCGACGCTCGAATAGTATCAATCGCTTCGCCCACCGTCGCGGTCTGCGCCAGACTCACCACTTTGTGATCCATGACGTCTCCCGCCGAACCAGGCCTGTAGCCTTTCACCGAAGCGATGCTTGCCTCACCAACTGCACCTGCCGATTGGCCCACCGCCCGGTCCTTGGCATTGTCCCGCCGGTACGGCGTCTTACCGATCTGATTGACCAAAGCAACGGCAGCTTTTTCCATCTGGTTGACCACCCCGCGTGCCTTCCGCGACAAAAACGCGTGAATCAAAAGCGATGGAATCGCCACAATCAGACCAAATTCCGTTGTAATCAACGCCTCCGAAATACCCCCCGAAAGCGTCTTGACGTCGCCGCTACCGAACACTGTGATCAGCTTGAATGTGTTGATGATACCCGTGACCGTTCCTAAAAGCCCTAGCAGCGGCGCCGATGCCGCGCTGATCGCAACGAACGGCAAGAACCGCTCCAGCTTCAGACGCGTCGCCAATACCTTCTCGTACATCACTTCTTCGATGAGTTCACGCGGCTGTTTCAGGTGTTCGGCACCGGCGTAGAGCATTTTGCCAACGGGCCCTTTGACCGCTTTGGCTCTTTGCAGCACCGTGTCTGCGCTCTTGTGCTCCGCGATCGCCTCCAGCAGTTGCCTGATGCGCTTTCGGGACGGCGTGCGAAGAAACGCCATACTCAACCACTTGAACAACGCCACCAGCAACGCCGCACCAGCCAACCCAAAAATCGGATACATGACCGGCCCACCCTTTTGGATGTGCGACAAGAGCGTCTCCTGCGTCTTCTCGATTTTGTGCGCGTTACCCAGCGTTGGATCCAGTGGGAGAAATCCCTTTGATTCTGATATGACCTTAGATGCCGCAACGGCATCGGCCGGGTCGGCAAACCCCACAACAGCAGGCTCCAAAGAACCAAGCCGTTGTTCAACCGTGCCAATACTTGTCTTGTCCGCCGATTGAAACAACGCTACCGGCCCGATTAGCACAAAAGTGCCCGGTTTGACCGTGCCGTTCGAATCGACTGCAGTGCCGTCGAACCACGTCCCTCCCAGCGCCTCTTCCAGCCGATCGAGCGAGACTCCCAGAAGCTCTGCTTGTTGCTCGTACACCTCTTGGTCCGACAGAGTGCTGTTCTCCGCTGCCAGCTTGGCGGCCTCCAAGGCCTGACGGTAGCGCTGAAGCTCGGCAATATGAAGGCGCGACTCGAAATTGCGAATGTACTCACCCAGCAAATTGGACAGGTACGCCGCTTCCTCATGACGCGACTTTATTTCCGCCCGCAGATTACTCAAATCAAGGGTGCGACTGTCAAGCAAACGTGATGTCTGCTGGTATTCTCGCCGCACGTCCACCAACTCTGCCTCCAAATCGCTGAGTTCCTTGTTCAGCGGTACGGTCTCGCTTGCTGCCTGCTCACGCAACACATTCAGCTCGGCAAGCGCTTCCTCCAACTGCCGCTGGACCGACTCAGCCGCTTCGGCGAAGGAACGCCCGCCGTTCTGCCCATAACCCTGTTGTGTGTTGGCCGCGTCGCTCCTGGACTTGTTTCCGGAAGTTGATGCACCATCATCGGCGGCTAGAAGCAACGGATTCAGCACGAGCACTACTAATAACGTGATTCGTCGCATGTTTGTCATAACTGGCTTTATACGCTCACTGGATGTCCACGGGTAACTGTGTAAACGACGCAACGGCTTCATTCTTCAGTATCGAAATCGCTTGAGCTATCTGCCCAGCCGCTTCGTTGTTGCCTTGCCACTCCCAAGTGTCCGCCGCCGCCGTTCCTGTTCCCCCAACGTCTCCTGCGACAGTGGCGTAATACCCCTGTCCAACCCCGACGTATAGAGCGGCAACTTCGACCGAGCTTCCATCTGAAAGGCTTCGCACTTCACTCGTCACCGTAATGTCACGGTTGAATTTGTTTACTTCGTTGAGGATGCCCACGACATTCTGAAAACGTTCCGCCACTGACAACTCCGAGGCGCCTCCGCCCACCGGCAAGCGCTGGCTCAGAGGTTTAATACGCTCACGAATCGGTTCGGGCAACCGGCTGGATAAACCACGCGTGCGACCCTCCAACGACGCGACCGTCTCTTCCAGCAAAGCCGAGCCATGCTTAAGCTTATCGTTCTCCTCGAGCATGTCCGCCCGCTTCTTGTCCGCCTCTGCGATACTCTCTTTGGCTTCGTTGATCTTCTTCCAGAGTGAAGCGATTTCTTGCTCCACAAGGTCAATCCGCTCGTTGAGCATTTCACGCGCCAGCGTCAAGTCGCGCTTCTCCTGTGAAATAATCCGCCGCGTTTCCACCCATTTCTCCATGGCCGTACGCGTCTGCTCAATACCACTGCTGGCATCTTCCTCGCCTAAGGTTGCTCTCACGCACAATAGGCACACCCCACCCGCAACCAGCAATAATAAGGTGATTACCCCTGATCTGTTGTCGTCCGAAACCCTGGTGTGCATTTGCGATTCGTCCTTTCACCCTTTGATTCACTTGTCGCTACCAGGCTGCACCGCGGACAAACGCTCATAAACGCTGTCCTTCCGCCGGAAACGGTGACCCGAGTGTCCAACAATGTGATTTTGTTGAGGCCTCTTATACTTCGTTTGCGCTAAAGACCAGTTAGGCCGGCGTTAGAATACAAATAATCAACCGTTTTCGTGTCGCGTCCCTCACGCCGCACCTGCCTTCACGCCTTTCGGCCCGGTCGTGGCTGCGCGCCGCCTACGCACCTCAAAAGACAACACTCATGCTTATGGAGAACTCTCTACCCTTGCGATAAGAAGTCTTCGTAACATCGCTGGCAATGTACTTGGATCGATACACTGTCTCAATGTCCGGATCCAACAGGTTCTTGGCTTGAAAACTAAAACGCAAGGCCTCCCCGAACTTCTTGGACACACTTAAATTAAGCGTGCCATATTCCGTTTCATATACACTTGGTATGAACGCACCGCTGCGCTGGCCGGCCCCTGCAATTAGTGTGTCCCCTCGAACCGTATAGAACACGCCGAACTGTGCGTCATAACGTTTCCAGTCGTATGTGAAGTATAGGTTGTAAAGGTGCTCCGGTGCGTTCGTCATGTCCCGGCTCGACATCGGGGTTTGAACGGTCGGCTGACTGAGCAGGCTCTGTTCATAGGCCGGTAACGTCACCTCCGAATCGATGAACGTTGCGTTGGCCCCCACCTGCAGCCCCTCAAGCGATTCCCAGAAATGGCCAAAGGACTGACGTGCCTCAAGTTCCACACCACTCAACGTGCCTTCCGGATAATTCGCCGGCGTCGTAAACGTAAAACCCGCATTGCGTTGCACATACTCGATTGGATCGGTAATGTCTTTGTAGAAATATGACACTGACAACAGCGAACCCTCGTAGGGAGTGTAGTCCAACCGCAGGTCATAGTTCTTCAGCGAACTCATCTGCAATTCGGGATTTCCAATAAATATGTCACCGCCCAGATACTCCACTTGCTGAATAGGTGAGAGTTCCTTGAAGGTCTGTCGTGCCACCGTTTCGCTGTAGGAACCGCGCAGTGTCACCTTCTCGAAAGGACGAAACTCAAAACCTAGTGCGGGGAGCATATCGTCTTGCGAAAAATCCACGTCGCCATCCCCCTCATTCATCTCTACAGCCCAGTAAGAACGCGGCGGGACCCATGTGACGTCCTCCTCCGGATGGTTGACGATGCTCATGTCCGTGCTTTCATAGCGGACCCCGCCCATGACGTTCAGCCAAGAGCATAAGGGCACATCCGCCATATAGTACCACGCTGAGATCTCCTGCTCGCCTTCGTAATCCACATCGATACGCCCCGCCGTGATCGGGTGTTCCTCCGAAGGGAATAAGTCGCTCCAGATATCTTCCCAAGGACCCGCGTAACGAGCACTATTGTCGCCGAAATTACTGAATGATTCCTGGTTGTACTCGCGGTCGGCCTTATCATGAAAGACACCCACCTTGAAGTAGCCTTCGTCTTCAGTCCACTGCTTGAATGGCGCTTTCGCATTAACAAAAAACTGGTCGCTTTCTTCGGAAATATCCTTCCACGTACGCTGCAGATTCCCCAGAGTGAAACTCGCTGCGGGTTTGAAAGGTAAATGCCAAGCCGGAGTCCATTCAGTCGCCGCTCGCCATTCCGTCCCGAACAACCGTTTGTCCGGTTGGTCCATCGTCGCGCTGCTGTGGGAAACACCCCAATCCAGTTCCGGCGGCAGCAAGGTGAGCCTATCTTCCCATGCCAGGTCGGGATCGCCGAGCGTATGCCGACCCGTCAGTTGAAACGTCTGGGTGGAACGCTCTGTGTACTCGAGCGTTTCGTTCCTGAGGTAAGGCGAGGCGTCCGGAGTTTCCTCGTTGCCCGGGTGGGTCGGATCGTCGGGGTCGTAACTGTCGTATTCCGGGCCATAAATGTCGGGCCAGAACCAGTGCAGCCCCTTCTTGCCCGCCGTGTTTTCCGCCAGTGTTGCAACATCCTCTGCGGCGTGGGTGTGCATATACAAAAACGTCAATACATGGTCTTCCGTTTCCAGTCCCACCGTACCTAACCCGCCCCATTTCACTTCTTGGCTACCCTGCGTCACATCGAACAGCGACGTCAGGAATTCCTGCTGTCGAGGCGACCCGCGGCTGTGTTGTGGCGTCATGGGCTCGCCTGGACTGTCGACCCAATACGAATCATCAATGCCGTCGTCATAGAAGGCGCTGTCACGCTCGTAATAGAAACTGCCAAAGCCTCCTATCTTGATGCCAGTGTCGAGTTCATGCTTTCCACCAGTAGCCAAGGACCACTTATAGTCGCTGGGTGCATCTTCAGGCGTGACACCCACCGCGCCCAGCCAGCTCTCACCCACACGGTTGGACTGAATATCTCGGCTCTCTGCCTCCATGCCCCAGCATCCCACGCCGCCGCCCTTGTAGCTGAGAAATTTGTCATTGCCTGTGACTTGCGTGTTGTAACTTGTTCCGGTGGAAAACTTGAACAACGCTTCGTCCGGTGCACCTTTGAGCACCAGGTTCACCGCGCCGCCCGATGCGTCACCCTGTTGATCCGGCATAAACGTCTTGCTCACCTGAATGCTGTCAATTACGGCCGCCGGAAACTGGTCCAACTGAACCGCACGCTTATCCGCGTCGGCCGTCGGCAGACGCACCCCGTTCATCTGCGAATTCACATAGCGGTCCGGCAATCCCCGAATCACTGCGTACTTGCCTTCCTGTACGGTTGCTCCTGATACCAGCTTGAGTGCTCCCGCCGCGTCGCTTGCCCCTGCCTGGCTCATCAAATCCGCACTGATCGAGTCCATCAACGCCGGACTTTCCATCCGCAAATTCAACAAAGCCACTTCCGCCTGATGTATGAACTCCAGAACCTGAACAATGAACTCCTCCATCTCTGTAAAGTCACCTGCCAGCCAGACGTCCACCTCCGTCATTTGGCTCGGGGATACCACCACGTCCGCCTTTACCTGCCGCGTATAACCGTCCTTCGAAAACACCAGCGTGTACGTGCCGGGCTCCAGCTCCGCAAGAACATAATTGCCTTCATCACCGGACGTTGTCTCCTCAGCGGTTTCCACCATGAGAACGTGCGCGCCCGAAAGCGGGGCGTCAAAGTCCTTATCGTAAACCATACCACGAATACCCCCCGATGGTTCAGCCCACCCGGTTGTGACGCACGCAAGCAGACTTACAGAAAGAACCCAGCCGACAAACTTAGGACTCACCATGGATGACTCAATCCCTTACGAATCTGGCGTATGCGTCCCCACAAGTGGCTATCCGGTTCTACTGCGTATAAAGCCATCGACGCACACGTTGCTGATAGATCCTCCGCGCGGGGTCGTGAATTAGGGTTCGCCATACCCGCTTCAACCGCCCGTTTGTAAATCGCCACCGCGGTCTTCGTTTCCCCCATCACCTGATACGCCTCGGCAAGCGGCCGCAACACTCCAGCCCGGTAGATGTTCACGATCGTGTCTTCTTGCGTGTTGTACAATGCCAGCATCGACTCGGCATCGCTTCGTGCACCTGCCACATCGCCGCTGCGAAAACGCAATTTCACTAAGTTGGCCACACGCTCAATCCGATGGCACAATCGCCATTGACCGCCCTTGAGCAGGGCCTCTGCCTCGTTGACAAGCTCCAGTGCCTTCGTCCGATCCGCATGATCCAGACAAGAGTCCGCCAACTGAGTCAAGACGTCGTAGCGAACAAAACCGGGTAATTTGGTCCAGACTTGCTTGATCTTCTTCTCTGCCAGTAGCCGTCTTTGCGTATCGTCGTAGAAACGGTCAAAAAGCTGCACGTAACCTTGCAGCGCATTCTTGGTGATATCAAAGCTGCCCTTAGACACCAGCGCGTCTAGCGATTCGACCTGCCTGGCGAAGGCATCCTTCTCTATAACCATTGCCTCTACCACCGCTACCTTGCCCGTTTCCGAGTCCGCCACATCCCGGCTGTACTGTTCGGCCTGTGCATTCTCTTTTAGCCAGGCATACGTTTGAGCAATCGTGACCCTGATCCGATCCCTACGCCAGTCCTCAGTCGTCTCGGCGACTTTCGCAGCAAGGTCCAGGTATTGGTTCACCAAGGACACCTTGCCTTCTCTGGCAAAATACAACGCCAACTTGCCGTAGCATAAGCCGCGACGCCAGTTCTCAATCTGTTCCAGGCAGGCCAACCCTCGCTCCGGCTGCCCCAGTTCCAAATAGGTACACACAACCGCCTGTTGTGCCAGGGATCGGTCCTTGATATGGGGATGAACGGGGATTGCACTGGCTGCGCCAAACGAAACATCCAGCAGTTCTGCCTGAAATACAGCGATGCTTTTGTCCTCGGCAAGCTGCTGTCCTGTTGCGGCAATCTCACCTGAAAGCCCCGCAACGCCTTGGATTTGAAGAATGAATGCAAGCCAGATCAGGACCCCATTACCCAGCGGCAAGAACCGTAAGACCGGTCTGTTTAAGCTATTACGCACGGCTGACCTCTCCATGTTTGTACGACCTGACGAACTACCGGCCAAGCTGCAAGAGCCGCTCGAATGACAAACCATTTCGTTAGATGCTCTTAACAGTATTGTTAGTGGCGATACTCTACGGCCTTCGTGTTAGGCCTTAATTAGCGACGTGTCTTGTTCCTGTTAGATTGCCCCCTTTGCCCCTGTCCCCAGAAAAAAATGGTTCTTGGCCCAATTGCGGGGAGTTACTTAACGACAGCGGCGGCATTGCTTATCTTAAGGTTTGTCCAAAAATCCAAGATAAGCAAGGAGGCCGCCGTTGTCGAAGAAAGAGCTTACCGTC
>Ga0180429_10002206_pt1 | contig 16196 bp, 29 predicted proteins | sample SS_ome_FD_132428 | JGI IMG/M metagenome (GOLD analysis project Ga0180429, IMG submission 132428) | Hypersaline lake sediment archaeal communities from the Salton Sea, California, USA - SS_1_S_1 metaG | ecosystem: Environmental > Aquatic > Non-marine Saline and Alkaline > Hypersaline > Sediment ...
ACGCAGAGGCGAGGCACAACGCGGTGAAGATGGCCTGCGGCGAGTGCGGGCGCGATGGCGGGATGGAGGTCGTAATGCACGGCCTGCTCGTTACGATCGAGTGCCCCACGTGCGGCGCGGTCGTCGACGAATACGAGTACGAGGACTACATGCAGCCGTGCGAAGCAGCGGTTCGCTACTAGCAGAAACGGAGGTATGCTGATGGCTAAGAGGACGATCGAGTTCAAGCTGGAACCGGAGTGGGGCGAGCGGTGGGAAGATGCCCCGGTGATGGCGACGCTGAAGTTCACGAGCGACGCTGATGCTCCCAGCGGCGTGGCCGTCATGGTGGCGAACAGGGTCGCGACGGCCATAGCGGAGAACGCCAAAGCCCAGGTTCGTTGGAACTTCAAGGGCAGCTTGCAAGGGCATTACATGGGACGTCCGTTCAGAAAGCGATCGACCATGATCGTGAAGGTCAGTTAGCCGAAACGCGGGTGGGAACGCCCGCGTCGCGTCAGGATGGCAACCTGGCGCCTGATGAGGCCAGCCAATTACCCACACTCAAACGGAGGTCTGACGATGAATAAGCGAGACATTCAGTACAGCGAACGCTTGCGCAAGGAGAGGGTTGACGTCCAAGCCAACATCGAAGTCCTGGAGAACGATCGTAGCACCAAGAGCGGTTCTGAGAAAGCAGCGGTGACCCGGAAGATCACGCCCCTGAAGAAGCAGCTCGCCGCCATCAACGCAAAGATCGACGCGTTGAACATTCCCGCGGCCGTCGATCCCGCCCAGGCCGCCCGTAACATCATACGACACGCAGAATCTGACATCGCCGACATCGACGAGGCGCGCGAGAAGTGGGTGGAAGAGAGGCTCAAGCCCGGGAACGTGGCCGACGCGTTGGCCTGGCGCGGCGAAGAGCTGGTCAAGAACGACCTGATGCGCGGGATGTTGCAGCGCCTCGTGAACGCGCCCGCCGCTCACGAAGACCGCAGCCCCTTCCGCGCCATCGAGGCGGAGGTCATCGAGATCACCAACGAGGTCGACGACGGGATCAAACGGACCTACCGCGTCGGAGGATCGACCAGCCCGATGCACAACCTGATCGACACATGGAAGCTCGAGTTCCGGCTCGACGTTCACGCACGACGTTCCTGGTCTGTGATGTGGCCCGACTGGGAGGTGCGTAACTTGGCCCAGCACGTCGAGGTATGGGAGGTGCTGCACGCCGACGACTAGCCGAAACGCGCGCGTGATCACGCGCGCGTCGTGACGGGACTGGCCGCCCGTCGCCTGAAGAGGCAGGCCGTCAAACATGATCGGAGGTATGACGATGGTCACGCTGGAAGAGTCCCACCGCATCAGTGAGGACGCACATGGCGAAGCAGCCTGTTTGGCCGCTATGGAGCAAGAGACGGTGACGGAACATGAAGCACGCACGACGAAGCTGTCCGCAGACGACATCGAGCTGCAAACGACGACCGCGCGCGCAGCGTTCGAGCGTGCGATCGAGAACCGCCAGCGCAAGCTCGACAAGTTGCGCAGCACGTTCGAGGCCCTCGAGCGCGACTACCCCGATATCCTCGACACACGCGCCCCCAGCTTCTACGTTCATCCCGATTATCTCAGCGCGTACGATGGTAACGAACCGTCACTGGTACGCGGCCTGTGCGAGACGCTGCTCGACGTCAGCAACAAGGACGGGATCCGCAAGCAACGCATATGGGACTCGCGCGACATGTACGCGCGCTTCTTGTTGCCTGATCCGTTGTACATCGAGCTGCCCGACGGCACGACCGAGCAGCGGCGCTTCTACATCGACGTCAACTGGAGAGGCAAGACCAAGTGTCGGCGCGCGCGCGTCACCAAGACTGAAACGATCGAGGTCTGTGGCACCCTCGACGAGACGAAGTACGACTCGATCACCTGGCTCGACGATTGATGGACGATCGCCCCTGTGCGTGACGTCGTCACGCACAGACGGCGGCGGTTCATTGGGAACCGATCGCAGACCCCGGTCGGGCGTGAGAGCGCCCGGAGAGGCCTGGAACGCGAGAACGCGACGGATAGGCGTCGACCTCGGTCGATGGCAAGCCTCTTGATTGAGACCCGAACGAAGTCGCTATACGCGCGCCAGACAAGGCTCGCAAGGGAACAGCCAACGCCCGACCGGTCATCCTGAACGGAGGTAAGCGGGATGGACGTTATAAAGGTCAAGGAGATCGTCGTCTACGAGGTTGACTATCAGATCGAGTGCCAGATCGGAGAGGACGTCGACCCGATCGAGCGGTTCGCCGACGAGGACATGCCCGACGAGTTCATGGCGCTCGTGAACGACGGGTGGTCCCTGGTGGCGATAACCGCCGACGTGCTGCGGCGCACGGTACGTGCCAACGACCGCGAACGCGACGCGGAAGGCCCCTGGATGACCACGATCACGGTGCGCTTCTCCAGGCGCTTCGAGCAAGGGGGTGGATCATGACGAAGGTCGTGATGATCCACGAGTTTCACGTCTTGTCGGTCGACGCATACGGCGTCAAAGAGACTGGTTATAGGGAGCCCGCGAGTCTCGACGTGCAGGCGTACAGCAACGATTGGGGCGGCGGCTTCTTCCGCGACCCGTTCGTGGTAGAGAACGCCGACGTCAATGCCTATCGTCGACGTAGCGACCGGGAACGCTGGGTACAGCGACGCAACGGCAAGATCATCGACGAGATACAGCGCATCCTCGACGACGTGATGACGCGCCGGCCTGAGCCAAGGCGACACGTCTCCAAGTGCAGACCGATGGCGCCGGTGATCCCTAGTGAAGATCGTGCAGCGGTCGAGGCGCGGCGCGCGGCCCTGCGCCGAATGCTCAAGGAGAAAGGACTGGAGGCGAGCGATGACTGAGAACGAGAATCGAGAATTTTATCTCTGGGCGACAGATGCACCGTTGCCGACCAGTGGCGCTTTACGCGCGTCCCACGAAAGCTACAAGCTGCGAGAGACCTTTGGCGGCGACGACCGCCTGTCCCGCGCGGCGACCGTGCTCATGCGAATCGGGCGCAGCATCGAGGAGAGTCAGAGAGACATCGCAGCATACAGCGCCCCATTTGAGTGCTCCGCCATGGTCATCAAAAACGCCCAGCGGGAAGCGATCGAAGCGCTTGCCAAGTTCGGATACAGCCCGGTCGACTTCCTGGTCGAGATGCGCCGGCGCGTGAGCGCGAAGTGGCTCTACTTCTCCTGCATCGACTACGTGCTGCCCGCCCGCTACGCCGGCCAGGCTGATGACCGCGTGTGGTTCGAGGACAACCGCGACGTGGAGGTGGACGTCTACCTACTGCGTGCTTATACCCACTTCGCGCCCATGTGGTTTCGGGTGCGGCGCATGACGCTTGGGAAGGTCGTGCAGCAGTTCGGCGTGACCGACGAAGCCCTCGACCAGCTGAGGCACGCAATGACAAGCAGGCAGGGGTACACCCTACGCCCGCACATGACGAGCGGACATACGGTGCGCGTCGCACCGTTAGAGGACGACGAATGACGAGTTGGCATGTTCCAGGGGAGTGCTCTCCCCCCTGGAGCATGCCAGCTTTTTCACGTTTCAGGCACCGAGAAGAGCTGGAGCGCGAGGATCCCTGCACTCGCCAGCAGAGAATCGCTGTAGGGTCGTCCTAAAGCGACCTTAACCTGAAGGAGGTGATACGACATGCCAGAGACCGAGGAGACCCCCAAGCGGGTCAAGCATACGCGCCCGCACCCGAACGCCTGCCAGCCAACGATCGACGACCTGATGGCGTGGGAAGCTGATGGAGGTTGCGAGGCGTGCTGCGAGGAAGGGTGTTGGGTCGAACCGGACGGGTACTGCCCGCACGGCTACCCGTCGTGGCTCATCGTCATGGGACTGATCTAGCTCCATGACCGATCGGCCTTCTGCCGCTGACCCAGGTCGGCGGCAGACACCGGTCGACGCGAGTTATGTTGACAACTCCGCAGTTTATTGTATCATAGGTGAACATTATCACGGAGGTGCGTGCATGAAAGGTCACGATACCGGTCCGGCGCGCGAACGCGCGCCCTAGAGAACGGAGGTAAGCAAGATGAACGAAAACGAAAGGGCACGGAAGACAAGGGCGCCGTCGCTGAAGCTGTACGTCACGGTTGATACGGAAGGCCCCTTGTCGGTAAGCGTGTATGACGACGAACCACCCGTGATCACGGTATCTGCAAGCGACCAGCCGGCGCGACTGATGCTCGTCGGCTGCGAGTGCGCCAGGCAGCTGGCCGCTGGCTTGGCGGATCAGGTGGCGACGGCGATGGAGCTCGAAGGAACGTTCACCTGGCTGCGTGGCCAGCTGACCGCGCAGAGCTGCATGGATGGGGGCGTGCGCGTCTACGACGGCCTGGGTGCGGCTCTAGTCCTGGCGTCCATCGCGGAGGTACGCAGCCTAGCAGACGCGCTGCGGAAGGTTGTGGAGAGCTACGAGGATCGAGCGCCGACGGAGGATGACCATGCCGAAGATTGAACCTGCCGTCACCCTCACGACGGAGCTTGGCGTCATCGTGCGCGTTTGGGACGAGGATCCTCCCGTGGTCGACGTGTGCCTGGTAGGGCAACCGGGTCGGCTGATCCTGGTCGGCTTCTCTCACGCGTACAAGTTCGCCAACACCCTACAGATCACGAGCGGCCAAGTCGACACGCCGCGCACGGTCGTGCGATGGAAAGACGATGGACAGTTCTTCGTAGAGCGCGTCGAACCGGCTGACGACGCGCTGGGCGGATCACTCAGGATGACGCGGAGCATCATGGAGGACGTCGCGGAGAACGTCAAGCGCGCGATAAGCGATTACCTGGCCGAGCTGTGCCAGGACGACTCAGGAAAGGAGTCATCTCGTGACGAACAAAACGAAGGAAGCGCCGGAGAAGGTGAAGGAGCTGTTGACGGAGGCGGCGAAGGTCATACATGCTGAGCATCCAGACGAGGACGGGTCGAACGTCATCGTGTTCGACTTGGGCAGCGAGGACCTAGTCCTCTTCGCCACCCTGCCGTTCGACGACGTCGCGACGCCGGACGATCTCGTCTTGAAGCTGGCCATCGCGTTCGCCGCGATGACCGCCAGTGCCGCGTACCCGATCATGTTCGGGCCCCCTCCAGACAACCAACGCGCGTCCATCGGCAAGCTTGCCCGCAGCCTGTACATGCTAATCACGGGATGGTTCTCGCTCGAACAGGCCAACGCTGCCGAGAAGATGATACGAATGATGGCCACAGGCGGCTCGAACGAACCTCTGGCGAACATCATTTCAGCCATAAAGAGGCGCGAGTGCGATGATTGAGCCAAACAGCATCCCGCAGGACGTCATCGACGTGTTGAAGGAGGTAGCCGCGCGCTTCGAGGAAGAAAACCCGCAGGCGCAGTCTCACGTGATCGTCGCACACCTGGACACCGGCAAGACGCTCTTCTTCATCCACTTCGATCCGCAGCTACAGAACGAATTCGAGCTTGCCCGACAGCTCTCAGCCATCATCGCCACCCTGGTCGCTCCGACGATCCCTTCGTGGGACGGGAGCCCGCTTTCGAGGCAAGAGATCGGGAACCGCACAGCTACCATGATGCAAGACCTAGCCATCTACCTCGCGGGCTACATCAGCTTGAACGTGCACATCGCTCAAGAGGACGAGGAAGCTGACCTGAGCGCCGGCGGGCTGCTCTCTGACGTGACCGTCGACGACCTGCAGAACGCCATGCGGCGCTTCTTGGACGAGAGGGAGGACGACCCATGAAGGAGTGGTTCGACACGCAAGAAGCGGCTGAGTACCTCTTCCGAGAAAGCATCACGGCCAAGCGTGTCAGCACGCAGACCATGCGCCGTTGGATCAGGAAGCGGATACTGCCGGCGCAGAGAGCTGGCAACAGATGGGTGATCCCCAAGCGCGCCCTGGACGCGTTCGTCCCGCCAACCCCGGGCGCGCGCAAGGGGAAACCCCGTAAGGAAAGGAGCGAGAGCGAATGAACGACATAGGCTTAACCCAGAGCCCGGCAGGTGGCCGGGGCTGCGGCTCGCGACGCGCGGGCGGCGTGTACGCTTGCACCGCCACGAGCGCCGACGGACTCCCGTGGTACAAGTTCCTCTACGACCCACCGATCCCCTTCACAGGCGACAGGTTTCGCGGCATTCAGCCGGCGCCCGCCGAGATGGCGCAGGGCCTGCCCGACGAGTACGCACCGTTCATCGACATGGTAGGCAAAGATGCCTACCCCACGGTACCGGCGTTCGTCGAGGAAGGACGGCGCTACGGCTTCTCGCGCTACGTGCGCGAGACGTTCGACTTCAGCCAGCTCGCAGGCCGGCAGCCGGCGCTGCTGTTCATCCACTGGCGGGCGATCACTGTATGGGAACACGGCACGTGCGTTCGCGGCTTGAACTTCTGGCCGTGCCCGTGGTGGCAAGAGATGTGTGGCCCCTACGCGAGCGAGGACGCGGTGATCGAGCTCGACGAGTGGGAGGTGGTCGCGGACGAGCACTACGGACACTGCCTCTTCCACACGTGGCCCCTGGCGTATCGAGCGCACGAGAAGATCGACGATCAAGGGCGCGTCGGAATGCCCTGGGGTAGCTTCAACCCGCTCAACGTCTTGACGACCGAGGACAGGGAACGCTGCGACATGGCGTGCGCGCAAGGGGCTTACCCGACGACGGTGTACGAGCCAGGCGTGTTCATGTTCCTCCCCATCACCCACTTCGAGGTCGTCGAGTACGTGCCCGAAGATTGCAACGTGATCGAGGCTGGAGTGCCCATCGCGGTCGTGGAGGAATGACGATGAGCTACAGACAACTGCTACCAGACCTGGAGGCGACCCTCCAAGACGAGAAGAAGATCCTCCGCCGACAGCGCGAGCGCGTCCGCAAAGTGGAGAACCAAATCATCGACGCGCAGCGAATCATCATCCACGACGAGGGTATGCTGGCGGATCATACGTGGAGGTACTGCCCGCTCACGGGCAGAAACGCGACGTTTTACCTGGAAGGCGGCTTCTGCGGCGTACGCGACGACGGTGCGCTCACACCACTTTTCGAGCTGCTGCAACCTGACGACTACGACACCTTCAAGCTCGCCTGCTGGCACGACAGCGACGCGGTGCTTGAATTCGACGACGGCGGCGTGAAGATATCCTTCGGCAGCGACGCGCTCGCGTTCCGCGTGATCGACGACTTCAACCTGACCGTGAGCATGGAACCGATAGAGGAACGAATCGCGCTATTCGAGCAGCAGCTCGAATCAGCCCGCGCGCTGATCGAAGCGGCGCGCGCAGCCATCCAGAAAGGAGCTTCAAATGCCTAGCACAAGATACTCGGAGCAGCACGGCGTCAACCCGTCAATCATGCGCTGCTTCTACTGCGGCGAAGACTTCGGCGTGGCCCTGTGTGGCCGGCTGCCGGACGACGCGCGAGCCCCGCACGCGGCGATATTCAGCATGGATCCTTGCCCGCAGTGCGAAGCGTGGATGACGCAAGGAATCATCCTGATCTCGATGCGCGACGGGGAAGGAGAGAAGATCGACCGGGACAAGAAGCGATGGGACGCAGAACAGGATCGCCTGTCTCCGACCAAGCGAGCCAAGTCGGGGCCGTTCATACCACAGCCCTATCGCACCGGCAACCTCGCCGTCGTCACTGAGGACGCGATCCGCGAGATGATAGCGAACGACGAGCTGAGGGAGCAAGTGCTCCATTGCCGCTGGCTGCTCGTGGAGGACGCGGTCTGGAACATGCTCGGCCTGCCCGTCGAGGAAGAGGAAAGCGAACCTAAAGCGGAGGGCGTCCATGTGCCCGAAGCGTGACGCTCAAACGCGGCTCGACGAGCTGCTATCGCGCGCCTACGAGACTGGCGAGGTCTGTATCATCACGTTCGACGCGCATCGGGGAGTCGCAGGGAAGGACTACCCCCCGGCGATCACGGCGCACATAGGCGATCACTACGGAATGGTGTCACTAGACGAGGTCGAGATCGACGGCTTCTTGCTCGCGTTGGAAGACGCGATCGAAGAGGTCTTCGACGGTATGCCCGACGAGGGCGAGGAAGGAGACGATGATGGCTAGGACGAGACCCAACGGTTACGTCAAGACGATCCACGTCAAGCTCGACGAACTGAACCTTGAGGGCGACAGCTTGCCGGAGAACCCCCGGCTGACGGCCAGCATGGCGACGCAAGGCCAGATCGACGAGATCGTGGTCTACAGCTCGGCGACGGGCGGGTACAACATCGTCGATGGTCGGCAGCGCGTCAAGAGCGCCAAGGCCCTCGACTGGCAAACCGTGCGTGCCGACATCTACGAGGCGGAGCTCCAAGCCCTGGCGGCGATCGGCCTAGCGACGAGCATCAGGCGATCCAACCCGGTTGCTGACGCCGCGATGCTGAAGATCATCGCGGGCAGCATGACAGAACAAGACATCTGGCACATGACGGGGCTGACGAAGGCCCAACGCCACCGGCTCATGGCGATCGGACGGCTCCCGGCAGAAGTCAAGGCCGCGTTCCAAGCAGGGCAGATCACGAAGGGCGGCCTGCGCGCCCTGTGCCGACTCGAGAAGAAGCCCGCGCAACTCTCAGCTTGGCAAGCGGCGCTGGAGATGGACGAGACGGGCAAGAAGCGCGGGAAGCCCACGACGGCGCAGGTGAACGCAGCCGTGCGCAAGGTTCGCGGCGAGCTGCAACCGACGGTCGCGGTCCCGCTGCCCCTCGCCCTGACCAGCACCGACGGCGCTCCCATCAAGGCGATGCCCGACCCGGTGACGACGGCCACGGCGGTGCGCTCCCTCGCGGAGCAAGGCTCCCGGCGGTACGGCCCGGAGCTGGAGCCCCGAGCGCGCGAGGCGCTTCTGGAAGCGGCGGCGATCCTGGAGGGAATGTAGCGATGCCGAGGCTAGTGAACGCATACACGGTAGCGCCCCAAGACATCGAAGCCGGAGACGCCATGCTGTTCATCGTCAAAGCTCTCGTGGTACGCCCCGGCCTGTACCGTCTTTACCGCTGCCGCGCCGACGATCAAGAGAAGATACCGCAAGGCGCCCGCATCTTCAAGCACGAAGAAGAGGTCTGCGAAGCTTTGTTCCCGAGTCTTGCGGCGGTAGCGAAACCAGATAGGGGTTGATGATGAACGACACCAGCGGGAACCTGGAGCTGAACGAGAGGGAGACAGCTGCCGTCCTGGCCGGCCTGCGCCTGTTGCAGGAGGCCCGACGCGTGACGATCTTGGCGAAGATCAGCACGCAGGGTGTTCAAGCCGTCCTGAAGGATCCCTGCGGCCGCGTGCAAGACATCGCCACCGACGGCGGACGCTTCAAGCCCCTCAACATGACAGAACTCGACGCCCTGTGCGAGCGTATCAACTCAGCGTAGGTGATCCAGCAGGGGGGGGGAGTCGCGTATACAATCCGGCTTCTCCCTCACTGAGAAGAAACTCGATCCCTTCCGCCTCAAGGCCGGCGATCACGCGAGGCGCAGCCAGACGGATGCACGCACGGATCACGCGCGACTTGAAGCTGTAAGGGCCGCCCGTCATGTGATGCTGGTAGCCCCCTTCCTTGCAAACAGCGACCGCCGCCGCGTTCATCTGGTCGATCATCTCCTGAACGTCAGGACTAGTGACGAAGTTGCGGGTTTTAGCATGAGCCATGATCCTTACCTCCCTTGACTTGATTATAACAGCACGTCCGGAGTTGTCAACAGCACCGGAGTTATGTTGACAACTCCGCACATGGCGTTATAATAGAACCGCGATGGTCGGCGTCTCCTCAAGACGCCCTAGCTCAAGCACAGGAGGCAATCTGATGAGCAACGAGAAGTCCCCACGGAACGACTGGGCCGATGATGCCAAGTCGCGCGCCAAGTTTTGGGCGACGATCAAGGAGACCGGGCTCAGCAAGGATCAGGTCCACGAGGCGCTGGAGGTCGCCTCAATCTACGACTACGACGGATCGGTCACCGACGCCATCGACGGCGTCAAGCAGTTCGCCGACGTCATCAACGCGCTCGCGCAGCTCCCCGCCATCTCGGACGCGCCCGACCTGCCTGAACGCATGTTGGCGATCGCGGGCGCCCGTGACGAGGTCGTCACGCTGGCGAAACGGATGCAAGGCACCGTCCCCGGCGTCAAGAAGCTTTCCTGGGAAGGCGCCCTCACGTTCGCGCAGTACGTCCTCGCCACGCGGCTCAACCCCTGGTCGGGCGAGTTGCAGGTCTGGGAAGACAAGCAGGGGCTGCACGTCATGGAGCACTACAAGGTTTTCACCCGCTGGGCAAACAAGATCAGCCCGTTCTCCACGTTGTACGAGCTGCTCGGCCAAGATTCCTTTCCCTTCGAGGCACGAGCCGACGACTACCCCGACCATATCAGGCCCTTCGGCGTGCGCGGCTGGCTGCTGCGCGACGATCGGCGCCACGTCTTGAAAGACTACATCGACATGGGGTTCGACGAGATGACCGCGTTCAAGCTGACGGCGGTCGAGGCGATCAGCTTGATGACGCGCAGCGACCAGTGGAACCTGAAGGGCAACTATGCCAAGTTCCAGGTGAAAACGTGGAACGTCGAGCAAGCCGTGAAGAAGAACTGCTTGCGCGGCATGATCAAGCTGGCCTACCCCATCCCCACGCTCGACGAACTAGCGCAGCTCTCACACGAGGTCGACGGGACGGTCACGATCCCCGCCGACTGGATGGAGGCGCAAGACGCCCTCGAAGGCACGCTGGACGCGGGCAACCAGGAGCTGACGCGACGCCTGGCCGCGATGGCCGCCGACACGCGACAGATCAAGGCGGACGCGCGCGCGCACACGCCAGAGGAAGCGGCCGAGGTCTTGGCCCGCAACCGCGCGCTGCTGCATCCCGATACGGACGCCGCCGATCGCGTCATCGACGGCGAGGTCGTCAAGCACCAGGAGAGCGAACCCGACCCCCGCGACCTTGCAGAGATCGTCGCAAAGCTGCGAGAGGCCGCCGGCTGGGAGAACGGGCGCAAGGAGAGCGACGAGACGGCGCAACCTCCAGAAGAGTGGCTAATCGACGAGACGACCAACGGCTTGATCCACGCGATGCCGGCCTACGTCGTGGACGAGGTACGCCCTCTCGCCATCACCACGATGTTCAATCTGATCTTCGAGCGCGACGACGACGCGTTGACGGCGAAGGAATGGGTGGCGTTGAACAACTGGCTATGGCCCGACGCGGTGGAAACGATTCCAGACCGTACATTGCAAGAGATCGACATCGTCATGGCTGACGTGATGAGACAATACCTGGTAGCAAAGTCCGCGTAGTCTAGCGCGGGAGTGATCACTGCCGGCGGGAGGCGTGCTCTCGCCCCCCGCCGACCAATAGAAGCCTAGAACGATGATGATAACACATGATCTTCTAAAGCGCTTCGGCGCATGTTCGCCCACGCGTGACAAATTTGCCGTACTCTACCCTGACGGCTTCGATATCGCGCCGCTCTGGGGCACCCCGGAGGAAGCGTCGACTTGTTGGCGAAACATCTTGGAAGACAGCTTCTTGAGACAACAAGTCGGGTGGGCGATTCTACACGGAATCCTCCCAGCTCGTTTGCGCGCCGACTTGCCAGGGATCGTCATGCCCAGAGTCGAGTTGTCCGGCGTCGTGTTCCGAGGATGTCTAACGGGAGCGGATATGCGTTGGGCGAACATGCGCAGGGCGAACGCAATTTGGGCGCGTTTCGAGAACGCGAACCTCAGCGAGGCAACCTTTGTGAGCGCGGACCTGCGAAAAGCCCGGTTCGATAATGCCAATCTACGAGGCGCCAATATGTCATACGTAGACCTTTACGACGCGGTTTTGAAAGGCGCGGACCTCAGATACGCGAATCTGCGAGGCGCGCGGCTCGATCATGCGAACATGAAAGGAGCTAATCTGCATGACACTATTCTAAAGAATGCGTCCCTTTTTGCAACGGATTTTCGCGGCGCGACGCTTGACGAGACTCTGTCGTCGTATGGTGTAAGTTTTGCAAGAGCCCGCTTGGGCGAAGGAGAATGAATGATGGCAACGTTATCAGACAACGCACGTGCAGAACTGGAACAGACGATCCGCGACGCGGTCGCGGGCGTTCTGGACGCCGATGATGGCGTCATCGAGGAAATCAAGAGAGCCGTGCTAGAGGCCACCACGCCGACCCCTGCGGTCCCCGTGAACGACGTCCCGCGCGTCGTGACGACCTTCACGGGGAGGACAGACGCGCCGATGGCGGCGTTCGTGCCCGCCATCCAACCCATCGTGGGCGTGCTGTTCCAATACGAGAACGAGCTGACGCTGGGACGCGGCTTTCAGATCAGCGAGGCGACGCGGAAGACATTCACGACGGATCAAGTCCCTGAAGCGGACCTGGACGTAGACGAACCGCTGGTGGCCTTGCTCTCTGAGGTCGCCGCGACCTTGCTACGCACGATGCGCGACGTGAGCAAGTGGCGACGGCCCGAGATCGTCTGGCCGTTCGACTGGGAGGACGTCGACACGCTCGTCCAGTCGTACGAATCCGCGATCGTCGTCTGCGACGCCTTGGCCCGCGAGACGGCGGTCGAAGAGGTCCGCTGGTGGGAGGAAGGGCTGGTCACGGGCAAGAACGCGGCTCAACGTGACGCGCAGCTGGACGCGCTGCGCGCGAGCAGCGCCATCCACCAGGGCGCGAGCGAATGGCTCGCACGGCGCAAGGCGATCGAGCACACGTTGTCGCTCGTCAAGGCGCTGTTGTATCATCACAGGGCCGCCGACGATGAAGAGTGAGATCGTCGACCCTGAAGCACCCATCCGTAAGGAGGTCTTGACGCGCACGGTCGGCGATGACGGGAAGGAGATCGTCACGCTGCCTGACGCCGACCTGGCGACCGTGAGGGCGCGTTTCATCCCCTCCGGCGACGTGTGCGACTGGGCTGACTACGAGATGCGCGGCATCGCGCTCCTACAGGCGGGGCGGGTCTACGGTCGCGTCTTCGGCGAGCTGGTCGAGTGGGGCTGGCAGTACATGCGCCCGACCACGCGCTGGAACGACGAAGAGATAAGGACGCGCACGCGGTGGGTTGCGTTCTGCGCCCTCACGTTCGGTTGCGACAAGGCGACGGTCTGGCGCGCGTGGGGCGTAGCGACGGTCGGCATCGACGTGCCGGAGGACGTCCCGCCCTCGCTCGTGACCGAGATCACCAGCGGCACGGGAGACAACGCCGAGGCCGAACGCGTGCTGACGTTGGCGATCGAGCGCGGCTGGTCAGCTCACGACGTGCGCGAGATCAAATGGCTGCACGAGCAAGGCCTGCTGCCCGGCGATGCGTGGATCCTTCCCCGGCTGTACATGAAGGGGCGCAACCTGATGATCGACCTTGGCGACGGCCCGGCTTGTTGCGCGACCCTGCAACCGTTCGGTGACTTGGCCGTCATCGGCACGGTTCTTCTGCAGCGACGCGCGCGCATAGGCAGAGACGAGATCGACGGCAAGCGCGTCGACAAAGCAACCGACGGCGCGATAACGCCCGCGCGTGACGGTGCGCAGGCAGATCATGAAAAGAGACGAGAATGACGGAACAGCGAAACGGATTCGAGAAGATGGCGCAGGCAAACCGCCGCGACGAGCTGTACAATCGGAGGGTAACCTGCGCCTTGATCGCGGGCGCCCTGATAGTCCTGGCGTTCGTGACGTTCGTCATGTTCGCGGTGGCGATCACGGGCGGTGGGCGATGACGCACAGACATACGGAGGACGCGGCAGAGATCAGCATGGAGGCGGACGAGCGCGACTTTTACCCAGGGCGCGGCGTGACCGTGACCGACAACGCGGGTCGAGAGGTTCGCTGCGTGATCGAAGGCGCAACGTCAGCCGGACGGAACATGATCGAGGTCACGCTGGCCCACTTCCGCCGGCCTGGAGAACCGCGCGTGGCCCTCCCAGGCACGATCGAGTATCCAGCACAGGGCGGGATGCGAAAGACGATCATTCAGCTGATCGTCATCCTGAGCGTGCTCGCTCTGCTGTGCGTGTGCGTAGCCGGTATGGCGCCCGAGCTGACGATGGGACTGCTCGGCCTCGGCTGAGCCAAGTACGTGTGAGACATGGAGGTGTCTGATGAGGTACAGCATGACGTTGACGTTCACGGAACCGATCCTGGGCACTGCACCGAAGAACCGGGACGTATACGCGGCACACATCGCGACGAAGGCGGAGGAGATGACCGGCGAGCAGCTCGAAGAAGAGCTGGAGACGGTCGAAGAGCTGGAGGAGAAGGGCTGGACAGGCTTTCACGTCAAGCCAGACGGCACGCGCGTCCTGATGGACTACATGGTCAAGGGCTTCATGAAGGACGCGTGCGGGATGCTGCGCCGGTGCGAGGGCACGCGATCGTCGAAGGTCGCGGCCTACAAGAAGAAGATCGACGGCCTGGTGTTCGTGTTCCCACGCTATCCTGTCCTGCAACTGCCGGCTGGCGGCGCGTTCGACGTGCTGGAGCGCCCGCTGCGTGCGCAGACCCCCCAGGGTGAGCGGGTGGCGTTGGCGCGGTCAGACATTGCGCCGGCGGGCACGAAGATCGAGATCGAGGTCCAGACGCTGGGAGAGAAGGCCGTCCCCGAGAAGTTGCTGCGCGAGTGGTTCGACTACGGCGCGCTGCGCGGACTGGGACAGTGGCGAAACGCCTCGTACGGGCGTTTCACCTACACGATGGAACCTTTACAAGAGAACTAGCCGGCGACGGCGCTGACTAGCTGGGTTAAGCAGTGGCTAGGCCACGCGTTGCTGTACTCCGCAACCCTTGACTCAGCAACGCGGAGGCGGAGCACCGCTGGACGTGGTATCGCGTGGCGACGGCTTGGCACAGCGTAGCATGGCAAAGGAAATGCAGAGCGCAGCTCAACGGAGCGAAGGCAATGCACAGCACGGCGAGACAGCGCAAAGGCAGAGCACGGTTACGCGTTGCCGGGCAAAGCGACGGCATGGCAGGGCATGGCTGAACGCTGCGAAGCAACGGCGATGCAAAGCGCGGCCGGACGCAGCGACGCCAAGGCGAGGCAAAGCGACCCTACGCGACGCAAAGCAAAGGCTTGGCTGGGCTTGGCAGGACGATACAACGCAACGCAAAGGCGAGGCAACACTGCGCAACACGTGGCGACGCATGGCAAAGGCGGAGCCGCGCGACGAGCGGCAGGACGCCGCGACGCAAAGGCATAGCACGACGATGAGCCGCAAGGCCAAGCGAAAGCACAGCAAAGGCAAGGTGTGGCTTTGCGAGGCAGGGCAGTGCAGAGCTACGCGACGCAAAGGCAAGGCGGCGCACCACACTGCAAGGGCGAGGCAAGGCAAGGCGGGGCAAAGCTACGCGGCGGCACAGCGAAGCCAGGCAGTGGCACAGCACGATGAGGCAACGCGACAGCCTGGCTACGCTTCACGGAGCAACGGCGGGGTCGAACAACGCAAAGTGCAGCACGGCAACTGCAATACGTCGCAAAGCAAAGCGACAGATGACGTTTTGCAGGCCCGCAGGGTCATGGTATAATCCGATTGGATGGGCTGGATAAGGAACCGCGACGCGCTTCTTGCTGCGCCGTCTGGTGTCCTCGCGGTTTCCCGAGGCCCATCCAGCCGGACGGTGCAACAGGGAGCGCGTCTTCTTTTACAACTGGAGGTAGGTTATGTCCGACCTGTGGCAAGAAAACTGCGAGCAAATCATCAGCGCCGGCATGACGCTGGCCGGCGAGATCAAGGCATGGCGCAAACTGGCGACCGTGGCCGTCATCCTGGCCGTCATCGCAGCGTGCGTCGCCGTCGCGTTTCTAGTGAGAGGATCATGAGATGAACGAGGACAGAGTGCAGGAAGTCGGCTGGTGGTTCGCGCAGCTGCCGATATGGCTGCTATGCGAACCTGGGATCGGCGACGGTGCCAAGACCCTGTTCGGCTACCTCAAGTACCGCGCCGGCACGGACGGTGGATGTTGGCCGTCGAAAGTGACGATCGCGGAAGACCTCGGCGTGTCCCTGAGCACGGTCGATCGCCGGGTCAACGAGTTGGTCGATAGCGGATACGTCGTGCGGCACGAACGACAAGGCCGATCGAACCACTACGAGATCATCGCCGCCCCTGGCGACACACTGAGCAGGTGGCGCGAGAGGCAGCGAGAACTCAGCGCGCGACGGCGACGTGCCCGCGCCGCCCTCCCAGAAAAAGCCCCCCC
>Ga0180429_10002207_pt1 | contig 16195 bp, 14 predicted proteins | sample SS_ome_FD_132428 | JGI IMG/M metagenome (GOLD analysis project Ga0180429, IMG submission 132428) | Hypersaline lake sediment archaeal communities from the Salton Sea, California, USA - SS_1_S_1 metaG | ecosystem: Environmental > Aquatic > Non-marine Saline and Alkaline > Hypersaline > Sediment ...
CACAGCGATGAGATGTGGACGACCAACGTCGAGGGCAGCCGCCGCGTTGCCCGCGCCGCCCGCGAGGCTGGCGCGAAGATGGTGCACGTCTCCAGCGTCGATGCCATTGGTCTCCGCCACGATGGCCAGCCTGCCGACGAAGAAACGCCACCTGGGGGCCTGCAGGAGTGTCCGTATGTGGCCACGAAGCGTGAGGCCGAAGCCGTAGTGCTTTCCGAAGTAGAACGCGGACTCGATGCGGTCATCGTCAATCCGGTCTACATGCTTGGCCCCTGGGATTGGAAGCCGTCGAGCGGACGAATGCTGCTGGAGGTCGCCGCCGGAAAAGGCACCTTCGCGCCGCCAGGATCAAACGACTTTGTCGACGTCCGCGACGTGGCCAACGGGATCGTGCTCGCAGCCTCCCGAGGCCGTACCGGCCGCCGCTACATTCTCGGTGGCCACCGGCTCTCGTATCAGGAAGCCTGGCGAGTGTTTGCCGAGGTGGCTGGCCGCATGCCGCCGCTGGGGATCGCACCGCCGGCAGCGGTTCGCGTTGCCGGCTGGGTGGGAGACCTCGCGGGGATGTTCATGAAGCGGGAACCAGCCCTCAACTCTATCGCGGCCGCCTCCTCGCTCCTTCCGCACAACTTCTCGTCGGAGCGGGCTCGCACCGAGCTGGGCTATCGCTTCCGTTCATTTGAGTCGACTGTCAGCGATGCCTTCGACTGGTTTGTGGAGCACGGCTATGCCCGCATCACGCGGAGCCGAACTGCGGTCGCGCGGTGATTCCGATGCCCAACATTCTCGTTGTTGAAGACGAAAATCATCTGGCCATCGGGATCAAGTTCAACCTCGAGCAGGAAGGTTTCTGTGTGCAGGTGGCTGGCGATGGGCAGGCCGCCCTGAAGCTGCTCGAGGCCTCTGACCCGCCGATTGACCTGGTCGTCCTCGACCTGATGCTCCCAGGGATGAGCGGCTACGCCGTCTGCGAAGCGATTCGCGACACCGGCAACACCCTGCCGATCGTGATGCTCACGGCCCGGACGCTTGTCGAAGACCGTATCCGCGGCTTCGATGCCGGCACCGATGTCTACCTGCAAAAGCCGTTCGACCTCGACGAGCTGCTTTCGGTTGTCCGCAGCCTGCTCTCCCGTCGTGGCCATCGCAGCCCTCCCGACGAAGCCCACGAGCAGTTCCGCTTCGGCAGCAACACCGTCAACTTCGACACCTGGGAAGCCCAGCACGGCGAGACGGCCGTTCGCCTCACCAACCTGGAGATGAAACTCCTCAAGTATTTCGTCGATCACGAGGGCTCGGTGATCTCGCGTCAGGAGCTCCTCGAGCGTGTGTGGGGCATGGCCCACGCCCCAGCAACTCGCACGGTCGACACCTTCATCTTCAATCTCCGCAAGTCGTTTGAAGACGATCCCTCCTCGCCGGCCCACTTCCTCTCGGTCCGAGGCCGTGGCTACCGGTTCCTCGCTAAACCGGAGTGATCGCGACCCGTTATTCTTTTCCCAGCAAAGCCGCAGCCGCGGCGGAGGGGTCAGGACTTTTCAGGAGCGACTCGCCGACGAGCATCGCATCAATCCCGGCGGCCTCGAGCCGCAGCACGTCTTCCCGAGTGCGGATGCCGCTCTCGGCAACGAGGGTGCAGCTGTCGGGCACGCGGTCGCGGAGCTCGAGAACGTGATCGAGCCGGGTCGTCATGGAGTGCAGATCGCGATTGTTGATGCCGATCACGGTGGCCCCTGCTTCGAGCACACGGGGCAGGTGCTCGGCCGAGTGGAGCTCAACGAGGGGCGTCATGCCGAGGGCGAGGATCTCCGCGTGCAGGCTGCGGAGCAGACAGTCGTCGAGGCACTCCGCGATCAGCAGCACGGCATCGGCTCCAGCGGCCCGGGCCTGCTGCACCTGCAACGAATCGATCACAAACTCTTTGCGGAGGATCGGCACGGTGGCCACGGCATGGGCCGCAGCGAGGTCATCGAGGGAGCCGCCAAACCAGCTGGCATCGGTGAGCACACTGATCGCCGCCGCCCCGGCAACCTGATACCCCGCGACGATCTCCTCGACGGTCGCTCCCTCGAGCGGCCCGGTGAGAATCTCACCCGCAGAAGGACTCTTCCGCTTGAACTCTGCGATGAGGTTGATCCCGCCGGGCTTGGAGACGGCGGCGAAGAAGTCGCGTGGTGGCAGGGCCGAGGCAACGCGTTCCTCCAGGGCCGTGCGGTCGAGTCGCTGCTTTGCCTCGGCGACCTCCATCTGCTTGGCGGCCACGATCTCATCGAGCACGGTTGCCATGGCACCCTCTCTCCTCACGCGGAAGGGCCTGTGTGCACTGCCGACCTGCGGAGCCGCCGCAGCGCGTGGTCCAGGCCCGAGACATCAGTGGCGAAAATGCCGTCGACCGGTGAGCACCATCGGCAGGCCAGCTGCCTCCGCCGCCGCGATCACCTCCGGATCCCGCTTGGAGCCACCCGGCTGAACGATTGCTGCGATGCCCGCTGCCGCGGCGAGTTCGATGGAATCCGGAAACGGAAAGAAGGCGTCTGAGGCGAGCACGCCGCCGCGGGCCCGCTCGCCCGCTTTTTCCAATGCATGCCGCACGGCATCCACGCGGCTTGTCTGGCCGATGCCGGCACCGACCAGGCTTGTTCCCTGGCAGACACCGATCGCGTTGCTGGAGAGCCGCCGCACCATTGTGAAGGCAAACTCCAACGCCGCAGCCTGCTCCGCAGGCACCGGAATGCTGGTGGCCAGTTGCCACCTGCTGGGATCGTCGGCCTCATCGTCCGGCCGCTGGGCGAGCAGCCCGCCGGCAACACTTGTCAGTTCAAGGCCCGCCGTCGCAGCCCAGGCGTCACCGGGCGGGATCTCCACCAGCCGCACACTGGCTCGCCAAGTCGGCTTGGTGGTCAGCAGGTCCACCGCTTTGGGATCGAAGGCCGGAGCGGCAATCACCTCGACAAACACGCCCGGCGCCAGCAGCAGTTCGGCCGCAGCCACATCAAACGGCTGATTCACCGCCACGATCGATCCAAACGCACTTGTCGGATCAGCCTGCATGGCGGCAGCGAGTGCGGCCGACACCGCGTCCGCCGCGGCGGCACCGCAGGGGTTGGTGTGCTTGACCACAATGGCCGTGGGGTCGCTGACCAGTCCTGCCAGTCGAACCGCCGCATCCAAGTCGATGAGATTGTTGTAGGAGAGGGCTTTTCCGGAGAGCTGCCGCAGCCCGGCAAGCCCACCGTGCGTGCCGGCCGGGGCGTAAAAAGCCGCCGCCTGATGCGGGTTCTCGCCGTATCGCAGCGACATCCGCTGCTCGAGATCGAGCGAGAGCTCAGCCGGCAGCGTCGAGGCGTCCTGCGGGGCGGCCAGCTGACGGGCCATCCAGGCGGCAATCATGCTGTCGTAGGCTGCGGTGTGGGCAATCGCGTCGGCGGCGAGCTTTCGACGCTGGGCCAAGCTGAAGCCACCGTTGGCAACCGCCTCGACCAGTTCCCCGTACTGCCGAGCGTGGGAAATCACCGAGGTGAAGGCATGGTTTTTGGCGGCGGCTCGCAGCAGGCTCGGCCCCCCGATGTCAATCAGTTCGATGGCATCGGCCGTGGGCATCGACGGATCCGCGGCAGCCTTCTCAAAGGGATAGAGGCTAACGATCACCGCATCGAACAGACCGATGCCATGCTCCGCGAGCACATCGGCGTCATCGCTGCGGTCCCGCCGTGCGAGCAGGCCCGCGAAGATTTTGGGATGGAGGGTCTTCACCCGCCCGTCGAGCACCTCCGGAAAGCCGGTGATCTCCGAGACATCCTCCACCTCGACCCCGAGAGCTTCCAGCGCCGTGCGGGTGCCTCCGGTGCTCGCCACGGCCACGCCGGCCGCTTTGAAAGCGTCAGCGAGTTGTTCCAGGCCAGATTTGTCGTACACGCTCACAAACACCCGACGAATCGGCACGCGATCGGCGTGGGGTTTGGCAGGGCTGGCGGAGGGAGAGGCGGTGTCGGGAGAGTGTGTTGGTGATGTCATGGCGGCGATTAGACCACGGCTGTGGCAGCAGGTTCCAGCCCCTCGGTGTCGGCGGTGCCTTCCTGCCGTGCGGCCCCGACCGCGGCCGGCAGCCGGACCGTAAAGCGGGTGCCGATGCCATCTGTTCCCGGCTGGACTGACACGCTCCCCCTCAGATGCCGGACGATCGACCGCACTAAAAACAGGCCCAGCCCCGTGCCTGGCGTGCTCCGCTCCAGTTCGCTCCCCAGCCTGACAAAGCGGCGGAAGATCCGCTTGCGGAAGGCCGCGGGCACTCCGGGCCCCCGATCACTGATCGTGACCTCGAGCATGCCCTTTGCCGCCGATGCTGCTGTGACCTCCACCCTCGGCTCCGGCAGCGAATACTTCACGGCGTTGTCGATCAGATTGCGAAACACAATTTCGAGGTCGGCCTGCCGGCCACGCACACGAGCCTGCCCGACATTCACCTGAATGCACTCCAGCGGCACGCCATGCCGCTGCGTGATGGCGGCGGCAATCTGTTCCAGCAGTGCTCCCAGCAGCACATCCTCGCGAGAGGCGGCCGGCCGGCGATGCAGGGTTTGGGCCGCGTCGAGCAGGTGATCGATCAGGGTGTCGAGCCGCTGGACGTCGTCGAGCATGAAGCGGTGAAACTCCTCCTGCTGCTGCGGCGAGACCTGCCGGCGGGTGAGTGTCTGCAGATAGAGTTTGAGCGAAGCAATCGGGCTTTTCAGCTCATGGGTCACGCTGTCGATGAAGTTGCTCTGCCGCTGGGAGAGCGCAATCGCTTTGACCGTCAGCAGCAGATAAACAATCACTCCCACCAGCACGGCGACCAGCAGCGTGACGCCCACAACGAGCATCGCCCAGTAGAAGGCGGCGTTTTCTGAACTCAGCGCCGCGGCGATACTGACGAGCACCCAGCCCACGCTGAGCGCGAGAATCGAGCCGATCAGCAGGATTCCCAGCAGGATTGGCCAGCCGAGCGAGCGACGTGGTTCCACGATGCCTCCCTCCTCGCAGCGACGGCAGAGGTTCTCGCTTCCTCCACCCGCGTGCGGTTATATCATCGGGCACCATGCCGCCGCCCGTCCCCAGCCGCTCCCCCCGCCCGCTCACCCTCTCGAGTGGGCAGATCGAAGTGCTCTTTACGTGGCACGGCGATCGCTGGCACCACAGCCTGCATCTCCGGCAGGCCGACGGGACCTTTCGGCCGGCCTGCTTGCAGACCGCTCCCGCAACGCCTGACGAAGATCCCAACTGGCCGTCGTCTCCCGCCCTGGTGGAGCTCGCCGAGGTGTCTGGCCCGCAGGGTGCTGCCGTCGTGGGCGTGGGGAAGGCCGGAAAAACCCACTTCTCCGCAAGCATCACGGCAGAACGTGACGGCGGGATCTGCTTCGAGATCGCCTGCCGGCTGACCGCCCCGCCGGGGTGGCTGGGGTCAACCTATGCCGCCAGCAGCGGCCCGAGGCTTACCATCACCCCTGTGAACGCCGTGCTGCAGGGGGCGGCGGCCGCGCCAAATGGCCGCCCGCCCAGCCCCACACTCGTGCAGATCGTCCCGCGAACCGCCGACCACGCCTCTCGCGGGGGGCTGAAAACGGCCAGCACCATACAATGGAGCTACCGTGTGCAGGCTGCCATGGCAGGCTCCTAGGCCGTGGCAGTTGCAGGCGGGGTGCCGATCGATCAGATTCAGTCGGTGCCGGGCGGTAGAGACGCAGCCTGAACGCAGCCTGAACGCAGCTTGGAAGAGAACGCATGTTTGACGTCATCGAGCGGCTGAAATCGGAATGGACCGATCGGTATGTGGTGGTGGACGCTGCCGTTCCCGAGTTAGCGCGTTTTGGCGAAGCCACGGGGTTTGTGCGGACCGTCAACATGAATGGCCGCTGCCTCGTTGAGTTCGACCAGTTCAACAACGTGGCCTGGTATGACATCGATCCCTCGTACCTCACGATCGTGCCGAAGCCGGAGCCCAAGCCGGCCGCCGAGAAGCCGGCCAAGGCCAAGGCAGCTCCTGCCAAGCCGGCGGCGAAGAAAGCCGGAGGCGAGGCAAAGCCCTCTGGGAAGCCTTCGACAGCCGACATCCTGGCGGCAGCTCGGGGCAAGAAGGCGGCTGCCAAGCCAGCGGCTGCCAAGCCGACCGGTGGGCGGCCATCCACTGCCGACATCCTGGCCATGGCCCGCGGCAAGGCCGCAGCGAAAGCCGAGGCGGCCCCGGTGGCAGAAGAACCCGCTGTCGAACCGGCAGCGGCCGAGCCTGCTGCGGAGCCCGAGCCAGCCCCCGCGGCCGAAGCACCGGCTCCGGCGGCAGCTGAGGGCCCTCTGCCCACGACCACATCTGAGAAGATCGCCTGGTGCCGTGCTCATGACGGCAGTGGTGGCTAACACGAGCCACTGAAGAGAGTATCGCTGAGAGAACGGAGGCTCCTCACATGCACGCGACCACCCTTCGCGCGGACACCGCCGCACGTATCCGCCGCCCCTCGTGGTCGCCAACGCGGCGAGTGAGCGGCGGACGGCTCCCAGGACTCATGCTCGTGGCCGCCGCCGCAGTGTGCACGGGCTGTGGGGGCTACAACTCCCACCCGATCGTGACCGAGGCCGAACAGGAGCTGGCCGTCAACGACCAGGTGGCCGAGAAACTTGGCGACGGGGTGAAGCGATCCTCCGGCGTGACGGGCTCCTCGAGCGACACCGATGGTCGAGCTGCCCTGCAGTTCGAGGTCACAGGCAGTCAGGCGGCTGGCACCGCAGTGGTGGAAGGCCGCATGTTTGAAGACAGCTGGAACATCACCTCGCTGGAAGTGAGGCTCGACGGCGATGAACGGCTGGTGCTGACCCACGACCTCGAGGAGCGGATGGGCGTCGACACACCAAAGTTTGATCCCACGGCAGCGGCTCCCACGACGCCAACCACGCCTCCCGCTCCGCCACCCGATATCGAGATTGCCCTCCCGCCAGGCGTGCCGGGCGGACCGCCTGCGGAATGACACCGCGGCCACCGGCCTGCCGGCCGGGCCCGCACCATCATTTCATTTCGCGAAGTGCTGCCAACTCGTTGTCGCGGGCGACCACCAGCAGCGCGTGGTCCTCCAGCAGCCGGGTCTTGCCGTCGGGAAACATCTCCCAGCGGTCGTCGAGAGCGCTCTTGATGCCCATCACATGAACGCCGATCCGGTTTCGCAGATTGGCTTCGGCCAGCGTCTTCCCGGAGAGGGAATCCGGGGTGGTCACTTCGGCCACGCTGTAGTCGGGCCCGATTGGCAGGTAGTCGAGCACATTGGGCCAGGTCATCTTGTCGGCCAGCTGCTGAGCGACCTCCTCTTCCGGGAAGATCACCTGATCGGCCCCGACATGCTTGAGAATCTTTCCGTGCTCCTTGGTGACACCTTTGACGATCACCTGCTTGGCCCCGAGTTCTTTCACGTGCAGGGTGGCCAGCAGCGAGCGGGTGATGTTTTCGCCCAGTGAAATCACCACGGCATAGGCGTCGGCGATGGGCAGGTTTTCCAGCAGATCGCGGTCGGTCGAGTCGCCAATCACCGCCTCGAAGATCTGATTGCGGACAAGCTCCAGCCGGTCTTTCTTTTGGTCCACGCCGACCACGCGGCAGCCGTTGTGGGCCAGCCGGGTTGCCAGGGCAGCCCCAAAGCTCCCCATGCCGAGCATGATGAAGATTCGCGATTCCGAACGAGCCATAGGAGTGATCAGCCGACGAGCGGCCCCTCTTCGAGGTATTCCGTCTGATAGGGCCGCTTCTCCCAGGAGAGGGCAAGGGCCACCGAAATCGGCCCCAGCCTTCCCAGCAGCATCAGCACCACCAGGATCAGTTTGCCAGGGTTGGAGAGCAAGGGCGTGATGCCAGTGGAGAGCCCAACCGTGCCCAACGCGGAGATGCACTCGAAAAGTGACTCCAGAAACCACCGCGGCCGCTCTGAGACACTCGCGGTGTTTTCCACCACCAGCAGAGCCACCAGCGCGGCAATGGCCAGCACCGCAAACAGCAGCGCAGTCACCGAGGCTCGTTCCACTGCCGAGGGCGGGACCGTGCGGCGGAAGAAGTTGGCATGCTCGCAGCCACGAAAGCTCGCCCAGCCCCGCACCAGCAGGGTCATGAAGGTGCTGACCTTGAAGCCACCCGCTGTGGAGCAGGGCCCTGCCCCGATCGCCATCAGGATGATGGTCAGAAACAGCGTGGCATCGGCGAGCGAGGCATAGTCCACCGTGTTGAACCCCGCCGTGCGGCAGGTGGTGGAGTGAAAAAGGCCCATTACGAGCTTTTCTGCCAGGGGGCGATCTGCCAGGCCCTCGTTCCACTCCAGCAGCCAGAAGGTCGCCATGCCGTAGAGCAACAGTCCTGCGGTGCCCACGAGCATCAGTTTGGAATGGGTGCTCAGCCGCACCCAGAGCGGCTCTCGAGCCCTGAGCCGCGAATAGATGTCGAAGATCACGGGGAAGCCCAGCCCACCCACGATCACCAGGCTGCAGAGCACCAGGTTGACCGGCAGGTTGCCCGCCTGCGGCATAAAGCTCTCATCTGAGAGGGCAAAGCCCGCGTTGCAGAAGGCGGAGACCGAGTGAAACGCCGACTGCCAGATCACCGACATGGCGGGCGCCGTGCCCCAGCTTGCCGCGGACAGCAGGGCAAAGCCGATGACTTCCGCAGCCAGCACCACCACGGCCACCGCACCCGCCACCCAGCGGAGCTCGGTGCCGCCACGGATTCCCAGAGCCTCAGCGAGCAGCACCCGCTGCCGCATCGACGTCTGCCCGCCGAGCTGAAAGGCCAGCAGCGTGGTGATCGTCATGATGCCCAGGCCACCGAGCTGCATCAGCAGCAGGATCACCCCCTGCCCAAATGCGGAAAAGTCGTGGACGGTGCTCCGCACCACCAGCCCAGTGACGCAGCAGGCACTCGTGGCGGTGAAGAGCGCATCGACCGGCGAAATCGGCGGCCTTTGCGGGGCCCGCGAAACTGGCAGGATCAGAAGGGCCGTGCCGATCAGGATCACGCCGCAGTAGGCGTAAAACGAAATCCGAGCCGGGTAGCTGACAAGAGATCCGGCGAACTGCTGCGGCATCGGAAACGGCAATCCGGGAAACCCGGCAACCTCGACAAGACATGCGGAGCAGCCAACCGCCACCAGCGGCAGCCAGCTGCTTCAACCGAGCGAAGAGCATACCGCCGCCCGCTCCGCAAAACCAACGCTCGCCCGCGCGACTCCCGCCAGAAAAACCTGCGACAAATTGTTTGACTCCAGAAACATGCCCTCCATAATGTGAAGGTCGTGTTCGCCCGAGTCTTCCCGCTGCGGCCCTCTGCCGTCGTCGACCGCGGGAAACGTCGGTTTGGTGCCCTGATTGCCCGTGGTGCATGCGTCGCCTCTCGCTTCGAAGGTGGCAGCTCCCAAGGTGGTTTTGTGGCACCGGTCTCGACTGAGTTTGTCAGCACATTCACGCTGGCGGGCAAAGTCGCACCGCATGCCAAGACCATGCGTGAACGCGGTCAAAACAGAGCCCGAGGACGGCAGAACGTGCTGCCGCCCCGCCGGGCGCTGGTGATGCCCTTTGGTGAATGAAGGAGTTGTTTCAGAGCAATGGCCCGAATCCGCAACGTTTTTGAAATCATCGAGCTCTACGGTCACGACGAGAACTTTGAGCCGCAGATGACCGATGCGTTCGTTCCCACAAACGCCCCCGCAGGCTCCAAGGAGAAACTGGAGATCCTGGCAGAGCGGATTCAGGGGGGCATGCCGCTGTGGCATCCAGAAGACCAGACCGATTCGCCGAGTGACGAGTCCGTCCTCGTTGGTGCGTGAGCCCAGCTGAAGGTTCCAGTGCCTCTCTGTTGAGAAAAACGCTCAACAGGTGTTGCGCGTGACACAGACACGGTCCAGAACTGAGGCCCGGTTGCTGCGAGCAGCCGGGCCTCTTCTCGTTTCATTGGCCCCGGTGCTCAGACTGGTGGTTTTTCATGTGGAGGAGGGCGGCGTGGGAAACGCAGCGGCTCCTTTCCAGACTAACGGCGGGCCTTGAGGGCAGCGTCGATGTCCCGTTTGGCCGAGTCGGCTTTGCGTTTCTGCCGCTTATCGGGCAGGTTTCGGCCCCGCCCGATGGCCAGCAGGAGCTTGGCCCGGCCACGGGAGAAGTACATCTTCAGGGGCACCAGTGTCAGCCCCTTGTCGAAGGCGTGCCCCGCAAACTTGGCGATCTCGCGTCGGTGCAGGAGGAGTTTTCGTCGCCGCTTGGGCACGTGATTGAGCTGGTTGGCCTTTTCGTATTCCGGAATGTCACACCCCACGAGCCAGACTTCCCCCTTGTCGACCCGGCCGTAGGCTTCTTCGATCGAAATCCGCCCTGACCGCAGGCTCTTCACCTCGCTGCCAACCAGCGCGATGCCGCACTCAAGTGTCTCGAGAATCTCATACTCGTGACGAGCCTTGCGGTTTTCTGAAATCACTTTTTCAGACGATGTGTCTTTACCAGCTGCGGCCGCGCCTTTCTTTTTCGACTTGGCTCCGCCGGATGTGGGCTGGGTTGGTGTGGGGGGTTTTGATCGAGCAGCGATGTGACGAGTCTCCAAATGCGTTTTGCGGGAATGGCTTGGCTGGCCCCGCCGAAAGACATCGTCGCTTCCGGCAAGTACACTCTATGGAGCCTCGAGCCCCTCTCGTCAATTGGCTGGAGTTCGGGCCGCACTCGTATCGCTCCCCCGCCGTTTCAAGGATGCCGATGGTCCTCACACCCCGCTGCCCCGCCCCGCTGCCCTCCGCTTTTCTCCGCCATCGCCATTTCACCGCCCTTCGCGGCGTCCTGGGCTGTGTTGTGATCGCGACACTCGCAGTGCTGTCTGCACCAGCGTCCGCAGACGCGGTGAACGGGAAAGGCTTTGTGGCAGGCGACCTGCCAGCAGACTGCGAGGGACCGGTGGTTGAGGTCGACGGCGGCTGGATGGTGCCATACGACGAGACCATCCCAGGCACCGAGGTCCGCTTCCGCATGGTGCCCGTGCCTGGTGGGACGTTTCGCATGGGCAGCCCCGATGGCGAGGCCGACCGCGAGGCCCTCGAGGGCCCCTGCTTTGACGTCGCGGTCGAACCATTCTGGATGGCAGCCCACGAACTCACCTGGGCGGAATACAAGCAGTACATGGCTGCCTGCGATCTCTTCAATGCGATGGCCGCGGCGCAGATTCGCCCGGTGACTCCGGAGAATGAAGCCGACGCCGTGACCGCGCCCTCGAATCTCTACGACCCGACCACGACTTTCACCAATGGCGAGGATCCCCAGCAGCCAGCGGTGACGATGACGCAGTTCGCCGCCCGTCAATACACCGGCTGGCTCTCCGGCCTGACTGGCACCTTCTACCGCCTGCCGACCGAAGCCGAGTGGGAGTATGCCTGCCGGGCGGGCACGAGTTCGCCTTGGTCGTTTGGCGAGAACGCCGACGACCTCGGCACCGTCGCCTGGTTTGCTGACAACGCCGACGACACCACGCATCCGGTCGGTCAGCTCGCTGCCAATGCGTTTGGTCTTTACGACATGCATGGCAACGTCGCGGAGTGGGTGATCGACCAGCTTGCGGAAGACGGCTACGCCAGCCAGGCCGCCCTCGCCCAGCCGGTCGCCGCAGCAGACGCTGCTGCCTGGCCAACCGAACTTGAGGGCCGCGTGATCCGGGGCGGGGCCTACTACGACGATGCCGACCGCTGCCGGAGCGCCGCACGGCGTGGCTCGGAAGACGAAGCCTGGAAGGAGATCGATCCCAATCTCCCCAAGAGCCCATGGTGGTACACCGAAGAGCCCGCCCTTGGGATCGGCATGCGGCTGGTGCGGCCGTTTTCCGCCCCTTCTCGCCAGGAGCAGCAGCGGTGGTGGCAGGCTGACATCGACAGCATCCGGGAAGACACCGCCAGCCGCGTGATGCAGGGCCGCGGGGCTCGTGCGATCATCGATCCCGACCTGCCTGCCGAACTCGAGGAAAAAGGGCTGAGCAACTAGCCCTCTCTCGCGAGTCCTGTTTCCGCGAAACTCGTTTATTCATCAGCGAAGCCCGTCCAACAAACAGCGGGTATGCGGCCTGCCGCCTGCCCCTTCAGCCTCGAGTCCCTCCAGAGACCTCCCCCAACGAATCCGAGGAATCAGATGACCGTGAACGTCACCGGAGCGGAGACGATGAAGTTCCAGCCCCCCTCTCGATCGCTGCGTGCCTCCGGCCTGGTGGCCGCCACGGCTGCCGCGATGATCGCCATCTGTGCCTCCAGTGGCCGAGCTGCCGACTGGCCCGACTGGCGCGGCCCCACTCTCGATCGGCACGCTGGCGAACAGGGCCTGGTGACCTCATTTGATCCGAAGAAAGGCACCAACGTCCTCTGGACGAGCGAGGAGATTCACGGCATCTCCACGCCCATCATCGTCGACGGCCGGCTCTATTCCCTGGTCCGGCATATGCCGGGCACCAGCGCCGAAGCAGAAAAGGTGGTCTGCCTCGATGCCGTCACGGGCGAGAAACTCTGGGAGAACGTGTTTAACGTCTATCTCTCGGACGTCCCGGCAGAGCGGGTCGGCTGGAGCTGCGTGGCGTCCGACCCCGCCACCGGCTCGATCTTCGCACACGGCGTTTGCGGCGTGTTCACCTGCATCGACGCCAAGACTGGTGAGACCCGCTGGCAGCGGAGCCTGCATGAGGAGTTTGGGTTTCTTTCGACCTACGGGGGCCGCACCAACGTGCCCGTGGTGTTTGAAGACCTGGTGATCGCCAGTGCCGTTGTGACCGGCTGGGGCCGCACGGCCAAGCCCGCTCACCGCTTTCTCGGCATGGACATCGCCACCGGCGAAGTTCGCTGGATGAATGGCACGCGGGAACTGCCGGCCGACACGACCTACAGCTCCCCTTCGATTGCCAACTTTGACGGTGCCGCCGCCATCGTGTTTGGCTCCAGCGACGGCAGCATCTGGAACCTGCAGCCCCGCACCGGCAAGCCGGTGTGGAACTTCCGCCTCTCGCCCCGCGGCGTGAATGTGTCGCCTCTGGTCGTGGATGACGTGGTCTATGCCGCCCAGGCAGAGGAAAACATGGACAACGCGACCATGGGCTGCGCCACGGCTTTCAGCGTGGACGGCTCAGGGGACATCACCGAATCGGCCAAGCTCTGGCAGGTGAAGGAGGTGCTCGACGGGCGAGCCATGCCGGTCGTTCTCGGCGACCGCGTCTACTTCGCCGACAACACGGCCAAACTCCATATGTTTGACCGGGCGACCGGAAAACCTGTTGCCAGGCCGCAGCGGCTCCTGGGCACGATCGTGCGGGCCAGCCCACTCGTCGCTGACGGCAAACTGTTTGTCTGCACCACCAGCGGCTGGCATGTGCTGGAGCCCACCGACAGCGGCCTGAAGTTTGTCGACCGCATGCGGCTTTCGGCAGACGATGAAGTGACGGCGTCGCCGATTGCCTGGGAGGGTCGGCTCTACCTGACGACTGGCTCACAGATTTACTGCCTGGGAGCGTCACCCTCAGCCCCCTCCGATGGGCCCGGCACCTCCCGGGCTGTCGAGGTTGCCAAGGAGACGCACGGCCCGGCCGGGGAACCCGCCTGGGTGCAGGTGGTGCCCGCCGAGATGCAGGTGGCTGCTGGTGAGTCGGTGACCTTCCGGGTGCGGCTGTATGACGAGCAGGGCCGGTTTGTGAAAGAGTCGCCAGCCCGTTTCTCTGCCGAAGTCAACGGGAAGCCGTCTGCAGACGCGGTCAGCCCAGAAGGGGTCTACACGGCACCAGCCGACATCCATGCGGGAGCCGTGATCACGGCGACCGTCGGCGAGCTCACGGGCACGGCCCGAGTCCGCTCGATGCCACCGCTTCCGTGGGCGTTTGACTTTGAAAACATTCCCCTCGCCACGGATCCCAAGAGCGGCCTGGCCAAGGGAGAGCCCCCCCTGCCCTGGCTCGGCATGCGATACCGACACATCGTGCGGGAGGTCGATGGCTCGAAGTGTCTCGTGAAGATCACAACCATCCCCAAGGGCACCCGCAGCCAGGGCTGGATCGGACCGATCGAACTGGCCGACTATGGAATGACCGCCGACTTCCGTGCGGAAGAGTTTGGAGGGGCGACGGGCCAAGTGGCCAGCGACGAGGATGCCGACGAGTCGCTTCCACAGCCCGCCCCCTCCGTGGGCACAACAGCCAACCTGGCGATTGCCGCCCTGCCAGACATGGGGCTGATTGCCCAACGCTACACCCTCGACCTGATGGGAGCGAGTCAGCAGCTCCAGCTGCGAACCTGGCCGCCCCAGGTTGCCACTCACTTCTCCGTCACCATTCCGTTTTCGTGGGAGGCGGGCCGTTGGTATCGGATGCGGTTTGAGGCCACCCACGAGGGTGCCGACGCCGTGTTGCGTGGCAAGGTCTGGCCGCGGGATGAAGCCGAACCAGAAGAATGGACGATCTCGGGCACCCACGAAGCCGGCAATCTCCAAGGAAGTCCGGGCTTTTTTGGAAACGCGAAGAAATCTGAGATCGCAATCGACAACGTGCGAGTGGAACCTCTTGATGCTGAAGGGAGTGGATCGCGATGAGCGTGAATCGTCTGATCGGAACTGTTACGAGTGAAGCCAGGCGTCCGCTGGCCGCTGCGGTCGGCGTGGTGCTGCTCGCCTGCTCAACCGCTGCTGCAGCCAAGCCCGACACCACAGTGACAACGGAGTGGAACCAGTGGGGTGGTTCGCCCTCCCGCAACAACACCCCGGTTGCCGAAAACCTGCCGATCGAGTGGGAGCCCGGTGACTTCGACTATGACACCGGAGAGTGGCAGCCCGAAACGAGCCAAAACGTGCTCTGGGTCGCCCCGGTTGGCAGCCAGACCTACGGCAACCCGGTGATCGCCGGAGGCCAGGTGTATGTGGGCACCAACAACGGCCACGGCTACCTGGAGCGGTATCCCGCCACCGTCGACCTCGGCTGCCTGCTGGCCTTTTCACAAGAAGACGGCTCCTTTCTCTGGCAGGACTCCAGCGAAAAGCTGCCCACTGGCCGCGTCCACGACTGGCCGCTGCAGGGCATCTGCTGCTCGCCACTCGTTGAAGGAGATCGGCTTTGGTATGTCAGCAGTCGCGGTGAGGTGAAGTGCCTCGACACGGCCGGCTTCCGCGATGGGGAGAATGACGGGCCCTTCACCGACGAGGCCGTCGTCGACGAAACCGAGGCCGACGTCGTGTGGGTGCTCAACATGATGGAGGAGCTCGGTGTCTCGCAGCACAACATGTGCTCATGCAGCGTGACCGCCGCGGGCGACTACCTGTTCGTAAACACCAGCAATGGTGTTGATGAAGGCCACATCAATCTGCCAAGTCCGAACGCCCCGAGTTTCCTCTGCATCGACAAGCGCGACGGCCGCCTGCTCTGGGCGGATGCCACACCTGGCACCAACGTGCTGCATGGCCAGTGGTCGAGCCCCGCCTACGCCGAGATCGACGGGGTTCCGCAGGTGATTTTTGGTGGTGGCGACGGCTGGGTGTATGGCTTTGATGCCCGCGGTGAAAACGGGAAGAGCAAACTGCTCTGGGAGTTTGACTGCAACCCGAAGGATTCGAAGTATTCCCTCGGTGGGCGGGCCGACCGCAACCACATCATCGGCACGCCGGTGGTCTACGACGGTCTGGTCTACATCGGTGTTGGCGAAGACCCTGAGCACGGCGAGGGCGTTGGCCACCTGTGGTGCATCGATCCGACCAAACGGGGCGATGTCAGTGCGGAGATTGCGGTCAGCCTGTCCGATCCCAACACGCCCCTGCCTCGCCGCCGCATGCAGGCAGTGATCAAGGAGGACGGCGAGGTGGCCCGGCCAAATCCCGCCTCGGCCGCCATCTGGCACTACCCCGGTTTTGACGCCGACGGCGACGGTGACCTCTCCTTCGAGGAGACGATGCACCGCACCTGTGGCACCGTGGCGATTCAAGACGGCCTGCTGTTTGTGGCCGACTTCAGCGGGCTCTTCCACTGCCTCGACCTCAAGACGGGAAAGCCGCTGTGGACCTTCGACATGCTGGCCGCCAGCTGGGGCTCCCCGCTGATTGCCGATGGCAAGGTCTACATCGGTGATGAAGATGGCGACATCGCGATCTTCGAACTGGCTCCCGAGATGAACCTGCTGGCCGAGGTCAACATGGGCAACAGCGTCTATTCAACGCCGATTGC
>Ga0180429_10002209_pt1 | contig 16188 bp, 16 predicted proteins | sample SS_ome_FD_132428 | JGI IMG/M metagenome (GOLD analysis project Ga0180429, IMG submission 132428) | Hypersaline lake sediment archaeal communities from the Salton Sea, California, USA - SS_1_S_1 metaG | ecosystem: Environmental > Aquatic > Non-marine Saline and Alkaline > Hypersaline > Sediment ...
AATCTCCTGCAACCCTTTATAAGCAGAATCTTGCAGGCGGAGGTTTTTTTTGATTTCCTCAAACGAAAGTAAATCGGTGGAACGCCCGGTAAAATAGCTCATTATTTCATCAATAAATGCCTGTTGGCGGGCATCGTCAAACTCTTTTTTTGATTCAGTAGAAAGCATAGGTGCCTCCTTTCGAAAAAAAACGCCCCTGATAAAAGGAGCGTCTTTGCTTACCTAAATGGTTGGGTGCAGCTGTTTTTTGGTAATGGTGATTAAATTGCCGGCAACGGACCGGTCCCCGGTTTGAACCGGCTCAGCGGTGATGCCGGAGTCTCCCAGGGGTAAACAATATAACGATCTGTCACCGCGCCGTAATATTCCGGTCCGGTATCCGGAAACAGATTGGAGCGGATGCGGTAATGAAGCACTGCGGTTTCACTTTCGCAGCCTACCGCGGCCAGCCGGCCTTTGACAATCATAATCGCCCGGCCATTGGCCCAGATGTCGTCCACTATCAGCATGCGCCGGCCCGTCAACAGCGTGTCCGACGGGAACTGCATGAAGATGGGCCAGGCCAGTTTTTCGTCAACCTCATCCGGAAAATAAACCGACGCGGTTAAGACATGTTTGATGTTCAGGACTTCGCTCAGGATACCACCCGGTACCAGGCCGCCCTTGGTTATCATCAACAGACCGTCGAATTCCCTGTTAAATTGGGGAATAAGGTGTTCAATTAACTTGTCAATATCTTGCCAGCTTAAGATTTCCCGTTTCAGGTTTTCTGATGGCTGCTCTTCAAACGGTGGCAACATGACAATCCTTGTCCCTGTCAATTTTGACGCTCACAACAGTATTTTACGTATATTTGGAGTGATGTCAATGCTGACACCACCCGTTTAGGATGCCAGACTGGTCAGCAGTTCGGCCTTGAGCTTGACAAAATCGGCAGAAACCATCGTCGCTGCGACGCGGGGCCGGGGCAGGTTCACCGGCATATCAAGTCTCACCCGGCCGGGTCTGGTCGACAGCACAATGACCCGGTCCGACAAAAACAGGGCTTCTTCCACATCGTGAGTCACAAATAGAATGGTTTTTTCGAATCGACGCCAGATGTTCAGCAGCCATGTTTGCAGGTCGCGCCGGGTTAAGGCATCGAGCGCGCCGAAAGGTTCATCCAGCAGCATTACCTCTTGCCCGGTTAAAAAGGTGCGCAGCAACGCGGCTCGCTGCCGCATACCGCCTGATAGAGTCGAGGGGTAAACCTGCCCAAAACCCTCCAGCCCAAACAGCGGCAGCATGGCCTCGGCTTGCTGCCGGGCAGCCGGTCGCGATTGACCGGCCAGTTCCGGCCCCAAAATGACATTATCCAGCACAGTGCGCCACGGCAACAGCAAATCTTTTTGGGGCATATAGCCAAACCGACCGGCTCGCCGGGCAACGGCCTGGCCGTGCAGGCAAATTTCACCCTCGTCCGGCTGGCTCAGCCCGGCAATCATGTTGAACAAGGTTGATTTGCCGCAGCCGCTGGGGCCAATAATGCTGATAAACTGGCCTTCGTCCGCGGCAAAAGAGATATTCTCCACCGCCGGTACAATCTGACCGTTCTCGCGATACGTCTGGCTCACGTTTCGCAGACTCAATAACGGTTCACTCACTCGCCGCCGCCCTCGGTGCCCGGCAAAAACCTGTTGCTGAACGCCGCCTCACCATCAAACGGCGCTTCCAGAATATCCTGCTCAAACAGCCAATCGGCATAGGCCTGCCACACCGATTTTTCTTGCAGCCCCCATTGCGGGGCATCGGCCTGATACTGATCAGCCAGCCATTTTTGACTGGCGGTTACCAGTTCCGGGTCGCTTTCCAGGGAGGCTGCCAGCAGAATTTGGGCGGCCTCTTCCGGGTTGGCGATGGCGTATTCATAGCCGCGGGCGGTGGCCTGCACAAAAGCCTGGACCACGTCCGGCTGGTCGGCGACCATTTTTTCGCCGGTGATGATGACCGGGGTGTAGTAATCCGGCACGCAATCCTGCCACTCGTTGAGCATCACCACGTTCAGGTCAATGCCCTTCAACTCGGCGTTGACGCCATCCCATCCGTAAAAAATCCAGGCAAAATCAACCTCTTTTTCGGTGATGGCGAAGAAATCGGCAAAGCCCGTATCAATAATGTTGACTTTGCCCACATCTCCGCCGTCACAACTCATCAGCAAATCGAGCATGGCCGTTTCGATGGGGGACCCCCAGCCGCCGTAAGTTTTGCCCTCGAAATCCTGAGGACGGGTGATGTTGCGGTCGGCACGGGCGGCAAAACCGGAGGTGTTGTGCTGAATCACCGCCGCCACCGACACAATCGGCGCGCCTGCGGCCCGGGCCAGGGTCACTCCCTCCTGATAGCTGATGCCAAACTGGGCGCTGCCGCTGGCTACAGCCTGCTCTACTGGCGTTTCGCCCGCCTGGATGATGTTCACCGCCAGGCCTGCTTCTTCATACCAGCCTTGATCTTGGGCCACAAACAGGCCGGTATGATTGGTGTTCGGCACCCAGTCGAGCATCATTATCACTTCCGTCAACTCAGCCGCGGCCTCCGGCTGTTCTGCTTTGCCGGTGCCACAGCCGGTCAGGGCCATCGTCAATATTACCAAAATTAAAATCCACGGTTTGTTAAGCATAATTATTTCTCCGAGCATAGTTGGTTCGTCAGTTGGATGGTTGGTTAATGGGATAAATGACCAGCCAGCCATCAAGCCAACCAACTAACTATCCAACCAACCATTCTATAAAGTGTAATCTTCAGTTTGATTCCCATTGCCTGCTTCGTCGTCCGGAGTGATACCAGGGCAGGGCCACCCGTTCGATGGCCGACACCAGGCCAAACAACGCCAGGCTGATAGCCGACGAGACGGCAATGGTCGAAAAAACCTGAGCCGTTTTAAAAGCGTTGGCCGAGCGCAGCATGTAAATGCCCAAACCACTGCCGGCCCCCACCCATTCGCCAATAATCGCCCCGATGACACTGTACGTGGCCGCGATGCGCAAGCCCGAGAAAAAGTAGGGCAGCGACGCGGGCAGCCGTACTTTGAGCCATATCTGGCGGCGATTGGCGCCCATGCTTCGCAGCAGGGCCACATAATCCGGGTCGGTGGAGGTCAGGCCGTCAGCCGTGTTAACCGCAATCGGAAAAAAGCAGACCAGGGCCACAATCAGCACCTTGGGCAGCAGGCCAAAGCCAAACCAGATGATGAGCAGCGGGGCCAGAGCCAGAATAGGAATAGTCTGGGAAATCACCAGCAGGGGGTAGATTGCCTGTCGCAGCCAGGCCGATAGATCCAGCAGGGCGGCCAACGCCACGCCCGCGGTCAGAGCCAGAGCCAGGCCCAGCAACGTTTCCTGCAACGTTTGCCAGACGTGGGGGGCCAGCAGGCTACTGTTCTGGCGAGTGACTGTCAGAATTTGGGCCGGTCCCGGCAAAATCCATTCCGGCGTGTCGAACCAGATTACCGCGGCCTCCCACAACAGGGCCAACCCCAGCAGCACCGCCACCGGCAGCCCGTAGCCGGCGGCATTTATCCGGGGACGTTTCACCGGTATTTGCCCACTTTCTCTTCGATGGTGGTACCGCTGACGGCGTCGGCGATTTTGACAATGGTGACAACCTTGTCCACCCCATCAACAAAACAAGCTCGATGGGCCGCCTTGACTACTTCCAGCAGGTCATCCAGTTCTCCTTCCATTGTTGTTTCCAGCGGGCCAACCTCGTACTTAACCCCGGCGGCCTCAATTTCGGCGATGGCCCGGTCTACAATGGGGTAGGGATTGGAGTGCAGGGGCAATACCTGCACACTGACATTAATTATGCGTGACATATTCACCTCAATTCTCAATGTGGATGACCAGGGCCGGCCCCTCGCCAATTTGAACGACGGCCTCCGGGCCGGTCATTTGGTTGCTGATGCTCCACGTGCTGCCCAGCGACAGCGTGGCCTGCTGCAACGGCCACCCCACCCCAGACAGGCTGACGCCGGTTACGGTTGGGGTGAGGGGGATGAGCGATAGTGTATCGCCGCTTTGCCCGGCGATGGTCAGCCGGTCGCCACTGCGAAGCAGTACGGCTCGTTGCGGGCCATCGGCCAGGGTCAGCCGGATGGGCGCGTAAGCAGGCCGGGTCAACAGCAGAATGTTGCCCAGCATCTGGTCGAGCCGCCCGCCCAGGGCCGTCACCAGCATAATTTCGTCCGGCTGCCGGGCCGCGGCCAGGTCGAAGGCCAGTTCCAGATCGGTTTGGTCTTTGTGGCGGGGATGGCGTTGAATCTCGACGCCGCGGGCGGTCATCTGCGCGGCCAGGTCCGGCGGCAGAGAGTCCAGGTCGCCAATGATGACGTCCGGCGTCAATCCCAGGGTCGCGGCGTGGACAGCGCCGCCGTCGGCGCAAAAAATGTGGTCGTCGGGGCGCAGATGGACGCCCAGCCGGTCCGGCTGGTTCAAATCTCCGTTGGCAAAAATTACAATTCTATGCATAAAAAAACACCCTCCGGAGGAGGGTGTTTGCTTTGGGTAGCTATTCTGTCCCTCCGCCGGCATCATCCGGATCAGGTTCAGCGGTCATTCCCACAGCAGAATTAAGTCCGCAAGGAAATTTCTCAGCCCGGTTTGTCCAAGCTCCCGTAAACAATTTTATTGTACAGACATTATAGATGTTTTCGCTGGGAAAGCAAAATGTAGTAATTTTGCTTTATTTTTTTTGACCATTTTGGCAAGTTGGATTATTGTGGTCCCATTACAATTTCATAGGCATACCCCATCAATGGAGAGGTTATATGCAAACATCCAGCCCCAATATTTTGCTGATTATGGCTGACCAGTTGGCCGGCCCGGCCTTGCCGGCATACGGCCACCCGGTGGTCAAAACCCCCCATCTTTCCGCTCTGGCTGCAGACGGCGTTGTGTTTGAAAACAGTTACTGTAACAGTCCTTTGTGCGCCCCCTCGCGAGCTTCGATGCTGACCGGGCAGTTGCCGTCCCGGTTGGGGACATTTGACAACGCCGCCGAATTCCCCGCCGAGCATCCGACCATGGCCCACTACCTGCGCTCGATGGGGTATCAAACCTCGTTGGTGGGCAAAATGCACATGATCGGCCCGGACCAACTGCACGGCTTTGAAGAGCGGCTGACCACGGACGTTTATCCCTCTGATTTCGGCTGGACTCCGGACTGGACTCAGCCGTCCAGCCATCGCTACTCCTGGTATCACAATATGCTCAGCGTGGTGCAGGCCGGCTTGTGCGTCACCAGCAATCAATTTGATTTTGATGAAGAGGTGGCCTTCCGCGCCACTCGTAAAATTTTCGACATCGTCCGCAACCCGGACGACCGTCCTTTTTTCCTCACTGTTTCTTTTACCCATCCGCACGATCCCTTTGCTATGTCCCAGCGTTATTGGGATTTGTATGACCATGCAGAAATTGATATGCCCGCGGTTGAGGCCATCCCCTATGATCAGCTTGATGCCCACAGCCGGCGATTGTATCACATGTGTGCCATGGACCAGTACCGCCTGACCGAGGCGCGGGTGCGCAATGCCCGCCACGCCTATTACAGCGCGGTTAGCTTTATTGATGAAAAAGTGGGGCAGATTGTGCAGGCTTTGAACGCGGCCGGGCTAGCCGAAAACACCATCATCATTTTCACCTCTGATCACGGCGAAATGTTGGGCGAACGGGGCTTGTGGTACAAAATGAACTTCTTCGAGTGGTCGGCGCGGGTGCCGCTGCTTGTCCATGCCCCCAACCGCTTTGCCGCCCGGCGCGTCAGCCGCAATGTGTCGCTGGTGGATTTGCTGCCCACATTGGTTGACCTGGCGGCCAACGGCCCGCCCCCCGCCCTGGCCGCGCCGGCTGATGGCGCCAGCCTGGTGCCGTTGCTTAAAGGGGTTGATTCAGCCTGGGACGATACGGTCTACGGTGAATATCTGGCCGAAGGGGCGGTAGCTCCCTGCCTGATGGTGTTGCGCGACCGCTTCAAATATATTTACAGCGAATCAGACCCGCCCCAACTATATTATCTGGAAACCGACCCGCAGGAATTGACCAATCTGGCCGGACAACCGGAGTTTGCCGCGGTTGAAGAATCGTTACAGGCGGAGGTGCTGGCTCGCTGGGATCCCCCCCGGCTCAAAGAGACAATTTTGCAGAGCCAGCAGCGGCGACACATGATTTTCCCGGCTCTGATGACGGGCCAACACACGCCGTGGGAGTTTCAGCCTTTTCAGGATGCTTCGCAGCAGTATATGCGCAATCATCTTGATTTGAACGACCTGGAATACCGTGCCCGCTATCCATCGCCTGATATTCCGTGGCCTGATTTTTCCGATTCGCCTTAATTGGGCCGCTGTTCGACCAGTAACTCCGCCACCGACCCCAGTATTATATCTGCAAACGGGGTCAAATCTGCCCTGGCGCTGACCCCGCTCAGCATGCCGATGGTCAGGCCTACGCCCGCGGCCCGGCCCATGCGCAGGTCATCGGCATTATCACCCACCATGATTGTTTTGGCCGGGGCAATATCCAGCGTCCGGCAAATATTCAAAATCATATCGGGGGCCGGTTTGATGGGCCTGCCGTCGTCGGCGCAGGCCAGGCCATCAACCATAGCCGATAGCCCCAGCCCCTTGAGCGTGGCCAGAGTGGGGGCGCGGTCGTCTGCAGTGGCAATACCAATCTTCGCTCCATTGTGGCGCAGCGTGCCAAACAGGGCCGTCAAATCGGCCAGGGGGTGGGCCAGTTTGACCGGGTCGGGCAGATACCAGGCCGCGGTCAGGGCCGTTTCACTCTGTGCGGCAGACAGACCGCTTTGCTGCAAGACTGCCAGTATCAGGTGGCGTTGTTCGGCTTGGGGGGCAATGGATAGCGGCCCGGCCGGGTCCATAATTTTGGTCTTGGCGTCGAAGGCCATTGCCTTAAACAGAGGGGCGGCGATGGGCTGCCCCGTCTCTGTCTCCAGCCGGCGGGCCAGTTCAAGAATCCAGTGGCCCCACATCCGCTTAAAGTCAATCAGGGTGCCGTCTTTGTCAAAAATGACCAGAGCCGGGGCAAAATCTGTCAGGGCCGGGTGCAGGGTATAGTGGTTTGCGCTAAACTCCAATCTGTAATCTCCAATCTCTAAACAAATTCGCCATAGGTAAAACGGTTCGGCCGGCGAGATGTGCCACCGAAAATCGGGTTCGTGACGGCCAACGGTGCGCCGTCCGGGCTGAGAACATCCAGCCGGAACCAGGCCGATTCAGCAGCCGTCATTTGCGTTTGGTAGTGCAGACGGGCCGGTTCGTTGTTTATGGTGGTCTGGGCCACGCGCTCGCCGTTTTTGATGATGGTGGCTGTAGAGCCGCGGGGCGCTTGGGAAACAGTCGCAGTAAAGGTGATGTCGCTGGATTGGGCGCCCATATCCGCGCCGATGTCGTAGGTTTGCCCGTTGATGCCGGCCTGAAATGAAACCTCCGGCCCCATGCTGACGTACACCCGGCGGCGAAGCAGGCCGGTCAAAATGGCCTGGCCGGATAGCGCCTCGGCATAAACGTAAGTGCGGGGCAGGCCCAGCCGCTCGGCAGCGATGTTTTTGGCATGGCGAGGCCGGGGGTGGTGATAATCGCTGCCGCCGATGGCCGTCAGGCGGAGGCCGGCGTTGAGCCAGTCGGTCCACATGGCGATGGCGGCAGGGTTGGCCTGAAGGTTATCATCCCAACTGGGGTCGTTGATGATTTCCAGGCAATGGACCCGGCGCAGGTCGGTATCCGGGTGCAGCCAGGCCCACGGCGACAGCAAGGGGTGGTTGATGGATACCAGCAACTCGTCGCGGCCCATCTGTTCCATCAGCAGCCGGGTTGATTGGGGCGCGGCATTGGGCCACACGTTCACCTCGGTTAGCCAGTCGTACTGCCGGGTCAGGCCAAAGACGTTGTAATGGCCGGTATCCATTGTCACTTCCAGGCCGGGGATAATCAGTATATCAGCCGGGTCGCCAAATTCGGGGTAAGCCGTGGTGGTGTTGTGGTCGGTGATGGCAAAGAAATCCAGGCCTTCGGCGCGGGCTGTGTTCAGTAGGTCGGCGGGTGAGTGGTAGCCGTCCGAGTGGTGGGTGTTGGCGTGAAAATCGCCCTGGTACCAGCCGGCCCGGGGCCGGAGTATTTTTGAAAGGGTTAATGACATTGCTGTTTCCTTTTGCCAGGGTTATAACGGTTGGTTCAACATTTCCAGATGCAGGGCCTGACCGGTGTAGGGATGTTGGGCCGCTACGTCTTCATCCAGTTCAACCCCCAGACCGGGTTCGGTGGGAGGGATGACATAGCCGTCTTCCCATTTGACCGGACTTTTGAGAATTTCGGCATGGAAACCGCCCCAGGTTTGGATGCTTTCCAGTATCAAAAAGTTGGGGCTGCATGCCGCCAGTTGAATATTGGCCGCGCCGACAATAGGGCCGCAGTACAGATGGGGGGCTAGCTGGGCGTAGTGTGCTTCGGCCATGCCGGCAATTTTTTTGGCTTCGAGGATGCCGCCCACCCGGCCCAGATTCATTTGCAGTATAGAGGCTGCTTGCCGGGTGAGCAATTGGGCAAATTCATATTTGGTTGCCAGCCGTTCCCCGGTGGCAATGGGGATGCTGGTGGCGTGGGCCACCCGGGCCATTTCAGCCGGACTTTCCGGCGGAGTTGGCTCCTCAAACCACAGCGGGTCGAACCGTTCCAGCCGTTTGGCCAGGCGGATGGCGCCGGTAGTGGTCATTTGGCCGTGGGTGCCAAAGAGCAGGTCGGCCCGGTTGCCCACAGCCTCCCGGATGGCGCTTACGAATTTTTCGGCTCTGTCCAGAGCCGGCAAAGAGAGCTGCCGGGGATCGAAGGCAGTGTAAGGCCCAACCGGGTCAAATTTGACTGCGGTGAATCCCTGGTCAACATAGTCTACGGCGCGTTGGGCGGCTAAATCAGGGTCAATATAAACGTCTGTGGGGTCTGATGCGCGGGGGTAGAGGTAGGTGTAGGTTCGCAGCCGTTCATGAACCTGGCCCCCCAGCAATTCGTACACCGGCTTGCCTACTTCTTTGCCGATGATATCCCAACAAGCTATTTCGATGGCGCTGAGAACACCCATAATTGAGGTGTCGGGGCGCTGGGTGTATCCGCCGGAATAGATGATTCGCCAGAGCTGCTCTATTTTGAAGGGGTCGGCGCCGATAACGTGCCGGTCTACGACATCTTCTATCATTTGGGCCGCGATGTGGGGGTGGAAGGGGATGGAATAAGCCTCGCCAAAACCGGTGACGCCGGTATCGGTGGTCAGTTTCAGAAATATGAAATAAGCCCCGCCAAAGTGCGGCGGCGGATTGGCAACGACGTATGTTTTGGCCTCTGTGATTTTCATCGAAATTATTTACCTTTCTTGGCTGTCGAATACAATTACATTGCGCAGGGCCTGGCCCTGTTTCACGGCTGCAATGGCTTCGTTGATTTTTTCCAGGGGATAGCGGGCCGTAATCAGTTCATTTAGTTTTAACCGCCCCGCCTGGTAAAGGTCTATCAGTTTGGGGATGTCTATTTGTAAGCGGGTAGACCCCATTTTACTGCCCAGTAAGCGTTGGCTGTTGCCGGCAAGGTCAACCGCTTCGAGTTGTAATTTATCCCCCACACTGGGCATGCCCACCATTACCAGCGTGCCGGCCGGGCGGATTAGGGCCAAACCGTCTTCCAGGGCTTTGACACTGCCCACGGTTACAAATACGTAATCTGCGCCCCGGCCCTGGGTTAGGGCGCGGATAATGGCCGGGACATCTTTGGTGCGGGGGTTGATGGTATGGGTGGCGCCAAATGTTTTGGCGATGTCCAGTTTACTGTCTACCAAGTCCAGGGCAATGATGGGGTGTGCTCCGGATAGAGCGGCCCCCTGAACGCTGTTCAGGCCCACGCCACCCACGCCGATGACCACGACGCTGCTGCCGGTGGGAACTTGAGCCGTGTTGGTGACGGCGCCCAGGCCGGTGATCACTCCGCAGGCCAGCAGCGAGGCGCTATCCAGGGGCATGGCTTGCTGAATTTTAACCACCTGTGATTCGTGGACGATGACAGACTCGGCAAAGGCGCCGGTATAAAGCCCCTGTCGAACGGGTTGGCCGGTTTTGGTGTGGAGGCGGGTTTCGTGGTCCAGGGCAAAGGTGGCTTCGCACATGTGGGGGTGGCCCTGGGTGCAAAAATAGCAGCGTCCACATGAGCGGAGGAGGGTGACGACCACCTCGTCGCCGGGCTGGACTGTATTCACACCGGGGCCAACGTCGGTGACCACGCCGGCGGCCTCGTGGCCGTAAACAGCCGGCAGGGTGCCGCCCCACTCCCCTTCCAGAGAGTGGATGTCGCTGTGGCAAATAGCACAGGCGGTCAGTTCGACTTTGATTTCTTCGGCCTGGGGTGGGTCAATATTTATATCTTCGATGACCAGGGGGGCCTTAAATTCGTAACAGATAGCTGCTTTCATTGTGTGTCCTTTGCGGAATGTTTATGATTGGGTTATCCCTATTGTGATGCGGTGGCATCAGACGAAACGACGTTTGGACTGCAAACGCAGAGATTAACATGGATGGAAAAATATAGAAAATATTAACAGCGAATGGTGTTTTGGCGAAGGGTATTTTGGGCTTGGTATGACCGCTGCCGGGGGCAGGTTAGCCGGCAGCGGGGCAGGGGTAATAGGGGGGCATTGCAACCAGCTAAAATTATTTGCGTTGTTTGAGTGGAATTGATGGTAAAGCTTTGACGCTTTTCTTATCCAATTTTAGCAGAACCGTGTTTTCTTCCAATCGTTCTATTTGGGCCAGGGGAATGGTGATATGTTTTTTGTCCCAGGGCAGCCCTTCGCGCAAAATCAGGTGCGAGATGTAGCCGCTCTCCGGGTCTATCAGAAATTCGTCAACTTGCCCAATTTTGCCGTCAGTGGCTTTTACTTTGGCTCCCCGGCGGATTGCCAGTTCGTCGGGGGGGACCACTCTGCGGGTATCTTCGATGATTTGTTGGGCCGGCACGGTGTAGGGCCAAACCAGGGTCAGGGCCGGGTCGGTGGCAAAGTGGGGCACTTCCCGCTGAATAAAGTCGGTCTGGTTGAAGGGGTCTAATAGCGAGAACTCGTCGCGGCTATTGTTAAGAACAATCACCTGGCGGGTAGTAGCAGCCACCCAGTCAACCGGCACAATCCGTTCTGTTTTTGAGGGCCATTGTTCTCTAACCACAACATGGGTCACTTTTTCGATGGTGGGGTTGATAATAATGTGGGTCGAGCGACCACAACGGCCATCCGTGCAGTGTACATCAACATTTAATGGAATATCCATTGGCCGACCTCCTGTCAGCGTGTGGTGAGATTAGGGGGCCAAGACAGTTGTCTTGGGTATTTTGCTTCCTTCTGGGGTGTCTGTCAAATGACAGGCGGCGTAGTGACCGGGCCGCACCTCCTTGAATTCCGGTACCGTGGTCTGGCATATTTTTTCGGCCAGGGGGCAACGGGTATGGAAGACACAACCAGGCGGGGGATTGGAGGGGCTGGGCGGGTCGCCTTTAAGGATAAACCGCTGGCGCCTTCGTTCTTTTTTGGGTAACGGTACCGGCACGGCTGAGATTAGTGATTGGGTATAGGGATGGAGCGGGTCCTGAAACAGGGCGGTGCGGTCGGCCAATTCCATGACCTTACCCAAATACATCACGGCCACCCGGTCAGAAATGTGCCGGACCATGCTTAAATCGTGGGCGATAAACAGGTAGGTCAGGCCGAGTTGGCTTTGCAGATCTTTGAGCAAGTTTACAACCTGGGCTTGAATAGATACATCCAGGGCCGAGATTGGCTCATCGCATACAATAAAGCTGGGGTTGAGGGCCAGGGCACGGGCAATATTGATGCGTTGGCGCTGTCCGCCGGAAAATTCGTGGGGAAAGCGTTTGATCCAGTTTGTTTTCAGGCCGACCAGTTCCATTAGTTCAACCACCCGGTCATGAATTTGACGCGGGGTGCCAACATTGTGAATCAGCAACGGCTCGCCGATAATTTTACCCACCGAGTGACGTGGATTGAGTGAAGCGACGGAGTCCTGGAAAATCATTTGCATTTTGGGGCGCAGGGTGCGTAATTCCGGGGTACCGAGCGTGGTTAAATCAACGTCTTCGAAGAATACGTGGCCGGCGGTGGGTGTTTGCAATTGCAAAATTACACGGCCAGTGGTTGATTTGCCGCAGCCGCTTTCGCCCACTACCCCCAGTGTTTCGCCGCGTTTAATATTAAATGAAACGTCGTCAACTGCTTTTACCGCGCCAACCTGGCGGCTAAAAATGATGCCTCGATTGATCGGGAAATATTTTTTTAGATTTTGTACTCGAACCAGAGTGTCATTGTTTGTGTTATTCGATGTCATCTCGTGGCTCTCCTCTCTTTACATCGTAAAAGCAGGCGGCCGAATGTTGGTCGTCAACCTGTATCAGGGGGGGGAGCTGTTGCCAGCAGCGGTCAAAGACGTAGTCGCAGCGGGGGGCAAAGGGGCAAAGGGTCAGTTCCTGATACAAATCCGGGGGTGTGCCTTCAATACTGGTTAATTTTTCAGTTTCGTCGTTGCCTGATTCGTCCAGGCGGGGAATGGCTTTGAGCAGGCCGATGGTGTAGGGGTGGTGCGGGTCCTCGTATAGATCATCAACCCGGGCGCTTTCGACGACAGTGCCGCCGTACATCACCAACACCCGGTCGGCGATGCCGGCCACAACGCCCAGGTCGTGCGTAATCCAGGCTACGGCCATGCCCATTTGGTCTTGCAGGCGTTTGACCAGGTCAACAATTTGGGCCTGAACAGTCACATCCAGGGCGGTGGTTGGCTCATCGGCAATCACAATTTTTGGCTCGCAGGCCACGGCAATAGCAATCATAACCCGCTGGCGCATTCCGCCGGAAAAATGGTGGGGGTAGGCGTTGTAACGTTTTTCGGCGTCGGGAATACCCACATTGCGTAGTAGTTTGATGGTGCTAGAGCGGGCTTCTGCCTGGCTCAGCCCTAAATGCTCAGTCATTGATTCGGCAATCTGTTGGCCGATGGTCATGGTGGGGTTGAGGGAGCTGATAGGGTCCTGAAAGATAAACCCGATTTGGCCGCCCCGGACATGGCGTAGTTGGTCGTCGGAGAGGGATAGTAAATCCAGATGACCATCGCCTTTTTCCAGTAAAGCCTGCCCCCCTTCCACTTTGCCCGGCGGCATGGGAATTAGGCCCACCAGCGACATCATAGTGACGGATTTGCCGCTGCCGCTTTCGCCCACAACGGCCAATGTTTCACTGGCATAAAGATCAAAGGTTACGCCGTTGATGGCGTGAACCACCCCGTCAACGCTGTAAAAACGGGTGATCAGGTCTCGTACCTGTAGGATCGGTTTCATGTATGTCTCCTTGCAATGTGGAGGTTGGAGATTGGGGGTTTGTTGTTTTTTGCCAATCTCCGGGCTTCGGTTCCCAATCGTCCGATATTAATTTCTGGAGCGCCGTAAGCGCGGGTCCAATACGTCTCGCAGCCAGTCGCCCAACAGGTTAAAACTGAGGGCGGTGATGGCGATGGCGACCCCGGGCCAGGTGGCAATCCAGGGGTAGATGGTCAGGTATTGGCGGCCCACTTGCAGCATGTTACCCCAACTGGGGATGCTGGGCGGCACGCTCAGGCCCAGAAAGCTGAGGCCGGCTTCGTAAAAGATCATGGCCGACATTTCAAAGGTAGCCAGCGTAATGAGGGGGCCAATCAGATTGGGTAGAATGTGGTCAAAAAGAATGCGAGCGGTCCCGGCTCCGGCGCTGGTAGCCGATTCAACGTAGCCTGACTCCCGAATGCGTAATACCTCACCGCGGGTGACGCGCGCAAAAATAGGGGAGTCGGTGATGCCGAATATCAGGATAACGTTAATCAGGTTGCGGCCCAGAATAGCGGCCACTACTACCACAAAAACCAGATAGGGGATGGCCAGGAATACGTTCACCACCCCCATGATGACGCTATCAACCCGGCCACCCAAATAACCGGCCGTCAAGCCGGCCACCATCCCCAGGGTACCGGCAATCAGGACTCCAAAAAAGCCACCTGTCAGCGAAACGCGGGTGCCGTAAATAATGCGGCTCAACATATCGCGGCCCAGGGTGTCCGTTCCCAGGGGTTGCTCCCAACTGCCGCCTTCTTCCCAGGCCGGAGGCTGTTTGGCCGCCCGTAAATTTTGTTCCAGGGGGTCCTGGGGGGAAACAACGGGGGCCAGCAGGGCGGTAAGTACAATCAAAATAAAAAGAATAAAGCCCAGGGTGCCGCCGCGATCCCGTAATAATAGCCGGGTCACATACGCTAAACGGGTTTTCCATGTTTGTTCTTCAAATTGGTCAAAATCAACTGGTGGCGCTGCTGTGGTCATTAAATGTCCTCCTTGCGTTACCGGCTGTACCTGATGCGGGGGTCAATGAGGGCGTAGACCACATCGGTAAGCAGGGTTAGGGCAATAACGAAAAAGCTGATGAAGAAGGCGATGGCCTGCACCAGCGGAAAGTCGCGGCCGTCAACCGCTTGTTGCAGCAGGTTGCCCAGTCCCGGCCAGGAAAAAATGGTTTCAATATAGATGGAACCGCCCAGCAGATAGCTATATTGAATACTGATGACGCTGATCAGGGCCAGGGCTGCATTTCTGAATACGTGTTTGGCCCCGATTCTGAGGGTGGAGATGCCTTTGCTGCGGGCGGTGCGGATGTAATCTTCATTGCGGATTTCCAGTACGGCCGAGCGAGTGAGCCGCACTAATTGCCCCATGCTGGCAAACCCCAGTGCAATCGCCGGCAGCACCACCGAGATGGTTTTATCCCGGCCAAATGAGGGGAACCAGCCCAGATTCACCGCAAAAATAAGAATAAGAATGAGGGCTAACCAGAAGTTGGGAATCGTTTGGCCCAACAAGCCCAGCGTGCGCCCCAGTGAGTCCAGGGGGCTGCCGGGATTGGAGCCCCCAATAATACCAATGGGGATGGCCACCACTATGGCAAATAGCAGGGCCACCGTGGCCAGTTGAAAGGTGGCTGGTAATCGCTCCAGAATTATTTCCAGGGCGGGTTGGTCAAAATGGAGCGATTCCCCAAAATCACCCTGCACGATACCAAAAAGATAATCAGCAAATTGAACAATCATGGGGCGATTGAACCCCATTTTTTCCCGAAAGGCTTCTCGTACTTCTTCGGGCGCGTCGCGGGCCACCATCAGCGTGGCCGGGTCGCCGGTCAGGCGGACCATAAAAAAGATGATGATTAAAACCCCCAGGAGCAGCAGGAGCGATTGAAATGTTCGGGAGATGATGTATCTTTGCATAAAGAACCCCCTTTGGGGAGATGAAGAGATTGGAGACAATTATTGTCTCCAATCTCTTGGGTTACAACAGGATTATTATTCGGCGCCGGCCAGGAAGACTTCTTTCAGATGGTAATCTTCGGCGGCCCGGGGTTGGTAGTTTTGCACAGCCACGTTAATGGCTTCAAAGGTGTTGGGCTGGTACAGGTAAACAAAGGGCGGGTCATCGTACAGGTATTGGTTAAATTCCTGGTACAGCGCGGCCCGTTCTGCCTCATCAAAGGCCCCACTGATGCGGGTCAGGTAATCCTGAATTTCATCATTGGACCAGGCAGAGTAGCTGGCATCGAACCCACCCAGCGCGCCGCTGAGCCGAATCAACGCCTCACCATCGGCAACAGACCAGCTGTCGCCAAAGAGCGGGGGCAGTTCTTTGTTGGCTTCCAGGTCCCAGTATTGACCGGATTCCATAAACTGGATTTCGCCGCCTTCAAAGGTGATGCCGACTTCGTTCAGGTAGCCGCCGACGGCCTCGCACACTTGCTCAAAGTTGGTGTAGGCGCCGGTGGGGCAGGCCATGCCAATTTCAAAGCCGTCGGGGTAGCCGGCTTCGGCCAGCAGCTCTTTGGCTTTGTCCGGGTCGTAGGAATACGGTTCCAGGTCGGGGTCGTAGCCCAGGTTGCCGGAGGTAACAAAGCCGGCGGTCAGGCTGGCGTAGCCGTTAAACAGGGCATCGATGATGGCCTGGCGGTCAATGGCGTAGTTCATCGCCTGACGCACTTTCACATCTTCCAGCGGGGTGTCGATGCCGGTGGTCAGGTTGTTGAAGGAGATGTAGTA
>Ga0180429_10002210_pt1 | contig 16187 bp, 13 predicted proteins | sample SS_ome_FD_132428 | JGI IMG/M metagenome (GOLD analysis project Ga0180429, IMG submission 132428) | Hypersaline lake sediment archaeal communities from the Salton Sea, California, USA - SS_1_S_1 metaG | ecosystem: Environmental > Aquatic > Non-marine Saline and Alkaline > Hypersaline > Sediment ...
CAGCTCGACAGCGTGGCAACCATCAGCTCGCGGGAGGTATCGTCCTTGCCGAGCACCAGCACCGGCATGTCGGCGATGCTCGCGCGCGCCAGGGCCGCCTGGCGGTGACGACCGGGCACGCGTGCCACATCGACGACCTCGAGCGGACAGGTGAACCAGAACGTCGAGCCGCGCGTGGGCGTGCTGTCGAGTCCGATCGTGCCACCCATCAGCTCGGTCAACTGGCGGCAGATGGCGAGCCCCAGGCCGGTACCGCCGAAGCGTCGCGTGGTCGAACCGTCCGCCTGGGTGAAGGAATCGAAGATGCGCGCCTGGTGCTCGGATGCGATGCCGATGCCACTGTCACGAACCATGAATCGCAATACCGGCACGTCGCCTTCAGCGGGCTCGCCGCTGACGCTGATGACGACTTCGCCGTGCTCGGTGAACTTTATCGCGTTGCTGACCAGGTTGGTGAGCACCTGGCGCAGGCGGTCGGCGTCGCCGAGCCGGCTGCTGGTCAGCTCTGGCGGCACGTCGCAGACCAGTTCCAGGCCGCGCTTGTGCGCGGTCTCCGAGAAAATCTCGCCGATGTCCTCGACGAGATCGCGCACATCGAAGGGCTCGCGCGAGATCTCGAGTTTGCCGGCTTCGATCTTGGAGAAATCGAGGATGTCGTTGATGACGCTGAGCAACTGGCGGCCGGAACGATGGATGGTGTCGGCGAGCTGGGTCTGGCGCTTGCTGAGCGGTGTACCGAGCAGCAACTCGGCCATGCCGAGCACGCCGTTCATGGGCGTTCGGATCTCGTGGCTCATGTTGGCCAGGAACTCGGCCTTGGCAGCCGCGGCGCTTTCGGCCGTGTCCTTGGCGCGCACGAGTTCACCCTGGGTCGCCTCGAGTTGCGTCAACTTGCTGCGCAGGTCCTGGTTCAGCGCGGCGCTCCGCCCCTGGGCGAGACGCAGCTGATCGGCGACGTCGACGTGCTCGAAGCGCAGGCGCACGTTTTCGGCCAGGCCGGCGTGCATGTTTCCCGCATTGCGCCACATCACCAGGAGGTAGCAGACCAGCATCATGCCGAGCACGACATCGACGCGCCCGCCGGCGAGCAGGAAAGGCAGTGCGATCGGGATCAGCGTCAGGCCGAGAAACAGGCGCACCAGCGGCAGCAGCGCCGCATAGGTCGATGCGCTGCCGCCGGTGACGCCGGCCGCGGCGATGACGATCATGGCGCGGTAGGCAGGGTCCTCGAGAACCGGTACGAACAGACTCATCGCGCCCCAGCCCAGCCCGGAGGCGACGATGCCGAGGTAGAAACCCAGCGCCCGCTGCTCCTCCGGCGGCTGACGACGGAAACGCAGCAGGTGCACGGTACGCGCCACGACGACCGCCATCTGGTAGACGAACCAGGCGGCGAGCATCGCGCCCGGCACGGCATTCCAGAGCAGGCCGGCGACCATCGCGCTGACCGCGACGGTACCGAACAGCGCCGGCCCGATACCGGCGGCAAGCAGGCGCAGAAGCTCCAGCTCGTGTCGCGGATCCGTCGCGCCGTCGTTGGCGTGCGCTTCAGGTACGGCGGCGCGCGGCGGTGCTGCGCCCAGGGTCTGGTCCATTCCTCTCTCCATGTACGTTCGCGCGGGATGGTCCGGAAACCCGGCGAGTGCCGGTGTTAGCGGCAGGCTGCCGCAAAACTGTGGTACGTGCCGGACGCGCGGGATCTTCCTGATCGTGGCCCTGCACGGCAGTCTACGGATCGCGGCGGCGCCCTGCCAGCGCACTTGGGGACGCTTCAGCGGGAAAAGAAACGGTTCGCCGGCCGCGGCAGCCCGAGGTGTTCGCGCAGCGTGGTGCCCGTGTAGCGCTCGCGCAACAATCCGCGGCGCTGCAGCTCCGGCACGACCCGCGCGACGAAATCGTCGAGGCCGGCGGGGAGGAACGGGAACATCACGTTGAAACCGTCGCAACCGCGCTGTTCGAGCCATTCCTGCATGGTGTCGGCGATGTCGATCGGCGTGCCGACGATCTCGAGCGAGGAGAAGCTGCCACCGACGTACTGGGCCAGCTGGCCGATGCTGAGCCCGTCGCGCGTGGCCATGGCAACGAGCTTCTCGCGCGCCGACTGGCTGGCATTGCTCGGCGGCAGTTCGGGCAGGGGTTCGTCGAGATCGTAGGCCGACATGTCGTGGCCGAGCAGCACCGAGAGCGTGGCCAGCCCGCTGTCGGGATGCACCAGCGAGTCGAGCAGCGCCTTCTTCTCCCGCGCCTCGTCGACGCTCTCCCCGACGACCACGAACGCGCCGGGCAGGATCTTCAGGTGCTCGGGATCGCGCCCGGCCTGCGCCGCGCGCGACTTGACGTCGGCGTAGTAGCGTCTGCCGTCGGCCAAGTTGTTGGCCCCGGCAAAGACCACCTCGGCCGTCTCGCCGGCGAGCTGGCGGCCGGCCTCCGAAGCACCGGCCTGGACGATCACGGGCCAGCCCTGCGGCGGACGCGCGACGTTGAGCGGGCCGCGGACGGCGAGGAACTCGCCACGATGATCGAGCACGTGGAGCTTGTCGGGATCGAAGTAGATGCCGCTGGCCTGGTCGCGCACGAAGGCGTCATCGGCCCAGGAGTCCCACAGGCCGGTGACGACATCGTGGAACTCGCGTGCGCGGCGGTAGCGTTCGGCATGCGCCATGTGTTCGTCACGGCCGAAGTTCATTGCTTCGTGCGGGTTGGCCGAGGTGACCACGTTCCAGCCGGCACGCCCGCCGCTGATGTGGTCGAGCGAGGCGAACTTGCGCGCGATGTGGTAAGGGTCGTTGTAGGTGGTCGAGGCGGTCGCAATGAGGCCGATGCGCTCGGTCACAACGGCCAGCGCCGGCAACAGGGTCAGCGGATCGAACGAGGTGACCGTCGCGCTGCGCTGGAGCGCGGGCATCGGCATGTTCATCACGGCCAGGTGATCGGCCATGAAGAAGGCATCGAAACAACCGCGCTCCAGCGTCTGGATCATGCGCACGTAATGCGCGAAGTTGAAGTTGGCGTCGGCCCAGGCGCCCGGAAAACGCCACGCCGCGGTATGGATACTGACCGGGCGCATAAACGCGCCGAGTCGCAGCATACGTACCCCGGTCATGCTCGTGGCGCTCGATCCGCGGTGCGCGCCATGGCTTCAGGAACCCTTGAACAGGTCCGGGCCGGGCGGATTGTTTCCGCGCTGTGCGAGTTCAAGACGCGAAGCGCCCGCAATCGCCGGCCAGGGCGAAGACTCGCAACGCCCGGCCCGGACCGCGCGCCCGGGCACAAGAACGGTCACAGCGGCATTGAACCATGACGGGTCAGCGGCCCTTAGTCGTGGGTCAGCGGCTTGTCGGTGAACAGGTAGTCCTTGAGTTCCGCGTCGAACATCGGATCGCGCCGGCGGATCCATTCGAGCACCATCGCCGCGTGCTCTTTTTCTTCGTCGCGATTGTGCTCGAGGATGGCCTTGAGCTCGGTATCCTTGCATGCATCGACACGCTGGTTATACCAGTCCACGGCTTCCAGCTCCTCCATCAGCGAAACGATTGCCCGGTGCATGTCGCGCGTCGCATCACTCAGCTCGGCAATCGGTTCGTGGTATCCCTCATTGGCCATGAATGTTCCTCACTTGTTGTCGTTCGGGGCGCGCCGGCGGCGCGCGATTCGGGTCGGAGCGTGCATTATCACGCATCAAGGCACCTGGCGCGCGGGCCGCCTCAGCCGGCGGCGACTTCGGCGGGCGCCTCGTCGCGTACCGAGAACGTCGCGAACGGGGCGGCGGCATGCGGCCCGCGACGCAGGTGCAGACGCCCGGCGTCGAGTTCCATGATCACCGTCGCGCAGGTACCGACGCGCCGGTTGCCAAGCACGCTCTGGGCGCGATAAGGCCTGAGCAACGCGTCCTCACCACCCGCATCGCTGGAGAGGATGTCGCGTACGCGGCCGAGGTCGCGGCGCGCATCGGCCGCGAGAGCCGCCCCGAGCAGGTCGTAGCGCGCGCAGGAATTGGCCAGCTCGGCCGTGCGTCCGGCCGCCCCGCGACCGAGACAATGATTGGTGTGCAACAGCACGCCGTCGACCGGCTCGAGGGCGTGGGATTCGTCACCGAAGAACTCCATCGACACCGCGCGTCCGTCGTCCGCGGCGACCAGCAGGTGGCTGGCCTTGCCGCTGCCGGCCGCCGCCATGAGCGCGCGCGCAGCGTCGAAATCGGGCGCGTTGAGCAAGGCCCCGATGAGCACGTGCACCGGCAGGCCGGTCAGGTCGTGCGCCGCGAACAGAATGTTCAGGCAGACCCCCAGCCCCGCGCTCGACAACCCGATCTTGCCGACCATGCCCGGCTCGCCGAACGTGATGTAGCGGTGACCGTCGGGACGTTCGTGTGCGATGACCACGCACGCGGACTCGAGCGGTTCGAGCCAGTCCCAGTTCTGCGCCAGCAGCTTTGATTGCGCGAGGTAGAGCGCCGAGCACTCACCGACCCTGGCATTGATGATCTCGGTGCGTGCATTGAGCACGAAGACCTGCCAGGGTGCGAGTCCACTGCCTGCCGCGATGCCGCGTATCTCCTCCGCCTGGGACGGCGCGAGGCGCTCGCACAGCGCCGCTACCGTCGTGGCGCGCGCTTCGATCGCCGCGCCGTCGAGCGGTCCACCGGCAAACAGTTCGTCGAAGTAGAAATCGCGCGCGGTGTGGATACGGTCGCGGAAGGCCTCGCCGTGGGCGTGGCCGCGAGCGCGCGCGTCACCACGGACCTCGAGTGCGGCGAAACCGTTCACGCGGCCCATTCAGGTCGTCGGCCCGAGATGCTCGACGAAGAACTCGCGGGCCAGCGTGTTCGAGGCACTCAGGCCCGGCTCGACGTAGAGCCCCGTCTGGTCGTAGGGCAGGAACGCCAGTCGCTTGGGTTCGCGCGCCCGCTCGAACAATTCGGCAACCGTCCATGCCGGGTGCACGATATCGCGTCCGCCGGTCGAGATGATGAGGTAGGGCCGCGGCGAAATCCGGTGCACGAAGGACAATGGACTGAACTCGAGGATCTTCTCCACCGATTCCAGCGTGATGGTGTCACGCCAGGTCGAATGCAGTGCGGGCAGCGGCTCGAAGAAGGCCGCGATCTGTTCATCGCAGGGTAACGCGCACAACGTGCCGGGCGGGCCGATGACCGGAATGCGCGCGCCTTTCTCGCCACGGAAGCGCCGCATGCGGTCCGCTTCGACCGCGCGCACGAGTGCCTCGAAGTCGTTTTCGCTGCGCAGCAGACGCATCCAGGTGTAACCATCGGTCACCGGCACCACGGCGCAGGTCGCCTTGACGCGCTCGTCGACGGCCGCGACGTAGCTGACCAGGGCACCGGCGAAGCTCGCGCCCCAGATGCCGATGCGCTCGGGATCGACATCGCGCCGCGTCTGCAGATAGCTGATGCCGTTGCGGAAGTCCTCGGCCTCGTTGAGCGGGAAGAGCTGCCCGCGGGGGCGTCCGCCGGAATGGCCAAAACTGCGGTAGTCGATGGCGAGCACGATGAAGCCGGCGTCGGCAAGCGCCGTCGCCTGCTCGACCAACGTCGACTTGACGAGCGAGAAGCCGTGGCCCATGACGATGGCCGGGCGGCGGCCGCCGCGCAGCCCCTTGGGCCGATAGAGATCGGCAGCGCAATCGGTGCCGCCGCTCTTGAATCGAATCTCCGTCGTCATGCTCTCGCCCTCCCCGCGACGCCTCGCTCAAGCACCTATCCTAGCGCCTCGCGGACGAATTTGTGAGGGGCGCCCGGGAGCGTGATCCGGCGGCTTGCGGCCCGCGTGCCCGTGCTCTCAAAGTCGCTCGAAACGCTAAAGACCACCCGGCAAGCGCCGCTACCCGGGAACAGGCGCGGCTACTGCATGCCACGTGTATCAGCGGACCGGGGCGGACGCCCCGGGATACGGGTTGTTATGTCATTGATCCATTGTATTTATGCCAGTGCAGCCAGGCACGCGCTCGACGACGCCGCGCGGCGTGAGTTGCTGCGCGTGGCGCGCACCAACAACGAAAGGCTCGGTGTCACCGGCATGCTGCTCTACGTCGAGAACAGCTTCTTCCAGGTCCTCGAAGGCGAGCCCGAGGTCGTCGACGAGCTGTTCCTGCGCATTGCGGGCGACCCGCGCCACGGCAACGTGACCGAGATCATTCGCGAACCGATCACGCGCCGTGCGTTCCCGGAGTGGTCGATGGGTTATGCGGCCGTCTCACGCGCCGATATCCTCGCCACCACCGGACTCAACGACTTCTTCGCCGGCGCCTCCTGCCTGCGCAACATCGATGGCGGACGCGCCAAGAAGCTGCTCCACGCTTTCGCCTGCGGGCGCTGGCGACAGCCGCCGGTCGTGCTCCCGCAGCGCCTGCGCAGCGCATGAACACCCCCGCTCCCAGGCTCGCCGGCCGGCGAGGCACAGCGCCGCGTCACAGCTACGCCTTCCAGCCCATCGTCGACGTCGCGATCGGGCGCGTGTTCTCCTACGAGGCGCTGCTGCGCGGCCCTGACAACGAGCCAGCCGGCGCGATCCTCGGCACGATGAGCGATGCCGAGATCCACGCGCTCGACGAGACCGGCCGGCAGCGCGCGCTGGAACTCGCCTGCGCGCTGGGCATCGACGCGCGCCTGAACCTGAACTTCATGCCGCGCAGCATCATCGACTCCGACGCCGCAATCGAGTCGACTTTCGCCGCGGCCGCGCGCCTCGGCTTTCCGGCTGACCGCATCGTCCTCGAGATCACCGAAACCCAGGCGATCAGCGACCACGGCCGCTTCACCGCCACGGTCAACCAGATTCGTGCACGCGGTGTCCAGGTCGCCATCGACGACTTCGGCGCCGGCTACTCGGGTCTCAACCTGCTGGCGAACTTCCAACCCGACATGGTCAAGCTCGACATGGAGCTGGTGCGCAACATCTCGCGCAGCGGTCCGCGCCAGGCCATCGTGCGCGCCATCATCCAGGTCTGTTTCGATCTCGGCATCGACTTCATCGCCGAAGGCGTCGAGAACGAGGACGAAGTACGCTGGTTCGAGCACCAGGGCGTACGCCTGTTCCAGGGCTACCTGTTCGCGCGCCCTGCGTTCGAACAACTACCACCGGTGCGGTGGCCCGCAGGCGCCGGCAGCATCGCCGCCAGCGCCTGAGCCGGCGGCCTATTGGCGCGCGACCGTGCCGCCATCAACCGGCAGGATCACGCCGTTGCAGTAGCTGGCCTCGTCCGAGGCGAGGAACAGGCAGGCGTAGGCCATCTCCATCGGCAGGCCGGCGCGGCCCATGGGGGTGAGGTAGTTCGCCGTGGTCTCGTCATCGAACAGGTTCATGACGTCGGCGATCATCGGCGTGTCGGTGTAGCCTGGGCACACGCAGTTCGCGCGCACACCCTGGCGCGCATAGGTGGCCGCCATCGCTCGCGTCATGTTGATGACGCCGCCCTTGGCCGAGCAGTAGGTATGCGCGCTCGGCATGCCGACCATGCCGGAGATGCTGGCCACGTTGACGATCGCACCCTTGCCCGCCGCCAGCATGTGCTGCAGCACGCCGTGGCTCATGTAATAGGCGGCGTTGAGATTGATGCCGACGACCTCGTTCCACTTGTCGGGCGGCGTGGTCGCGAGATCGTTCATGGAGTCCTTGCTGACGTGGCTCCAACTCCAACCGACGCTGGCCGAGTGCACGAGGATATCGACGCGGCCATACGCCGCGACCGTCTCCGCGACCACCCGATCGGCATCCTCGACCTTGGAAAGGTCGGCCGCGACCACCATGCCCTTGCCGCCGGCTGCCTCGATCCTGGCCAGGTTCTCCTGCAACGGCGCGAGACGCCTGCCACATCCCACCACCGTCGCGCCCTCGCGCGCGAAGAGCTCGAAGCACGCGGCGCCGATGCCGGTGCCGGCGCCCGTGATGATCGTCACCTTGTCTTGTACTCTGCCTGCCATGTCGGGCTCCTCGTCGCAGTGATGAATTGTTCGCGGCGCAGCGCCGTGGGCCACGCGCCGCGTCTGGCCCGGGGCCCCTATGCCAGGCGTTCGACCAGGGTCGCGTTGGCCATGCCACCCGATTCGCACATCGTGACCAGGCCGTAGCGCTCGCCGCGTGCCTCGAGTGCGCGCAGAAGGTTGGCGACCAGGCGGCCACCGGAAGCACCGACCGGGTGACCCAGCGCGATCGCGCCGCCGAACACGTTGAGTCGCTCGGGATCGGCCCCGAGCTCCTTCTGCCAGGCGAGCGGCACCGAGGCGAAAGCCTCGTTGACCTCGTAGGCGCCGATGTCGGCGAGCGTGAGACCGGCGCGAGCCAACAGCTTGCGGGTCGCCGGGATGATCGCGGTCAGCATCATGACCGGATCGTCGCCGGCCAGCGCGAAATGCGTGATCGCGGCGCGCGGTGTGAGTCCCAGGCGCGCGGCCACGCCTTCCTCCATGATGAGCATCGCGCTCGCACCGTCGGTGACCTGGCTCGCATTGCCGGCGGTGACGCTCCAGCGGATCTCGGGAAAGCGCGCGGCCATGTCAGCATTCTCGAACACGGCCTTGAGACCGCCCAGCTTCTCCAGGCTCGAATCGGCACGAATGCCCTCGTCTTTCGCCACGGCACGCCTGTTGCCCTCGGCGTCGACGACGTCGATCGGCGCGATGTCGCGCGCCGTGCCTTCGACGTCGGCGGCGGCGAACTGGTGCGAGCGCAGCGCGAAGCGATCCTGGGCCTCGCGGTCGAGCCCCCAGCGCGCGGCAATGAGTTCGGCAGAAATGCCCTGGCGCACCAGGCCATCGGGATAGCGCGCGTGGAATCGGCTGCCCTCGTTGTCCTTACCCATGCGATTGACCCGCATCGGCACCAGCGACATCATCTCGACGCCGCCGGCGATGACCACGTCGTAGGCGCCGGCGATGACGCCCTGCGCGGCGAAGTCCAGCGCCTGCTGGGCCGAACCGCACTTACGGTCGAGCGTCACCGCGGGCACCGATTCGGGCAGGCCGGCGGCGAGTACGGCCTGGCGGCCGATGTTGCCGGACTGCTCGGCGACCTGGATCACGCAACCGGTGATGACGTCCTCGACCAGCGCCGGATCGATGCCGCTGCGCGCGACGAGCTGCTCGATGACGTGCGCGTAGAGATTGACCGGATGCAGCGAAGCCAGCGCGCCGTTTTCGCGCGCGCGGCCGAACGGCGAGCGCACGACGTCGACGATGACCGCGCGGCGCTGAGTCATTGCGATTTCCTCAGGCTGACTTCGAACTCGGCCGACTTGATCTGCACCACCGGCGAGTTGGCGATGCTCATCAGGCGCGCGACCTGGTCGAGCTCGGGCGACGAGAGGTAGGGGTAGGTGGTCTTCACCGGCCCCGCCTGCTTCATCTTCTCGAGACCTTCACCCGGCACCAGCGCGCGCAGGATCAGCTCGTCGTCGTCGTCGGTGTCGTATTCCTTGCGTAGCTCTTCGATGGTCGGCTGCGGCGGCGGGTTGGTGGTCACCTGCTTGGCACGCGGCGAGGACATCACGCGATCCATGATCTCGGGATCGACCGGTCCGGCCGGCTGGCCGTAGAAACCGGCGCAGTACTGGATGACCTCGTCGGGGATCGACGAGTAACGCTTGCCGGTGACGATGTTGAGCACGGCCTGCGTGCCGACCAGCTGGCTGAACGGCGTCGCCATGCCCGGGTAGCCGAGTTCGCGGCGCACCACGGCAGTCTCGGCGAGCACCTCGTCGAGCCGTTCGCGCATGCCATGCTGCACGAGCTGGGCCTTGAGCGTGCCAACCATGCCGCCCGGCACCTGGTGCTGGATCGACATCACGTCGTACTCGGCATGCTGGTTGACGAGGAAGCCGGCCGCCTTGCCGACCTTCTCGAAGTGATCCGCCACCGGCTGGAACAGCGAGGTGTCGAGATCGTGCGTGTGGCCGAGCAGCTCAACGTTGCGCGCCATGATCTCGACCGACGGCACCGACGGCCCGTTCGCCATCGGCCGCACCGCGGTATGCAGGATCGTCACGCCGAGATCGATGGCGTCGAGGTAGGCCTTGGCCGACTGGCCGAGCAGGTTGTTGGAATGGAACTCGATCGGCTTGCCGCGCGACTTCGCCTTGATCGCCGGCACCAGCGTCGACAGGCGCTCCTTCTCGAGCACACCGGCGGTGTCGTAGAGCAGGATGGTGTCGATGTCGTCGGACGCGGACAGTTCGTCGGCCTGCTTCGCGTAGTACTCGTCGGTGTGGACCGGGCTCAGGGTGAACATGATCGCCCCGGCGATCTCGGAGCCGAACTCCTTGGCGAGCTTGGCCAGGCGCTTGGTCTTGTCGTTGTTGAACAGGACGTCGTAGATCCAGAAGCTGCGCACGCCGTGCACGTTGAGCTGGCGCATCCAGGCATCCATCAGGGCGTCCGGGGTGACGCCGAAGGTGACCGACGCGTTAGAGCGCATGCCGCCGCGGATCCGGGTGCGCGGCATCGAGTTCACCAGCAGGTCCAGCCCTTCCCAGGGATTCTCGTGGCAGTACTTGATCAGGCACTCGAACATGGACGAGCCGGTGAGATCGATGACCCGGTAGCCGGTACGGTCGACGATCGGCGAGACCGGCAGCGCCATACCGGCCTGCATGCGCATGCCCCACAGGCTCTGCTGGCCGTCACGCATGGTTTCGTCGAGGAATTCGATATGCGCCATGGCTGGCTACTCCTTGATGCTTTGCTCGAAGGCCGGCAGCAAGGTCTGCTCCAGCCAGCGGGTATGGAAGTTGTTGGTGATGAAGTCTTCGTGGCGCGCGATGTAGCGCAGCAGCGGCAGGTTCGTGGTCAGCCCTTCGATAGCGAAATCGTCAAGCGCGTCGGCGAGGCGCGCGACGCAGCTCGGCCGATCGTGGGCGGTGACGACGAGCTTGCCGATCATGGAATCGTAATAGGGCGGCACGAGATAGCCGTCGGTGCAATGGCTGTCGACGCGGATGCCGGCGCCGGCCGGCGGTGACCAGTGGGTGATACGTCCGGGACTGGGCAGGAAGTTATTGGCCGCGTCCTCGGCGTTGAGACGACATTCGATCGCGTGGCGCGCGAGGCGCACCTGGTCCTGACGCGGCAGCGCGCCCGCTTCGCCGCCGGCGATACGGAACTGCGTCTGCACCAGGTCGAAGCCGGTCACCTGCTCGCTGACCGGGTGCTCGACCTGGATCCGCGTGTTGACTTCGATGAAGTAGAACGCACCGCGCTCGACATCGTAGAGAAACTCGACGGTACCGGCATTCTTGTACTTCAGCTTGGACAGCAGCTTGACTGCCGAGGCATGCAACTCGCTGCGCAGCGCCTCCGGCATCAGCGCGCACGGCGCTTCCTCGACGACCTTCTGGTAGCGCCGCTGCACCGAACAGTCGCGCTCGCCGAAGTGGACCACGCGCCCGGCACCGTCCCCGGCGGCCTGGACCTCGACGTGGCGCGCATTCTCGACATAACGCTCCATGTACAACGTGCCGTCACCGAACGCCTCGAGCGCCTCGGAACTGGCGCGATCGAACGAGGCATCGATACTGGCGTCGTCGCGGGCGACGAACATGCCGCGTCCGCCGCCACCGGCCGAGGCCTTCATCACGACCGGGTAGCCGAGTTTCGCCGCGGCCTTGCGCGCCTCGGCGGGCGAGGCGATCTGGTCGGTGCCGGGCACCAGCGGCACGCCGGCGTCCTCGGCGATGGCCCGCGCGCGCAGCTTGTCGCCCAGCGCATCGATGATGTCGGCCTCGGGGCCGACGAAAGTGATGTCGTGCTCGGCGCACAGCCGCGCCAGTGCGGCACGCTCGGAGAGGAAGCCGTAGCCCGGGTGGAGGGCGTCACAGCCGGTCGAGCGCGCCGCGTGCACGACGAGCCTGGCATCGAGGTAACTCTGTTTCGACGGCGCCGGACCGAGCACCACGACCTGGTCGGCGAGCCGCGCGGCGAGACTGTCGCGATCGGCCGCCGAGACGGCCTGCACCGCCTCGATGCCGAGCGCATGCGCGGCGCGGATGATGCGCACCGCAATCTCGCCGCGATTGGCGACGAGCACGCGTTTGATGCTCATGTAGGGCAGGCCTCCGCGCTCAGGCGTCCGGCTCGATGATCACGAGCACCTGCTCGTACTCGACCATCTGACCGTCGCTCGCGCAGATTTCGCGCACCGTGCCGTTGACCCCGGCTTTGACCGGCGTGAACAGCTTCATGACCTCGATCAGGCACACCTCGGTGTCGGCGTCGACTTTCTGGCCGACCTCGACGTAAGGCGGCGCGCCGGGCTTCGGGGCGCGGTAGCAGGTGCCGAGATTGGGCGCGCGGACGGCGACCATGCCGGCCGGGATGACGACGTCGTGGGCGGTGACCGCCGGCGTCATGTGCGGCGCGCTGGCCGCCGCCGGGGCGGCCGGGGCAGCCTCTGGCGCGGGTGCCGCCGCAGCGGCGGCCGCGGCCGCCTGGCCGGGCGGCCGCGCGGCCGGATCGTTGGACAGGAAGATCTCGAGACCGTCGGTCTTGAGGTGCATCTCTTCCCAGTCCGAACGATTGAACAGCTCGACCAGGTTCTCGATGTCTGCCGGTGTGGCTTGGCTCATGGGAGCGTTTCCTCGGTTTGGTCTGGTGATGGCGCGCGGCTCAGGAAGCCGCCCTGCCGGCCTGGATGGCGGCGAGCAGCACCGGTAAGGGATGGCGCGCGACGATGGTTTCGACTCCGGCGGCGAGAGCGGCGGCAACGCCTGCATCGGATTCGACCGCGCCGCCCCGCACGCAGGCGTGTCCGGCCAGCAGCCCGGGTAGTTGCGCGGGATCCTCGGCACCCTCGACATGGTCGAGATCGTGCGCGTTCGCGGCCTGCGGGTCTTGCTCGCCGACCACGCGCAGCGGGGCCCGCTCGGCAGCCCAGGCGGTCAACCGGGCGAGCCGCGGATCGTCCTCTTCGCGCGGGGTTTCGACCGGCAGCGCGGACCCGTAAACGACACCCGCGTTGGCGTCGACGGTCACGGTCCGGCCAGCCAGCGCGGTCACGCTGGCGTCACCACAGCCGACCAGGCAGGGCACGCCGAGCGCGCGGCCGACCACCGCGGCGTGCGAGGTCGAACCGCCCTGCTCGGTGACGACCGCGACGGCCGCGATCATGCCGTGCACGTCCTCCGGGCTCGTCGTGGCGCGCGCGAGTACGACCGCTTCACCGGCGGCGTGACGGCGTTCGGCCTCGTCCGAATCGGTCACGACAACGCCTACGCCGACGCCCTGGCAGGCGATCTCGCCGCGCGCGAGCACCTCGGTAGCGTCGCCCGCGCCATCGGCGAGACGCGGCTTGAGCAGGCTGCGCACCTGCTCGGCGCTGACACGCGCGATGGCGGTATCCGCCTCGATGCGACCTTCTTCGACCATGTCGACGGCAAAGCGTACCGCGGCTTGCGGTGCGCGCTTGGCCGAGCGCGACTGCAACAAGTAGAGCTTGCCCTGCTGCACGGTGAACTCGATGTCCTGGACGTCGCCGTTCTCCACCTCGAGCTTGGCCGCGGCGTCCATCAGCTCGGCATGCAGCGCGGGGTGGGCGTGCTCCAGTGCCGACAGCGGTTGCGGGGTGAACTTGCCCGAGACGACGTCTTCGCCCTGCGCGCGGTGCAGGTACTCGCCGTAAGGTGCGGGATCGCCGCTGAGTGGATTGCGGCTGAACAACACGCCGGTGCCGGAAGCGTCGTCCAGATTGCCGAACACCATCGCCTGCACGGTGACCGCCGTGCCGAGACTGTCGGGGATGTCGTGATGCTTGCGGTAACGCTTGGCGCGGCGCGAATTCCACGAAGCGAACACCGCCTCGACGGCGCCGTGGAGCTGCTCGCGCGGCGTCGCCGGCACGGCGAGGCCCTGCGCCTCGATGGCCGCGCGTATCGCCGCCGGCTCCGCATCGTCCTCGCTCGGCAGCGTCGCCTTGAGCACGATCGCCGCGTACAGCTCGAGAAACCGGCGGTGGGTGTCGCGCGCGAAGCGCGCATCGCCCGACTCGGCGGCGAGCGCCTGTTCGGTGGCATCGTTGATGCCGAGATTGAGTACCGTGTCCATCATGCCGGGCATCGAGATCGCCGCGCCCGAACGTACCGAGACCAGCAGCGGTTGCGCGCCGTCGCCGAGCTTGCGGCCCGCGGCCTGTTCGAGCCAGGCGATGGCGGCATCGAGATCGGCTTCGAGCCCGTCGGGGAAGCGTCCGGCTTCGAGATAGGCGCGGCAGGCATCGGTGGTGATCACGACCGCCGGCGGCACGGGCAGGCCGAAACTCTGCATGCGCGCCACCGACCAGGCCTTGCCGCCGATGCGGTTGCGTTCCGGTAGCGCGGTGCCGTCGAGCGCCAGCGCAAACTGGCCGAGAGAGATTGCCATGTCCTTCCTATTCTTCGCGTTCGCGGCCGAGCACCCGGAGGATGTCCTCGTGGAGTTCGAACCACACCGTGTGGTAACTGTCGATGGTCGCGTCCGAGACCCAGGCGTGCGCGCCGTCCTCGACTTTCTCGAGGGCCTGCTCGAGCTTCTCGAGATAGTAAGCAAAGCGCGGCACGACGGCCGCGAACGCCCGCAGAGTCGGCTCGACCTTCTCGTGCACGCCGGCGAGCCGGTCGATCACCTTCTCGTCGTGCTCGGCGTCGGAATGATCGTTGGCGACCTGGCTGCCGCCCACCGTCATCGTCTGCCAGTCGGTGATGACGCGCTTGAGCTCGGTGTTGACGAGTTCGAAGCGCGCGTGCGCCGCAGTGAACCCGGCATCGGCGCGCGGCGCGGAATAATAACGCGAATATTGTGTTTCGACGATCATCCGCCCGGCCGGCGTCAGCAGGTACTTGTCATTGGCGAGCGCCGCGCGGCCACCGGCGACGGCCGCCTCGAGCAACGCCTCGACACGCGCGGCCGGCAGGCCGACCAGGTCCGCGACGGCCGCTGCCGTGCCGTGCTTTTTCACGGCCACGCCGTGCAGAACGAGATGCGCTTCGTACATCGTTGGCTACCTTTCAGTTTTCTTTCAGCCTCGCCATGACGCCGCCGGTCAGCGCCCCGGTGCTTGCCCGGGCGTAATTGCCCGGGCGTGATTGCCCGGGCGGTTCGTCAACCGGTATCAGGCACCGTCGACGCGTGCGACGACACACCCGCTCGCGGCGTTCCCACGCACCACGGCGTCACTCGCCGTCGCTGCGCAGCGCCTCGATATCGGCGCGTGTCAAGCCTGCCCCGCGCCCGGCGAGTCGCCGCGAGTGCTGCTGATCACGCTGGTAGAGGACCTCCGCACGGGGATCGTCGGCGTGGTACTTCAGCCACGTCTCGCACAGGTGGCGATAACCATCGGTTGCGGCGAGCGGGCTGAACTCGCGGGCGCGGCGGTTGTATTCGGCGAGCGTCAGCACACCCTGGCTGGTGGTGTAGCGGTCCTGTTTCGGCGCGAGGCAGCTCGAGCCCGGGCGCATCGGCCCCACCGTGCGCGTGAAATCGCCTTCGAGGACGCTGTAAGGCAGGTGCGTGTACATGCGTGCCGGCTGGTCGGAGTGCATCATCATGCTGTATTCGCTGAGGCGCTGGCTCGGGTTGGTCAGGCTGCCGACCAGCTCGCCGAGAAACGCGTTCGAGTATTCGTCGTTCAGCAACGGCCGGAAGCGCTGGGCGCGCTCGTCGACCATCATCCAGTCCTCGACTTCGTAACAGCCGGCAACGTGGGCGATGTCCTTGGCGATCGCGAAGTAAGTGATGGCGCCGGCGTCGATCATCTGGTCGCGCGTCCACGAGGCGATGCGCTTCCACAGCTTGGCGGTCGCGTCCTTGACCGTCTCGGTCAATTCAGTGAATGCGTTGGTGAGCGCGTCGCGCGACTCCATTGCGACCGGGATGTAGCCGTCGGTCAGCGTATCGGAGGTGTACAGTCCCACGCCGACCACGTGGTGCGCCTTGAACTCGGGTTCGGATTCGAACGAACCCCAGTCGTCCATCAGGTAGACATGACAACCTTCGATCGCCATCGGCACGGTGAGGTTGTTGTAGGGCACCTCGCGCGCGACGTCGTCCAGCCAGGGGAAATCCGACTCGGAGAGATCCATGTAGTCGCGCACGATCATCTCGCGCGTATCGGAGAGCTTGTACGGCCCCGAGTTGTGCAGGCTGATGCGCGACTCGCACGAGATCAGAAAGCCGTACTGCGAGGCCGCGGCCATGAAGACCTGAACCA
>Ga0180429_10002211_pt1 | contig 16185 bp, 14 predicted proteins | sample SS_ome_FD_132428 | JGI IMG/M metagenome (GOLD analysis project Ga0180429, IMG submission 132428) | Hypersaline lake sediment archaeal communities from the Salton Sea, California, USA - SS_1_S_1 metaG | ecosystem: Environmental > Aquatic > Non-marine Saline and Alkaline > Hypersaline > Sediment ...
CGAGTTCGGGGGAGCCCTCCGGCTTGTGCATGTAGAAGAATCGCGGGCGACCATACTCGTCCAGCGGTGCGATCCACTCCGGCGGCTGGATGACGAAGATCGCCCCGTGCTCGGGCGCGGGGATCTCGTAGCGTCCCTTCCGGTCGCTCAGCACGATCTCCCGGCCGTTGCTCACCCGGATATCCCGGATGCCCTGCTCTCTCGCATCCCGGACGCCATTGCGGTTCGCGTCGTCGAAGACCACGCCGCGGGCGCTTTCCCGCGCCGAAGTCGCGCCCGCCACAAGAATCGACCCGAGAAAAATGATCAACAGTACCGTTCTTCCGCGACTTCGCATGCATGCCTCCTGGTGAGTCTCGACAATCTATCAGAAGCGATTTCCCGGATGTAGCGGAAAGAATCTTCCACTTCTCCTTGCCATTTCCGGGAACCCTGCACATATTGATACATAGGACTTCATCTATACGAGGAGTTACGGTGAAGAATCAGTGCTCGACCATATTCCAGGCGCTCTCGGACAAGACCCGCCTGCGCATCCTCGAGTTGCTGAAGAGGGAGGAGCTCTGCGTCTCGGATATCTGCGGCCATTTCGACATGACGCAGCCCTCGATCTCCCATCACCTGGACATCCTCAAGCGGGCCGGGCTGGTCGAAGACGAGAAGCGCGGACGCGAGGTCTTCTACCGATTCATGGGCAACACCATCATCGAGTGCTGCGGCAGCCAGTTCAAGGCTCTCGACATCGTCATCAGGAAGAAGTGAGTTTTTTGAATCTAAATATAGACAATGACTTATGCATCTATGAAAGGAGGTGAACCATGTCCGAGGAAAACAAGACGACTCCCTGCTGCGAAGGCATCTCCTGCGAGATCGAGGAGACCGACGAGGGATTCGTATTCCGAGTGAAGGGAGACGACAGGGAGAAGACCCGGCAGCTCAAGCTCCGGATGCAGGCCTGCTGCACCGATTCCGAAAAGTGTTGCTAGGAACATCCACACCCGTGACGGGAACCTGGCGGAGGGCGCCATCCGCCGTTTTCCCTGTCCGGAGGCGCGCTTGATAACTAGTTCATGCTTCCCGGCACGTTCAGGCTGAAGACCGCCACCTCCGCGTCGAACTCGCGGCCCTCCGAATCGATCATCCGGTAGCTGCCCCGCATGGATCCCGCGGGCGTGGGCAGAGGACAGAAGCTCGTGTACTGGAATCCCTCGCCGGGCTTGAGCATGGGCTGCTCCCCGACCACGCCCTCGCCCTCGACGACCTGCTCGTTGCCGTTCGCGTCGGTGATCAGCCAGCGACGGCTCACGAGCTGCACCGACAGATCGCCCTCGTTCTGCACCGTGACCTGGTATGCGAAGAAGTAGTGACTTTCGACGGGGATGGAATTGTCCGGCACGTAGAAGCTCTCCACCTCGACGCGCACGCCGCGCGTGACGGCCTCGGAGGATCCCATCAGCGCCTCCGCTTCACGGCGTCGGGCTCGACCTCGCCGGCCAGGCCCTTGCCCAGGCTCATGCCGCCGTCCACGGTGATCACCGCGCCGGTCATGTATTCGGCCTGTGGGCTCGCGGCGTAGATCACCGAACGGGCGATCTCCTCGGGGCTGGCGAAGCGCTTCGCGGGAATCTCCCTACGGATGGCCTCGTAGATCTCTTCCGTCGGCCAGAGTCGCTGCCCGGCGCCTTCGCTTTCGAAGGCTCCCGGCGCAACGGCGTTCACGCGGATTTTCTTGCGCGCCCACTCGGCCGCCAGGGTCTTGGTCATGGCCAGCACTCCGGCCTTGGCCGTCACTGAATGCACCACGCCCGGCGCGCCGGTCCAGGCGTAGGGCGCGATGATGTTCACGATGACGCCGCCCTTATCCTGCTCGGCCATGATTCGCCCGGCCGCCTGGCTGCAGAAGAAGACCCCCGTCAGAGCGATGTCGATGACCGCCCTCCAGCCCTTCGGCGGCAGGTCGAGGGCCGGCCTCACGAAATTTCCCGCCGCGTTGTTCACCAGGATGTCCAGCCCGCCGAACTCGGCGGCCACTTCCTCGAAGACATCCCGCACGGCGAAGGGCTCGCGGACGTCCACAACCTTGGACAGGGCCGTCCAGCCCTCGCGCTCGGCCTCGGCGAGAAAGGCCTCGTGGTGACCGGCGTCCCGGCTCGCGACGGCCACCTTCGCGCCCAGCCTGGCCAGTAGGCGCGAAATCTCCAGACCCAGCCCCGTGCCGCCTCCGGTGACCAGGGCGCTCATCCCCGCGAAAGTGTCGTCCTCGAAAAAGCCCTTCATGGTTCTCCTAGTAGAGTCGCAGGTGCAAGAAACTGATTTCGCCGGGGGCAACCTCGACCTCGGCGCCGACATGGCCCACCTGAACACGATGCCGGCCGGCCTCGACCGGCACGCGCCTCATGTAGATGCGTTCGGGCAGGCTGGCCCAGCCTCGCGTGTCCGCCCACTCCGTGGCCGCGCCGAGCAGGTTCACGAGGATGCCCGCCAACTCGCCCTTCTTCTCCTCCGCCTTTTCCGCGGCCCAGTATTTCACGAGCGCGCGCGCGACGGTGCGGATCACCACCGTACCATATCGATCCTCGAGATTGCGGCGGGAAAGGTGGCCCAGGTCGGCGACGAGATCCATCGAACCGCCACCGCCTTCGGCGCTCCACCGGATTTCCGGCGCAGGCGTGCCTTCGGCCACCGCCGGCAGGGCGATGCTTAGCCAGTAGGCCACATCGAGATCCGGAGAATGCCAGTGCGAATAGGAATGCGCGGCCAGATTCCAGGCATCCGTATCGCCGTCCTCGTCCTCGAAGATGGGAAAATCGATGCGCTGGGTGTATTTCTCGGGGATGAGCCCCTCGCTGACCAGGATCACCAGCTCGCCCTCGCCCGGCGCGGGCTCGGCGGCCTCGCCGTAGCGCTCTTCCAGACTCTCCAGCTCCTCATGGAAGGACAGCTTCCTCGCCGCGCGGATCAGATCTTCGCCCAGGCTGACCGGCGCGACCGCACCGTAGATGTTCTCGGCGGCGTAGAGCCTCTCGGCCGCGCGATAGTTGATCCAGGCGCGGTTGACTTCTCCGTCGGCCTCGGCCAGAAGCCCCGCGAAATACTGAAGGAAGGGATCGTTCAGATACTCGCTCTCGTCGTCGCCCTCATCGGAGAGCACGGTGAGCTTGTGGGTGAGGGCCCGGCCCTCGACCGCGGCCTCCCAGGGCTCGCCCGCCTCGAGGTATCCGACGGCCCGCACGAAATTCACCCAGACCCGCTCGAAGCGTTCTCCGCCGTAGTCGCGGAGCTGATCGTTCACGGCGAGACTGGCCGCCTCCTTGCCCAGATTCAGCGTCCAGAGATCCTGAATCAGCCATTCGGCCACCGCGAGGTCGAGCTGCGCCTGGCGATAGTCGCCCGCCAGCATGGCCACGTGGCCGCGCGAGAGCAGGCAATCCACGCTGGCGCATTCCTCGTCGTCGAAGACCGCGAGGGCGGACGCGGGATCCTCCGCGAGCAGGGCCTCGCGCATGCGGGCGTCGCGGGCGCCGTGCGGGGAACAGCCCGCCAGCCACAGCGCCAGCCACAGCAGGGGCAGGAATGAGATGAAGCGGCGCAAACGACTCCTAGTAGCGGCTCTGCTCGCGCAGCTTCTTGATCTTGTTGCCGCCGATCCAGACCTTCTGGTTCGTCTGGACGTTCACGAGTTCGAGGTCGGCCTGATAGAAGATCACGCGCTTGCCGCCCTGCTCGTCGTTCTGCTCGTTGATCACGCCGATGAGCATGAAGTCGGCGCCCAGCTCGCGTCCGAACTCCTTCACGGTCTCCGGCGAGGCGTGCACCTTCTGGTCGATGCGCTCGTCGCGAAGCTGGTCGCGCTCCTCGATGCCCGCCACCACGTCCACCATTCCGCCGGCCACGAAGGCGCGCTCGAGATCCTTGATGAAGATGTCCGTGGCGATATGCTCCTGGGTCTTGTTGCGGATGGCTCCCACGATCACAACCGGCGGCTCGCCCGCGTCGCGCATGTGGTCGCCGATCCAACGCGCGGCCGTGCAATCGACCACGATGGCCTCGGCCAGGAGGCGGCTGTCGGTATCGTTCCAGTGGCCGGATAGGTCGATGGTGCTGCCCGTGTCCACGCGCGTGACGGTGGTCTTCTGGCCGCAGCCCGCGATGAGGACGGCCGCGATCAGCAGTCCCGCCGTGAGAATTCGCTTCATGCTTGCTCCTTGGTTTGGATGCGCCGCTAGCGGGGCTTCCAGGGTTCGTCCGCGATGCCGGCCCCCTGATTCGCCAGCCGCGCGGCGGTGAAGAGATAGTCGGAAAGGCGATTGAGATATACAGGGATCTCCGCCGGGAGTTTCGCTTGGCCTGACAGGGTCTGCACGCGCCTCTCCGCCCGGCGGCAGACCGTGCGGGCCAGATGCAGGGCCGCGCCCGCCGGTACTCCCCCGGGAAGGATGAAATTCTTCAGCGGCGGCAGGAGGGCCTCGGCCTCGTCGATCCAGTTCTCGAGCCGCTTTGTGCCCGCCGAATCCAGGGTCGGCAGCTTGGGATTCTCCTCGGGCGAGGCCAGCTGCGAGCCCATGACGAAGAGATCGTCCTGGATGGCGGCCAGCTCGGCCCCGAGCCTTTCTCCTGGCTTCGATGCCCGGGCCAGGCCGAGCAGGGCGTTCAGTTCGTCGACCGTTCCGTACGCGGCGATGCGAGGATGGTCCTTCGCCACGCGCTCGCCGCCGATGAGCCCGGTTTCGCCTCCGTCGCCGGTTTTCGTGTAGATCTTCATGTGGCGATCATGGCCCGGCGGGGCTCAGGGATCAAGGGGAAGCTTCCGCCGAATCCCGGGCATTCCAGCCTTGAGCCCACCCTCCGGGAGGACTACCTTGCAGACATGCTTCAGTCCTTCCGCGCTCAATTCCAGCGCCTCGCCGGCGATCTGCATGGCCCGCTGATCCTGGCCTGTTCCGGTGGATCCGACTCCATGGCGCTCGCGGAATTGACCGCGGAAGCCGCGAAGCTCGAAGGTCGCAACGTGATTGTGGTCCACCTGGACCACGGCCTGCGCGAGCACTCCGGCGAAGCCGAGCATCTGGCGGCCTGGGCGGCCCGGCGCGGCCTGCCCCTGATCTGCGAGAGGCTCCCCCTGCCGGGAAGCCTCGAGGAGGATCCCGGCAATCTGGAGGCTCGCGCGCGCGAATTGCGCTACAGGGCGCTGGAGCGCATCGCGAAGGAGAAGGGCGCTCGGGCAATTCTCACGGGGCACACCGCCGACGACCAGGCCGAGACGCTCTGGCTCTGGCTGCTGAGGGGCACAGGATTGCGCGGGCTGCGCGGCATCGCGCCAAAGCGTCCCGTCCGCGAAGGCAGCGAAGTGCGCCTGGTCCGTCCCCTGCTCGAGTTCACGCGCGATCAGTTGAGGGAATACCTGAAAACCAAGGGCACGAGCTGGCTGGAAGATCCCAGCAACGCCGACACCTCGCTTCGACGCAATCGTATCCGCCACGACCTTTTGCCCTACCTGCGCGAGACCTTCGATATCGATCCCGTGCCGGGGGCTGCCCGGCTCGGCACGCAGGCGAGGGATCTCAGCGACTTCCTCGACGCCCAGGTGCGCGAACGGCGAATCGGACCCGAGACCCTCGACAGGTTCCTGCGCCTCGAGCGCAAGGCCCTCACCAGCGGACCGGCCGCGCTTGCCCGCTGGTCGATTTCGGGAACCCTGGCCGCCTTCGGCGTGGCCAGCGACCTGAACGTCGCGCGCGTCCTCCAGCTCTGCGAGGGCGCGGCCACTGGCAAGCTGATCGAACTGGGCGAAGGCATTGTGGCGCAGTTCACCAGCCGGCACATCTATATCGGCCCCGAACAGCTTCCCCTGCCCCTGGCCGAGGAGATCCCGCTGCACCGCTTCGAGGAGGGCGGCCGGAAGCTTCCGGATTGGGGCGACCTGAAGATCGGGGCCTGGACCCTCCGCATCCGGGAAATGAGCCATGACGTGGAAGCGCCGGAAGATCCTCACAGCGCGCGGCTGGATCGCGACGGTCTCATCGAGCCTCTGAGGCTGGTCAATCCGAAGCCGGGCATGCGCATACGGCCCATGGGCGCCGAGGGCGGGAAGAGCCTGTCCCAGTTGCTGATCGACAGGAAGGTGCCCCGCCACTGGCGCAAGAACCTGGTCGTGCTGGTGGACGGTCGGGGCGAATTGCTCTGGGTGGCGGGAGTGGCGCGCGGCGAGGGCGCCCCGGTGTCGGGAAAAACAAAATCCTGCCTAACTCTGGACCTGGAAAGGCCTTCCGCCTAATATAGCCCAGAGGTGTTTCTCCACCATGCGAGGTCTTCATGAAAGCGGCGGTGAGCCCGATGACCCACTCCGGCTACAAACTTGCCCGGATCCTCCTGACCGAGGAGCAGATCAAGCGTCGCGTCCGGGAACTGGGCGCCGAGCTGGGTCGGGACTATGCCGACAAGCGGCCGCTGCTGGTCAGCATCCTCAAAGGCGCCTTCATTTTTCTGGCCGACCTCACCCGCGCCATGCCCATTCCTCACGAGCTGGACTTCATGGTCGTGAAGAGTTACGAGGGAACCCAGTCCAGCGGTACGGTGCGCATCCTGGAGGACCTGCACCAGAGCATCGAGGGTCGTCACGTCATCCTCATCGAAGACATCGTCGATTCGGGTCTCACCCTCGAGTACATGCGCCGCAATCTCGAGACCCGCGATCCCGCGAGTCTCGAAGTGGTAAGCCTTCTCGACAAGGCCGAGGCCCGCATCGTGGAAGTGGACGTCGAGCGCGTCGGCTTCACCATCCCCAACGAATTCGTCGTGGGCTACGGCCTCGACTACAATCAGCTCTATAGAAACCTGCCTTTCCTCGCCGTGCTCGACCCCGAACAGGTCTGAGTCGATCCTTCCGAAGGGAAGAGAATGAACGGGAACGATAACAAAAGCCCCAAGCGTCCGGGCGGGCAGATGCCGCGCCCGACTCGCGCGATGAGCTTCTGGATCCTCATGATCATCGCCGTCCTGGTGATCTTCCAGTGGATCTCCTACGGCAAGCCGCGCGAGTACGAAATCTACTACTCCGGGTTCATGGAGCAGATGGAGCGCGGCAACCTGCGCGAGGTGGTATTCAACGGCAACCGCGTCAGCGGAGTCTTCCGCGAACCCGTGAGCATGGAGGGTCCGCAGGGCGACGTGGACGCGCAGAACTTCTACTTCGACCTCCCCTTCAACGTGCCCGACCTGCTCGAACAGGTGCGCGCGGCCAGCACGCCCGAGTCGCCCATCCAGATCCGCACGAAGGAACAGGGCTTCAGCTGGGGAACGGCGCTCTTCGCCTGGGGACCCATCCTGCTGCTGGTGCTGCTCTGGTTCTTCTTCATCCGGCAGATGCAGGGCGGCAGCAACAAGGCCTTCACCTTCGGCAAGAGCCGCGCGAAACTGGTGGGCGGCGACAAGCCGCGCGTGACCTTCGACGATGTAGCCGGCACCGACGAGGCGAAGGTGGAGCTCGGCGAGGTCGTCGAATTCCTCAGCGATCCGAAGAAGTTCCAGCGCATGGGCGCGCGCATCCCGCGCGGAGTGCTGCTGGTCGGCCCTCCGGGAACGGGCAAGACCCTGCTCGCCAAGGCCGTGGCAGGAGAGGCCAAGGTGCCCTTCTTCCAGATGAGCGGCTCGGACTTCGTGGAGATGTTCGTGGGCGTGGGCGCGAGCCGCGTCCGCGACCTCTTCGAGCAGGGCAAGAAGAACGCGCCCTGCATCATCTTCGTAGATGAGCTGGACGCCGTGGGTCGCCATCGCGGCGCGGGCCTCGGCGGCGGTCACGACGAGCGCGAGCAGACCCTCAACCAGCTCCTCGTGGAGATGGACGGCTTCGACACCAACGACGGCGTCATCCTGCTCGCGGCCACCAACCGCCCGGACGTGCTCGACCCAGCCCTCCTGCGCCCCGGTCGCTTCGACCGGCAGGTGGTCGTCGATATGCCCGACGTGAAGGGACGCGAGGGCATCCTCAAGGTGCACATGCGGAAGATCCCCCTGCTGGCCGACGACGTCAGCGCCGAGGTGCTCGCCAAGAGCACGCCGGGCCTGAGCGGCGCGGACCTGGCCAACATCGTCAACGAGGGCGCCCTGCTGGCGGCCCGGCGCAACCACGACGCCGTCTATATGCAGGATCTGGATGACGCGAAGGACAAGACCATGCTCGGCCCCGAGCGCCGCAGTCGCGTTCCCAGCGAGGAGAAGCGCCGGGTTGTGGCCTATCACGAGGCGGGACACGCTCTCGCGGGCGCCATCCTCAAGGACTCCGACGTGCTGCACAAGGTGACCATCGTCAGCCGCGGAATGACCGGCGGCGTGACCTACTTCCTGCCCAAAGACGACGACATGCTCTACGACCGCGAGTACCTGATCGAGAAGATCATCGTCTCTCTCGGCGGACGCACGGCCGAGGAGCTGGTCTTCGGCAAGATCTCCAACGGCGCGGCGGGGGACATCCGCCAGATCACCGGCGTGGCGCGGAAGATGGTCACGCAGTGGGGAATGAGCGACAGTCTCGGGCCCATCGCCTACGGCGAGAACGAGGAGATGGTCTTCCTGGGCCGGAGCATGCCGCATCACAAGAACTTCAGCGAGGACACGGCGCAGAAGATCGACGCCGAAGTGCTGCGCATCGTGGAGGAGTGCCAGAGCCGTTGCCGGGAGATGCTGCAGGCCAACATGGACTCCCTGCATCAACTTTCCGAGGCCCTTCTCGAACGCGAGACGCTCACGGGCGAGGACGTTCTGAAGATCATCGCGGGCGAGGAGCTTCCGCCCTTCGATCCCGAGGCTCTCGAGGCGGCTCGCCAGCACGTGCACGAAGAGGCCATGACCACCGCCGAGCGCATCGACGCGGCCCTCGAGGAAGCGCGCGCAGCGGGAGAGCCCGGCGCCACGGGCATCGACATCCCCGAGAAGGACGACGAAGACGATGAGTCCGCGAAGAAGGCCGAACAGAAGCGCCTCTTCGACGGCGAGGATTGACGTGAACGCGCCCCGGGAGATCCTCGCGCGCGGCCCCGAGCTGAAGCTGCTGCTCGAGGCCGCCGGCGCGGACGCCGCCGGCGCGGCGACCATGCACAGGAAAGCCGCGGTGCGCGTCATCCGCGTGGACGAGCTGCGGGCGCCGGCGGCGAACATCCTCAAGCAGGAGATGCTCGCCCTGGGCGGCGAGTGCTCCAATCACCGCGAGGTGATCCTCGGCCGGCCCGCGCGCTGCACCGTCCACCTGATCGCCGACGAGGGACGCTTCCGGCAGCTTCCTCGGAAACTGCGCGGACAGCCCTTCGGTCTCGGCCGCCTGGCCGAGGAGATCGTGTCCCTCCTGGATAGGCTCGCCCGACCGGCGAACTTCCTCGAACACGCGGGCGGTCGCCTTGAATTCGGCGAGCGGCCGCTGCTCTGCGCCGTCCTCAACGTGACTCCCGACAGTTTTTCCGACGGCGGACAGTTTTTCGATGCCGAGGCCGCCGTTGAGAAAGGCCTCAGCCTGGCGGCTGAAGGTGCCGATATCATTGACGTAGGCGGGGAATCCACCCGTCCGGGCTCGGCAGGCGTGAGCGCCGATGAAGAATCGAACCGCACACTCCCGGTGATCCGCGAGCTGGCCCGGCGGACGGACCTCCCCCTGTCCATCGATACCCGCAAGGCGGCGGTGGCCGCGTCGGCCCTCGAGGCCGGCGCCGTCATCGTCAACGACGTCTCGGCACTCGGCGATCCGGACATGGCGCATCTCTTGGCGGAAAGCCGCGCCGGTCTGATTCTGATGCACATGCGCGGCGAGCCCGCGACCATGCAGGACGATCCGCGCTACGCCGACTGCCTGGACGAGGTCTATCGCTGGCTCGAAGCCCGCCTGGTCGCGGCCGAGAAGGCGAGCATCGCCCCCGAGCGCGTGGCCCTGGATCCGGGCATCGGATTCGGCAAGCGCCTCGAGGACAACGCCGAACTCATCCGCCGCGTGGGCGAGCTGCACTCGCTGGGCAGGCCGCTGATGCTGGGCGCGAGCCGCAAGGCCTTCATCGGCCGTCTCTCGGGCGAGGACGATCCCGCCCGCCGCCTCGAGGGCAGTCTGGCCGCCGCGGGCCGAGCCGCCGAGGCCGGTGTGCAGATCCTGCGCGTGCACGAGGTGGCCGCCACGCGCCGCTTCCTGGACGTCTGGATGCCGCTGCACCGGCGTCCGTCCCTGGCCGCCCTCGAGGAGGCTCGCGCGTGAACCAGTACATCCTGCCGATCGTCAGCGCGCTGGACATCCTCATCGTCGCCTTCCTCTTCTATCGCCTCTACATCCTGATCCGCGACACCCGCGCCGCGCTGATGCTCAACGGCTTCCTCGTCATCTTCCTGGCCGGGCTCCTCGCCCGCTGGTTGGGCTTCACCACGCTCAGTTGGATCGTCGATAGTCTTCGCACGGTCTGGGCCATCGCCTTCATCGTGCTCTTCCAGCACGAGCTGCGTGCCGCCCTGGCGCAGATCGGACGAAACCGGCTGGTGGGACGATTCCTGCGGGTGAAGGAGGACACCGGCTACATCCAGGAGATCGTCCGCGCGGTGGGCGACCTGAAACGCTCGGGACTGGGCGCGCTGATCGTCATCGAGCGCGAGACGGGCCTTCGCAACTACGCCGAGAACGGAGTGATGATCGAGGCCAGCGTCTCCGCCGAGCTGCTGGAGACCCTCTTCACGCCGCCCTCTCCCTTGCACGACGGCGCCGTGATCCTTCGCGGTTCCACCGTGGTCGCGGCCCGCGTGATCCTGCCCCTGTCCGAATCCGGGCGCGGCGAGGCCCATCTGGGCACGAGGCACCGGGCGGCGCTGGGCATCAGCGAGGAGTCCGACGCGCTGGTCGTGGTGGTGAGCGAGGAGACGCAGAAGGTCAGCCTCTGCGAGCACGGCATCATGGACCGCGATCTCGATCAGGCGACGCTGCGCCAGGAGCTGATCGGTCGTCTCGCGCCGCCCGAGGAAAAGGCCGAGCCGCTCGAAAACGAAAGCCTCAAGTCGCCCAAGCAGATTTAATGAGGCCGGCGGGACGCCCGCGAAAATTCCCCTTCGAATGAAACGTCTCCGGTCCGAGGCCGTCTCGCCCCGGCCCGAAAAGCCGTCTCCCCAGCCGGCCGATCCGCCGCATCCTCGGAGGAACACCGGGGGCGTGCCTGCGAAGCGCCTCCTCCCTTGCGCTCCGCGCCAAGGCCCGGGCCCGCCGACCTCAAAGCGGGCGGAAACGCGTCGCTCTCCGACCGCGCCGCACTTTTCCAGGATGCGCTCTTTGGGTTCCGGCCGCCGGGACCGCCGCGCTTCCGCCGCGGCCGGTCCATCGCAGAATTCGGGCCAAGGGCCGGGCCTCCGCCCGGCGCCGATTTTCGGAGGCGGCCTGTCCACGCGGTGACCATCGAGACAGGGAAAGGAGGGGCTTGTTTCCGCAGGGCCGGGCGGTTAATCTGTCCGCACCCACAGCACATCGACTCGAGGAGAAGCATGTTCCGCCCATCCTTCCGCTGGACACTTCCTCTGGCCGCCGCCCTCGCGCTCGGCCTCTCCGCCTGCGACGATCGCGTCACCGTTCCCGAAGCCCTCATCTGGGCGCCCGAGCAGATTTCGGCCACCATCGATGATTCGATCACGGTTTACGGCGTCTATCTGGGCGACGGAACGGATCTCGCGCGCTTCTCCTGGGACCTGACCAGCGACGGCATCTTCGACTACACCTTCGAGAGCCAGGGTTGGGATCTCGACACGCTCGGCATCGACGTCGCCTATACTCATCCCGGCGACTACGTCGTCACGCTTCAGGCGACGACCGTCACCAACAATCTCTATCGCACCACCACGACGGTCCGCATCACCGACAGGCTCCCCCAGGTGGACACGGATGTGCCCTCCCTGATGACCTGCGGGGAAACGGCCCTGGTGAGCGCGAGGGTCATCGACGACGCGGGCTTCAGGGTCTGGTGGGATCTGGACGCCAACGGCAGCCCCGACACGATCATCGGCTTCACGGATACCGTGGAACTGGCCAGCCCGTTCTCCCCCACCGGTCCCGGCGTCCGCAGGCTGAGCTTCGTGGCCCTGGACAACGACGACCATCGCATCGAGGAAAACTTTGAAGTGGAGGTGGGCCTCGAGCCGGTCTGGACGCCGCTGGAAGACAGCCCCGCAGCCATGGAGGAAGGCCGCTGGGCTCACGCCTCCGCCCTGCATCAAGGCAAGATCTACGTCTTCGGCGGTCGCAACCGGGTCGATGTACTGGACAGCGTGGAAATCTACGATCCGGACGCCGACGGGTGGACGGCCGGCGCGCCCATGCCCACGCCGCGCTGGCTGGCTCGGGCCTTCAGCTACGGGGACAGCATCTATGTCGTCGGCGGCTACGAGCTGAACGGCAGCATCCATATGCGAATCGACGCCTACGATCCCATCGGCGACGCCTGGGCGGCCTATGATCCCGCCGATACAACGAAGACACTGCCCCAGGCCCGCATCGGATTCGGTCTCGACGAGCGTCGGCATCTGAGCGAGGACGGCTACATGCTCCTCTTTGGAGGATTCAGCGCCGGCGAGGCCCAGGGCTTCAGCATGAAATACAAGTTCCAGCCGGGAACCTGGACCCACGACTTCAGCAACGAGATGAAGAGTCCGCGCCGCGACTTCGGCTTCGCCGAGGTAAGCGGCCTGAGCTTCGCGGCCGGCGGCAGCGAGGACGGCGCCCAGCCCTCCGCCGCCTTCGAGCGCTACGATCCCGGTCCCAAGGTTTGGGTGAGACTCTCGGACCTGCCCACCGCCCGTCGCCATCCCGCCATGGCGGCCTGGGGCGAGCACCTCTATGCCTTCGGCGGCGAAACGACCGAGGCCGACGCCTCGAACCTGCTGGAGATCTACGATCTTCAGACCCGCAACTGGTCCACGGGGCCGCCCATGCCCCAGGCCCTGGCCGCCGCGAGCGCGCATGCCATCGACGGCGTGCTCTACGTGATCGGCGGACACGTGCCGGACTCGAACCTGGGCGAAGTGCGGGTCTGGACCCTCACGCCCTGGCGCTGCGCCGACTAGTCCGCGCGCCGGAAAGGGGCGGCATGGTCCGAATCCTCCTTCTTGCCGCGCTCTGCTCGGCGCTGGGCGCAGGGGCTCAAGGGCTCGGCTTCGGAATGGATCGCGGCCACTGCGAACTGCGTCGGCTGGAGCGCGAGACCGAGCACTTCCTCATCATCTATCCCGAGCATCTCGAGGCCGAGGCGAGAGAGACCGTCCTCGTGGCCGAAAACGCCTACGGGCCCCTGGCGGCCGGGCTGGGGCTCGATGCCGCCAGGCGCATCAGCATCGTGATCAGCGACGAGGACCAGATGGTCAACGGCTTCGCCCTGCCGGGCAAGATGTTCGTCTGGGTCAACCCGAACGACTACGTGGCATGGGTTTCCGGCGGCGAGCCCTGGCTGCGCACGGTGGTCAGCCACGAGCTTCAGCATGACCTCTGGTTCGAGGCCGCCGCCGACTGGACGGGCGTCTGGGGGCTCTTCGGCACGCCGCCCTGGTTCGTGGAGGGCATCGCCGAATATTCCACCGAGGCTTGGGGCACCCACCGCAGCGACGTGGACGTGCGAGAGAAGATCCTGGAAAACCGGCCGGATCGGCTCGATCCCCACGACAGCGGATTCACCATGGTGCGCTATCTCGCCGAGACCTACGGCGACAGTGTTCTCGTCCGGGCCGTGAGACATCGCAATTTCCTCGGCCTCTCCGACTTCCCCGGCGGATTCAAAAAGGCTGCCGGCATCGGCCTGTCGGAGTTTCGCGAGGAATGGCGACGCGCCGCCACCGCCTACACCTACGCGCTCTATGGCCAGAAGGAGGCGGTGGAGGAGATCGGCCCCGCGATGAAGCCGCCCATGAGCCAACTGAGCGCACTGGCCTTCAGCGCCGACAGCACGAAGATGGCCCTGCTCGGACGACCCTCGCGCGGCGGCGACTGGGGCCTCCATATCCAGTCCACCGACAGCACGGCTCGGCGCCGCGAGATCGACCACGGCCGCATCGACGCGAGCTTCAGCTTCAGTCCCGACGGCGAGGCGCTCGTCTATGCCAAGCTGCACCGGGTCGGTCACGGTTCCCTGGTCTGGGACCTCAAGGTCGCCGACCTGGAAAGCGGCGAAAACCGCTGGATCACCTGGAATCGTCGCGCCAGCCATCCGCACTGGTCGCCGGCCGGCGAGGCCATCGTCTTCACGGCGGTTGACGGCCGCGTCACCAACCTCTACCGCTGCGACGCGAAGGGCGATGATGCCTTTGCCCTAACGCAATTCACGGCGCCGGAGACGCGCATCCTCGATCCGCGCATGAGCCCCGACGGCAGGCTTCTGGCCTGCTCGCTCTACGAGCGCGGCGGGAACCTCGAGATCTGGCTGCTCGACCTGTACAGCGGCGAGGACCGCGTCCTCACCCGGCACGAGGCCATGGACCGGCGTCCCGTCTGGGGACCGGCGGGCGAGCGCATCTACTTCAGCAGCGATCGCGGGGACCGCGTTCCGAACATCCATGTCCTGGATCCGGCCATCGGCGAAGCCTCGGTCGCCGCGCTCAGCGACGTCGGCGAGGCCATCCTGTTCCACGAACTCATTCCCGGCGGCGGTCTGGCGACGCTGGCCATGGCGAGCACCGACACCCTGCGCCTGCGCGAGCTGCCTCTGGACCGCCGCGTGGCACCGGTGAGCCCGGCAATTCGCGACCGCTACGTATCCTGGATGGATCGCCTGCCCGAACATCCCCTCCCCGAACCGGATTACGAGGCGGATCCGGCCTGGACCGGGGCGCGGGCCTATCATAGCTGGCGGCACATCGGCCACCTGGCGAGCATCGCGCTGCCTTCTTTCGACCTGAAGGGAATCTGGGGCGCGACGGTCTGGATGGACGCGGCGCATCGCCAGCGCTGGCTTCTGGGCGCCGAGCTGGGCCTGCGCGAGGACCGCCTCACCCTGCGCGGCGCCTACCTGGGCTGGCAGGGCTTCGCGGGGCCGGGCATCTTGAATCTCTCGCTGTGGAAGGAGGCGCGCCACGGCCTGAGGCTCTACGGCGATGAACTGCTCCGGGACCGGCGCAGCGGCGGACGCGCGCTCTGGCAGTGGTCCCTGAACTTCGGCGAGCACCTTTACGCCGAGCACGAACTGTCCCTGGGCTTCATTTCCGAGCGCGTCGAAGTCTTGGGCCACGAAGATCTCGATCTCGAACGCCTCGCCGAACTGGCTCTGCCCGAGCCCGTCCGGCGTCACCGGGACGCCGCCTTCGAGCTGAGCTGGAACGGCCGGAAGGAGCGCCCCGCGAGAGCGATTTACGGACATCCTCAACGGGGACAGGCCCTGCGGCTGTCCTTCCGATGGGCCGCCACGGATCTGGGCGGCGACTACGACTATCGGCGCCTGAGCCTGGACGGCGGCCGCGTGCAGGGCCTGCCGCTGGGAACCCTGTCGGCGCGGTTGCGCGGCGAGTGGACCGATGGCGCGGCGCCGCCCCAGGAATTCACCGGCCTGCGCAGCGACGGCCTGCTCCTTGCCGGCCTGCCGCTCTTGGCTGAGGACTTCTTCCGCCTTCCCGAGCCCATGAGCCCGCGCGGCATCGAGATGAATCTGACCGGTGACGCGGCCGCCCTGATGACGGTCGAGTGGGCCGTCCCGCTGATTCCGCCCTTGCCGGTTTGGGCCTTCGGCTTCTCGCCGGGAGGATTGAGCGGCGTGGCATGGCTGGACGAGGGGCATGTCCGAAACGGCGCCGGAGCCCACACGCGGCGCTTCGGCGGATGGGAAGCCCGCCTGCCTCTTCGCATCGCGGGCCAGGAGATGATCTTCCCCAGCGTCGGGCAGGCCTGGAATCTCGAAGACGGCGCGGCCGAGGCCGTGGACTACTTCCGCCTCGCCGCCGTCTGGTTCTTCTAGTTTTCGAGGAAAGCTATACGGTACTCTCCCGCATCTCCTCCAAAATGAAGTCGGCAAAGAAACTGATATCCTGCTTCGTATCCATGGTCGCAAGCGCTTCGCGATATTCCTTTCGACGTTCAGATCGAATAATCGTCCACGGTCGGCCCGCTGCCACCATGAGGAAGTTCATTGCGAAGCGCGCCATGCGTCCATTTCCATCCGGATAGGGATGAATGTAAACGAAGAAATAGTGAGCCAAAATAGCTTTCAC
>Ga0180429_10002213_pt1 | contig 16177 bp, 14 predicted proteins | sample SS_ome_FD_132428 | JGI IMG/M metagenome (GOLD analysis project Ga0180429, IMG submission 132428) | Hypersaline lake sediment archaeal communities from the Salton Sea, California, USA - SS_1_S_1 metaG | ecosystem: Environmental > Aquatic > Non-marine Saline and Alkaline > Hypersaline > Sediment ...
CTTAAACTTGGACGTGTTCGGTCCTGTGCAGCGGATGGGGAGTTCGAGACGGTATGGAAGCCAAACTACTTTTAATTGAAGATGACGTTGTTCTCAGCGAAACATTGCGTTTGATGTTGACCAAAAAAGGCTTTTCTGTTGAAGTGGCCGGCGATGCCATTACCGGCCTGCAAAAAGCCTATGCTTTTAAACCTGATACCATTATTCTGGATATTATGCTGCCCGGCATGGACGGCTGGCAAGCCTGTACCCGGTTCAGAGAAATGTCGGATGTACCCATCATTATGTTGACCGCCGTTGGGTCTGACAAGGACGTGGTTAAAGGGTTGAATATGGGGGCAGATGACTACGTCGTCAAACCCGTGACCGCAGAAGAACTAATCGCCCGCATCCGGGCCTTACTTCGACGGGTCAACCGGGCCAACGGTGCCTCCGCCAGTAATGGCCACGGAAAAATATTGAGCGTTGATTATCTTATTATTGATTTTGACAAACACGAAGTCACCGTTGACGGAGAAAGAATAGACCTCAGCCCCACCGAATTCAAGCTGTTGTCGGTGATGGCTCGCAATAAAGGCCGGATGCTGCCCCATGAATATCTGCTAAACGAAGTCTGGGGGCCGGAATACATTGGCGATATTGACTACCTGCGGTTGTATATTAGCTATCTGCGCCGCAAAATTGAAAAACGATTCAAAAAAGCCAGCCTGATTCACAACGAATGGGGAGTCGGCTACCGGTTTGGTTAAGCCGGGCCACACTCCCTGACTTCCACGGACAACACATTGTTGTCCGTTTTTATTTGGCCGCTTTTATCCCCGGAGCAACCCCACCGCAATACTCAACAGGCTGATGGCGACGCAATACCCGGCAAAAACATACAGCGAATGACGCTGCAAATAATGAAGCAGCAATCATATACAAAAATATCCCGATACCGCCGCCGCGATAATACCGACTGTAATGGCCTTCAGTTCCGCACCCAGCGAGCCGCTATCGAGCAAATCCTTCAGGGCGATGACTCCCGCGCCCAGCAGCGCCGGAATTGACATCAAAAAACTAAAGCGGGCCGCATCAGTTCGATTAAAGCCCCGCAATACCGCCCCCCCAATCGTGGACCCGGAGCGGCTAATCCCCGGCAGCATGGCCCCGGCCTGCCAAAGGCCAATGATAACCGCGTCCAGCCGGCTTAACTGCTCCAGCGTTTTTACTCGTTGACCGTATCGTTCCGCCGCCACCAGCAAAATCGCCGTAAAAATCAACAATCCCCCCGCCACCGCCGGCGACCCATACGCGATCTCAAAATATTCTTTGAACAGAACGCCCAATATCACCGCCGGAATCGTGGCGACCACCACCAGCCAGCCCAGTCGGGCTTCAGCCGTGCCGAGCGGCTCTCGCCGCAGCAAGCCGGTTACTACCCCGTTAACAATGGCCATAATATCCTGCCAGAAAAATACAAACACGCCGACCAGCGTACCAAGCTGTACCAGCACCTCAAACGCAAACGAGGCATCGGGCCAACCCAGCAGCCACGGCGTCAGCACCAAATGCGCCGAACTGGACACCGGAATGTACTCCGTGGCGCCCTGCACAATACCCAAAATCAAAGCCTGAAACAAGTCCATGATTGCCTACTTTCCTCGCCGCTCTTCCGTCACCGGCTGGTAATCGTTGAGAAATTCCTGTTTGAAGGTGGTAAAGCTGCCCTCGACAATCGCGTGCCGAATCTGGCGCATCGTTTCCAGCATAAAATGCAGATTGTGCAGCGTAGTCAGCCGCAGAGCCAAAATCTCTTTGGCAATCAGCAGGTGCCGCAAATAGGCCCGGCTGAAGGTGCGGCAGGTATAACATTGACACCCCGCTTCGATGGGCGCATGGTCCGCCTTGAAGCGGGCGTTGCGCAGACTGACCCGTCCGTGCCGGGTGAAGACCGCCCCGTTGCGGGCAATGCGGGTGGGCAACACGCAGTCAAACTGGTCTACCCCGCGGGCCACGCACTCAAACAAATCTTCCGGACTGCCCACGCCCATCAGGTAGCGGGGTTTGTGCCGGGGCAAAATCGGGTGCAGAACCTCCAACATTTCGTGCATCTGGGCTTTGGTTTCGCCCACGCTCAGCCCGCCGATACCGTAGCCGGGGAAATCGAGTTGGCTTAAAAACTCGGCGCTCTGGGCGCGCAAATCGGCAAAAATGCCCCCCTGCACAATGCCGTACAGGGCCTGGTCGGGCCGGGACTGGGCCGCCTGGCACCGTTCCGCCCAGCGATGAGTCCGGTTCAGGGCCTGCACGTTGTAATCATAATCATCCGGCGGCGGACATTCGTCAAAAGCCATAATGATGTCGGCCCCTAGCTTTTCCTGAATGGCGATGACCCCCTCCGGGGTAAAGCGGTGCTTCGAGCCGTCCAGATGAGATTGGAACGTCACCCCCTCTTCGTCAACTTTGCGCAGCCCCTTCAGGCTGAACACCTGAAATCCACCCGAATCGGTCAGGATGGGGCCGTCCCACTGCATAAACTGGTGCAGCCCGCCAAAATCGGCGACCAAATCAGCGCCGGGCCGCAGATACAGATGATAGGTGTTGCTCAAAATCAGGGTGGCCTGCAAGTCGTGCAGGTCGGTGGGGGTCAGGGTTTTGACCGTGGCCTGGGTGCCGACCGGGGCGAATACCGGCGTCGGAATATCGCCATGCGGGGTGTGGATCACGCCGGCTCTGGCCGCGCTCTGCGTGTCTTCCGTTTGTAGTTCAAATGAGAAACTCATGACAATCCTTGTGAATTTTTATTCTGCCGCAAACTGGACTATTATAGCACAACCATAATGCTTTTCAAGAATTGAAACCAGGCCGTTTCTGTTCGCTGGAGGAAATTTTGAACGGTCCAATGATTTTAACGTTTGTCATTTTGACAGTCACGATTATCCTGTTTATCATTGATAAACTGCGTATTGATATTGTGGCCATGCTGGCTTTGCTGGCCCTGGTTTTAACCGGCCTGATTGATTCCAATCAGGCCCTGGCCGGCTTTGCCAACTCGACGGTAGTTACCATTGCCGCCCTGTTTGTGGTGGGCGAAGGCCTGTTCCAGACCGGGGTGGCCGATTGGATGGGCGACCGGCTCATTCGGCTGGCCGGCAGCAGTGAAACCCGGCTGCTGGTAACGCTGATGGTGGGGACGGCGGTTCTCTCTGCCTTTTTGAGCAATACCGGCACCGTGGCCGTGTTGTTGCCGGTTGTCGTGGCCGCGGCCTGGCGCATCCGCAGTATGCCCTCGAAATTGTTGATCCCGCTGGCCTTTGCTGCCTCAATCGGCGGAATGTTGACCTTGATTGGCACCCCGCCGAATATCGTCATCGTCAACACTCTCTCGGAGGCCGGTCTGCGCCGCTTTGGATTTTTTGAATTCTCCCTGATGGGCTTGCCTCTGTTGCTGATTGGGGTAGTTTATATGCTTTTTGTGGGCAAACGCTGGCTGCCGGCCCGAAAAATCGGAGACCGCGCGGAAATTGCCCCGGCTCTGGCTCCGCAAGAGTTGGCCAAACTTTATCATCTGGAGGGGAATCTGGTTCGTCTCCGGGGTCGCCGTGGCTCCAGGCAGGTGGGGCAAACGCTGACCTAGGCCGGATTGGGGCGCGATTATGGTATTTCCGTCATTCGGATTGAGCGGTCCGAACCTGAGCTGGCGAGCCACACCGGCCCGGCTCGCGCCCTGGATACCCTGGCTCGCTGGCAGGTCAAAGAAACGGTCATTCCTCCCACCCCGGATACGATTATTTATGCCGATGATATTTTGCTGGTGGAGGGGCAGCCGGACCCCATTCAGCGGATGGCGATGCGCTTCAATCTGGGCCTTCAGCCCCCCAAAACTGACGACGAGTTTCAGGCCGATGATCTGCTGTCCCGCGAAATCGGCCTGACCGAAGTGCTGTTAACACCCCGCTCTTCTCTCATTGGCAGCACCCTGGCCGAATCTGACTTTGGCGAAAAATACAAGGTGTGGGTGTTGGGCATCACCCGGCGGGGCGAGCCGCTGGAGGACGTACCATTGACCAGCGTCAAATTGACTTTTGGCGACGCCCTGTTGGTGCGCGGCGCCTGGAAAGCCATCAGCATTATGGAGCGGGAAACCCGCAATTTTGTGGTCGTCGGGCGGCCCGCGGCCCTGGCCCAGCCGGGCGGCCTCACCCCGCAGGCGATTATCGCCCTGCTGGCAATGGTGGGGATGCTGGCAATGCTGCTGACCGGCATTGTACCCACCGTCATCGCCGTCCTCATTACCGGGCTGGTGATGATTTTGGGCGGCTGCCTGAACATGGAAGATGCCTACCGGGCCGTCAACTGGGAGAGTGTGCTTCTGATTGCGGCGATGCTGCCCATGAGCACCGCCCTGGAAATTACCGGCGGCGCGGAATTCATCGCCAACGGGCTGGTCAATATGCTGGGCGTGTATCATCCCCTGTTGCTGCTGACCGGCATCTTTTTTATGACCACGGCCTTTACCCAGGTCATCAGCAATACCGCCACCACCGTCCTGGTGGCGCCGATTGCCATTCAGGCCGCGCTCAATCTGGGCATTGCCCCCTATCCGGTGTTGATGATGGTCGCGGTTGGCGCCTCCAGCGCCTTTCTGACACCCATCGCCTCCCCGGTCAATATGTTGATTTTGACCCCCGGCGGCTATCGCTTCCGTGATTTTATGAAAGTGGGCCTGCCCCTGCTGATTCTGTTTCTGCTGGTCAGCCTGATACTGGTTCCGCTTATCTGGCCGATGTAATAATCCCCAACCTCTATGCTGGCGAAGGTGACTGTCCTTTGTTCTATTTTTATGATTTAATTTCGCGTAGTGAATTATTTATACAACCCATAATGCGGCAATCAGGGCGTTGACGATGGTGAATGTCTGGCTGAAGCGATTCCATCCCGCCGCGTTGCGCAACTTATCCGCGGTTAGTTTGCACAAAGGGCTGCAAATCATCGGGCAAATGGCGATGGTGGCGTTGGTGCCCCGGATGTTTGGCCCGGAAAATTACGGGCGTTTTGCCTTTGTGTTGTCCCTATCGTATTTGGGGCAAATGCTGGGTGATTTCGGCACGCTGGATGTGCTGGGCCGGTTTGTCCCGGAGATTTCGGCTGACCGCACTCGCCAGTTGTACATGCGGCTGTTCGTTTTCAAAATAATTGTCAGCCTGCTGGCCGGGGCCGTTGCGGTGGGAGCGGCGCTGTGGCTCAGCGACTGGATGACGTGGCCGTGGGCGCTGCTGGCCGGCCTGAGTGTGACAGTTCATATTGTGGCCCGGCTGCCGTTTCAACTGGCCTTGGGGTTGAACCGTATCGGCACCTGGATGGCCGAGCAATCCGGGCGGCAGTGGTTTTTGTTGGCCGCGGTCTTGTTGTTGTGGTGGTTGGCTGGTTTTACCGGCGCACTGGTGGCCGTGGTGTTGATGGAGGTGCTTTTTGCCGGGCTGGGTCTGTGGGGGTGGATGCGGGACCACTGGCAGCCGGCAGACCTGCGCTTCGACTGGGGGTTTATCCGTCCGTATTTGCGCTTTGGCCTGTCTTTCTTTTTGGCCAATCTGACCGCCGTGGCCTTGTATCGTTCCGGCCCGGTATTGGTGGAACTGCTGACCCGGCAATCCGCGGAAGCCGGTTATTTTAATCTGGCTTTGGGGTTGTTTTTGATGGTCTACATCACCCTCAGCCAGTTTGCCCAGAGCCTTATTCCCACCCTGGGCAGCCTGCGGGCCAAAGGCGAAACCGCCCAGATGCAGATTTGGTTGGATAACTTTGTGCGTTACAGTTGGCTGCTTAGTTGGCTGGGTGTAATTGTCATTTGGCTGACGGCTGATTGGGCTGTGCCGCTGGTGTTTGGGGCGGAGTTTGCAGCCGGAGCCGCGGCGCTCAAATGGGTCAGCCTCAGCATTCCGATGACCGCGGTGTTGTGGGCAGGCAACAGCCTGTCTACGGTGGTGGGCCGGGGCCGGATCAAATTTGGCGCGTCGGTGGTGGGGCTGGTCGTGTTTGTAGCGGCCGCGGTCTGGTTGACGCCGCTTTATGGTGCGGTCGGCGCGGCGATGGCTCTGGGATTGTCTATCACCGCCAACGTGGCGGCGCTGGTGCTGTATCTACGCCCTGATTTTCGACTAAATTGGGGGTTGCTAATCGGCATTGGCTTGGTCGCGGGGGTCGGCCTGGCCGTGATTGCCGCTTGACCTGTTGAGGCGAGTCCGCTGTGAAAAAAATTCCACTCTTGTTTCAACTTTATATGGTCGTGGTATTTGGACTGGCCGTTGTGGCCGTATTTTACGACCTCCCCCCCTTATCTCTTTTGTTTTTTGGCATTGCCGCGGCAGCTTTGGGGTTTGTGTTATTCAAAACCGGCCAGTGATGATTGGCCCGTTCCTGGGTTAGACATTGATTTCTGCTGGACAACAGCATCAACTTCGAGAATTTACAGAGATTGGAGATTGAGATATTCAAATGATGAAAAAAATTGATTTACGCAGCGATACCGTCACCCAGCCCAGCCCGGCGATGCGTGAGGCCATGTACCGGGCTGAGGTAGGTGATGATGTTTACGGCGAAGACCCCACCGTCAATCGGCTGGAGGCGTTGGCCGCGGAAATGCTGGGCCAGGAGGCAGCCTTGTTTGTATCAAGCGGCACGCAAAGCAACCTGCTGGCTTTGTTGAGCCACTGCCAGCGGGGCGAAGAATACATTGTGGGCCAAACCGCCCACACCTACCGCTACGAGGCCGGCGGCGCGGCAGTGCTGGGCAGTATCCAGCCCCAACCGCTCGATTTTGAGCCGGACGGCACGCTTGATTTGGCCAAAGTGGCCGCGGCCATCAAACCGAATGATGACCACTTTGCCCAGGCCCGCTTGCTTTGTCTGGAAAATACGTACAACGGCAAAGTGTTGCCGCTGGAATACCAGGCTCGGGCCGGCGACTTTGCCCGGCAGCGCGGCCTGGCCCTCCACCTGGATGGCGCTCGTATTTTCAATGCCGCGGTCCAGCAGCAAGTTGCGGTGCGGGACATCGCCCGGTATTACGATACGGTGTCAGTCTGTCTGTCGAAAGGGTTGGCCGCGCCGGTGGGGTCGGTGTTGTGCGGCCCGGCTCCGTTCATCAGAACGGCCCGACGCTGGCGCAAAATGGTCGGCGGGGGGATGCGGCAGGCCGGAATTATCGCCGCGGCCGGCATCGTCTCCCTCACCGAGATGGTGGACCGGCTCAGCGAGGATCACGAAAACGCCCGCAAGCTGGCGGAGGGTCTGGCCGATATACCCGGCTTCACAATTGATTCTGCCCAAACAAACATGGTGTTCTTTTCATTGGCCGAATCGCTGGTGGGCAAATTTGGCCCGTTTATGGCCGAGCGGGGCATCATCGTTGGCGACGGTTCGGCTCCAATCCGGGCCGTGACCCATTACGGCATCGAGGCCGCCGACATCGAGACGGTGCTCAACGCCGCCGCCGAATGTAGCCGAGAATTTCATTTACTCGGGTAAGGTAGCCATTCAGTTCATCGCCACGAGAGAACCTGTTCGTCTGCCCCGAAATATTGCAGATTGACTTCTGCCGGCAGGCTGTCGAACAGGGGCCGGGGATTGCTGCCATCGGCGTGCATTACCCAGATTTCCCACAGCCCGCGGCGATCTGTCAGAAAGGCCAGTTGTGAACCGTCCGGCGACCAGACCGGGGCGGCATTGTTCCACTGCCGGGGTTCTTCGCCCCGCAGCCGTTGGTCGCCAATCACCCGCCAGGGGGTGCTGGTCAACCGCACCCGTCCGCTGCCGTCGGCGTTCATCACGTATATTTCCCAATGGTCGTGTTGATAATAGCTGACCGCAATTTTTGAGCCGTCCGGCGAGAAAGCCGGGGAGTGGTCGCCCACGTCCGCGGTTAAGGGCCAGGTTGTCTTCTGATTCATATCCAGATTCATCAGCCCCAAATCGGCATCATATACCAGCCGCCAGGGGTTGGCCGGATCCCAGGCCGGCGACAGGGAGTGGTCGTCGCGGGGCAAATCCTCAAAAACCCCGGTAGCCACCTCGACCACCCGCAGACCCCAGTACGGGTCTGCGGGCAGGGTGTAGCAATAGTAGGTGCCTTTCCCTTTAACTGTCGTCGACTCGATGTCGTAAGCCTCGCGGGGTGGTTTGCCCCAGCCGCAAATGTCTTCTCTGGGGGCAATCCAGCCGCCGTGTTGCATACTGATGGTGATGTGCGTGCCGTCCGGCGACCACGTTGGCGCTTTGGGTTGCCGGACATCATTCATAATGATCCGCTCTTCGCCGCTGTCAATGTTGATGATTGCCAGATGGCCCAGCGCCCCGTTTTGCGGATTTTCCCAGCGGGTAAAGGCGACCCATTGCCCGTCGGGCGACAGGGCCGGGTCAAGGCCGGTGGTCAGATAGCGCAGATTGCTCCCATCGGCCTGGACGGCATAAATTGGCCCACCGCTGACGGCCTGGAATACAATGGTGCCGTGTTCCTGCGCCGAAGCGCCCGGCGCGACCATTATCAAAACAATCAAGATGACCAGCCCCAATTGCCATTTTAACTTTTGTTTCATCGCCGTAATCCTTGTGGTGGCATAAAGGTAAGTGATGGAAGATGTCATTCCGATGAGCCGCTTTGCGGCGAAGAGGAATCTCCCCAATCATCGCCAAAAAGCCAATGCGCGGTGGAGATTTCTCGCTGCGCTCGAAATGACAGGCTGTGTCATCACTTACAATTGTGCCACTATCAATCCTTTTTCGGTGGATGGTTACTTGGCCCGCTCCTGCAAAAGTTGCACCAGTCTTTCTTGCAAAGCCACGCTGGCTCCACTGGATGATTCACCGCTGGCCTGACGGGTGGCTCGGCGGGCGGCCCGTTCTTCTTCACTCAAACCGGCCCCGGCGCCGGGCTGACCGCCCTCGCTGCCGGAAACACCCCATTCCTGGGCCAGAGTCTGGATGTCGGCCCGGGTGAGCTGCATTGCTTTGATGGCTTCTATTTGTTCAGCGGTCATTTCGCCCTCAATTTGAGCCAGCAGGGCGTTGACTTCGGCGGTGGCGCTGGTGCCGCTGCCGGTCAAATTGAGCAGCGCCTGCCACAGCGGCAACAGTTGAGTTGCTTGCTCCGGCGTGACCGATACGTACGGGTCGTCTTCCAGGCGCAGGGTGCCCAGGGCCAACTGGTTGCGGATGGGCAGGGCATCGGCGTAATCTTCGCTCAGGGCCGAGTTCGGGGCATCGCTGCCGGCATCGGCGGGGGCCGCGTTGCCGCCACAGGCGGTTACGGCCAAGACGGCTATGATCGCAATCAGGGTTAGGGTAATGATTTTTTTCATTGTGGAAACTCCTGTTTCGTTGGTTGGTTGGTTTGTTGGTTGATTGATTCGCTAATCGCTACTATAGCCCCCAAAGCGCAGCGGCGTGGGGTTTGCCATTACTCATGCCGCAGGGCTTCGATGGGGTCCAGTTGGGCGGCGGAATTGGCCGGAAAATAGCCAAAGAAAATACCCACCATCGCCGCGGCCGCAAACGAAAGCGGTATCGAGCTGGGGACGATAACGGTCCGCATATCGCCCAGTTCCCCAAACAGCACGGCTCCGCTCATCCCCGCGGCCACCCCCACCAGGCCCCCAATCAGGCTCAGGACAATGGCCTCGATCAAAAACTGGCGGCGGATGTCGCCGGGGGTGGCTCCCAGTGATTGCCGCACTCCGATTTCGCGGGTGCGCTCAGTCACGGATACCAGCATAATATTCATAATGCCAATACCCCCCACCAGCAGCGACACCCCGGCCACCCAGGCCAGCAAACTGCGAAACGCCTCGGTGGTGGCCTCCTGCGTCGAGATGATGTCTTGCTGGGTTTGCACCACAAAATCCGGATTTTCCAGGGTGACATCGTGCTGTTTGGCCATCAGGTTTTGAATTTGCAGAATGGTTTCATCCATTGTCTCTTTGCTGTCGGCTTCGAGGTAAATAGTACGCAGCCGGTCGCTGGCCAGCGGCGAGGGTAAATATTTCTGAAACAGAACGGTCAGGGGGATGTAAATCTGGCCGTCGTAATCCACATCGCCAACCGTGCCTTTTTCGGCCATCACCCCAATTACCTTGAAGCGGGTGGTGCCGATGTTCACCGTCTGCCCCACAGCAATTCCGTCGCCAAACAGGTCGCGGGCGATGCCGTAGCCCAGCACCACCACTTTATTCTTGCGGTCCAAATCCTTCTGGTCAAAAAAGCGCCCGCTTCCGACCGGCACATCCCGCACCGCGGGATAATCTGGCGTGGCCCCGGTGACGCTCAACTCCAGCGTTTCCCGTTCTGCCTTAATCAGCAGCGGCGCGGTAATCTGTTCCGCAGAAATACCGCTGATGCCTTTAATTTGTTCTTCGATGGCCAGGGCGTCGTCGTACAGCAGCGTGCGACCCGCGCCCGGCACACCCCGCATCGGATTAACGATAATCAGATTGGCGCCCAGCCCCTGAATTTGCTCAGCGATGACGGCCTCGGCGCCGGCGCTGACGGCCATCATAATGATGACGGACGCCACGCCGATGATAATGCCCAGCGTTGTCAGAAAAGAGCGCAGCTTGTTGACGGTTAGCCCTTCCCATGCTGTTTTGAAGGTGTCCCAGAAATTCATAACGTCACCCCGCTGCTGATGCAATCCCCTGCGGTCATCACTTGCCCATCGCGGATGCAGATGACCCGCTGGGTGTGGGCGGCGATGTCCGGCTCGTGCGTGACCATCGCAATGGTGCGGCCCCGGTTGTGCAGGTTGTGCAGGATTTCCATAATTTCTTTGCTGGAACGGGTGTCGAGGTTGCCGGTTGGCTCATCGGCCAGAATCAGCGGCGGGTCGTTGACCAGCGCCCGCGCAATTGCCACCCGCTGCCGCTGCCCGCCAGACATTTCGCTGGGGCGGTGATGCGCCCGGTTTGCCAGCCCGACGGATTCCAGGGCAGCCATCGCCCGTTCTTCCCGCTCTTCCGGGTGGAGGCCGTTGCCGCCGTACAGCATCGGCAGGGTTACGTTTTTGAGGGCCGAGATGCGGGGCAGTAAATTAAACGACTGGAAAATAAAGCCGATTTTGTGATTGCGCACGTAGGCCAGTTCCATTTTGTCCAGCCGGCTCACGTCCTGCTCATCGAGAATGTAATGACCGGCGGTGGGGCGGTCGAGGCAGCCCAAAATGTTCATCAGCGTACTTTTGCCGGAGCCGGACGGCCCCATAATGGCCACAAACTCGCCGGCTGCCACGCCAACATCAACCCCGTCGAGCGCGGCCACAGCGATTCCGCCGCTGCCGTACACTTTCTTTAAGGCTTTGGTTTCGATTAAGTAATCAACCATCAGAAATCTCCCGGCGCGGTGGTTATTCGGTGGCAATAATGCCGGTCGTCACTTCTTCGCCCTGTTCCAGGCCGTCCAGAATTTCGGCGTAGGTCAAATCCTGCAAACCCACTTTGACCGGGCGCAAGCGGGGTTGGCCGTCGGTCATCACGAACACCGCGTATTGGCCCGGCCCCAGTTCCCGCAACGCCTCAACCGGTACCAGCAGCGTGTCTTCGGCCCGCCCGGCAATTACCTCGACGGCGGCATTCATGCCCGGCATCAATTTGACGCCGGGCGCCGGGGCGGGGTCGCCGTCGCTGTAGGCCACGGGTTCGATATTTTCGGTTGATTCCGGATCATCCAGTTCGGCCAGGGCGCTGACCACCGGCACCCCGTCAACCACAATCAGGCTGGGATTAATGCGGATGATCTGCCCGGAGAAGGTTAGATCGGGCAAGGCATCAAAAATTACTTCGACCTCATTGCCCACGGTCAGTTTGTCCAGGTCGGTTTCGTCCAGATACAGTTCAAGCCAGGCCCGGCTGGAGTCGAACATCGTAATCAGCGGGTTTGTGCCGACCATTTCGCCCGCGACGGCGGTCACGTCGGTGACGATGCCGGCAAAGGGGGCGCGCAAGGCCAGCGCCTCCAGATTGCGGCGGGCGGTATCAATATTGAGTTGGGCCTGCTCCACGCCAATTTCCAGGGCGGTCATATTTTGGGCAGCCAACAGATTGGCCTGGGCTTGCTCCACCGCGATTTGGGCGGCGGCAATGTCGGCCTCATCCGGGCCGGCCTGCAAATCGTTGAGTTGTTGTTGGGCCTGGGTTAATTTGGCCTGGGCCGCGGCGATTTGTTCGGGACTGGCTTCGGCTATTTTTTGCCGATAGGCGGCCAGCGTTTTTTCGTAAGCCAGCGTGGCCGATTGCAGGGCTGCAGCCTGGGGCGTGGCCCCGGCATCGTCGGCCCAGGCGATGGTATCGTAGGCGGCTTGTGCCTGTTTGACGGCGATGGCGGCCTGTTCTATTTCCACCACGGCCACAGCGATGTCGTCGTCGGTGGGGCCGGCCAGCAAGGCGTCCATATCGGCCTGGGCGCTGTCGAGGTTGGCCTGGGCAATCGCCACCGCGGACGGTTCCGGGCCGGTCAACAGGCTTTCCAGTTTGAGTTCGGCCAGATGCAGGTTGGCTTCAGCCTGGGCGCTGGTGGTGTCGGCTTCGGCCAGTTTGTTTTGGGCCAGCCGCAGATTTGTTTCGGCCTGAGCCAGTTGGGCCTGGGCGTCGGCCTCATCCAGCCGGGCCAGAATTTGGCCGGCGGTGACTGCGTCGCCGGGCCGGACGGTTAATTCCGCCAGCGTGCCGCCGCTGCGAAAGCTGAGCGCGGCTTCCTGCACTGGCACCAGACTGCCGGCCGCGCCGGCAGAGACAACCAGATCGCCGCGGCGCACTTTGGCCGTTTGCAGGGTTTCGGTTTCAACCGGAGTTTGGGTCGGCAGGTAAACGGCGGTGTAGTAGGCATATCCCCCGCCGCCCACCGCCAGCAGAACGAGCAGGATGATAATCCAGACTGGTTTTTTGCGTTTGCGTGGCATAAGTGTCTCTCTTTGTCGGTGAGATTGTTATCAACGCCGGAAGTCTTCGGCCTGATATTGGTGACAGTTTGTGTTCTGTTAGACTTTATTCCGGGAGGTTGGTTACAGAATGATGACCAGATTCCCGAAACTGCCAGTCTGCCTTTCAAGATAACAGAGAGATGTGGAGAAGTTGTGGAGAATAGAAGAAGGTATTGTGCACATAGTTTCTCCAACAACAAGCCCCGCCGGAATACACCCAGCGGGGCTATCTGCGATGTCTGTTTTGCGTGGGGGGGGGGAAGAGAAGCGTTATCGTTCAGGGGCGGTGGCTGTGTCCGGTTGTTCTTCTACCTGTAACGTTCTCAACCGGTTCAGGGTCGCGGCCAGTTCGTAGGGGCGGAAGGCCACGTAATCACCGCGGGCGCGGCGGTCCAGGGCATCGAGGCCGTTTTTGGCGATGGCCGTACTGACGGCTTCGACCACCTCGGCCACGGTGCGGTCCGAACCCATTACCCCCGGGGCGGCGGCGCGGTCGAGACTCGCACCACCAGTTCTCCCCGCAGCGAAATGATTTCAGCCGCGTTCAGGTTTTTGTGGCGGCGGTTGAGCAAGCGCAGCATCATTTCGGCTGCTTCGGTACCCAACTCGTACCGGGGCTGGTGAAAGGTGGTCAAGGCCGGATTGACGTACTGGCTGAGCGGGATGTTATCAAAGCCGGTGATCGAGCAATCATCCGGCACCCGCAACCCGGCCTGATGCACCGCGTGCATGGCGCCGATCGCCATAATGTCGTTGAAGCAGACCACCGCGGTGGGCCGCTCATCAACCGCCAGCAGCTTGTTCATGCCGATGGCGCCGCCTTCCGCGGTGCCGCTAGGCCCGGCAGCCACATACTCCGAGCGGTACGGTAGCCCGGCCTGCTTAAGCGCCTGCTTGTATCCCGCCAGTCGCTCTTGCGTAATGCGCCCCGTCCCGCTGTGGCCCAGATAACCAATACGGCGATGGCCCAACTCAAGCAAATGACGGGTCAACGCCAGGCCGCCCCCCTCGTCATCGTGGCACACCGAATGGGCCATCTCGGTCGCGGCCTGGTTATTAATCAACACCGTGGGGACGCCGAACTCGCGCAACTGCTGCAAATGTTCCGCACCCACCTCGGTGGAACAGACAATGACCCCATCCACCCGGCGCTCGCTCATATTGCGGAAGATTGCCTTTTCCCGTTCCGGGTCGCGGTGGGAGGTCGCCAAAAACAGACCGTACCCCTCCGCGTATAAAATATCCTCGATGCCCTGTAACACCTCGGCCAGAAAGGCATCGTCAATGCGCCGCACCAGCACCCCCAGTACTTTGGAGTGAGTCCGGCGCAGGCCGCTGGCCACTGTGTTTGGCACGTAACCCAACTCATCGGCAATTTTTTTGATGCGGGTTGCGGTCTCCGGCGGGATCATCGGATTGCCGTGCAGCGCCCGCGAAACAGTCGAGTGGGAGACACCGGCCTCTCGGGCAATATCTTTCAGGGTAACAGTCATCAGCAATTTCTCCGCACAGAATAAAGTACACAGGCCATATCGTAATCAAAATTCACGCACAATGTGCGTGAATAGACTATACCTCAAAAAATAGTTTCCGGCAATCCGGCCAAATAATACAGACTAATGTCGAATTCAGACTAAAATTCAAGAGAACTTACAATGATTTCACCCCGAATAAGCAAGAATAGCAAGGAATACGCACAGCTTTGCGTATTTTGCAAAAAGATATTCCTGCGATGACCATCATTTTAACGCCAGGTATGTCATTCTTGGTCAGAAAATGCTGATTTTAGCTTAAATTTCACCTCAAGATGAGGCAGGATATTGACACGATATTCAAATTATGATATTCTAGCCACATATTACGCAAACGTTTGCGTAATATTGTTGTTTTAAAATTGTTGTCTCTTACCAACCATGGAGGTTGAGATGATACGCATTGCCAATGCTCCCTGCTCCTGGGGAGTCATCGAACGAACCTTTGAAGATGAACGATCTTATGATTACGCCCGGGTCATTGATGAAATGCAGGCCACCGGCTTTGTTGGCACCGAACTGGGCGACTGGGGTTTTATGCCCACCGACCCTGCCGCCCTCAAGGCCGAACTGGCTCGGCGCAGCTTGAGCCTGATTGCCTCGTGGGTCACGGCGGTATTGATTGAACCGGAGGGGCACGCCGACAGCGCCGACCGGGCCGTGCGGGCCGCCAAGCTGCTGGCCGCGGTGGCCGGCGATACCCCCCTGATCGTGGTTGGCGACAACCTGTTTGCCTACGAAGCCCGCAACAAAATTGTGGGCCGGGTCCAGCCGGAGCACAGTATGAGCGACGAACAGTGGCAGATTTTTGTGGACGGCGTGCAGCACATCGCCCGGCGGGTCAAGGAAGAAGCCGGTCTGCGGACCGTGTTTCACCCCCACTGCTCCACCTGGATTGAAGCCCCGCACGAAATCGCCAAACTGCTCGACCTGACCGACCCCGATTTAATCGGCCTGTGCCTGGATACCGGCCACTACCGTTTTGGCGGCGGCGACCCGGTGGCGGCTGTTCGCCGGCACGCCGACCGCATCCGGCACGTCCACTTTAAAGACTGCCATCCCGATGTTGCCCGCCAGGCCCGCGCCGAGGGCTGGGAATATAATTTCGCTGTGGGCAAGGGGCTGTTCTGTGAACTGGGCCAGGGTGAGGTGGATTTCTCCGCCATTCTGGGCGCGCTGCAAGAAATCAACTACGACGGTTGGGTGGTCATCGAGCAGGATGTACTGCCCAGCATGGGCACGCCCAAAGAGGCCGCCCAGCGCAACCGCGACTATCTGCGCAGCATCGGCATTTAGTTCGTCGTAAATTCACATTTTTTATTATGGAGGCCCCCAAATGAAAACTATCAACGTTGGCGTCATCGGTATGGGCTGGATGGGATCGGCCCACAGCCGGGCTTATAAAGCCGTGGCCGATCGTTTTTACGACAAGGGGCTGCGCGCCCGGCTGGTGATGTGCAGCGACAACGTCGAGGCCCGGGCCAGAGAAGCGCAGGAGCGGCTCGGCTTTGAACAGGTTTCGACGGACTGGCGCGACGTCATCAATCACCCCGACATTCAGGCGGTTGATATCACCTCGCCCAATTTTATGCACAAAGAGATGGCGCTGGCTGCCATCGCCGCCGGCAAACACGTTTTCTGCGAAAAGCCGGTGGGCCGCACCCCGCAGGAAACCGCCGAAATTTACGCCGCGGCCAAA
>Ga0180429_10002214_pt1 | contig 16172 bp, 12 predicted proteins | sample SS_ome_FD_132428 | JGI IMG/M metagenome (GOLD analysis project Ga0180429, IMG submission 132428) | Hypersaline lake sediment archaeal communities from the Salton Sea, California, USA - SS_1_S_1 metaG | ecosystem: Environmental > Aquatic > Non-marine Saline and Alkaline > Hypersaline > Sediment ...
CACAACATCGAGAAGATGGTACGGCGGCATCCGCATGTCTTCGGTGATAGGAAAGTGACCTCAACGGCAGCTGTCCGGGAAAACTGGCATGCCATCAAAAAGGAAGAACAGAAGGCGAACCATTCTGAGAATGCCTCTTTGCTGGATTCAATTCCAGCCAGCCTGCCGGCCCTGATGCGGTCTTACCGGGTTTCGGAACGGGCGGCCCGGACAGGGTTTGACTGGAACGATCTGACGGAAGTGATGGCCAAAGTGGAGGAGGAGTGGGTCGAATTCAAAACCGCCGCCAGCCAGATTCGGGATGAAACATCACGCCACGTGGCGGCGGTGGAGTTTGGCGACATTATTTTCACGCTGTCCAACGTGGCGCGCTTTGTCGGGTTTCACCCGGAAACGGCGCTCACGGCCGCCATCAACAAGTTTGAGCAGCGTTTTCGCTATATGGAGCAGGCCTTCATGCGCCAGGGCACCGAGCTTGAAGCGGCGTCCCGTGACGACATGGATCGCGCCTGGGATACCGCCAAGGAAAAGGTCTCTTCACCGACCTGATCGGTGGTGATATTTTTACGTCGCATCGAAAGGGGCCGCGGGCGTATCCTTCTCATCGCTGGGTGTGGCAGCCGCATCGATCGTGGACTGAAAACGGTTGATGAACTGCTCGGGGTTTTCAACGGCCAGGCAATGTCTGATCTTGTGGCAGTTTTTGTCGATGGTATGGTAGTGAAACGCGCCCGGCGGTTTTTCTTCGGCCGTTGGAGACAAGGGGGGCGTTTTCTGTTGGGCGGCTTCCGCTTGAAAGCGGGCTTCCTCTTCACTCAGGCGCGCAACGCGGTCCATAATGGTACCGGCCACCTTTTTGGCGACGGTTTCCAAACGATGGCCGGCGTCCTGCCTCTGATTCCCATTGCGCAACTGCTGGGCGAAATCCTTGAGAATATTGTGAATCTGGTAGTTGGGGATAAACATCGGACACGCTTTCGTCAGTTGTGATGGTCAATCGTCGAAATCGCCTGCGGGTCCCTTGTCGCTGTCGATGGCCGCCGCACGTTCCCGGATCTTGGCTTCGGTCCAGTCCTCGGGAGACTCCTTGCGTTGGGCATTGGGTCCCGGATCATAGCTGCCGCAATCGTGGATGGCTTCGATGACCAACGGTGCGGTGTCTTGGGCGTTGAATACGTTGATGAGCATGTTGGCAACGAAGGTTTTTACCCGTTCGATCATGCGGTCGCGCACCGCCCGGGGCTGACCGAGCAGCTGGTTTTCGAAGGGCAGGTTCAGTTTTTTGAAGTTGCCGGCATTCCAGCCCTGTTGGGCGGCATAAGCCACCATACGCTGCCAGACGTCTTTCCGAACCCCTTCGTTGGGGCGTTTGATGAACCGGCCGTCATCGTCAAGGATGGCATTGCCGTAATCATTCACTTCCAGCCCCCAGGAAACCATTTGCAGGGCGGTGGCCACGTTGGCCTTGGTCGTTCGCGTGCGGGCGGCGATTTCCCGCAGACGATCCGAATTGTTGCCCGAGGTGCCGTGCTGTGCCCCGGAAACATTGTAAGGGGCCAGCACCTCATGGATTTCACGGGTCAATTCCACCTGTATCCCCTGGCCGCTGGCTTCGATACCGTGGGTCGACCCGTTGTTCAGCGCAATCCAATTGGGGAAAATATCATAGGCGTTCAGGCCGCGGATCAGAAACAGGGCTTCTTGCGCCGAGGACAGCCCCTGTGAGCCTTTGATTTCGCCCACCTCGGTTTCCCGGCCCGCCCACTCGGGGATGACGGAATTCAGGGCCAGGTTGGCCAGGAGATTGAGATCGTCGGGCATGTGGGAGGCATCGATAGCGATGGAGGTCATGCCCGCTTCGAAAATGGTGGGGATTTCCATCCGGGCCGGCGCGATATCGCTTTCCTTCTTGATGCCGTAGTGATCGGCGTGAATGGCCACCGGAATGGTGATGCCCAGCTCGTTGCAGGCGGCATTCACCTGGCGGGCGATGTTCCAATAGTTGACCGCACAGTAGGCATTGGCGCCTCCTTCCGAGCGGGCGATTTCAATGATCAGGCAGGCATTGGCTTGCTGGGCGGCCAGCAGGGCGCCTCGGATGACAAAATAGCTGCGGCCGTTGGCGGCCATGGCAATGGCTTTACCTTTGGCAAGCATGGCTTTATCAATGTATTTGCCGCTCACGATGAGCGCCTGTGATTCGGGGAACAATTTGACAATATTGGGCGGACGACCGATTCTAAGGGCGTCCTGATACGCTTTGGAATCTACCGCGAGTGGTGCAGCCATGTTGGCCTCCTTTATGATGGGGTCCATCGGTTCGGCGTGAATCCGTGTCACGAACCGGGGAAGACGATCATCTTCCCTAAGGGTGGCGATGGATACGCCGGAATGTCACGTGACGGACCGCTGGTGTACCGGTTGGATGTGCTCTCCTGCGTGGTGGCCGTCAGTGCCGTGGCTTCAGGGAATGGGCAGGGGGATCATGGGAGGATTGGTCCCCGTCTTCTACAAAGAAGGGAAGTGATCCGCACACCTGACCATGGCCCTGTCGGGCATGACGCGCAGGCGCTTCCGGCAACTGATTCAACATTTATATATAGATGAGATCCTATGGGATGGCAACCGGATAATCAAGCTCCTTTTCCATCGATTCGCCCTGGAATGTCGTTCTTCGGAAGGGAGCCGATATTATGGCATTTCAATTTGCGGTCAATCTGCCTATACTGCCTTTTCATCGCGCCACCGATTTTTTTAGTCGGACCCTATCCGAAATGGATGCGACATCATTTTGGGATCATCATCGAGGAGGTAAAAAATGTCATCCGATGGACTCAGCCGTAAAGTGGCCATCGTTACGGGCGCATCCCGTGGCATCGGCCGTGCCATCGCCTTGGCGCTGGCAGCGGAAGGGGCGGCCGTTATGGTCGACTATGTCAGGGATCGCACGGCCGCCGATCACGTTGTGGCGGATATCCAGGCCCGCGGGGGGCGGGCAATGGTCATAAAGGCGGATGTATCGTTGGCAGAAGAGGCGGCCGCGCTTTTCGCGGCGGCCGAAGCCGCATACGGTCCGGTCGATATCTTGGTGAACAATGCGGGACTGGCCCACTACGCCCCGATCGGAGATTATGACGAAAAAGACTTCGACCACCTCTTCAACGTGAATGTCAAAGGCCCCTTCTTGATGTGCCGTGAAGCCGCAGGGCGGCTTGCGGACGGGGGCACGATCGTCAACATCACCTCGACGGTGACACGCGTGATGCTTCCCCGCTATGGGGTTTATGCCGCCACCAAAGCGGCGGTGGAGCAATTGACCCGGGCCTTGGCCAAGGAACTGGGAGGCCGGCAGATAACGGTCAACGCCGTGGCTCCGGGGCCCACCGATACGGCCCTCTTTCGTCGCGGCAAATCCGATGACCAGATCACCGCCATGACGCAAGCGGCGGCCCTGCAGCGGCTTGGCCTGCCGGAGGATATTGCCGATGTGGTGGTGTTTCTGGCGACGCCGGCGGCGCATTGGATCTCCGGCCAATGTCTGCCGGTCAACGGCGGATTTGCCTGAAACACTTGTCTTGCGGCCGCGGCCGGTCCGTGGCGCGATCTTTGATTGCAAGGAGGCCAAAGTGATCCTGGAAGCACAACGCCGGGCCGTTGTATCCTATGGCGTCGCCATGGTGCGGACCGGTCTGACGACGGGAACCGGTGGGAATTTGAGCTGCTGCGACCAGGATCGCGGACGGATCGCGATCAGTCCCAGCGGCGTGCCCTATGACGTGCTGAGGCCTCAGGACGTCGTCGTGGTGGACCTGGACGGCAATGTTGTGGACGGGCTCCTCAAACCGTCCAGTGAGATCGGTTTTCACCTGACGTTGTACCGGCATCGGTCGGATGTCGGGGGGGTCGTTCATACCCATTCCACCTATGCCACAACGCTGGCCTGTCTCCAGCGGGAAATTCCACCCGTTCATTATCTGGTCGGTTTTGCCGGAACCAAGGTGCCTGTGGCGCCTTACGCCACTTTCGGTACGGCGGCCCTGGCGCGCAATATCCGGCAAACACTGGGGGCGAGCTTCAATGCCGCCTTGCTCGCCAATCATGGCCTCGTGGCGGTGGGAACGGATCTGCCGAAGGCCTTCGGCACGGCCGAAACGATTGAATTCGTTGCCCGCCTTTACTGCCAATCGGTGGCTATCGGCGATCCGGTGGTCTTGGACGATGACGAAATGAAACGGGTTATCGCGAAATTTGATACCTACGGAAAGCAGGACGACAGGCCGCCGTGCTGAGACGTCCGGCCCGCGTTAGGCGAAAACCGCCAAGGTCATCGAGGACGCCCTTGCAGTGGCTATCCCCCATGAAGAAGGCCGGGGACCGCAGGCCTTCAACGGGAATGATGGTTACGGTCCCTGTCGCGCAACCATAAACGACGTGCATACTGACGATTGTCACCCGGGAGTCGCGCCTTATGACCCGATACAGTGTTAAAATACCCATTGAACGGCGGCGTTTTGTGGAAGGACGGCTTGATATTCCGGACCCGTATGCCGGACCCCGGCGAACCGGCGTGATAATGGCCCACGGGGCGGCCAACGATATGCATGAACCGTTGCTGCTTCATCTGGCGGAAGGCCTTTGCCGGGCGGGTTGCCTGGCCCTGCGGTTCAACTTCCCCTATCGCACCGAAGGACGGCAGCGCCCGGACTCCCAGCGCGTCCTGGAATCGGCCTGGCTGGAAACCGTGAAATGGCTGCGGAACCAAACGGAATTCCCTTTGGATCGCCTGGTGGCCGGTGGCAAGTCGATGGGCGCCCGCGTGGTGTCCCAGCTCGCCGGGGCCGGCCGGTTGGAAGCCGAAGGTTTCGCTTTCTGGGGCTATCCGCTGCATCCGCCAGGGCGGAAGAACCAGCTGCGGGACGCGCATCTCGACCTCATCCAAAAGCCCCTGTTGTTCGTTACGGGCACCCGGGACGTATTTTGTGATATGGGGCTTTTGAAGGGCGTTGTGAGCCGTTTGGGGCGTCAGGCTGCCCTGGAGATTGTGGAAGGGGGTGACCATTCCTTCCATCTGCCGAAGTCCGCTGAAATTTCCCAGCAGGACGTATACGACCATATCCTGGCACGCACGATAAACTGGCTGGGTCTGTAACCGGCACGTGCTGCCGCTCTGGCCGGGCGCACCAAAAAAAAGGCGGAGATAGTCATCTCCGCCTTTGGCATATCGTGAGGGGGCTTACCGGTGTCAAACCGGCATGTTGAAAGAGGGAGTTACTCTTTGGGATGGCACTCGACGCAGCCTACCGGTAAATTTTTGATGGTGCCGATATCACCGCTGATGTTGGTGGCTTTTGTTTTTTCCCGATTCTGGGCATTGATGTCGCGATGGCAGTCACGGCACATCTTATGATAGGCGTATTTGTAATAGCGGATGCCTTCGCTGGTATACTTCCCTTTTTGGATGGCATTTTCAGGCGGCGTCGTGAGATCGTGGCAGCCGGAAGCCGAACAGGTATCCAGGATCGCATGGTACTCCCAGGTATGGTGACATGTGTCGCAACTGTAGGTCATGTGCCGTGAGTGGGGGAAATCCACCGAAGCGCGTTCCTGCTCGACGCCATCCGGAGCCCCCAACGAGAGCATGCCGACCGGAATGGACAGCGTATCTTCCTCGTCGATTTCATCGATCCACGGGCCTGAGGCCATCAGCGTTCCACCCAGCAAAAAAAAGGTTGCAATGCACACGATGAACAGTTTTTTGTTGACCATCTCATTCCCCTCTCTTCTATACGATTTCCAGGCCCGCAAGTATGTTACCGTCACTCAAATGGGTTGCGGTTGTTAGATCCATCCGGACCGTCTGCGCCGGATGCGCTGCTTTGACGGTGGATTGGTCCAATTCAGCAGATGCGTATATCACAATTTTTTAAAAAAAGTAATGGGGATGTTGCAGAAAATGACGAATGTTCAACACCTCCGCAGAGGCTCCGGACAACCGTTCCAGGGGCTGCCGGATGCCATGGATAGCGTAATCCGGGGAGGCTTTCTCTTGACCGCTTCGGGCGCTTATTCTAAAAAACAGCCAGTCATTATCGGGCGGAGGACGACGCCCCCTTCTTTTTTTGAGAATGGAAGGCAGGCCGACCATGACCCCTGCGAGTAGTGCTGACAAGGACCCCACGGCGCAATATCTCGGGCGGATTCTGGTGCGCCCCTACGCATCATCGTTGAAACGACGGGTCGCCACACTGATAAAAGCGTGTCGGGCATTCGACCATACGGGGGCCCCCGCTATTCCTTATATCGCTGCCTGGCAGGCTCATGACAATATCTGGTATGAGTTTGCCGGTCGTCGGTTTCTGGCATTATTTGATTGCCCGGGGGATCGCCTGGCCGAAACGTTTCGCAGTCGGGTGGTGGATCAGCGGGTCTATAAATGGGTCAACATGCACGCGGCCATCCAACGGGAGGTCCGAACCCAGGCCGAGTTGCAGCACGTCCGCAGCCACTTGCGGGAAGAGGGTATTATCCAGGGGGAGGTCGATGCCGTATACAAGGTGGATTCGCCCCGCAACGGCATTGTCTGGCTCAAGGATCAAGCCGTGGTGGAGGTTTTCGAAACGGATCGCCTTTGCCTTTCGGTGGGGCACCTGACGCTCGTTACCAAAGAGATGCGTTCGGAGGAGGAGCGGCTGGAAAAGGAGCGCCTGCAGGTATCCCTGGAAATGGCCGGGGCGGTGTGCCACGAGTTGAACCAGCCGATCCAGGGGATTTCCAGTTATGGCGAACGCCTGCTGGGCGAGCTCAGGCCCGGAAGTGCCGCGTACGACCACGTCAAAGGGGTCATGGACTTGGTCGGGAGAATGGGTGTCATCACCCGCAAACTCATGAAAATTACGCGCTATGAGACCAAGGATTATCTCAAGGGGGTGCGTATCATCGATATCGACCGGGCGGCCGACGAACCGCCCGAGCCGCAGAGCTGACCAAATAAAGGGAGCAGGGGGCAATTTGTTTGTGCGGGCATCACCCCCGCCAGCGAAACGGTTCTTGCCAGATGGAAGAACAATCCAGGCAACAACTTTAACCTCAATAGTGAAAAGTGACGGTGCCATGACCAGTGATGAATGGGAAAAGCGACAGTTGTGCAGTGACGGAAATTGTATCGGGGTGATCGGGCCGGACGGGCGCTGCAAAGAATGCGGCAAACCCGGTGAAATGGAAGTGCCGCCGGCCGAGCCGGCGTCTGAGGATCCCGCGGCGTCTGGTGCAGAGGAATACGACGATACCGAAGCACCGGTCGGAACGGATGACGCCGAGGAACCGGAGGACGCCGATGATGATTGGGAAAATCGCCGACTCTGTCCGGATGGCAACTGCATCGGCGTGATTGGCCCGGATGGGCGCTGCAAGGAGTGCGGGCGCAGTGAAGAATGAGGCCCGATTCCGATAACGGAATTTTTATACCGCGGCCGTATTTTTGGGCTTGAAATTTGAGGGCGCTCTTGTTAAAGGACGCGTCACCGTTTATTGGGTACGTTGCCCGCTGGGCGGGTTTCAATCAGCAGGACATGGTGGGGTTCCCGAGTGGTCAAAGGGAGCAGACTGTAAATCTGCCGGCAAAGCCTTCGGAGGTTCAAATCCTCCCCCCACCACCACATTTCGTAATGCGTCCCCATCGTCTAGCCCGGTCCAGGACACCGGCCTTTCACGCCGGCGACAGGGGTTCGAATCCCCTTGGGGACGCCAATTAAACCAGAAAACGATAGGCATAAGCGCTGATCGTTAAAGCATGGAAACCCTTATGAACCCCCGCGATGGAAATCCCGGGGGTTTTTATTTGCGCCACTGGTTTGGCGCCTTTCTTCTTCGCGCCGATCGGCATCCGTCAAACGCCGTTGCCCGCAACCTTAACGCCCCGACGTGATTTCATAACGTTTCCGGTTGAAAACCATTACTATTTGATATATAACTATCTATAATTTAAGTTAATTGTAGAATGTTGTTTGATCCCGGCGCCATGAGGAAAGGATGGCTGGTTTTTTCCTCCGGGTGTTTAACTGTTTCTCGATGCCGTCGCGGCATGCGGGGCGTCGGCCCTGACGAACGGTTTGCATGGTTGCAACAGTGAGCGTTTGGAGGCTTTTTCCTAAAGTTTTCTGATAACTTACGGATACATAAGGAAGATTCACGATGTTTTTTAACCAGAGCTGGCCGAAACACACGCATGTTAACATTGAGAGGGAATGGACTGAACGCGACTGCTCAAAAATAACGACGCAGCAAATGCGCCTGTCGCATGAAACATTAGGTCGTATCCGTCTAAATTTCATCGGGTGGCATACGTGTGTCCTCGTTTTATCGTTGTTGTTGGGCGGAGTGGCCTTTGCCACTGCTGTTGATAAGCAAGTGACAACCCCCTTGCCGTTGAGTGAGGTGCTGACGATTGTTACTAGGACAGATCCGGAAATTATGGAAGCCTTGAGCCAATACCGTAGTGTGCAGTCCGAACGGTCCATTGCGACCAGCGGCTATTGGCCGACCGTCGGCACGGAGCTGAGCGGCGGTCGTGAATTTACAGATGGTGTCGACACGAACGACGAACGTGAAAGTCTTACCGCGTCCTCGGCCACGTTATATGCGCGCCAGAATTTGTTCAGCGGGGGGAGAACATCGGCTTTCGTCAACGAAACCGATGCCCGGATTCTGGCGGCGGCCTATGAGGTCTTGAATGTCGCCAACCGTGTTTATTTGGAAACCACCGAAGCCTACCTCAATGTCATTCAAGCCGTCGAATTGTTGAGGCTCTCCGAAGAAAATGCGTTAACGCAGGAAAAAATTCTGGAGCAGGTCCGGGAAAAATCGGCGGCCGGGTTCGGTCGGGCCTCGGATTTGAAAAATTCCGAAGCGCGGCTGGCACTGGCTCGGAGCAATTATATCTCCAAGCAACAGGATTTAAACCAGGCCGTCGTTCGGTTTCATCGTCGATTTGGCCGGCTGGTCAAACCGGCGGCCTTTGTGACACCCGAACCTGCATTTCAGTTTCCCCAAACCGTGGAAGAGGCAGTGGCGGTCGCTTTTCGCAACCATCCAGCCTTGGAGGTTGCCGCGTACAATATTCAGGTGCGTAAGTATTCCTTTGAAAAAGCCAAGGCCGACGACTGGCCGAGCATCGATTTGGAATTAAAAGCCCAGCATCGCAACGACACAAATGGTGAACCTGGTGATACGGACCAGTATTCCGCCATGCTGAAGTTGAATTACATTTTATTTGACGGCGGCCTTCGCGAGGGGGAACAGAACAAGAATTTACAATCCATCCATAAAGAAAACCAACGCGCCTATATCGAACGCCGGAATGTGAACGAATCCGTCCGGCTGGCCTGGAATATTATGCAGGCGGAAGAACGCAAGCGCCAATACCTGAACAAGCATGTCGCGCTGAGTTTCGAGACGTTAGAAGCCTTTAAGGAAGAATACTATGTCGGCCGGCGCACCCTGTTGGACCTTCTGAACATGGAGAATGAATATAATGCCGCCAAAAATGCCAGCGCCGAATCCATATTCTCCAACTTGATCGCCTATTACCGGGTCTCCGAGGCCACGGGCATGATGGTTAAAGAATATGACACGGGATTGCGGTCCTATTTGAACCTCCCGCCTGAGGAGCAGTTTGACCTTGAGCGCTATGAAACGCTGGATCCTGACCGGGATCGCGATTCTGCGAAAGATGTCCAGGATCAGTGCGATAATTCCATCCCCGGCGTTCTCACGCCGCCGTCAGGCTGTATTGAAGATAAGGCCATCCATGTCGGATACCAGGAGCCCACTGATTTGAGCCCTTACATCCAGGTGCCACAGGGCACGCCCGAAGAATTGAACTTGAAAATCGATAAGCTCAAACCACAGCAATCCTTTCATCTGGATACCATTCATTTCACTTCGGGGTCGGCCGAGTTGACGGATTATTCAAGGCAAAAGCTTGGCTATATTGCGGCCCAGCTGAAAGCTGCCGGAAATTTCATGGTCGAAGTGATCGGTCACACCGATAGTGTCGATAGCGCCCAATACAACCAGGCACTATCCCTTGCCAGAGCCCAGAGTGTTTATTCGGAGTTGATTCGATTGGGCCTGGACGAGGGAAGTCTCCAATTTTCCGGAAGAGGCGAACAGGAACCGATTGCCACGAACGACACCAAAGAAGGGCGTCTGAAGAATCGGCGGATCGAATTCAAATTGACAAAGAAGAAGCCGGACTGATGACCGCCGCCAAGCGCCTTGTTCTGATCGTATGCATGGTGGTGATTACCATTGCCGTCGAGGCCGGATCAAGGTTCTTTGTGACGCAAGCACGAATGACCACTTACACGAAAACCTATGGGGAACAGGCCGTCAGACGTTTAAACAGCCTGATCGCACTTATGGACGGGTTGGTTGCGGCCCCGGAAGATAAAAAAATCATCGAGGTAAACCGCTTTTTTAATCAGGTGGAATACCAGACGGATATCGAAAACTGGGGAAAAAAGGACTATTGGGCGACGCGTTTGGAATTCCTCGGCAAGGGCCGAGGAGATTGTGAAGATTTCGCCGTCGCCAAATTTCTGACCATGATTCAGTTGGGTGTTTCAGAAAAAAAACTGTTTTTAACCTATGTCAGAGCGATTGGCTATCCCGAAGCCGCTCACCTGGTGGTGTCGTATTACAAGGAGCCGGGCAGCGTGCCTTTCGTACTCGACAACTATAACAAAACGATTCTTCCGGCGACCCAACGCAATGATCTCATCCCGGTCTACAGCTTCACGGCCAATGATCTCTACATTCAAAAGCAGCAGGGGCTTGGGCGACGTGTCGATCGGTCCTCATTGAAAACACAGCAGAACCTGAAGGGGATCGATCTGGAAATCCAGGTGAGGGAACAATGAGCCTTTTTAAACAGATCCAGTTGCTGATGACGCTGCTGCTCGTGATGACGCTGGCCATTGTCCTGAAAACCAATTTTGACAATGCGCAGGAATTTGCCGCCAACCAGCTTTTCAATACCGGTAAAAATGTAGCCAACGTACTGGCCTTGAGTCTCGGTTCCCAGGCATCGGATCCAGCCCTGATGGAGACAACCATCAACGCCATGTTTGACGGTGGACATTTCGAGGAAATCACTTTGGCACGGCAGAATGGGACCGTTGTTTACCGGAAAAAAGAAAATGTCGTCATCGATGGTGTTCCCACCCTGTTTGTGAAACATGTCGATCTACATTCCCCCATCGCCATTGCCCAGATATCGTCCGGCTGGTCAATCTTCGGCACCATTCGTGTAAAAGGCCATCCGGGGCCGTTCTACATCAGTTTGTGGGAGACGTTCCGAAGTCTTTGCATCTTGTTCGTGATGCTGGCCGGGTTGGTGATTTCCGCAAGTTATTTGATTTTAAGACTCCTTCTTAGATCTTTGGCGCAGATTCAACTTCAGGCTGAGGCGATCAGCAACCACGAGTTTGTTATTAATGAGACGATTCCACGGACGCCCGAATTGAAGAAAGTCGTCCTCGCCATGAATACCATGGTTGAAAAAGTGCAGCAAATTTTCAACCGCCAGTTGGACAGCATCAAATACTACAAGGAAATGCAGTTCAAGGATGCCCTTACCGGCCTGCATAATCGTCATTATTTGGTGAAACAGCTAGGGCATTTCCTTGACAGTGACGATGAAAATGCCAACGGCCAAATGACGATCATCAGTATGGTTGGCATGGAGAAGAGCAATATTTCGACGGGCCATCCCATCATTCAAGGGATTTACAAAGGGTGGGCCGAAATCTTGCGGAAGGAAACCCGTGACGTAACGGATGCCATAATGGCAAGGCTTTCCCAGAACGAATTTTCCATTGTACTACCCAATTGCAGCTCTGAAAAAGGGCGGACCGTTGCCGAATCCGTCGTGAAGAATGTGATGGAAATGGTTGACCGGGAACCGGAATTGAAAGGCCTCGTTTCCGTCAACGGCGGTATGGCATCCTATGCTTTTGAAGATAGCGTAGGGTCCGTGCTTTCCAAAGCGGATTATGCCCTGTCGTCGGCCAAGAGCGGATTGCCCGGCACGGTCACATTGTTCCAGGAGAAGCAAAATCAGGCGGTTCTCGGCAAGTTCGAATGGAAAACGATGATCGATACCGCTTTTTCCGGTGGCCGCTTTTTTTTGACCGCCCAACCGGTCATTTCCGACAAAGGCGAATATCATAAAGAACTGTATATCAACCTGAAAGATCCACAGGGCAACACCCACCGCGCAGGCTATTTTATGCCCATGGCGATCCGTCTCGGGCAAGCAGGACGAATCGACCGCTATGTATTGGAAACGGCCGCCGCCTATTTGGGGAAAACGTCGGAAGGGACGCTCGCGGTCAACATCACCACAGAATTTTGTAAAGACCGTTTAGCCCTTATCTGGCTGAGGCAATTTCTTGAAGCGAATAAAGCCGTCCGGGAACGGCTTGTCATCGAGATGCATGACAGCACCCTGATTCAACACTCGGATATCTGCCTCGATCTGGCCGGAATGCTGCGGGGGATGCGGTATGGCTTCGGCATCGATCAGTATACCATGAATGATGTCTCGCTTGATCTGCTCGAAGCGATGAACCCGAACTATATCAAAATTGAAAGCGACTACCTGCAGGACATGGAAAATCGCAGCCATACCGAAATGGCGCTGAACGCCATCCTGACAATTACCGACAGTCTCGGCATCGAACTGATTGCGACGCGAATTGAAACCGAGGCCCAGCGGCAGGCCTTGGTCGCCAAAAACATTACCTGTTTCCAGGGGCACGGTATTGCCGGCATTGGGCCTTTAGAGGGGTGATATGAATCAGACACTTCCGCACGACCCCTTGATGCAGTGTTTAGTCATGTTAACCAAGCTGAATAACAAGCCTGCTTCGGCAGAGGCTCTTGCACATGGCCTGCCCTTTGACCCCACCGATGAAAAGCAGCGACTGTTCAGTGTTGACAAGCCCAAGGCCAATTTTTCAAGGGCCGCCGCCAAAGCCGGATTTACGTCACGGTTACAGGAGCGGCAACTGCATGAGATCCCGTCGGTGGTATTACCGGTGATCTTGGTTTTGAGGGACGACAATGCCTGTGTCCTGATGGACATTTCACACGAGCAGGGCGTGGCGCAGATTATCGTACCGAGTGTCGATGAAACCCCGATGGAAATAGACATCGGGAAATTAGCGGAAGAGTATCTCGGATTCGTGTTTTTCCTGAAACGAAAGTATGAAGGGTTCGGTCAGGATAAACGTGCGGCCCGAAGCACCCGCAAAGGCAGCTGGTTTTTCGGTACGTTGATGAAATTCAAAGGGATATACGGTCGTGTATTTCTCGGCACGTTCTTGATCAATCTGTTTGTGGTGGCCGGCCCCCTATTTACCATGAACGTGTATGACCGGATCATCCCGCATAATGCCATCGACACATTGTGGGTGTTGGCATCGGGCATTTTTCTAATTTATTTGTTTGATTTGGTACTGAAGTATATCCGAACCGCCTTTTTGGAGACCGCGGCTAAAAAGAGTGACATCATCCTTTCGTCCATGGTGTTCGAGCAGGCGCTTAACCTGAAACTGGAGCATAGGCCCCGTTCGGTTGGGGCCTTTACAAGCAATATCAAAGATTTCGATGGTATCCGCTCGTTTTTCGCCTCCAGTGCCATCACCGCTTTCATCGAGCTTCCCTTTGCCGTCATTTTCCTGCTGGTTATCTATTCCATCAACCCTACCATGGTCTATGTGCCGCTGGTGGTGATCGCCTTTATTTTGATCATCAGCCTTTCCATGAAAAGTACGATATACAGAATCATTGCGAGCACGCACGAGGCGGTCGGCCGTCGGAACGGTATTCTGGTGGAAGCCTTGGCCAACCTGGAAACCATCAAAGCCTTCAATGCCAGCGGTTCCATGCAATGGCACTGGGAAGAAAGCACCGGCGACATCGCTTCCAAAACGCTCCGGTCAAGGAAACGCTCCAACTCTCTTTCCACCATAACGGTATGTTTATCCCAGCTAGGATCCGTTGCGATCGTGGTGCTGGGGGTCTATCTGATCAAGGCGGGAGAGTTGTCCATGGGGGGGCTGATTGCGATCAATATGCTTTCTTCGCGCTCGATTGCCCCCATGTCCCAGGTCGTTTCCCTGCTGTCCAATTTTGAACAAATGAAAGCCGGACTGCAGTCGTTGAACGAGCTGATGAAAAAAGATGTTGAGCGTCCGGAGGAGAAGCAGTTTATTCGAAGACCTGCATTTAAAGGTGAGATTGAATTCAAGGATGTGAGCTTCTGCTATCCCGATGAGCAAAAAGAAGCGCTTACGACGGTCAGTTTTCATATCAAACCAGGCGAAAGGGTCGGCATTATCGGACAGGTCGGTTCGGGCAAGTCCACCATCGCGAAGATTTTGATGGGGTTCTATGCCCCGGCTGAGGGGGCGGTATTCGTTGACGGGCTCGATATAAAGCAGATCGACCCGGTCGATTTGCGCCACAATTTCAGTTTTGTTCCCCAGGAGGTTGTTCTTTTTTCCGGAACCGTACGGGATAACATAACGCTGAAGTCGCCCCATGCCGATGATCAGGCCATAATAGCGGCTGCTGACGTTGGCGGTGTCAACAGTTTCACGGATCGACATCCCATGGGAATGGATTTGCAGGTGGGAGAACGGGGGCTCAACCTCTCTGGTGGACAGCGCCAGTCCGTCGCTCTGGCAAGAAGTTTTATCCATGATAGCCCCATTGTGCTACTTGACGAACCCACCAATTCCATGGACTACAATACGGAAATGCACGTCATGGCCAATCTCAAAAAGGTTACCAGGAGAAAGACCACGATCATCATCACCCATAAACCGACGATTCTGGAGGTCGTCGATCGCATCATCGTTATGGATAATGGCCGCGTCGTTATGGATGGATCGAAGGAAGATGTTATTGCGAAACTGGGAGGTAAGAATCCGTGACGCCGGAGAAAGATAATGGTCAAAGCCCAGCGCCGCGCCACACAAATGGGCGGACCCGGGAACGCTACAGCAGTTCCGATATCAAGTTTATGAACAGCCTCAGTGCCGCTGTACTGGCCGGCAATCCGGCCCGGTCGAGCGTGCTGCTGTTCGTTGTCACCATCGTTGTCCTTTCGGTCATTCTTTGGGCAAGTTTTGCTGAGCTCGATGAAAGAACCCGGGGCGTTGGACGGGTGATCCCCTCGCGCCAGATTCAAGTAGTGCAGAATCTGGAGGGCGGGATCATCAAAGAAATATACGTGCACGAGGGAGAGTCGGTCAAGCAAGGGCAGATTTTGGTCACGATCGATGACACGGGGGCCGGCAGTTCGTTTGCGGAAAGCAAAAGCATGATCGATGAACTTACGGCCCGTTCGATCCGCCTGCGGGCCGAGGCGGGGATCGGTGAGTTCACTGACAGTCTTGAGGAATTGAAGGATAAGACGGCGTTGATCGACAAAGAAAAACGGTTGTATGAAACGAATATCCGCCGGCGAAAAAGTGAGATCGCGGTGCTGGAACAGCGCTTGAAGCAACGGCAGATTGAATTGTCGGAAGCGCAGCTGGATATTCGAACCCTAAAAAGCAGCACGAAAATGATCGCCCGGGAAATCGAGCTTACCGAACCGCTGTATAAAAAAGGACTGGTTTCGGAACTGGAGTTCATCCAGTTGCAGCAAAAGGCGCTCGATAAACAGCACGAATTGGGAAGCGCGCAGAAGAATGCCGAAACGTTAAAATCCAAGATTATCGAAGCCGGCAACCAGGTCGAGGAACTGAAAGACCGACAGCGGAGCGAAGCCCTGGAAGAATTAAATCAAGTGGTCGCCGAAATCGAACGTCTGTCCAAGACACAGGTGGCCATTGAAGATCGGGTGGAGCGCACGAGCGTTCGTTCGCCTGTGGACGGAACGGTCAAGCAGTTGCTCGTCAATACCGTCGGCGGTGTGGTTCAACCGGGTATGGACATCATGGAGATTGTTCCGGCGGAGGAAAAATTGCTCATCGAGGCGAAAATCAAACCCTCGGATATCGCCTTTCTCTATCCGGGTTTGAAAGCCGTGGTTAAGATAACCGCCTATGACTTTGCCATATACGGGGGGTTGGACGGTGAATTGGTCCATATCAGTG
>Ga0180429_10002215_pt1 | contig 16169 bp, 12 predicted proteins | sample SS_ome_FD_132428 | JGI IMG/M metagenome (GOLD analysis project Ga0180429, IMG submission 132428) | Hypersaline lake sediment archaeal communities from the Salton Sea, California, USA - SS_1_S_1 metaG | ecosystem: Environmental > Aquatic > Non-marine Saline and Alkaline > Hypersaline > Sediment ...
GGGGGCTTTATAATGGATGAAAAAAGGGGCGGGGCTTGCTCGCCGGACCTCGCCGCGCTGGAATTTCAACCTTCTCACGGAAAGGAAAATCACCATGACGACCTATCGCCGCAAGGAGGAGACCCAGGTTTGGCATTGGTGCGCCAATTGCTCCAAGTATCCCTCGGGACAGGACGTGGTGACTCGCCATTCCAAGCCGGAATACGGGGAGATGTGTACCGAGTGCCGTGCCAAGGAAGGGGCGGGGGATTGCAGGGAGGATTCCTTTTTCGCCGTGCGAAAATGAGGGAGAGGGAGGCGTTTTTCACACCATGAAGCTTTTTGAAGAAGACATGACTTCGGTTTTCAGGGCGCTGAAGTTCGCCGCCCTGAAGCATCGGGGCCAGCGCAAGGACCGCGAAGCGTCCCCCTACATCAACCATCCCATCGCCGTGGCCGAGGTCCTTTGGGAAGTGGGCCGAGTGCGGGAGCCGACGACGCTGGTGGCGGGAATCCTTCACGACACCCTCGAGGACACGCGAACCACCGTGGAGGAGCTGCGGGAGCTGTTCGGGGACCAAGCGGCGGCCGTCGTTTCCGAGCTCACCGACGACAAGAGCCTGGAAAAGGGCGAGAGGAAAAGGCTCCAGATCGAGCATGCGGCGCACATATCCCCGGCGGCCCGCCAAGTGAAGCTGGCGGACAAGATCTGCAACGTCACCGACATTCTGGAGAGCCCTCCCGAGTCCTGGTCCCCGGAGCGGAAGCTGGGCTACGTGGAATGGGCGGAAAAGGTGGTGGAACGGTTGCGGGGGACCAACGAATTCATGGAGGATCGCTTCCGCCGGCTGTGCGAGGAAGCGAGGAGGCGGATGGGGAATCCTTGAGCTTCTTCATGATACGCGGTACCTCGCCGTTCGGAAAAGGCGGCACGAGCCTTTCCGGAACAGACGGAAGTTCTTTATGAACAAGAGTTGGAGACTGTGAAAATCGCCCTTGTGTTCGCCACCGCGTCGTTGCGTCGAGGGACTCGTCTCAAGCACTTCATGGTGCCTCCCCACTGCTTGCAGATTCTTGGCGCAACAACCCCGCAAGAGCACCATGTGGTCGTGTACGACGAATACCACCGCCTCGCCCCCGGTGATTTGGACGCGGATATCGTTGGCATCAGTGTTTGGACCGCGGCCGCCAATCGCGCGTACCAGTTGGCCGACCGCATCAGAGCCCGTGGATTGCCGGTGGTCCTGGGAGGGCCTCACGTCACCCTTTGTCCGGACGAGGCCCAAGCTCATGCCGATTGCGTCGTCGTTGGCGAAGGGGAGGGCGTTTGGCCGACGGTGCTGGAGGACTTCCAGCGCGGCCGGCTCAAGAAGCGATACATCGGTGAAGCGCTGCCCTTGTCCGCGACGCCGGATGCGGATTGGAAGTGCGTTTCGACCTCCGATTACGTCCTGTCGGCGTCGGTATCCACAAGCAGGGGGTGCGTGAATCGCTGCTGGTTCTGCTTTGAAAGCAGCAGGCGGGGAGCGGGCTTCCGGCAGCGTCCCCTGGACATGGTCCTGCGGGAGATCGAAGCGCGCTCTTCGCGGGTCGTGGCCTTTATCGACAACGACCTTTTGGCCGACCGAGCGTACGCCGCCAGGCTCCTGACGGCCTTGATCCCCATGAATATCCACTGGCTCGGCATGACGACCATCGGCGCGGCCGACGACGAGAAGCTCCTCGATCTGCTGGCGGCATCGGGCTGCAGGACCCTGTATATCGGCTTCGAAAGCGTCAACGCCGAGTGCCTCAACGAAGTCGGGAAGGGTTGGAACAAGGTGGAGAGCTACATTCGAAACGTCCGGCGGTTGCACGACAGAGACATCATGGTGAACGGCAGCTTCGTCTTCGGCTTCGACAACGACGACCACGGCGTGTTCCGACGCACGGTGGACTTCGGCATAGAGGCGAGACTGGAGACGGCCACTTTCACCATCCTCACGCCGTATCCGGGGACACTGCTGTACAAGAAGCTTCAGCGGGAGGGAAGGATCCTGGACCGCGATTGGGCCCACTACGACACCACGCGGGCCGTCTATCTTCCAAAGCGCATGTCGCCCGAGGAGCTCGAAGCCGGCTATTTCCAGGCGTATGGGGATTTTTACTCCTGGCCCTCCATCCGGACCCGCTGCCGTTGGGGAGAGCCCGGCTTTTCAAAGAGGCTCCTGCTCAACCTCGCGTACAAGAAGATGGAGCCGCTCTATCGCTTTTTGGGAAGAAGCGTCAGGGCCGGCTGGAGCCGCCCCGTCATGGACTGGTTCGCCAAGCCCAACGGTCGCCTTTGGACCGAATCCGGGCGCGGCTCTCGACCTCGTTGAGATCCAGATGGTTGCGCATGTACTGCTCGCCGGCATCCTGGCGGGGAGTGAAGTCCCAGGGGGTGCGACGGCCCGTCATGTGCGCCTGGAAAACGAGTCGCCGCCGCCGCTGGCTGTCGAGAACCTTCCGGTTGAGCTCCTCCGGATTTTGGTGGTCCAGCATCCTCCGGTGCAGGGCGCTCTCCACGTCTTCGAAGTCCCGCCGCCGAGCCAGGTTTTCCAGCTCCCGGGGGTCCGTTTCCAGGTCGTAGAGCTGGGGCGGATCCGGTTGGCTGTAGATGTACTTATAGCGGCCTTCCCGGATCATGAAACAGGGGGCGATGGCCCCTTCGCCGAGAAACTCTGATATGACGGGACGGCCGGCGGGGCCGTCTTCCCCTCTGAGAAAGGGAGCGAGGCTCGCCCCGTCCATGGCATCCGCCGGATCTCTCAGACGGTCGTCTCCCGCCAGCTCCAGGAACGTGGGAAGAAGATCCACCAGAGAGACGGGGGCGGCCACCCGGCGGGGGGCGATCCTGGGTCCGGCGACGATCAGGGGGACCCGGACGGACTGCTCGAAAAACGACATCTTGTACCAGAGGCCCCGCTCCCCGAGCATGTCTCCGTGGTCCGCCGTGAAGACGACGACGGTGTTGTCCCTCATTCCGGTGTCGTCCAGGGCCTTCAGAAGCCGGGCGATCTTGTCGTCCACGTAGCTGATCTGTCCATAGTAGGCGTGCCGCGCGCTGCGGATCTCCTCGTCGGTGGCCGCGTTCTCGCTGTTGCCGTAGGCGTGCCGGAGGCGCAGGCTGTGGGGGTCGCACCGGTCGTCGGGAATGTAGCCGACACGGGGCATGTCGATGGCGCCGTGGTCGTAGCGGTCCCAGTGCTCCTTGGGGCAGGCGTAGGGATCGTGGGGGTCGGTGAAGGAGACTACAAGGAGAAAGGGGCGCTCGTCGTCGTCCCTGGCCATGTCGTAGAGCTTGCGAACGGCCCGGAATCCGACCTCGTCGTCGAAGTCGATCTGGTTGGTCCGCTCGCACGGGCCGGCCTCGGTCACGCTGGACATGTTGTGGTACCACCAGTCGAAGCGATGCTCCGGGCGGCGCCAGTCCGGAGTCCACCCGTGGTCGGCCGGATACACGTCCGTGGTCAGCCGCTCCTCGAATCCGTGGAGCTGGTCCCCTCCCACGAAGTGCATCTTGCCCGACAGGCAGGTTCGGTAGCCGCCGGCCCGCAGATAGTGAGCGAAGGTGGGGATGTCCCCCGGAAATTCGGCACCGTTGTCGTAGGCCCCGATCCGCGATGGGTGCTGCCCGGCGAGCATGGAAAAACGGGACGGCGCGCACAGGGGACTGTTGCAGTAGGCGCTTTCGAAAACGACGCCGTCCTCGGCCAGGGCGTCGATGCTCGGGCTTCGGACGATCTCGCGGCCGTAGCAGGGCAGTGCCCCGGCCGCCAACTGGTCCGCTTGAATCATCAGAATGTTGGGTCTTTCCATCCTCAATCCAGGCCTCCTTGTGTCAATTTTCACCGGAGGATACCGTGAGGCGCTCCAGGAAGGATGTCAAGAAAAAACCGGGAGCGCCCCGGGACGACGGCATGCCCGGGCCTTGCGGGCGACGCCTTGGGAGGCGGGACGAGACGGTCTGAAAGGCCGGCGGGCCAAAGCGCTCAGAACGAAGTCCTCGGGATGCGGGCGGCGAGGCTCCGGAATCGGTCCATGGTGGCATCGAAAAACGCCTTCCATCCCGAACAGAGCGAGCTCGGGGTTCGCGGCTCGCCTCCCTGAGCCATTCGATACTTGAGGCAGTCTCCCATGCACAAGGGCAGATGCTCGCACGAGGCGCATGCCTCGCTCCATTGGCCCTTCAGCGCGGCGAAGCGGCGGTAGGTCTCCGAGGACCGGGCCTCTTGCCACGACATTTCCATGATGTTGCCGATCTTCCATCGGGGCTCCACGAAAAAGTCGCACGGGTAGATGTCGCCGTTGTGCTCGACCACGAAATATCCGTCGCAGCGAGGCGCCAAGCGACATTCGCCGGCCTTTCCCGTCACGAGGCGGTAAAGCACCGAATCGAACAACCGCACGGAGATGCGGGCTTGGTCGCGTGCATGCCACTCGTCGAAAACGGCGCGCATGAACCTTCCCCAGCTTTCGCCGTCCACGCTGAAGGGAAGGGGGCTTCCGGCATCGTCGAGCTCCAAGCAAGGTATAAACTGGATGTAGGCGAACCCTTGGTCCTTCAAATGCCGATAGACCTCCAGGGGCTTTTCGACGCCGGCCCGGCTCACGAGGGCCAAGGCGTTGACTCGGACCCGGTTGGCCCGCAACGTTCGGACGCCTTCCATCACCCGGGCGTGAGTCGGTTTGCCCGAGGCGGTCTTGCGATGGCGGTCGTGGACACCGGGTGGCCCGTCGATGCTGCAACCGGTGAGAAAGCGGTATCGCCCCAGGTGGGCGGCCAGATCGTCCGTGATCCGGACGGCGTTGGTCTGAAGGCTGTTGGCGATGCGCGCGCCTTGTCGCCCGAACCGCTTCTGGTACGCCACCACCTTCTCGAAAAAGGGGCTGCCCATGAGGGTCGGCTCCCCGCCCTGCCAGATCATGGCATAGCCGGGCTGGGGCGTTTGCATGTAGGTGCGGATCAGCCGGCGCAGCACCTCTTCGCTCATGCGATGGGTCCTTCTTCGGGGATAAAGCTCTCGCTTCTTCAGATAGAAACAGTAGTCGCAACGAAGGTTGCAGTCCGCCGCCGTCGGTTTGACCAGCAGAGAGAAAGGGGGCATGGGGAGCCTTTCTTTGCTTTTCGACTTGCTGCTCGCCATCGCGAATGCCCGGAGCCGCATGACGGGAAGCCATCCAATTACTCGACCTAGCGCCCTGTCAAGCTTGATTTTGCGGGTTGGCTCCTGCCGTCATTCCGGCATGTTTTTAGCCGGAACCCGGGAGAAACGCTCTGGATTCCGGCCTGAAGATCGCCGGAATGACGGAAGTTGCGGAACGCCAAGAAACATTGTTGACGGACCAATGGGTCTGTATCAAAAAGAACCCCGCTTTTTACTTGAGCTTGTAGTCCCGATAGAACATGCCTCGCATTCTTTTGAAGGCCAACGCTCCCATCCTTGCCAGCAACAGAGCACACCCCAAAATGAGAAACAGGGCGCGACCGCCGTGGAGGGAATGAGCTTGGAGGAGGTAGATAAGCTGCCAGAGCGGCGCTGCCGTGAACAAAAGGGTCATGGCTGAACCCAGCAACCCATACCACCAGAAGATGCGTCTTTCCTTGAGGGTGACCTTGACATCCTCGTCGGAACCGAATCCCAGCCATCCCCATAGCTTCCGATTCAGGAAACGAAAGGATTTTTCCCGCAGGTTGGGGATTCCCGTCAGATCCATGAGCATGTAATAGGCGTCCATCTTGATGAAGGGATTGAAATTCATGACCAGCCCGAAGAAATTGAGCAGGCTGAACGCGACGAAGACGTACTCCCACAGGGAGTCGCTGCCCGCGAAGTACCCCGCTCCCCAGAGCCCCAGGCCGAGGACGGCGAAGGAGACGATGGGACCGCCCAGCGAAACCAGCAGTTTTTGAGACTTTTTTGCAAAGTTATACGCGGCCGTAACGTCGCAGAAAAAAATGAATGACGCCAGATAGAACATGATCCCCATGCGGGGGACCTTGCCGCCGAAGTGCTTGCAGGTGACCCCGTGTCCCAGTTCGTGCAGGCCGACATGAATCAGGGTCAGCACATAGAGAGGGATCAGCATGCGCGGGAAGTTGAAGAGCATTTCCTCCAGTCCCGCAACCTTTTCCAGCAAAAGGGGATAAGAGCGCCACAACGGAACGAGGCCGGAAGCTCCCAACAGCAAGAGAAGGGCGACCCCGACGGGAGTGAAGAAGAACCGCGTCCGGCGGTGAACCGCCGTCACCACCTCGTCGGCTTTGGGGATGGAGAAGCTCGGGTTGATGATTTTGTGCAGGATCTCCTTCCAACGGTTCTTTCGAGCTTCGTCCTTCGCATGAGCGAGCATTTCCATGGCTTCCAGCTTCTCGTAGAGCGCGGCGGGAAGATTCGGTGAAACCAGGCCGATGGCGTCGACGTGGTCCATGTAGAGATCGTGGAATGTTTTGGCGCCGTTCATGTTACAGACGAAAAACGTCTCGCTCGGTCCCAGCATCAGAACCCCTCCCGAGCTCTTTTGCAGGACGCAGCAAGGTGGAGCATCGGCGTCTTCCCGGAGATGGAGGTGAAGGCCCTTGCGTAATTCCGGGCGTAGGGACATGGCCCAGAGGCGCTTTTCCATGCCTTCCTCGCGTCGGTACTGCATCATGGACAAGACCCGCCTACCGCCGCGCACTCGGAAAAAGATCCGGTCCATTTGCTTTTTGATGAGAAAAAGCCACAAAGCCTCCGTGTTGAGGGAATCCATGTCCGTGCTCGCGTCAGGGACTTCATATTCTTCAGCCTCGTAAGGGTTGAGAGGGATTCTGCCGCTGTATTCGATTTCGATGATGGCGGCTTCGCCCTTGAAGTCCAGAAAAACGTTGAACGGATCGGAGACGCCAGCCTGCTCGGTGACGCGAATAAGCTCTTCGCAGGCTTCCATGACCGAGTGGACGATCCTGTCTTCAAGCGGTTTGGAAAACCCCATGGTCCTGGCATAACGGACTATTCCGTCGCTGAGAAAGGACAGCCAGCGCCCGCTGGGAGGCAAAAGGATGGAGATGCGATTGTTTTCCTTCACTTACTCCTCCACAAAACCGGCCGGAAGATCGTCGGAATGACGGAAGTTGCGGATACTTCAAGAAACTTCGTTGACAGACCAATCAGGGGGGAATGCGATCGGAACTTCCTTGCTTTCTTTTCTTTACACGAATGCAAAAAGCTGACTCCCGAGGTCCGCGATTCAAAAAAACACCGGAATGGGATTGAGCTCTTCTTCCGCAAGAGCTTTCGGCAGCCAGCCCATCCTGACCGGCGCATCATAGAGCCGCCCCGGAGCGAAGCGTGCCCAGAAGTGTCGCAAACCCGGCACGATCACCTTCGCTACAGGCATTTCCACGTCCGGCCGGGTCTGGTCGAGCACCAGCACCTCCATTCCCCGCTCCTCGACGATGCGGCGGCAAAGGGCGATCTCCTCAAGCAGATCGCTGCTGTAGAGACGCGGGTAGTCCTCGCATCGCCTGGCGACAACCCCACCGTCCGGAGCCATGTAGGGCTGGTTGGCAAGACTAGCAGTTTTGAGCCACGAAAGGGTTTCCCCGTCTTCCACTGTCAGCCTTTCTTCCTCAGCCCCTTTTGCAACAAGACCCAGCATCTGGTTCATTTCGGAAAAGGCGCGCTGCAAAGCGATGCGGGCGTCCGGATGACACCCCAGCCCGAAGAGGATGCGCTCTTCCGGTCCCTCGCACAGGCGGGAGACCGCGGCAAAAGCGGGTATGCCAAGATCGCTTGTGATATCGAGAGCCCAGGCGTCCCTGCCAAGGCTCCGATAGTAACCCATGAGATCGAGCAAATAGGGATCCTCGAAAGACTCGACCTCCACTGCGGGCTTTCGTAATCGGTTGTACCACCAGAGCGCCACGGCGTCCCGCTCCACCAGCTCGCAGAACCCCTGGAGCACGGCTTCTTCCAGGTTGTTTCCCGAGGCATTGCCGTTGGAGCAACCCATGCAATAGAAGGCGTCGCAGTCCGCGCTTGCCTTGGACCGGTAATAAAGCAACTGAGTGGGCAGGTACTTATGGCGACCATGAGTCAGGGACCACACAGGCGTCCAGTCGATGACCGCCGATTCATCAAGGGGCTCGACCACCCGGTTGAACCTGGATTTTCTGGCGTTCCACGCATCCCGTTCCGCCAGTTGCCGCTCGCTGTAGAGCATCACGTCGTTGGGGTGGATGGCATCGACGCCGAAGCGATCCCGCATCTCTTGGAAGCTTGCCGTCACGACGACTTCGGAACCGGTGCGCTCCCCCGAATAGCGCTCGATGGCCTCGCAAAGGGCGCTGGCCCTGGCCTGGGACTCCGAAGCCCCTTTGCCGGCGCTGGCATGGCGCAGGGTGCGCTTCAGGAAATCGAGGCTCTCCATCCTGAAGGCGGGATTGTGACCGGCAACGTAGACGTGGACGGGGCCGGCGCTGTTTTGCACCGGTTGAAGCGCCGTCACCACTCCGGTAACAGGGCTTACCAGATGCTCGTATTTCCTGACGGTCTGCTCCGGAGTGCGGGTGCGGTGGCCGCCGTCCTGAACAAAAGTCGCCTTCCGGTTCACCAGCTCGACGGGAGCGGCTTCGGCCGCTTGCGCCCGGCCGCACGCCGCACAGGCGGGATGTCTGAGAAGATCGTGGGTTGCCGTGCTCCAGGTGCGTACATCAAGGCTCATGACTTTGCCCTGAAGGCCCTCTTCGGCCCCTGCGATGAACTTCGCCGTCTCCACGGCGGCAAGTTGGCAGGCTGCATCAATGGCCGCCGGATGACCGGCCCGTGTTGATGGGAAGAGCTCGGTCAACTTGTTTTTTTCCGCTACAAAACGCTCAAAGGGTCGGTTTCGCGCCAGGCGTAGGGAGAGACAGCGGTGGCAGCCCGTTTTGCCGGGAGCGAACAGCGGTCCGATCCAAAGCTCACGGCCGACAGGCTTCACCAGCAGCCAGGGGCGACCGGTCTCAAGCGAACCTCTGTTCAAAGCGTCCAGCTCTGGGCGCAGATAATCGTCGGTCGCCACAATCTCGAAATCCGTCTCGTCTTCCTCGGCAGGAACAACGCCGAAGTCCGCAAGCGCCCTCCGCAACGGGGCGGCGTCCGCCTCCCCGACAGCACGCACTCTCACCCGTGCGGAGCCGAGCGACGCAATCGCCCCGGCCGGATCGATCCCCATTCCATGCCAGAAGGCCGCCGTCTCCGGCGGAACCTCCGAAAGATTCTCAGCGATATAGCCGTTCTTCTCGAGAAGCATCAGGGCGTAATAGACCGTGGCGCCGTCCACTTCCCCCGCAAGAGCGTCCACGAGTGCGTCCTCATCGCGACTGCCGTCCATCAACGGCGCCATCGATTCATAAACCCTGCCGTGCAGAGCCCTGGCGCCGTCTTCGGACAGCACCAGCACCCCCTCTCCGGGGATGACGTTCACTTGCAGATGGGGCTTGAAAACAGGTCTTTTCATGATTTCAATCCTCACATGGACGACATGGTCATCCCGGCAAAAATCCGTTGGCATCTCAATCGAGCCATCCGGAAGCTCATCCGGGTGACACTTTCGCTAGGCCTCGAGCTACATCGCGAGAAGCGATTCATCGGTCGAACCGACAATGGCTTTGATTTTCCGGGCTACCGCATCCACCCCTTCCGCAAGCTTCGTCTCTCCGAAGAAAGCCTGAAGCGGTTGACGACACGTGCGTGCCGGCTTTGTGAGCAAGGAGCCGACATTGGTCGGCTCCGGCGGTACATGATTCGCTGGACGCGCCGGCTTCGGAGCGGGCTTGACGGTTGCGTGTCCCGAAAAGGAGGCTCCCGGCGCTATTTCGTTTTCGTCCTCGAACAATTGCAGATCGGCGGAGTTTCCCTTCCGCGGAGGCGAGGCTGTCTCCGGTCTCCGACCGGCGGCAAACCGACGGAGCCTCCGGATCGCAATTCGGACGACGCCTCCGCGATCATGCAAGAGCGCTGCCGCCGCGCCCTTTGGTTATGCGTTGCTGGTTGGGTTAACGAGCGGTGTGGGTCGTCGGGACACACAAATAGGCTGCCTGTCTGGCATCTATCTGTTCATGACCGATGTCATCGGATGGCGGCGCCGGTGGCAGCACCAGGTAAACCACCTTGTCCGTGCTCTCCACCACTCTGACTTCCACCCCGGGGGGCGGCTCCAGCCCCGCTTCGCTGAGCGTTTCCGACGGATTTGAGAGCAGCTTCTGTTTGAACGTTTCATCCGCCCATGCCTTGGCAATAATCTTTTGCATCTTCTTTGTCTGTTCTTCCTGATTCATGATGTTTCTCCTTTTAATGAATGTGTGCGGTTCTTTCCACTTCCCGCCGTTTCACACCCAAACCGCATCGGGGTGGGAACCGGCGCGGAGCCTCTCTTCTCATTCCTTTCAGACGAATGACAATCGTGCTCCGTCTCCGAAAGACTGAATCGGAAAAAGACCGGAACAGGATTGAGCTTCTCTCCCGCAAGGGCATTCGGGAGTCGGCCCACTTTGAATGGCACATTGTAAATCGTCCCGGTCCGAAGTCATGCCGATTGAGGCTCGAAAACAGGTCTTTTTATGATTTCCATGTTCCTCCGGCTACGGTTCATAAACACATGTTGTTCAGTCGCGCATTCTTTGCTCATGTCCGCTTGCTTCCGAGCAGAAACTCCCCCACCGACGTTTCAGCATGATAATCGAGACCGGCGGCCCGTGCAAAGAGGTCCGAATCCCCGCCTCCCAGGGCGCAGGGCGCCAGGTCCATGGCGGTTGCCGTCAGGTACATGGTCTGATACAGCGCCCCCACGTTCTTGAGCATCGCATTGTAGGCCATGGATTGGTATTTCCAGGAAAGCCTTTGGAACCTGGCAGAGAGGGTGATCAGAACCTGCGGAGTCACTTCCAGGCCGGTGGAGCGCATGGCGTCTTTGAGAAGTCCGTCCGTTGCTTCGTTAGGATCGCAAAGCTTTTCAAGGCGATGGCTTTGAGGGCAATAGTGGTAGAGTCCCGGAGGGATATTTTCACAGGAATCGATGGTCAGATAGAGTTCGAGCTCATGGATTGCGCCTCCCCCGGGACAGGGGCGCTTGCTCACGTCCTGGATCTCGGATCGGATCAGCTCCTTTACCCTGGCCGAGCGGTACAGGAATTCCCCGAGCTGACGGTCCGTGATGGGTCGCTCTGCATATTCACGGACGGACCTTCTGTGTTCCAGCACCAGACTGAAGGGATAGTCCCGCTCTTCGAGTCTCTCCATGTCCGGTTTGTATAGCTCGATCCCCTGTTCGGACATGGGAGGCTTTACAGCGGGCAGGGGGGCGATCTTACCATGGAAGCGGTAAGTTCCCCCGAATCTGTTGTCATGACGGCCCAACCGGCTTCTCGTATGGAAGAGAAGATCGTGGAAATCCCAGTGTACAAGGGGCTCGCTTTCTCCGAGCCAAGGGTCTTCCGCTTCCGTCCTGCACAGAAAGCCGGAGGCAAGGAGCATTCCCAGGAAGAGCCGGACGGTGTTCGGGGGTATCGCAGGCAAACGCTCGCACAGCGAAGGAAACGTTCGCACTTCCCCAAGCTCTCCCACAAGCGCCGCTCCCTTCCATCCGTGGAGGATGATCTTGCCGTGAGACAGCGGAGACTCCAGAAACAGGCGTTCTTTTTCCCGGTGCAGACAGGCGAACCTGGAGAGTATAAAGGGCTGTTGAGGATCGAAAGGCTTGGGGTTGAATTGAAAGTAGATCGAGATCGGGGTAAGGGTTGCCAGGGGGCTGTCGTTGCAGAATATGCCATAGCGGAGCATCCGGTGCTTCGCAAAGATCGCAAGACGATAGTAGAACCCGGAGAGTGCGTCGGCTCCGTGTCTTTCTTCGACTTGCACGGCGAGCTCATCTTCGGTGGCTCCTTGCGAGGAAAGGACTTGGATGGCTCCGACCATGCCGGGCGAGAGATTTTTCAGGGTAAAGCGATGATCGACTGTTTGTATGATGACCTGATCCGGGGCTGGACGATCGACGGAGACCTCCTCTGTAAAGGAAAGAACGTAATCCAGCGACATAGTTTCTCCTGTATTGTAAAGCAGTCCGCCGGATGCGAACCGTGAGCAATCCGACCCTCTTGCCGGTTCAGGGTGTCGCGACCTTGCCCTCGCCGGAGATCCGGGAAGCCCACCGACGCGGATCTTCTTTTCGAGGATGCCGCTTGACGATGCAGCCCGCCTTCTTGTGGCGAGCCAAAACGGCGCGCGTTTCCAATTGCCGCTCGCCATCGCGAATGCCCGGAGCCGCATGACGGGAAGCAATCTAACTCAACTTCCATCCAAAGCCAATGGGAGTCGCTCAAGCCCGAGCCCCGGCTTTTGGAGCTCCGTTTCTTTTTCATCGCACGGGGAAGCAAAGGGATCGTGCTGGACCATGAAAATATACGGCCTTTCGGCGTCGCACCTCCCAGCGGCAGGGCCGGTGTCGGCACACTCTTGACACAAGACTATCGACGATGTTGCCTTGGCGAAAATCATATGGGTAGAAGGTGCTGGAAGGGATAATTTTACCGTATATTAGAATATTTGGGTGATGATTTATAAATATTTGAAAATTTATTTAGCAATTTAAGTTATTCAAATAATAAGTTTTGTTGAATACGATCTGGAATTTTGGTTATATATGTCATGCTAAAAAACTTGTTAGTTGTTATAAGCCTTTTATTTGGAGTCAATTCCTGTTCTTTCGTTTTGGGTCCTTGGGAAAAGCAGCTTTCGCGCTTAGAAACGGAAAATAATAAAATTTTTGAATCAAATGTCGTATTCCAGACCCAATGGAAGAATCCCAAACTGAAGATAAACCTCTTTATTGATGAAGAGTACATTAAATGGCCGCAAGAACTTGAATTAAATCCTTTGGAAAGCAATGAATTTGATATACTCATCAAAGTTTTTAAAATCGACTTGTATGATAATGTTATAGATAAAATAAAATTGAATAAGAAATGGATTTTCAATAGACCGATTTTTTATATTAACTTATTTCCTGAGTGCAAGCAAAAAGTCGAGATCAAAATTTCCTTTTCAAAAGAAGTGCCTTCCAATGTTCATTTTACAATGAGTGTATGGGACGAACGCTCGAAGATGTGATTTTCTTTCAGCTTCCACTATCATGATATCCCGTGCTTCCGGGAAGATAGCCGTTACCGGATTCAAGGATGGATTGAAGCGTGAAGCGCCTCTTGGACGGCTTGTATCCGCAGAGGAGGATGCTTCGTTTGCCGCCTGCCTGGGCTCCGAAGCAGCCGATTGCTTCGTGGGCCAAGTTTTTCCGGTATGCGGGGGCTGGATACCGCCCTGGTAAATGGTCAATGTCCCTTTTGCGACCGGATTTCCCTTGCCGAAAGAGGCCGCTTCAGCGTCCTTTCCATTCGGCTTGGCGCGGGGATTCGTCCCCGCGCGGAATTCTCGGGCGCCGCCAATGGTGGGGTCGCCGACGAGCCAACAAAAACAAGCTTGACGGAGCGCTGGCTCGGGCACCCGAGCAGGCGAGAAAGGCAGGGACGAGCTATGAGTGGAGCGGGAATCGAAACGGCGGCGGAGGAGCCCCGGACTTTTTCGTACATCTTCAGGAACGGAGTGCGGACGATGTTCCCTTCCCGAAAATCGAAAAAGCGTTTGCCGAGGTGGCTCCACATCCGGATTCATCCCTCTGATGATTCTTGGGAGCAAGCGAAGAACCGGAACAGAGAATGGATCAGGAAGCCGAAGCGGCCTTCAGCTCGCCGTGCAAGGCCCGGAATTCTTCGGCGAGCTTGTGCCGGGGATCCAGGTGGATCAGGGGGCATGCCTTGTCGTGGGATTCCCGGACCACGACCGAGGAGGACAGGTAGGTCTTCAGCACCGGCAGCCCTTCCGCCACCAGCTCTTCCACGATCTTGCGGGGCAGGCGGGCCCGGGCCTGGTACTGGTTCACGACGATCCCCTCCATGCGAAGGTCGGGATTGTGGTCCCGGCGGATCTCGGCGATGTTTTCCAGAAGGGTGTAGAGGGCGTTGCGTGAGAAGCGGTCGCAATCGAAGGGGACGAGACAGGAGTCGGCGGCGAGAAGGGCCGAGCGGCTGTAGAAGTTGAAAGCCGGGGGCGTGTCCATGTACACCTCCTGGAAGCCGTCCAGGGAGCGCAGAAGATCTCGAAGCTTGAACATCTTGTAGCGGGATTCCAGCTTGTCCTCGATTTCTTCGAGCTCGGGGTGGGCGGGAAGGATCGAAAGGTTCTCGAAGGGAGTGGGGTGAACGAATTCCTCGGGGCTTCGGGATCGAAAGGTGAGGTAGAGGTGGGACTCGAAGTAGTCCAGAAGGGTGGTCGGGAGCCGGCGGGCCTCTTCGCCCAGAAGGTATTGGGTGGCGTTGCACTGGGGGTCCAAGTCCACCACGAGGGTTCGCCGCCCTTCCGCGGCGCCCACGGCCGCCAGGTTGACGGCGATGGTGGATTTTCCCACGCCTCCTTTTTGGTTGAAGACCGCTCTGCGCATGCTCCCTCCCGTTCAGGATGGAATCTTTCCGCGAGGCCGGCTCGGGCCGCCATTCAGTCTTAACGCACGGGGAGGGTAACGTCCATAGGCGCTTGGGCTGCGGCTCGCGGCCATGCGCGGGGAAATTCCCCGAATTCGATCGTTCGGATTTCGCCTGAGCGCTCCTTTCCATTCAGGCGCCGGTACAGCGCTTCGGCCCCGCAGCTCGCCACTGCGGGGCCGGATCCCTTTACAAGGTCACGATTTGAGGGCGTCCAAATCCTTGAAGTAGTCCAGGGTGTGGGGGTTGGCCAGGGCGTCCCGGTTCTTCACGGGCTGGTCGTGGATCACCTTGCGGACGGCCAGCTCCACCTTCTTGCCGCTGATGGTGTAGGGAATGTCGGCGATGGGGATGATCTTGGCCGGCACGTGACGGGGGGTGGTGCTTTCCCGGATGGTGGTCTTGATCTTCTTGGCCAGCTCCTCGGTGAGCTCCACGCCTTCGCGCATCTTGACGAAGAGCACCACGCGCACGTCGTCCTCCCAATCCTGCCCCACCACGAGGCTGTCCACCACTTCGGGGATGTTCTCCACCTGCCGGTAGATTTCCGCCGTGCCGATGCGGACCCCTCCCGGGTTGAGAGTGGCGTCGGACCGTCCGTAGATGACGACCCCGCCGTTGTCGGTGACTTCGATGTAGTCCCCGTGATGCCAAACGCCCGGATAGACGGCGAAGTAGGCGTTGTGATACTTTTCACCGTCGGGGTCGCTCCAGAAGTAGATGGGCATGGAAGGCGCCGCCGCCGTGCACACGAGCTCCCCTTTCGTTCCCGTCACGGGCTTGCCCTCCTCGTTGAACGCCTCGACTTTCATGCCCAGCCCGCGGCACTGGAGCTCGCCGGCATGGACGGGCCCCATGGGATTGCCCAGAGCGAAGCAGGAAACGATGTCCGTCCCCCCCGAAATGGACGCCAGCTCCAAATCCTGCTTGATCTCCCGGTAAACGTATTCGAAGCTTTCCACGGACAGAGGGGAGCCCGTGGAGAGAATCGCCTTGAGGGGGCCCAGGTCGAAGGCGCTTCCGGGCTTGACGCCGGCCTTTTCGATGGCGGCGATGTACTTGGCGCTGGTGCCGAAAATGGAGATTTTTTCTTCCTCGGCCATGCGCCACAGGGCTTCGGGATCGGGATGGAAGGGGGAGCCGTCGTAGAGCAGAAGGCGGGCCCCCTGGGTGAGGGAGCTCACCAGCCAGTTCCACATCATCCACCCGCAGGTGGTGAAGTAGAAGATGGTGTCTTCGCGCTTGAGGTCCGAGTGGAGCTTGAGCTCCTTGATGTGCTGGATCAGGGTCCCGACGGCTCCGTGGACGATGCACTTGGGCACTCCCGTGGTTCCCGACGAATACATGATGTACAGGGGATGATCGGCGGGAAGCTGCTCGAAGGAAATCTCGAGATTTTCTTCGTCGGCCAGGAAATCCTCGAACAACACTCCGTTGGGCACTCGCCCCGGGTCGGGCTTGGATTCCGTGTAGGGCACTACCACCACTTTTTGGATGGACGGCAGTTGCTTGAGGATCTCGGCGATGCGCCCCAGGGAGTCGAAGGCCTTGCCGTTGTAGAAGTAGCCGTTGGCCGTGAAAAGCACCCGGGGCTCGATCTGGCCGAAGCGGTCCA
>Ga0180429_10002217_pt1 | contig 16166 bp, 15 predicted proteins | sample SS_ome_FD_132428 | JGI IMG/M metagenome (GOLD analysis project Ga0180429, IMG submission 132428) | Hypersaline lake sediment archaeal communities from the Salton Sea, California, USA - SS_1_S_1 metaG | ecosystem: Environmental > Aquatic > Non-marine Saline and Alkaline > Hypersaline > Sediment ...
GGATGCGGAATACCGCTTGCGCAAAAGGCGGATATCTTCACCCCTTTTTTTTCCACAAAAAAAGAGGGAACCGGTCTAGGACTTCCCATAGTGAAAAAGATCATCGAAAGTCATAACGGACGTTTGGAGCTTTTTGACAACCCGGAGGGGGGTGTTACGTTCAGAGTTTTGTTGCCCACAAAGGGCCCTCTTTCTTAGAGAAAATCAATCATGGCAGAAGAAGCGATTCCCGTTTCAGTACTGCTGGAGGAGATCATGATCGGGAGGGAAAGCCGATGGACTAGGAACGCTGACAGTCAGCACCCCTTGGGGGAAATGTAGCGAACGGTGGTCGACTGGAAATTGGAAGTCGAAACGTGTATGTGATCGTTCCGGAATTCCCCCCGGAAATTTCATGACGGCATCGGTGGGGAGGAGGATACGTTCACAACTTGGAAACCTGACCAATCAATGATCAATTAAACGGAGAATATAAAATGATCAATGTCACAACCGCGCTTAAGCCCGCCACCGCAAAAGGCGGGATTAACAAGAAAGAACGATTCGGAATAATCGGTTTGTTCGGGCTTATCACCGCCGCTCTGTGCCTGGCCGCAACAGGATTTGCTTTTGGAGAGACGCCCGGGCAACAGGAGAAGATGAGCGTTAAATGCCCGGTCACCGGCATGTCGCGCATGCAGGAACCCGGCAAGGGAACATCGAACCGGTACTGGTGGCCGAATCAATTGAACCTTGATATCCTTCACCAGCAATCCGCCAAAAGCAATCCGATGGACGCGGACTTCAACTATGCCGAGGAATTCAACAAGCTCGACCTCGCCGCCGTAAAGAAGGATCTCTATGCGCTGATGACCGATTCGCAGGACTGGTGGCCTGCCGACTACGGTCACTACGGGCCCCTCTTCATCCGCATGGCCTGGCACAGTGCGGGCACGTACCGCATGGGCGACGGCCGCGGAGGCGGAGGAACCGGCAGTCAACGCTTCGCCCCCCTCAACAGTTGGCCCGACAATGCCAACCTCGATAAAGCCCGCCGCTTGCTCTGGCCCATCAAACAGAAATACGGCAACAAGATCTCCTGGGCAGACCTCATGATCCTCGCCGGAAACTGCGCCATTGAGGATATGGGACTCCCGACATTCGGTTTTGCAGGTGGTCGTGCAGACATCTGGGAACCGGAAAAGGATATTTACTGGGGCTCCGAAACCGAGTGGCTCGGCGACAAGCGCTACACGGGCGACCGCGAGCTCGAGAATCCCCTCGCCGCCGTCCAGATGGGGCTGATCTATGTAAACCCGGAAGGCCCGAACGGGAATCCCGATCCGGTGGCATCGGCCGTTGATGTCCGCGAAACGTTCGCACGCATGGCCATGAACGACGAAGAAACCGTCGCACTGATAGCCGGCGGGCATACGTTCGGCAAGTGCCATGGCGCCGGTGACGCGTCGCTGATGGGCCGTGAACCCGAGGCCGCTCCCATCGAGGAGATGGGACTTGGCTGGATCAGCAAACATGGCAGCGGTAAAGCCGGCGACACCATCACCAGCGGTATCGAAGGGGCATGGAAGCCCAATCCGACCAAATGGGACATGGGATATCTTTACGTGTTGTATAAATATGACTGGAAACTGGTCAAAAGTCCGGCAGGCGCCCACCAGTGGATTCCTGAAAATGTGGAAGAAGCAGACATGGTGGTTGATGCATTCGATCCCGACAAAAAGCATCCGCCTATGATGACCACGGCAGACCTCGCCCTCAAATTCGATCCCGCTTACAAGAAGATTGGCCTGCGATATCTGGAAAATCCTGACGAGTTTGCTGACGCCTTTGCGCGGGCCTGGTTCAAGCTGACGCACCGCGACATGGGCCCGCGATCCCGGTACCTCGGCCCTGAAGTTCCGGAAGAGATGCTCATCTGGCAGGACCCGGTTCCCGAAGTGGATCATGAGCTGATCGATGCTGAAGACATCGCCGAGCTCAAGAAGAAGATACTCGACTCCGGCCTGTCGATCCCGGAACTGGTCTCGACCGCCTGGAAATCGGCCTCCACCTTCCGCGGCTCCGACATGCGCGGCGGAGCCAACGGCGCGCGTGTACGGCTTGCCCCCCAGAAGGACTGGAAAGCCAATGAGCCGGAACAATTGGCCAAAGTGCTCATGAAGCTCGAAGGCATCCAGAAGGGCTTTAACGACGCCCAGTCCGGCGGCAAGAAAGTTTCCCTCTCCGACCTGATCGTTCTGGGAGGTTGTGCCGCAGTGGAAAAAGCGGCCCGGGATGGCGGATACAACGTGACGGTGCCTTTCTCCCCCGGGCGAACGGATGCGCTGCAGGAATGGACTGATGTCGAATCCTTCGCGGTTCTGGAGCCCAAGGCGGATGCGTTCCGCAACTTCCAGAAAACCAAGTACGCGGTGCCGGCCGAGCACATGATGGTCGACCGGGCGCAGCTGTTGACACTCACGGCTCCGGAAATGACGGTCCTCGTGGGCGGCATGCGCGTGCTGAATGCCAACTACGGGCAATCGAAGCACGGTGTGTTTACCGAGAAACCGGGAGCTCTCACCAACGACTTTTTCGTTAATCTGGTCGATATGAACATCCAATGGAAACCCACATCAAAAGATGCGGATCTATTCGAAGGGCGCGACCGGGCAACGGGCGAAGTCAAATGGACGGCAACCCGAGTGGACCTTGTGTTCGGTTCAAATTCCCAGCTTCGAGCAGTGGCCGAAGTCTATGCACAGGATGACTCCAAGGAGAAATTCGTGAAGGACTTCATTGCTGCGTGGGATAAAGTCATGAACCTGGATCGTTTCGACCTGACCCGAATGTAGTCATTGCCAAGCCTTGGCCTTGGTGCGCACAAACAACCCGTTGAGCAGGCTGTCTAGCCTGCTTTTTTTATTTGTTTGTCCACTTATTTCCAAGGCCTGCAAGCCTTTGGAATTCAAGGATTCGCAAAGAGTCATGCAGCCGCCTCCCGGATGGCGCCATCGACGACTTCGCGACCGAAAGCTCGGGGAGACGCGGATGAAAGCCCTGAAAACAGCTGTCGGTTGGCACTTCCCGGAATCGTACACAATTCAAGGTGGCCTTTTCCCGTCGCCCGTTGCCGCCGCGACGGGAAAGGATTCCATCCCATGGGAGGGGATTTCGTCAAAGAATGCGACGGTGCGCCCGAAGCCCTAAAACTTCACTTCGGCCCCCACGCTGAAGATGCGCCCCGGAGCGGGGAAGTCGTATTCCTCCACGTACTTCACGTCGCCGATGTTTTCCACGCCGAAGGAAAGATACCCCTCGACGCCCTTCTTCCAAACGGGATACTTGAGAAGCATGTCGAAGGTCACGAAGCTGTCCAGGGTTTCCAGGCGCGTGAGGCTGCCGATGGGAGTCCCGTCGGGAGCGTTGGAGCCGCCGGCTCGCGGGTCGGTGGAAGATTCCAGAACGGGGGTTTCCCTGGGCCCCGTCCAGCGGCAGGTGAACTTCCCCAATGCCCCGTCCTCTCTTTCGTACTGAAGGCCCCAGTTGAACTGGTAGGGCGGCAGCTCCGACAGCTCGTCGCTCAAGTCGTTGCTGGCGTCCAGAACGTCTCCCGTCTTTTCCGTCGTCTGATAGGTGAAGTTGGCGAAGGCGTAGAGGTCCTTCCACAGCTTGGCCTTGCCGTCCAGCTCGATGCCCTCGAAGGTGACCTTGTCGATGTTGTAAACCACCCGGCTGGGAGCGTAGCCGAAGATCCACCGGATGTAGTCGTCCACGTCGTAGTAGTAGTACTTCACTCCGAATTCGAAACGGGGCGACGGAGTGAAGGTCAGGCCCGTTTCGTACTGGAGGGCGTCTTCCATGCTCAGGTCCTTGCGCACGACGTCGAAGCGGGGATCCACCTCGGGACGGTAGCCGCCGTAGTACCAGTAGAAGGCCGGATTGTCGGGCATGCGGGTAGCCCGGGCGAAGCGGCCGTGCACGGCCAGCCAATCCGCCGGCCGGTACACCGCGCCGACTTTGGGCAGCCAAGCCTCGTCGTCGTATTCGATGACGATCTCCTCGAAGCCCTGCGGCTTCCCGCTGTCGTTGTACCCTTTGACCCGATCGGCCTTGCGGTTGCCGTGGTAGTTTTCGTAGCGCAGGCCGGCGTACATATCGAGATTGTCCAGAAGAGACCAGGTGTCGTCCACATAGACGCCGTGACGGCGGGTGGCGTCCCACTCGTCGTCTCCGTCCATGGGGGTCTTTTGCCAATAATCCGGAAGCAGGAAGGTGTTTTCCACCTTGCCGTATCCCAGATAGTTGCCTTCGGCACCCAGGCCGATGTCGTGGCGCCCCAGGGTCCGTCCCAAGTTCATCAGCCATCCCCAGGATCGGTCGGGAGTGCTCTCGCGCTCCAGCACCGTTTCTTCCAGGGCTACGGAGGTGATGACGTCATCGCGCTCTTCGTTGTGGTAGTAGAGCTTGGCTTCCGTATCGACGCCCGCCAATCGCTTGCGAAAGGCCAGATCCAACTGGGTGCGGTATTTGGTGTAGAAGCTGTTGTCTCCGTGGCGGTCGTTTCCCGGAAACTGGATGCCCGGGCCGATCAACCGGCTCCCCGAGCTTTCCGGATAGTCGGGATCGTAGTAAGACAGATCATCGAAATTCTCCACGGGCATGTTGTAGTCCCCTTTCGTATGGGTCACCGACGCCTTCAATTGTCCGTCGCCCCCGAAGAAATAATAGAAGTCGCCCCCGAAATCGTAGCGCTCCACTTCGCTGTTCCTCAGGTGACCGTCGGTGGAGTTGGCCCCCAGGCTTAGGGCAGCCCCGAAAGGACCGTAGCGCCCCGAAGCGTATCCCCCGGAAGCGAAGGTGTCGAACCGCTTGTAGCCCGAGAAGGCTTGGATGTCCCAGTCCTCCGCGGGGATGGCGGGGACGAGGTCGATGGTGCCGCCCAGGGTGTTGCCGTAGCGGGCGCTGAACGCTCCCCGTCCCACATCGATGCGCTCGTAGGGCAGAAGGGAGAGGGCGCTCCAGTCCACGAAAAAGCCCCCGTAAACGCCGGCCCCGTTGAGAGGCCTTCCGTCCAGCAGGATGAGGGTGCGGGTTTCGTCGAGGCCGCGAAGGCGCACCTGGCTGCTCTTGGGAGTCAGAATTCCCCGGTTCTGGATGGACACGCCCGGTGTTTTGTCCAACACCTCGGGAACGGTGGAGACCACGGGCTTGGCGTTGTCATCCACCTCCACGATCTCGCTGTCCCGGTCCGCGAGCACTTCGCGCCGGGATTCCACGGTGACGGGCTCCAAGGTCACTTCCTCCGTCGCCACCGGCTCCGCTCCCCCCGATTTCTGCGCTCCGGCGGGTACGACAAGCGCAAAGACCGCCATGATGCACAAAAGCACGATGCAAACCTTCGTTCTTTCCCTCTTCATTCTTTCCTCCTTTTGGATAGCTTCAACCGTTTTCACGACTTCCACAAAAAAAGACCCGCCTCGACGAGCGAGACGGGCCTTCATGACCCTTGCTTCTCGAATCCGGATGGATTTTATTTGAATTTTGATATTCGAGCTTGCTTCGGATTTCGAATTTCCGCTCAGGCGCTACTTCATGGCCTCCAAAGCCGTCCTGGCCTGCTCGCCGACTTCGGGGGATTCCAGGGCCCGGGACAGGGCGAGCCTCGCTTCTTCCAGCTCTTCCATCTCCCAGCGGCACCATCCCAGCAGCAGCCAAGCCCTTCCCAGCCCGGGCTCCATATGGAGGGCCTTCTCCAAAGCCTTCGTGGCTTCCTTCCAGCGACCCTGTCGGTAATGGAGCTCTCCCAACCGCATGTAGCGGGAAGGCGTCGGCGCGCTCTCGACGGCGTGCCGGATGTGCTCCAGCGCCTTCTCCGGCCGGTGGGCCCTCGCCCAGGCTCGAGCCAGCAGATCGCGGGCTTCGGGGCCCGGCTCGGGACCGTAGGCCTTTTCCAGGCAGCGGGCGGCTTGCGGCGGCACTCCCAGATCCAGATACCAACCAGCCAGCTTCTTCCAAAGGTCTCCGTTGCCGGGGTCCAGGCGGCAGGCCACTTCCAGGGCCGCGGCCGCCTCCGCCAGAGCCCCCCGCTCCTCGCGCAACCGTGCCAGAAGCCGCCAGTAGGCGGCCTCCTCGGGAGCGATCTCCAGAAGCTCCTTCACGTATCGCTCCGCCTCTTCCTTGCGCCCAAGCTCCAGACAGGCGTGAGCCACGAGCTCCAGCCAGGGCTTTTCCGGCTCGGCGACTTTGAGCAAACGCTTCAGAACGTCCACCGCCTTGGACGGCTCCCCGGCGCGACGCCACGCCGTGGCCGCCCGATACAGCCACTCGGGATCCTTCAAACCGCCGGGGGCGTAGGCCTTCTCGAAATGCTCCGCCGCCCGACCGAAGCGCTCCAGGTCCCAAGCCGCCCGGGCGGCGCGAAGTCGCAATTCCCCCGACGAGGGCTTCATCCCGCAGGCCTTTTCATAGGCCTCCAGCGCTTCCTCCATCCGCCTTTCCAAGCGATACGCATGGCCCAGGACCAGATAAAGGGAGGAATGGGCGTGACGGGGGTGGCTTTCCAGGTGCTTCAGGATGCGATCCCGGGCTTGGGCGAAGCGCTCCTCCTCCACGTCCTTGCGGGCTTGGTACAAGACTTCGTGAGCGCTTCTCGCAAGGCCCCGCACATCCAGGGCCTCTCCCCGGGCCCAAGCCCCGGGCGTCGCCCACAACGCCGCCAGGCAAACGATGCAGCAAAATTTCCTCACCATCAGCCGCTCAGCTTGAAATGGATGATCTGAACGGCCCACACGGACACGGGCCGCCCCCGATGAACGCCGGGCTTGAAGCGCCACTGGCGCACGGCCCGCAGGGCGTCCTTTTCGAAAATCCCCGGAGGGCTTGCCCCCACCACCGAAGCCTTGGTCACCCGGCCCCCCTTGTCCACCAGGAACTTGATCCTCACCGTCCCCGTGATCCCCCGGCGGCGGGCCGTGCGGGGATAGGCGGGCTCCACCTTGCGCACGAGGCGAGGGGGATGCTGCACCTCGCGAATGCCCATTTCCGAGGGGACCGCAGCCGGTTGCGAATGGGGCCGGCCGCGAGAGGAGCTTCTCGCAGTCGATTTCGCGGGAGGAGAAGGGGAAGGCGATCTCTCGACGGGCGGCGACGGGGCTTGCACTTGGCGCACGGGCTTGGGCTCGGGCTTCCTGCGGGGCTTGACCGCCTTCCTTTTCGGCTTGGGCTTGGGCTTGGGCTTGGGTGGGGGAGGGACCTCCTCCAGCTCCAACGGAGCGGCGGGGTCCAGCTCCACCTCCAAGGGAGGGATGTCCAGCTCGGGCTCCTCCAGCTCGAGAGGCTCCTCGGGCGGAGGCGGCGGGTCCACGGGAGGCGGAGGCTCCTCCGCGGGCGGGCGGGGCTCGACCCGGGGAGGGGGCGGAGGGGGAGAGGCCGCGGGCCAACGGGCGTCCACGATCCGGACGGGATGGGAAGCCACCGTGAAGGGCTGCACCTGCAAGTCGCCGAACAGCAGGGGAATGCCCGCAAAGATCAGCAGATTGACCAGAAGGGCCGTCCACAGAGAGAAAAGCCATTTCTTGAAACGAAAGCGCTTCATGGCCGAACTTTGTCCGCCGCAAGACTGATGTTGGTCACGCCCGCCAAGCGGCAGGCGTCGATGACTTGAACGATGGCCCCCGTGCGGCTGGCGCGGTCGGCCACGACGACCACGGAGCCCTCGGGCATCTCGGCCAGAAACCGCTCCATGCGCGCCCGCACCGAACGAATGTCCACCACTCGACCCTCGATGTAAACCCGTCCCTCTTCGGTGACCCCCACCATGAGATTGTTCTTTTCCTTGGTCGTCACCGTGCGCGCGGAAGGCTTCCGCACGTCCACTCCCGACTCGCGCACGAAGCTGGTGGTCACCAGAAAGAAGATGAGCAGAATGAAGACCATGTCGATGAGAGGCGTCAAGTTGACGTCTCTCGGCCTCGAAGCCCGGGAACGGGTGTAACGCAGACTCTTCATGAAGAACGCTCGGCTTCCTCTTGACAGATGCGGGAAAAATGCAGGCAGAACCGCTCCATCCTGCCCCGGAACCGCTCCACCCTCCGGCTCAGCACATTGCCCATGAACAGCCCCGGAATGGCCACCACCAAGCCGCTTTGGGTGGTGACGAGGGCTTCGGAAATGCCCGAAGCCATGGCCTTGGCGTTGCCGGTGCCGAACCGGGAAATGACGTCGAAGGTGGCGATCATGCCGGACACCGTCCCCAGAAGGCCCAGGAGGGGAGCGATGGAAGCCAGCACGACGATGGTGGGGATGCTCTTTTCCAACCCGGCCAGGCGCCTGCGCATGAGCTCGCGCAACAGCTCGCCGTCCGCCTTGGCGTCCCCGGTGCGGCGCTCCCGAAAGTCGGCCATCATGCGTCCGTGCCAGCTCTCGGGGAAAGGGGCTTCCTCCTCCAGGAGGATCACGCAGTTGGCCAGGGGCAATCGCTCCCGCTTCCAAGCCTGGATCTCCATCTGCTTTTTGAAGATCAAAAGCCACATCCACAGGGAAAGGGCCACCAACGGAAGCATCACCAGTCCGCCGCTTCGCAGATGGCCCCCCACGTCCGCCGCGAGCTCACGCAGCCCGATGAGCCACTCCATCCCGAAGGCCTCCGTGCTTGAGGAGGGTCGCCGTCAGGGCCGTCCCCTTTTCCTCCATGTCTCCCAGAATCTTCTCGGCCCGCCGCTCCAGAAAGTGATGCGCCAGCACGATGGGGATGGCCACGGCCAAGCCCAACTGAGTGGTGACGAGGGCTTCGGAGATGCCTCCCGACATCATGCGGGGGTCCCCCGTCCCGTAAACGGTGATGACTCGAAAGGTATTGATCATCCCCGTGACGGTGCCCAAAAGGCCCAGAAGGGGCGCCACCGCCGCCAGGACGCTCAAAGTGGAAAGAAACCGCTCCACCCGGGGCAGCTCCTTGAGCACCGCCTCCTGCAAGCCGTTTTCCAGGGACTCGCGCGTCGCCCCCAGATGGTCCAGTCCCGCCCGCAGGACCCGGCAGGTGGGACATTTCGAGCGCCAGCCCGGCAGATCGCGACAATCCTGCCAGCGCCGCCGAAAGGCCAGTTGCTCGATGCGCCCCATGAGCTTGTCGGTGTCCTTGCGATGGCGAATGAAAAAAAACACCCGCTCCAACGACAGAACGACGGCCGCCAGCCCCACCAGAAGGATGGGCCAAACCAGAAAGCCGCCCGAGCGCAGCCACTCCCGAACGTCCTTGCCTTGGCTTGCGGATTCGAAAACGGCTCCTCCCGAAAGGTCCACGGGCAGGACCCGGGATTCCCCCTCGAGATACTTGCGGATGGATCGGCGGACGAGCCAGGAAGGCCGGGGAACGGACTCATAGAGAAGCTCTCCCGGACGGTATCGCAGGAGCCCCACGTCGTCTCCCTGCCGGTAGATGCTCGTGAAAGGCCCGGCCTGCAGAATTTCACCCGCGGCCTCCCTCCCCTGCTCGTTGACGAAATCCCCTTCCGCCAACCGAACACGCCCCGACGCCTCCATTTCGTCCAAAAGCAGGTCCAGCATGCCCTTCACATGGACGAAAGAGGGCGAAGCGTCCCCGTCCAAAAGGGGATCCAGGGGCTCCAGCCGCTCGGGGCTTCCGGCGGAAAAGGGGCTTGCTTCCAACAGGGCCCGGGCGTCCCGCGCCGCCCCTTGAAGAATCCCTTCCAGCAGTTGCAGCTCGCCCTCCTCTTCCGCCATGCGGCTCTCCAGAGACCGCTCCTCCTCGAGCAAGGCGTCCAGGGCCCCTTGCTCCTCGCGCCAAAGGGCCTCGGCTTCCTCGACCCGGGCTTCCAGCTCCTCCAGCCGGGCCAGAAGCTCCTCCTTTTCCTTCTTCATGGAGTCCCGCAAAGCTTGACGGGCTTTTTCCGTTTGCTCGAGATGGCTTTCCACTTCCGCCGCCGCCACTTGCCAGGAGGCCGCCGCTCCCGGCGTCGCCCACAGAAGCGCCGCCATCGCGGAAAGGACCAGACCCCGGGACCGTCGCCTCCAACACCGCCGTGCCATTTCTTTCGTCCCTCCCGCTTTCAGATGAGGACCGCCCCCGGGAGGGAGGGCGTCCCCGCCCTCCTTGGGGACGGACAGCGAGCTTGCAACGAGGGCGGGATGCCCTCGCTCCCGGGAAAGCCCCGCCCCCAATGCCGGTGGGCTTTGTTGACGGAGCGATAAATTCTCAAACTTTTCCCCATTGGAAAGATCCCCCTGAATCCCCCTTTGAGAAAGGGGGGCTTTGTCGGAGCATGCGCGATCCAGGGCTTGGATCGTCGGAGCGCCAGACTTTCCCGTATCATTCCACATTCTCATTCCCGCTCGTCGATTTCACCAGCTTCCGGCGGAGGCAAGGGAAGGTTCACCAGATCCATGGGGCGCTTGCGCTGGGCCATCTCGACGGCCATGCGCAGGCTCCGGGCGTAGGCCGAAGGGAGGTCCTCCCATCGCTCGGCATCGGCGTCGTAACGCCCCGCTCGCCCCCCGTCGTCCGTCATGTAGAACAGCCCCACCCGGCCCAGGCGAAAGAAAACGACGCGGGTAGGCTCGCCCTCCAGCTCCAGCGACCCTTCGTAGCTTTCCACGCCGCGCCCGTATTCGGCCTCCACCTGAAAGGCTTCCAGCAAGCGGCGGACCTTCTCGGGAAGCTCCACCGAGTAGTCGTTCAGGGCTTCCTCGAGAAACGCCAGTCTCCGTCGCCTTTCCTCGGGCAGAAACGGCAGGTCCTTTTCCACGAAGGCCTTCAACTTCGCCAAGGCCTCGTCCAGGTAGGGCTCCAGCTCCATGCGCAATCGCTCCAGCCCCGCCCGTTTCTCCCGCAAACGGTCGATGGCCTCTTCCCGATTCCGCACGTACGCCCGGTGCTTCTCCTTCCGGTGCTCCAGCCAGCGCCTTCGGTTCTCCAGGTCCCGGATGCGCGCCAGGAGCCGCTCCCGCTCGAGGGCCCATTGGTCGGCTTCCTCCTGCACCTTGCGCCCTTGGGCGATGGCCTCCTCCAGTCCGTCCTCCACTTCGCCGGGGGACGGCTGCGCCCGGGCCCCGCCGGACGGCACGCCCGCGATCGACAAGACCAGAACCGTCAGGAAAATCCCGCGAAACATGAAAAGCTCCTCCAACAAAAAAGGCCACGAAGCCCCCGCGAAACGACATGGGGCCTTCGTGGCCTGGATTCGATGCGACTCGAAAGAGGGATTCGGCGATTTCCCCGGATCCCCGCATACTGCCTTGAACAGCTCTTCCTCGGCGCCTTCTTGGCGACGATAACGATCCGGTCCTTACCACTTTTCGCGCCGGGGGTCAAGCGTTCAGGACTCGCTCGCCCCGGCGGAGGGAGCGGCGGGTCTTGACTTCCCTGGCGACCTCGGGTAATCAAGGAATCGACAATGGGCGGCCGAAGCCGCCCCGCTTTTTCGCCGGCGGGAAGCCGGCGGACCCTCGAAAACGGCGCCCGACGGACGCCGGCCGTTCGATGGATGGATTGAAGCAAGCCACGAAGGCTTTCTCCTTCCTTGAAGGAAGGGCCTTGGTGGCTTTTTTTGTCGGCTCCGAAATCTTCCGGAAAGGGGGGGCGCGTTGACCTGTCGCGTGGAAAAAGCTCGGCCGGGGGCCGTCACGTCGGCTTTTCTGCATCGTTTCAAGGCCAAGATGACCCTTCTGGCCGTCTTGACGGGGATCGCTCTGACCCTGGCCGTTTACGCCGTGACCCAGGGGGCCTACGACCTGTCGCCCCTCCGCGTTCTCAAGGTCCTGACGGGCGGGGGGGGAGAAGCCGCCGACGTGGTCGTCTGGAACATCCGGCTGCCCCGCATCGCCGCCGCCCTCATGACGGGCTGGGGACTGTCCCTGGCGGGCTTGAGCATCCAGTCTCTTCTGAAGAACCCTCTGGGCTCGCCGTCCACTCTGGGCATCAGCCAAGGGGCGGCCTTCGGGGCGGCCCTGGCCATCGTGGTCTTCGGGGCCAAGGTGTTTTCGGTGACGGTCTTCGCCTTCGCGGGGGCCATGGGGGCCACGGTGGTCATTCTCCTTTTGGCGCGCCTCAAGAGCCTGTCCCCCGAAGCCATCATCCTGGCCGGCGTGGCCCTGTCGTCCCTGTTCGGCTCGGCCACCATCCTCGTCCAGTACGTGGCCACGGAAACCCAGCTGGCGGTGGTGGTGTTCTGGACCTTCGGGGACGTGGCCCGCTCGGGCTGGAAGGAGATCGGGCTCATGTCCGCCGCCGTCGTCCTGGCCTCCCTTTACCTGGCGGCCCGCAGGTGGGACCTCAACGCCCTGGATTCGGGAGAGGAGACGGCCAAGGGGCTGGGCGTCCACGTGGAAAGGGTGCGGCTGCAAGGCATGGTGGTGGCGTCCCTGGTGTCGGCTCTGGCCACGGCCTTCCACGGGGTCATCGCCTTCGTGGGCCTCATCGCCCCTCACATGGCCCGACGCCTGGTGGGGGCCGACCACGGTCTGCTCGTGCCCTTCTCGGCCGTGCTGGGAGGCTTGCTGCTGCTGGCCGCCGACACCCTGGGGCGAGTCCTGGTGGGATCGGGGGCCCTGCCCGTGGGGGTGGTCACCTCCTTCATGGGCGCTCCCATGTTTCTTTACCTCCTCGTTCGAGGCTACCGATGATTCTGGAAATCCAAAACATCCGCTTTTCCTACAACAGCCATCCCGTCCTGGACGACGTGAGCTTCTCCCTGGACAAGGGTCGCATGCTGGGAATCCTGGGCGTCAACGGCGCGGGCAAGTCCACCCTGCTCAAGTGCCTGAATCGCATCCTGACGCCCCAGCGAGGCGGAGTGCTCCTGCACGGGGAAGACCTGCTGCGCATGGACCGGCGACAAACGGCCCGACGTTTGGGCTACGTCCCCCAAAGGCACGGGGAAAGCCGCCTGAGCGTTTACGAGGCCGTCCTGCTGGGGCGAAAGCCCCACATGGGATGGACGGTCAGGAAGGAGGACCACGCCATGGTGGAAAGCCTCGTCGAGGGGCTGGGGCTGGGCCCCCTCGCCCTGCGCCCCGTGAGCGACCTGAGCGGCGGGGAGGCCCAGAAGGTGATGATCGCCCGCGCCCTGGCCCAGTCCCCCAAGGTCCTTCTTCTGGACGAGCCCACCAGCAACCTGGATTTGAAGAACCAACTGGAGGTGCTCGGCCTGATCCGGCGCATCGTGAGGGACCACGGCCTGTCGGCGGTGGTCTCCATCCACGATCTGAACCTGGCCCTGCGCTTCGCCGACGAATTCCTCTTTCTCAAGGACCACAAGGTCCACGCCATGGTTCCCAAGGAAGGGCTGACGGCGGACGTCATCCAGCAGGTGTACGACGTGCCCGTGGTGCTGGAGAAGGTGGGCGAGCACACGGTGGTGGCTCCGGTGTAAACAGGCGAAATCCGAAATTCGAAGAAAATCCCAATGATCGAATTGTCAAAATCCAAAACGAACGGCGATGGTGGACGACCCATCAAGTACGGGGAGGCTTTATGAGAAGCAGGGGATGGTGGACGGCATGGTTTGCGGTGGCGGTGGCGGGGGTTTTGGCCGCCGTCCCGGCGGTGGCGCTGGAGATCGAGGACATGGCCGGGCGGTCGGTGGAGGTCCCCGGGGACCCGGAAAGGATCGTTTGCATCGGGCCGGGAACGCTGCGCCTCGTCGTCTATCTGGAAGCCCAGGACAAGGTGGCGGGGGTGGAGGAAATGGAAAAGATCAACCCTCGGGGACGCCCCTACTGGCTGGCTCGACCCCGGCTGGCCGAGCTGCCGCGCATCGGGCCCGGCGGACCGGCGAGCATCAACAAGAAGCCCGACCTGGAAGCCATCCTGAGCGTCGCCCCCGACCTCGTCTTCGTCACCTACATGGACGCCCCTCTGGCCGACGAGGTGCAGCGGTCCCTGCGGACCCCCGTGGTGGTCCTGAGCTACGGGGAGTTCGCCATCTTCGACGAGGCCGTGTACGTGGCGCTGCGGCTGGCGGGGAGAATCCTGAACCGGGAGGAGCGGGCGGAAGCCGTGGTGGGATACATCGAATCCTTGCGCAAGGACCTTCGCCGGCGGACGGCGGATCTCCCCGACGAGGACCGCGCCAGGGCCTACGTGGGCGGCATCGGCTACCGGGGGGCCCACGGACTGGAGAGCACCAAGCGGAGCTACATTCCCCTGGACTGGGTGAAGGCGGTCAACGTGGCCGAAGAGGTGGAATCGGCCATCGGCAGCCAGGTCTTCGTGGACAAGGAGATCCTTCTGAAGCTGGACCCGGAGGTCGTTTTCATCGACGGGGGGGGACTGGCCCTCGTCGAGGAGGACTATCGCAAGAAGCCCCGATTCTACCAGGCGTTGAAAGCCTTTCGAACGGGCAGGGTTTACACGCTGCTGCCGTTCAACTTCTACACCACCAACATCGGCACGGCTTTGGCCGACGCCTACGCCATCGGCAAAATTCTCTATCCGTCGAGGTTCGAAGACGTGGACCTGGAAAAGAAGGCCGACGAAATCTATACTTTTCTGGTGGGGGCCCCGGTGTACGAGGCCATGCGAAAGGACTACGGGCCCATCGGGAGCAAGGCCCCGTTGGCGGGAGGAGAGCGATGAGAGACGAAGGATCGAGCGGTTTGGAAATGGTTTTGAAGCCCGTGGGCGTGGTGCGAAGCGAGATCAAGGCCCCCGTGCTCCAAGCGGGCAAGGAAGGCCTCGAGCTGCGGGAGCGCATGAGCAAGCTCAGGGAATATCACCGGAAAGTGAAGGAAATGGTCTCCGAGCTGCGAATCCACGAGGAATGGGAGGGAATCCTGGACGGGATCGAGGGGTTCTCCCACCTGATGGTGCTCTACTGGCCCCACCTCGTCGATCCCGAGCGCCGGGGCCTGCGCCGCGTTCATCCCATGGGGCGCAAGGACCTGCCCCGGCAGGGGATCTTCGCCACTTGCAGCCCCGCCCGCCCCAATCCGGTCCTGGTCACGACGGTGGAGCTGTTGGGGCGCGACGGAAGCGTGCTGCGGGTCAAGGGGCTGGAAGCCGTGGACGGAAGCCCCGTGGTGGATATCAAGCCCTTCGTGAAGGGCTACCACGGAGCGGAAAGCCCCAGGGTCCCGGACTGGATGGCGAGAATCCACAGGGAATTGGAAGACGGCGACGGGGAGGAAGCCCCGGGGCCGGACGGATCGAAATAGAGAGGAGAACGCCATGAGTGCGAGCGCCAAGCAAATTCTGGAAAGCGACGAGTTCAAGCGGTGCGCGGAGTTCCACGGCCACGTATGCCCGGGGCTGTCCATCGGCTACCGGGCCGCCAAGGCCGCCATGGACTGGCTGCGCGAGAAGCGCTCCGAGGACGAGGAGATCGTGGCCGTGGTGGAGACCGACGCCTGCTCGGCCGACGCCGTGCAGGTGCTCACGGGCTGCACCTTCGGCAAGGGCAACTTCGTGTACAAGGACCGGGGCAAAATGGTGGTCACCCTTCTGAGCCGCGGAACGGGCCAGGGGGTCCGGGTGGCCATGCGCCCCGACGGCTTCGCTCCCGACGAGGAGCACATGGGGCTGCTCAAGAAGATGATGAGCGGCGAGGCCGACGAGGAAGACCGCCGACGCTTCCAGGAGGTCCATTTCCGCCGGAGCTGCGACGTTCTGGAAGCCCCTTTGGAAAAGCTGTTCACCGTCGCCCCCGTGGAGGAAGAGCCGCCGTCCAGGGCCCGGATCGAGCCGTCGGAGCCCTGCGCCCGGTGCGGCGAGCCCGTCATGCGCACCAAGCTCGAAACCGTGGACGGACAGAAGGTTTGTCGCGGGTGCCTGGAAGCTTCGGCCCCGTGAAGAGAGCGAGAACCGGGAGCGTCGCCCGGGCCCCTTTTCGCTTGGGGCACCGATACGCCCGGCCCGAGCGGAAGCGCCCAAGGAGGGGACCGTCATGGAAGATCGCGGGGATTTTTTCGACCGAAAGGCCCACCGGTGGGAGGAGGTCCACTATCCTCCCGCCGTACGGGAGCGGTTGGCCGCCCTGGTCCTCCGGTTCGGCGTGAGGGCCGGGGGCCGCGTTCTGGACCTGGGGACCGGCCCCGGCGTTCTCATTCCCTACCTCCGTCGCCAAACGGGGCCCGAGGGGCGCGTCTGCTCCCTGGACCTTTCCTTTCCCATGGTCCGCCAAGCGGCCCGAAAGCCCCTCCTCCCCGGGGACCTCGTCCTGCAAGGCGAC
>Ga0180429_10002218_pt1 | contig 16159 bp, 16 predicted proteins | sample SS_ome_FD_132428 | JGI IMG/M metagenome (GOLD analysis project Ga0180429, IMG submission 132428) | Hypersaline lake sediment archaeal communities from the Salton Sea, California, USA - SS_1_S_1 metaG | ecosystem: Environmental > Aquatic > Non-marine Saline and Alkaline > Hypersaline > Sediment ...
GCCCTACACCAGCGCAATTCGCGGCGGCCCGCAGAGGGGCCGCCCTACGTCATCGCAATCAGGGGTGAGGGACGGATAAAAAACGGCGGGGATGGAATCCCCGCCCTACGTCATCGCAACAAACCACGGCGGGGCGTAGAAGCCCCGCCCTACACCAGCGCAATTCGCGGCGGGGCGTAGAAGCCCCGCCCTACACCAGCGCAATCCACGGCGGGGCGTAGAAGCCCCGCCCTACACCAGCGCAATTCACGGCGGCCCGTGGAAGGGCCGCCCTACAATCACGCAATCCGCATCACCCTCCCCAAGGGGGGAGGGGGATTATTTCAATTGGCCGTAGAGGTCCATGAGCTCCAGGGCGGCCAGGGCCGCGTCGGCCCCCTTGTTCCCCGCCTTGGCCCCCGCCCGCTCGATGGCCTGCTCGATGGTGTCCGTGGTCAGCACGCCGAAGACCACCGGCTTCTCGGCGGCCAGGCCGACCTGGGCGACGCCCTTGGCGACCTCGGCGGCGATGTAGTTGAAGTGGGGCGTCCCGCCGCGGATGACGGCGCCGAGGCAGACGGTGGCGTCGTATTTCGCCGCGACGCGCTTCGCCACCGCCGGAATCTCCCACGCCCCCGGGCACCAAATCACGTCGATGTCGTCGGCCTCCACCTCGTGGCGGTGGAGGGTGTCCAGGCACGCGCCCAAGAGGCGCAGGGTGATGAACTCGTTGAAGCGCGAGGCGATGACCGCCACCCGCTTGCCCTTGCCCTTCAGCTTGCCCTTGATGACGCCCATGAGCCGCCGTCCTTGGAGGGGGGTGTCCCGGTCGCCCGAATACTATACCGGACGGGGGCCGCGCGGTCAAGGGAGGTCCCTTGCCCCGGGGCGCACAAACAGGTATCCTCTCGGGGCAACCTCATCTCCAAAGCCCATGCTCGGACGCACGCTGGACCGCTACATAGCCGGCCACTTCCTGCGCTACTGGCTGTACGCGCTGGCGGCCTTCATCGCCATCTACCTCGTCGTCAACTTCATCGAGACGGTGGGCAAGTTCCTCCAGAAGGGGACCGACGTCGGCACCATCGTCAGCTACTACCTCTACATGATCCCCTTCGTGGTTAAGTGGGTCAACCCCATCGCGGTGCTGCTGGGGGTGCTCTTCTGCATCAGCATCCTGGGGAAGGGCTCGGAGATTACGGCGATGAAGGCGAGCGGGGTGTCGCTGTACCGGGTCTTCGCGCCTTTGATCGTCCTGGGGGCGTTCATCGGCGTGGGGGTGTGGGTCTTCGGCGAGACGGTGGTGCCCTACGCCAACGAGCGCTGCGTGGCCATCAAGAAGTGGGTCTTCGACGGGCTGGACCGCGAGGCGATGCTGAAGGTCAACGACTACTCGGCGTCGCTGGCGGGGGGCCTGATCCTCTACACGGGGCAGATGGACGCCTTCAACGGGCGGATGAGCCGGCCGACCCTCATCAGCTTCGACCCCGAGGACCCGGGGCTGGCCACCGAGCGGGTGGACGCCGCGGTGGGCGAGTACACCGGCGGGGAGTGGCACTTCTACGACTGCGAGGTGCGGACCTTCGGCCCCGAGGGCCAGGAGCTGACGCTCCTGGATGTGGAGGAGATGGTGGTGCCCATCGTCGAGGCGCCGGGTGAGTTCGCCATCGAGGCGCGGACGCCGGAGGACATGACCTACGGGGAGCTCTCCGCGCACATCGAGCGGATGGAGCGGGCCGGCAAGGACCCGGCCAAGGAGCTGGTGGAGCTGGACCTGAAGGTCAGCGTCCCGCTGGCGAACCTCATTGTGGTGCTCATCGGGGCGCCGCTGGCGATTCGCACCGCGCGGTCGGGCACCGCCCTGGGGTTCGGCCTGGCGGTGCTGCTGGGCTTCGTCCTGTGGGGGTTCATCGCCGTGGGCCGGGCCTTCGGGCAGCGCGGCGTCATCTCGCCCTTCATAGCCGCCTTCCTGCCCAACATCCTCTTCGGTCTCGCCGGGCTGTACCTCATCCGGCGGGTGAACCGGTGAGCTTGCCGCGGGGCGGGGCGTGTGCTAAAATCCGCTCCTCCCAGGAGGCGGACAAGGGGTTTAAACCCCTTGCCTCAATAACTAGAGCGAGGTGGCGCGCTGCTGGTCCTGGGCCTGGAGACCTCGTGCGATGAGACGGCGGCCGCCGTGGTGGAGGACGGGCGCCGGGTGCTGTCCGACGTGGTCAGCTCCCAGGCCGCCTTCTTCTCCCGCTACGGCGGGGTGGTCCCCGAGCTGGCCGGGCGCAACCACGCGGCGAAGGTCCTGCCGGTGGTGCGCGAGGCGATGTCCAAAGCCGGGGTGACCTACGGCGACCTGGGCGGCGTGGCCGCCACCTTCGGCCCGGGGCTGACGGGTGCGCTCCTGGTGGGGCTGAACTTCGCCAAGGCGCTGGCCGCGGGGCTGGGCGTCCCCTTCGTCGGGGTGAACCACCTGGCGGCCCACCTCCAGGCTCCGCTCCTGAGTGACGACCCGCCCGAGCCGCCCTTCGTGGGCCTGCTGGTCTCCGGCGGCCACACGGCGCTCTACGAGGTCGGGCCGGATAAGGGGGCCGGAGAGCGCCGGGGGGGCCTGCTGCGGTTCCGGTTGCTGGGCGAGACCTTGGACGACGCCGCGGGCGAGGCCTACGACAAGGTGGGGCGCCTCTTAGGCATCCACTACCCCGCGGGGCCGGCGCTGGACGCCCTGGCCGCCTCCTCTGAAGACGCACCGCAGCCGTTCCCCCGGCCGCTGCCCGAGCGCCTGAATTTCAGCTTCTCCGGCCTCAAGACGGCCGCGGCGCGGCGGGTGGCCGAGCTGGTGGGGGCGGGTCGGTTAGAGGAGAGGAGAGCGGCGGTCGCGGCGGGTTTTCAGGCGGCGGTCGTCGAGACCCTCACCGAAAAGGCCCTGGCCGCCTGCCGGGAGACGGGCCTGCATAAGCTCGTCGTCGGGGGCGGGGTGGCGGCCAACCGGGGCCTGCGTGAATTGTTGAGCCGGAGAGCCGCGGAGGAGGGCGTGGAGGCCCGCTTCGCGACGCTCGAACTTTCGATGGACAACGCGGCGATGGTGGCCGCCCGAGGGTACTTCCTCCTGGCCGCCGGGAGGACGAGCCCCCCGGAATTGGAAGCCGCGGCCTGCCTGGAGCTGGGCGTGGAAAATGGTTAAAACCCTGGCATTATCGTTTTTCTGTGCCGCGTCCGCGCTCGGGGCGACGTACACCGCGGTGTACGATGGGCCGGGCGCCGATTCCGCCGAAGCGCGGGAGGCCGTCCTGGGCCGGATTGCAGTCCTGGACGGCACCGTGTCCGAGGAGACCGCCGAGTCCGACGAGCTCACCATCACCTTCGAGTCCGGGGCCGAGTTCTCCCTGGCGGAGGAGATCCTCTCACTCCGCGGCGGGCTGGTCGTGATGCCGGTCGTCCCGCCCCTGGAGTGCGTCCTGGACTTCAGGGTCCCGACCGGCGTGGAGCTGGTCCCCGACGACGACCTCGGGGCCTGGGTCGTCCAGGGCGGCACCCCGGCGGACGTCTCCCTCGGGACGGGCTCCTACTGGTCCGCCGTCCCCGACGCCGGGGGGCACGACTACTTCTACGTCCTGGACGAGGGGGATCGCCTGGACCTCACCGGCCGGATCGCGGAGGCCGCGGTGTCCGATGAGCCCCTCGGGCCGTCGGTGTCGCTGACCCTTACCGCCGACGCGGGGGCGGAGCTCGCCGACTTCACCGGCGCGCACATCGGCGTGCGGACGGCGGTGTGCCTGGACGGTGAGGTCCTCGTCGCCCCGGTGGTCCGGGAACGCATCGCCGAGGGCAAAATTCTTCTGACGGGAATATTCACGGTGGACCAGGCGACGTACCTGGCGCGCGTCCTGGCCCTCGCGCCGCTGCCGCCGGACGTGAGCCTGATGGAACTGCGGTAACCCCAAGGTCGCCACTCACCCGCGAGGAGCGTAAATGGCGAGAAAGCGCCGGTTTTACGGACTGATAGGCTGGCTGGTCTTCGTCTTCGCCCTGGTCTTCGCCCTGCCGACCACCGGCCTGTTGGACCGGCTGCCCCCCGAGGTGGCCCAGTGGCTGCCCGTGGACAAGGTCAAGCTGGGCCTGGACCTCTCGGGCGGCATGGTGATGCGCTACGAGGCGGACATGTCCAACGTGCCCCCCGGTGACGAGCAGATCACCCTGGACACGGTCCTGGAAATCATCCGGCGCCGGGTGGACGAGTTCGGGGTGGCCGAGCCCGAGGTGGAGCAGATCGGCGACGCGGGCATCACCGTCCGGCTGCCGGGCATCAACGACCCGGACCGGGCCAAGCAGCTCATCGGGGAGCGGGCGGTGCTCGAGTTCATGCTGGTGGACGCCGAGGGCCGGCTGGGGAAGGTCCTGGGCAAGGCCGCCGGTTACCCCACCTACCGGACGATTCTGGCCAACGTCTACGACCTGGGCCACGGCATCTACGCCCCCGCCTCCCTGAGGGAGGGGTTGGAGAAGCTGGTCAAGGACAAGGGGCTGGTCTCCGACTACCCCGGATACCGGCTGGCCCTCTCGGTGGAGCAGCGCCTGGACAAGGACGCCGCGGACTACGAGCACGAGATAGCGCAGCGCCTGGCCGACGCTTACGGCTCCCCCGTGGAGGGCTATTTCCAGCTCTACCTCCTGGACGCCCGCCGGCCCATCAAGGGCTCCGACCTCACCGACGCCCAGTACACCCGCGAGCGTCAGCAGGGCCTGCCCGCCGTGAGCTTCTCCTTCAACTACACCGGCGCCGAGGCCTTCCGCGAGGTCACCGGCACCCACGTGGGGAACCAGCTGGCCATCGTCCTGGACGGCAAGGTCATCTCGGCCCCGGTCATCGAGGAGGAGATTCCCGGCGAGGGCATCATCCGGGGCAACTTCTCGGTGGACCGGGCCAAGGACCTGGCCATCAACCTGCGCAACGGGGCCCTGCCGGTGCCCCTGAACGTGGTCATGGAGGACACCATCGGGCCGAGCCTGGGCTCGGATTCGATCAAGTACGGGGTGACGGCGGCGCTGGTGGGCCTGGTTCTGGTGATGGGCTTCATGGTCTTCTGGTACAGCTTCTCCGGGTTCATCGCCGTGGTGGCCCTGCTGTTCAACATCGTGCTGATCATCGCCGCGCTGGCCATCTTCGGCGCCACGCTCACCCTGCCGGGCATCGCCGGCATCATCCTCACCATGGGCATGAGCGTGGACGCCAACGTGCTCATCTTCGAGCGCATCCGCGAGGAACTGCGCAAGGGCGAGCGGCTGGCCGAGTCGGGCGCGGTCAAGCCCGCGGTGGCGGTGGCCACGGCCATCAACGCCGGCTACGACAAGGCCTTCGTCACCATCCTCGACGCCAACATCACCACGCTGATAACCGCCGGGGTGCTCTACGCCCTGGGCACGGGCCCCATCCGCGGATTCGCGGTTACGCTGGCCATCGGCATCGCGGCCAGCATGTTCACCGCGCTCATCGTGACCCGGGCGATTTTCGATTACCGCGTGCGGCGGCGCCACCTGGAGAAGCTCTCCATCTAGGCCGGCGCGCTTCGAGGGACTCATCCAAGCGCGGGCCCGGCCGCGAGCCGGGCAAGGGGGTTTGGACTTGCAGATTTTCACCGACACCCACTTCGATTTCATCGGCCGGCGCAGGGTCGCCTTCATCATCTCCGGGGCGATTATCCTGGCGGGCATCGTCAGCTTCATCGTCCAGGGGGGGTTCAACCTCGGCATCGACTTCACCGGCGGCGTGCGCATCCAGGTCAAGTTCGCCGAGTCCATCACCACCGACGACCTGACGAGGATAAGGACCGGCCTGGACATGGACGTCTACACCCAGGGCGCCGCCGGGGACGAGGTGGTCATCCGCAACAAGGTGGAGAACACGGGGGAGGCCCTGGCCGCCGCCATCGTGGACCGGCGGGAGACCGTGGGGCCATTCAAATCCTTCGACGAGCTCACCGGGATCGAGGACTTCCCCGCCGGATACCTGGAGTACTTCCGGGAGAGCTTCGACCTCGACGAGAACCCCTTCGCGGTGACCGTGGGCACGGCGCCGAGGCCCGCCCTGAACTCCGCCGACGAGCGGGTGCTGGCCGCCACCATCGAGCGGATGATCGAGTGGACGACCAACAGCCTCATCAGCGAGGTCCTCTCCGAGCTGCGCCCGCCGGTGGGACTGCCCGCCGGTGAGTCCTCCGCCGACCGGGTGAACCTCAACGCTCCCAACTCCCGCTCGGAATACTCGGAGCTCCTGGAGCCCTTGATGGGCGCCGAGGACGCCGGGCGCCTCGCCGACGCCTTCGCCGGGGTCCGCAACCTCGACGGCATCCAGACCATGCGGCTGCTGGCGGACACCGCCGAGATCGAGCGGCTGGCCCGGGAGGCGGGGCTCGGCTCCGAGGCCGTGACGCGGCTTCAGGCCGGAAGCTACATCTCCGGCTTCGAGATTCAGAGCGTGAACGTCATCGGGCCCAAGGTGGGCGAGGAGCTCGGCTCCGCGGCCGTCTACTCCATCATCGCCGCCCTGGTGGGGCTCCTGTTGTACATTTCCCTGCGCTTCGAGTTCGCCTTTGCCCTGGGGGCCATCGTCGCCGTGTTCCACGACGTCCTCGTGACGCTGGGCATCTTCTCCCTGTTGGGCAAGGAGATAAACCTCGCCATCATCGCCGCCGTGCTGACCCTGGTGGGCTACTCCCTCAACGACACCATCGTCGTCTTCGACCGCATCCGCGAGGACCGCAAGCTCCTGCGGCGCAAGGGCCTGGTGGAAATCGTCAACAGCGCCATCAACGAGACCCTGTCGCGCACGGTGCTCACCTCGGGGACGACCCTCCTCGTTACGCTGGTGCTCGTCCTCTTCGGGGGCAGCGTCATCCACGACTTCGCCCTGGCCCTGACGATAGGCGTCGTCGTGGGCACGTACTCCTCCGTCTTCATCGCCGCGCCCTTCCTCATCGGCTGGTACCGGATGGCCAAGAAGGCGGCCTGACCCGCCCGCACGGCTGAGACAAGGGGCTTAAGCCCCTTGCCCTTCCATCTGGCTGGGATTGCGATGGATGTCTTCAGGAACCTGGAAACGGCGGATCACGAGCAGGTGGCTTTCTGCGTGGCACCCGCCGCCGAACTCCGGGCGATAATCGTCATCCACAACACTACCCTGGGGCCGGCCATCGCCGGAATCCGCACGCTGGACTACCCCGACGAGGAGACGGCCCTCACCGACGCCCTCCACCTCTCGCGGGGGCTCACGCACAAGAGCGCCGCCGCCGGGCTGAATTACGGCGGGGGCCAGATAAACATCCTGCGGCAGTCCGTGGAGGGGAAGCGGGAGGCCGCCTTCCGAGCCCTGGGGCGCTTCATCCAGGGGCTGGGCGGGCGGATAATCGGCGCCCCCGACGTCGGCACCGGCGCCCTCGACCTGACCTACGTGGCGTGCGAGACCGAGTACGTCGCCGGCGTCACCCTCTTCGAGGGCTCCTTCGACCCGAGCCTGGTCACCGCCACGGGCGTGATGATGGGCATCGGGGTCTGCCTGGAACATACGGGCCGGGGGAAGGAGCTGGCCGGGAAGACCGTGGCGCTCCAGGGTGTGGGCGCCGTGGGCGCCATACTCGCCACCAAGTTCCTCGAGGCCGGGGCGCGGGTCCTGGTCCACGACCACAGCCCGGTGCGGCTGGAGAAGATCCTCAAGCGGATGCCCTCCCTGGTCCCCCGGGAGGCCGAGGAGCTTTTGGACGATTCGGTGGACGTGTTCTGCCCCTGCGGCCGGGGGGGCGTCGTCGGCCCCGAGACCCTGGAGCCGCTGGCCGGCAGGATAGTCTGCGGCGCGACGAACTCCCAGCTCGACCCCGCCTGGGACGACTACTCCCAGCTCGCCGAGCGGGGGATAACCTACGCCCCGGACTTCGTGGTCAACTCCGGCGGGCTCATCAGCGTCGTCGGGGAGCTGGAGAACCACCCCAGCCAGTGGGTCTTCGCCAAAATCAGGCAGATACCGGACCTCCTCCGGGAGGTCTTCGCCTTGGCCGGTGAGGAGAGCATCTCCACCGTGGAGGCGGCGATGCGGCTGGGCGAACGCAGGATAAAGGCCATCGCGTCCCTGGCGCACAGCTACGTGCCACGCGGGGGAAAGGGGTAGGGTTTTTTGGTCGAGGACGATTTCACCGGGATCATCCGGCGGGTCAAGGACGAGCCGTCTCGGCGGATCGCGCTGGCGGGCGCCGACGACCCCATGGCCCTGGAGGCGGTGGAGCTGGCCCACCGGGAGGGGCTGATCGAGGCGACGCTCGTGGGGGACCCGGCCGCCATCCGTGCCAGCGCCGCCGACCTCGGCGTGGACCTGGAGCCCTTCGAGATCGTCCCGAGCGCCGACGCCGCCGGGACCGCCGCCTCCCTGGTCGGCGGTGGGAAGGCCGACGTCCTGATGAAGGGGTCGGTTTCAAGCAAGGCCTACCTGCGGGCCGTGCTGAACGAGGGCAACGGCCTGCGCACCGGGCGCCTGTTGTCCCACGTGATGGTCGCCGCCGTCCCGGCCTACCCCAAGCTCGTGTTCCTCACCGACGCCGCGTTCAACATCGCCCCGACCCTTTCCGAGAAGGTGGACATCGTCCGCAACGCCGCGGCCACGGCCCGGAGCCTGGGCGTGGCTCGGCCCAAGGTGGCGGTCCTGGCGGCGGTGGAGAAGGTGAACCTGCCGGATATGCCCGCCACCGGCGACGCCGCGGCGCTCGCGGTGATGGCCCGGCGCGGGCAGCTCGGCGACTGCGTCGTTGACGGGCCCCTGGCCTTCGACAACGCGGTCTCGAAGGAGTCGGCCAGGATCAAGGGCATCTCCAGCGAGGTGGCCGGGGACGCCGACGTCCTTCTGTGCCCGGACATCGAGTCGGCCAACATCCTCTACAAGTGCTTCATCTATTTCTCCGGGGCCCGGGCCGGGGCGGTCATCGTGGGGGCCGCCGCGCCGGTGGTCCTCCCCAGCCGGGCCGACGACGCCATGACCAAGTACCTGTCCATCGTCACGGCCATGGCCCTCGCCGGCGGGTAGGATGGCTGAAAAAACAGGTCTGGTCCGCCAATGGCCCGGGTATCTCTGGCGCTCCGCGGCGGCGGCGCTGGTCAGTGCCCTCCTCCAGTGCGGCGTGGACCTCGCCTTCGGCGTCGAGCTCCGCGGCTTCGTGTACCTCGCGGGCGACTGGCTCGGGAACTTCCTATTTTTCGCCCTTGCCCAGGCCCTCTTCCCCGTCTTCATCGTCCGCTTCAAGCGCATCCCCACCGCCCTCGGGGTGAGCCTGGCCCTGGGCGGGTTCGCCGGGTACACGGTGAGCTGGATTTTCTCCCTCGTCGTCGTCCCCGTGCCCTTCAGCGGCCAGCAGGTCTTCACCCTGCTCTTCCTGGGGACCTTCCTGGGCCTGGCGACGGGGGGCGGCTGGAACCTGGCCAAGGGGCGGGCGGCAGGGTTCTGGGCCGTGTTCCTGGCGGCCTGCGCCGCGGTGACCGCTTTCTACCACTTCACCGCCCCGGCCGAGGCCCGGGAGGCGCTCAACATCTTCTACCAGGGATTCACCCTCGTGGCCGGTTACCTGCCCGTGGTGGCCGTCATCTGGTGGCGCCACCGGCCCCGGGGCGAAGAGGCCGGGGAGCCGTCCGATACCCCGACCGCATCGGGTTGACCACCCACCCGCCGATGGACGATTTTCCCGCACAGCGTTCGCCCGGGGACGACCCGCCCCCCGTACGACCGGTGAGGCTGATCCTGCGGTCGCTCGTGTGGGGGGCGCCGGCGGCGTTGGTGCCCGCCCTCTTCACCCTTGTCGCCGGCGGGGCCCCCGTGGGAGTCGTCGCCGGGATCTGGCTGGCCCACCTGCTGCGGTACGCGGGGGCCCTGACGGTGTTCGGCCTGGTGAACCCGCTCCCGTCGCGCCGTCCCCGGGGATACCTGAGCGGCACGGTGGCCGGGACCCTGGGCGCCGGTTTCGTCATGGTCCTGCTGGCGCTGGTCTTCCCGGGGTGGCTGGGCGCCTGGGCGCCGGTGAGCCGGGTGCTCTTCGAGGGGGCCGAGGCGGCGGTGGTGGGCTGGTGCCTGGCGGCCGCCGCCACCGCCTGGGGTGGGACCGTATGGTCGCCCGTCCTGGGTCTGCTTCTGGGGACCCTGGTCGCCGGCATCTCGTCGGCCTGGCTGCCCCTGCCCGACGGCATCTGGATGGCCGCCTTCTGGGGCCTGCGGACGTTGGTGGAGTTCGCGCCGCTGGCCGTCATCTATCACATCTGGGCGCGCGGCGCCGGAATCGTGGAGGAATAAAAATGAGGTATGGCCTGCTCGCGGTATTTTCGGCGGTCTTCCTTTTTTCCGGCTGCACCCGCTCCATCGAGGACCTCGAGGGGGACCTGCGCACGGGTGACTGGCGCGAGCGCATGTCCGTGGTGGAGGAGTTCGCCGACCGGGGGCTGGTGGGGTACGCGGCGCTGGGGCTGGCCGACGACGACTCGCGGGTCCGCAACACCGCCGTCGAGCGCCTGACCGCGATGGGGGACGAGGCGGTGCCGGCCATCCTGACCGTGCTGCAGGGGCACCCCGAGGACGAGACCACCCTGGCCGCCTCGGTGGAGGTGCTGGAGAACCTGGGAGAGCCGGCCCTGGACGGCGTGCTGGACGCGGTGTGGCGGGGGGAGACCGGCGAGGCCGAGATGGGCTTCCTCATCGTCAGCCGTGTCCGCGGCGCCGGGGACGAGCTGAAGCTCATGCTCTCCGAGCCCTCCGTCGTCGTCCGGCTCCTGAGGAGCGAGCTGCCCCGGGTCCGCATCGCGGTCATCGGCGACCTGGTCACCTACGACGCGGGGTACCTCGAGAAGCTCCTGGACCTCTTCTCCGACGGCCGGACCGCCCGGTACATGGAGGCGGCCGCCGCGAATCCCGCCCCCGAGCCGGTCCCCGGGGAGGAAGTCTTCGGCCCGCCCGGGGCCGGGGCGCAGGTGCTGAACAACTTCACCGCCCTGTCCCTGTGCCTCTTCATCCACCGCCACCGGCTGCTGGCGGCGGGGGAGGACGAATCGCTGCGCGACGGGCTGGTCGGTTCCACGGAGCCGGTGTACATGACCTTCTACGACGAGGTCCCCTGGCGCGTCTTCCGCGAGAACTGCGTCCGGGCGGCGAAGCGGGTGACGCTGGAAGGGGGGCCCGTAGAGGGCCTGACCCTGGACCAGCTCGAGGGGCTGATGGGCGAGCTCTCGGCCTTCTACCACGCGGTGAGCGAGGCCCACTTCGACTTCGAGGGGTCGGCGAGGCTTTTGGAATATTCGAAGGAGTTCGCCCTGTGGCGGGGGGAGGTGGCCGAGCAGGCCGAATAGGTCCGGCGGCCCGTCGGCGCGTTTGCGATGACGTAGGGGCGGGTGTCCACACCCGCCCGCTCCTAGCCGCACCCCCCACCCTGGCCCTCCGCCCCTGCGCCGAATCGCCGTAATCCGCAAATGTAGGGCGGCCCTTCTACGGGCCGCCGCGTTTTGCGATGACGTAGGGGCGGGTCTTTAGACCCGCCCGCGGGCGACCGCGGAGGGTCGCCCCTACGGGGGAACTACGCGGCTCGAAATGTAGGGCGGGGCTTCTACGCCCCGCCGCGTTTTCAATGGAAGCCCTCACCCCTAACCCCTCTCCCACGGGGAGAGGGGGACCGTCGCAACCCTCAAACCGTTTTCAAAAAACGACGCCCAGGCCCACCGACAGGACCAGGTCCGCACCCTGGCCCGAATAACCGCCGTAGCCCAGCACCTGGCCGAAGCTCACGTCGTAGCTCGCCTTGACCGGGAGGAAGAGGTCCTCGGCGATGTACACGTCGGCGCCCAGGGTGAGGCCGGCGCAGGGACAGGGCTGAAAGACCCGCCCGTAGTCGTACTCCCGACCGCCCACGGTCTCGGCGGCCCGCAGCCACTCCACCCCCAGGCCGAGGCAGACCCAGAACCGCACGATGCCCGTCCCGTCCATCACGAGCCCGGCGAATCCCAGGACCGAGACCGAGTGGGCCTCGGCCTCCTCGACGCGGTTCGGCTCCGATCCCGTGCCCGTGTAGCCCGACGTGTCGTAGGCCCCGTACTTCGCTAGGAGCCCCCAGAGGGCGTTCCCGGGGCGCAGGGTGATTTCGATTTCGCCGCCCAGGGAGGGCCCGAACATGGTGCGGCCGGGGTCGCCGGGCAGGGCGGCCCACTCGCCGACGGCCAGCATGGTGTCGGCGTAGAGCGCCAGGCGCACGTCGGTTCCGGCGGCGACCGCACTCAGGATGAAAGCGAGCAGGAGTAGGGCGGCCTTACGCATCCCCCAGCATCTCCTCGGTGACGGAAAGCTGGTAGTGGGGGGCGTCCCCGTTGGTGATGAGGGGGTCGCAGGCGGTGCCGACGCCGGTGTCGCAGGAGACGGCCGCGCCGGGCTCGGGGTCGGCGGCCGCGGCGGTGAAGTCGAACCCCGTCCACCCGGTCCGTCCCTGGCCCGGGGAGTAGGCCGCGGTGCAGTGCAGCGTCTGGCCTATGTCCACCCCCACGCGGGGGGTGGAGTCGCCGGGCGGGGTCCAGGGGAAGTCCGCCCCGCCGATGGAGAGGTGGAGGTAGTAGCTGGTGTCGTTGTAGAGGGCCACCGAGCCGTCGGTGGCGCCCGCGGCGTCGCCCTCGCACCGGACGCCCAGGGGGAGGGCGGCGAGGATGGCTATTACGAGCGGGAAGGAACGGCGCATGGGTTAAAGGCCCAGGCCGATGCCGGCCGCGACGACCAGGTCCTGCCCGTGGCCGGAGTAGTCGCCGTAACCCTGGACCTGGTTCAGGCTGAAGTCGTAGCTCACCCGGACCGGCACGAAGAGGCCCTCCGAGAGGTCGAATTCGAGCCCGAGGACGGGGCTGAAGGTGAGCGCGGGGGGGAACACCTCGTCGAAGTCGAACACGACGCCCGCAATCTCCTCGTCGGCGAGCATCCACTCCACGCCGACGCTCAGGCCCACCCAGGGCCGTACCCGGCCGTCGCCCAGGTACAGGCCGAGGTCGGCCAGGGCGGAGAGGCTCAACGCGTGCGCCGCCTCGATTTCACTCATCCCCTCGCCGAGCCCCGTGATGCCGCCGGCGTCGTAGGTGCACAGCCGTCCCACGACGCCGAGGAAGACGCGCCCCAGGTTCCAGCTCGTCTCCAGCTCCACGCCGGCCAGCGGGCCGAACATGGTGCGGTCGGCGTCTATGGGGTGGGCCTTCCAGTCGCCGACGGCGAAGGCCGTGTTGACGGAGAGGGCGATCCTGAACGAGGGCTCGGAGCCGACCCGGGCCTCCGGAACCTCCGCCTCGTCGCCGGGCGGGCGATACACGTCGGCCGCCGGGACGGCGGTCGTCATCAACACGAGAAGGAGGGGCGCGAGGTTCTTCATTCCGTCCGCACCCCCTGGAGGTTGACGTCGTAAACGGTGACGACGTCGTCGGACCCGTAGGAGGTGACGGGCTCGCAGGTGAGCTGTCCGCTGTCGCTGCAACCCAGGCCGCCGGTGGTCCCGCCCCCGCCGGTGTAATCGAAGGTGTAGGAGCCGGAGACGCCCTGCCCCGGGGAGTAGGTCACCCGGCAGGTGACCCGCTCGCCCACGGCCATGTAGGAGCGTCCGCTGGTCTCGCCGGGCGGGAGGTAGGGGAAGCTGTCGGGGCCGATCTGGACGTGGAGGTAGTAGTACGTGCCGTTGGCGACGGCCAGGGTGGCCTCCCCGCCTTCGGAGTCCGATTCGCAGTGCACCCCGAGCGGGAGGGCCGCCAGCACGGTCGCTAAAATCCAGAGTGAGTACCGGCGCACGTTCACCGCCCTTTCTCCGGAGGTCCGCCCGCGTCGTCGGCGACCCCCTCGACATTATCTAACTATACACGCAAAAGTTCGATTTTCCCCGAGCTTGCCGGCCAGCTCCTCCGCCGGGGCCTCGCCCACCACGACTACGCGGAGCTCGCCCGTGGTGAGCCGCCCCCGCTCCAGCGGCACCCGGGCCACGAGGGTGCCGGGTGGGAGCTGGATCAGGGCCGGCGGCGCGGCGGACCCGAGGTAGGGGAACACCGGCTCCCCGTCCGGGGCCAGGCGCCGGTAAACCAGTGCCGGCCGGGACGCCCGCAGGGGCTGCTCCAGGCGGACCGCCACGCCGTCCCCGTCCGGCGCGGCCCGCCCGGCGGGGGGGAGCTTGGCCAGGAGCCGCAGGCACTCCAGAAAGATCCCCCGCTGCAGGGTCTCGCCCGGCGGGTAGTGCCCGGCATCGACGGTGCCGAAGAGCTCGCCCGAGCCCACGCCGGCCGCCTCGAGCCCCACGAGGTACAGGTCGAGGACGGGGTTGCGGGTCAGGGCCACGCGCAGGATGAAGTCGGCGTCGCGGCAGACCGGGACCCCGTACCCCAGGGAGCCGCCGGAGAGCTCGACGACGCCGACGAAGGTCCCGCCGGTCGTCTCGATGGCCTCCCGCACCGTTTCGAGGGTCCCCGCCTCCAGGGCGGGCGTGAGGTCGCCGACCACTCCGGCGCGGAACCCCGCGGCCTGGAGCGACCCGGCCAGGATCAACAGGACGGACCACCCGCGGCGCACTCAGAGCTCCGGGTAGGTGTAGGCGAGGCTCAGGCGGTACAGGACCCGGTCCCAGCCGGAGGCGAGGTAGACGGCGTCGTCGGTCACGGCGATGAGGTTCACGTTGCGGAAGTCCACCACGCCGGCGCCGCCCCAGGTCCCCGCGACCCGCTGCCGGGCGTCGAAGGCCACGAGCCCCGACCGCGAGTCCACGACGTAGAGCCAGCCGAGGGCGTCGGTGTCCAGGGCCTCGGGGTCGGGCAGCATCCGGGCGCCGACCTCGAGGGTGGAACCGTCGGGCCGCTGGCCTCGGACCGGCTCGAAGCTGGAGGTGTAGTAGAACGTGCCGTCGGGGGACGCGGCGAGGGCGTTGAGCTTGCCCGCGTCCGGCACCCGGACCTCCACCACGTCGCCCGACGGCCCGAGCCTGAGCACGGGGTAGGTCAACAGCTCCCCGGCCGTGGAGTAGCAGAACACCACGGCCCACAGGCTGCCGTCGCCCCCGGCGACGAGGAGTTCCGGGCTGATCCCCCCGGCGAAGGTCTCCGGCTCCTCGTCCCCGGCGCCCAGCCGGAGCACCACGCCCTCCCAGGAGTCGGCCAGGTAGACCTCGTCCCCCAGCCGGGCGACGGGGCCGGACACACCCGTCTCGACGACCCTCTCCGGGCCGCTCTTCAATTCGAGCGGCAGGAGGTGGAGCCGCCCGTCGTCATCGCAGACGACGACGCCCGAGTAGGACGCGTCCAGGCCCACCGGGGCGTAGTCCAGCTCCAGGCTCTCCTCCAGCTTCAGCAGGACCCCCTCGGGCCCGGGCGGGTGGACCGGCCCGGGGAGGGGCACGGGCAGGGTCGCGCCCTCGCCGAATCCCAGGATGCCGAAGGGGACCACGGTGCCGCGGACGAAGCCGAGCCTCGCGTAGGCCGCCTCGTCCAGCGCCCGCACCCGGTCGGCGGTCGAGTACTCCAGGCCCGCGGCCGGTGGTGAGAGGGAGACGAGCGACAGGTGGTCGCCGCGGACCTCCTCCACCCGGCCCGCACCGACCACGGTCGCCGACACGCCCAGAACCTCGCCGGTGTCGGGGTGGACCAGCGGCTCGCCGTAACGGTAAACCCAGAGGTAATCGTTGAACTCGACGCCGTCCGCGGAGCCCACGGCCGCCTGGGCGGTGGGCCACTTCGCGTCCAGCGAGACCACGGGCCCGGCGGTGGGGAGGTTCCCCGCCAGCTCTCCGGCCAGGCGCGCGGCCAGGTCCCTCGCGCCGTCGGCGCTCTCCGCCAGGGCGACGGGCCCGTCGTAACGCTTCACGGCGTAGGGGTCGAAGACCAGGCCGGAGATCTCCACCCCGCCCCCCGCGGCCGTGACGGTCAGGGCGGCGGCGTAGTCGCACCCCAGCGCCGCGGCCAACCGCGCGAGCTGGGCGTCGCTCGCCGGGTCGACGACGGTGTTGATGCTGGTCACCTCGTCGCGGGGCGCCACGTTCAGCCCGGCGTTCTCCAGGCCCTCCTCGAACCCGGCCCGGGCGGCCTCGACGAGAAGGTAGCCGGCGGGGCCGGGGACGTCGAGCCAGACGGCGATGCGGCCGGCTGCGGCCCGGGCGGCGACGACGATGAGCAGCAGAACCGGGAC
>Ga0180429_10002221_pt1 | contig 16141 bp, 18 predicted proteins | sample SS_ome_FD_132428 | JGI IMG/M metagenome (GOLD analysis project Ga0180429, IMG submission 132428) | Hypersaline lake sediment archaeal communities from the Salton Sea, California, USA - SS_1_S_1 metaG | ecosystem: Environmental > Aquatic > Non-marine Saline and Alkaline > Hypersaline > Sediment ...
ACTTTTTCCTTGAACTCATCTCCTGCACAGGAAAGCACAATGACGGGTATGTCGAGACCTTTTTGATTGATTTCTTCTAACGTCTCAAAGCCATCTTTGTTGGGCATTAATAAATCCATAATAATAAGGTTGGGGGTTACAAGTTTTAAGGCATGATCGACTTTACTGCCATCAAACACCTCGTAAACAACATAGCCCAGCTTCTCTACTAGTGAGCGCGTCAGGAAGCGATCAGACTGATTATCATCAACGATTAAGACGTGTTTCATTATATTTCTGCATGATTATGGCTTTATTTTTCTCACAATAGCCTAACAATCGCAAAATATGTAGGAATTTAAAAAGAAAATATTGATCAATAATTTTCCAGAAAACCGGCCGTGCAACAGGCGAAGCAACCATAGCCAGCCTTTATCGGCCAAACCATCTTGTAAGGGAGTGTCAGGAATGTATTAATTCGTAATACAGTTTTTCCAGCTCAGCTTTATGTTTGGTTTCTTCATTGGCGAGAAATTCGAAGAGGTCGTGAATTTCTCCGGGTTGAGTTGAGTCTGCCAGGGCGCGGTATTGCTCCATTGCAGCCTGTTCGCGACCAAGGGCATAAAGCATGACATCCTGGTCGTCAGGTGATCCACCCAGATCCGGCAGATGCAGGCAATCTGTAAATTTACCATCGGACTGGGGTGTTTCCACCCTGATTTCTACAGATTCGGAATCGCGGGTACTGGCCGCCAGTTCAGAAAACAGTCGAAAATGTTCTTTTTCTTCCTCAGCCAACTCTTCAACCAGCCAGCGAATGCGTTTGCTGACCCTGGGGGCAAGCTCTGTGTAAAAGTCGCGTGCACTTTCTTCAAATGCCGTTGCCGTATCAAGAATTTCGGCCAGCGATTTCATCTCCCGCAGTTTCTCTGCAGCTTCTTCAAATTCTTTTTTTCTGTTGCTCATGACTTTCTTTTTCCTGCCTTGAGACTCTTCAGGTGGTTATTCATGCTGTTGGCGACGATATGACCATCAGCTACAGCATGCACCACGTCAGGGCCTTTCACCATATCACCGGCAGCCCATAACCATTGCTGTGAGGTGCGGCAATTTTCATCAACCTGTAATCGACCACGCTGCCATTCCAGTTGTTCCGTTAATTTTTCACCGAGAAGATCCACATCCGTTATTTGACCAATCGCTTCGACAATCATTTCACAGTCGTGACAGAGTTCGTCATCTTCGTCAAAGTGTGGTGCAAAACGACCTTTATCATCGAAGATAGACAATACTGCCCAGGTTTTAAGACCAACGACTTTTTTATTTTCTAACAGGCATTCCTGGGGGCCACGGCCAGGCAGGATAACAACACCCTCTTCCTGTGCCTCTTTTACTTCTTCCGGGTCAGCGAGGAAATGATCAAAACTTTCCATGGCTGTCACAGTGATGTTCACTTTGCCAAATTTTTGCTTCTGCAAGCGTGCCAGGCTCCTGGCGATATCCATGGCTACATTGCCGCCACCGATAATCGCGGCTGATTCAGGTATCTTGACCTTTTCTCCATTGGCTATCTGATTCAACAGGTCTACAGCTTTAAAGACATTCCTGTTATCTGAACCCGGGATGCGTGTAGAGCGTCCCATTTGCAGTCCCAGGGCCAGTAAAACGGCATCGTTATCCTTATGCAGTTTTTCAAGCGTGATGTCCTTGCCGATCCAGGTATTGCAGATGATTTCAACGCCTGCATCCCTGATGACACTGATATCAGCATCCAGCCGGTCAGCGGGAAGACGATAATAGGGAATGCCGTAGCGTGGCATGCCACCGGGCTTGTCCAGTGCTTCATAGACGGTGACTTTATGGCCTGCTTTGGCCAGATCAAAAGCCGCTGTCAGCCCTGCAGGTCCAGAGCCAATGATAGCGATACTGTTGCCTGTTGAAGTATCAACATGGTCTTGTGCAACCAGTTTACGAACCTTTTCATCACCCAGTGCATCCATGGCATAGCGTTTCAGCCAACGTATGGCGACTGGCTCACCACGCTTGCCGATTGAGCAGGCTGTTTCACAACGATGCGTACAGACACGTCCACAGGTATGTGAAAACGGGTTGGTTCGATAAATTTGTCTGACGGCTTCTTCAAGATCATCCTGCCAGATAGCGCGGATGTATTCGGGAGCATGCATATGGGTTGGGCAGGCATCATGGCACATGCCGCATTGTACGCAACGCGAGGCTTCTATAATGGCCTGTTGTTTATCATAGCCTGCTACGATTTCGTCGAAGTTATCTGAGCGGGATTCTGGTGACCTCTCTGGCATTACCTGACGGTCATGATCAATCATGTCGTTTTCATCAGTCTTCTGCCAACCTGAACCGTAATCCTCGTTGTGTATGCCATTGCGATCTGGCAGCAGGAAATAACTATCGAGCTGCTCGTCATAACAGGTGTGCACATATTCGCGTGACAGTGAAATTGAGCCCGTTGGACAAAGATCTACACACAATGCACACCAGCAACAACGACCATAGTCAATGGCTGGACGCAGGTTGCGGATGCCGTTTAACGGGTCTTCTTTTTGTGATGGAACCCTGACCATGGTAATTGCCGCGTTATCACAAACCTTCTGACAGGTGGAACAACCAACACATTTTTCCCAGTCATTGACATGGAAACCGCGATAACGCTCGGCAGCAATACGCGGTTCGAGTGGCTCGGTAACAGGTTTTCTTGCGAAGAAAGAAATCGACTTGAATGGATTCAAAACCGACCCGTTGCCCTGGTAATCAATATCGTTTTGTTTCTTTTGGGAATCAGACATAGCAATAACCAGTTTATCGATCGACTTCAGGGGGACAGGCGTCCAGTGAAAACATGATTTGTGCCACGTCTTCGACACGACAACCCTTGGACAGGTTTTCCAGAACCTGAACCGCATGCATGGCTGAAGGCCCGCGCACATGCACGCGATAAGGTTTCTGGCCACCATCGGAAACCACATACCAGGAGAGTTCTCCCTTGGAGGACTCAAGCCTGACATAGGTATCGCCTGCGGGTACATTCCAGGCTAATGGATTGGGTATCGGCGCCCTGATCGGGCCCTTGATATCCGGCAGTCGCTGAATGATCTGACGCAGGATTCGAATGCTTTGCTGCATTTCATTGCGTCTTACCAGTGTTCGGGCCAGTGCGTCACCGCCCTGCTCGACAGGAATGTCAAAATCCAGCTGATCGTAAACCAGGTAAGGGTCATCGCGACGCACATCAAAATCAAGGCCGGTAGCCCGCAGGTTCGGTCCTGTCACGGCCCATTCAAGTGCCTGTTGCTGTGTCATGGCTCCTGTATTGCGGGCTCGTTTGACCAGAACATGATTGGTGAAAAACAGGTTATCGTATTCAGGCAGGCGGGTTTCCAGGTAATCAAGCAGTTTGCTTAAACGTTCCAGAAAACCTTCGGGGATATCACGTCGCACACCACCGGGCATGTTGTAGATGCAGTAAACCCGTCCACCAGTGAGTTCTTCGAACAGATCCAGCACCAGGTCACGGTCGGCAACACCCCAGAACATCGGGCTGTACATGCCGGTAGTGGCAGCATGACCACCGAAGTAAAACAGGTGTGCGGTAATGCGTGACATTTCCAGTTGCATGACGCGCAGCCACTGGGCGCGCTCAGGCACATCCAGCCCACACAGATTTTCAACCGCCATGGAATAAGCCACTTCCATCGGAGATGGATCAGGTACACAGATACGTGGTACCAGTGCAATATTCTGAATCCATAAACGCTGTTCCATCAATTTTTCAAAGCCGCGATGCAGATAACCGGCATCGGCCCGGGCTTCTACAACCGTATCACCATGCAGTCTGACCTTGAGAGCATAGTTGCCTTCAATTCCAGGGTGGTTTGGACCAAAGTTGAGTTCAAATTCGGTACTGGGTGGATGTTGTTTAGGTTCGTAATTTTCAGGGCGCATGACTATTTACCCTTGCTCTGACTGAAACGCTGTTCATCAGGGCGTGTTTCAATACCGCCACCCTGCGCTTCTATTTCGGTCAACCAGTCAGGTCGATAATCCTGCCAGTCAAAATGGTCATTGACCCAGGCTTCTGAATCGAATTCCTTGCGCATGGGCGGTGGCCCATCCCATTCCGTCAGAATGAATTTTTCCATGTCAGGCGCACCTTCAAAATAGAGACCAAACATTTCATGAATATCGCGCTCAAAAAAAGCAGCGGGCTGAAAAAGGTCATAAACCGAGATATAAACGCCGGGATCACGTGGTACACGGATATGTGCCGATACCAGTGTATTAAGCTGATAAGACCAGAGGTGATACACCAGCTCAAATTCATTTTCATCGATCCAGTCGACACAGGATATAGCTGACAGATGAAGAAAACCTGCACGCCCCTTGAGTAATTCCAGTAGCGCAGGCAATTCCTTGGGCGGCACATCCAGACGGATACGACGCTGGCTATCCAGGTTGACCGTGATGTTGTCGACCGTCGTTAACAGGTTTTCAAGTTGCTGCTGGTTTTCCATCAATGACCTTCCTTAACGCTTGCTGGATCAAGACGCATTTCAAGCGGTTCCAGCGGGCTTTGATGCTGTTGCAGCAAGGCTGTATGCTTGCCTTCAGTTTCCGGTCCCGCCAGACCATAATGTTCTGCTTCACCAATGACATCAGCTGGTGTTTGCCAGTCTTCACCAAACAGCCTTTGCTGATTACCCAGATAAAAGTCGTAACGCTTGTAATAATCTTCCCAGCCATTGGCTTGTCCGGTTTTGATCTTTTGCATTAACTGCCTTAAACCGGAAATAACCGCTTCGGGCCGTGGCATGCAACCGGCAATGTAAAGATCGACAGGCATATAATCATTGAGCTTTTTGGCCGTGGCATAGCTTTGCCAGTACATGCCGCCATTGACTGTACAGGAACAGATTCCAATAACGTATTTTGGAGATCCCATCTGTTCATACGTTAAAATGACGCGTTTAAGTGTCTTGACTGATACATAACCAGTAATCAGAAGAATATCCGCCTGACGCGGAGTCACCATTGGCTGAATACCGAGACGCTCCATGTCAAAACGTGAAGTCATTGCCGGAGGCAGTTCGATCGCACCACAACCGGTGCAGTAATGCAGCATGAACAGAGAACGTGATTGTGCAAAGCGAATAAGCTCATCAAAAACGTTACTGAATATATTGCCGCCTTTTTTCTGTTCTGAAGTTTGTACCGGTACCGGGAACTCTTTCATATTCATCTCACGCTGATAAAAGCCAAACCAATTAAACCCAGCAATACTGGCCATTTCCACATAAGCCTTACAAGGTCTTCAGTGCGGAAACGCGGGAAAAGGAAAGCTACTGTAAAAGGTATCAATAACACACCAAAGGCCTTTACAAACAGGAACAGCCAGTTCTCACCACCACCAAGGAATAACGTGACATAAAGTACACTTGCGGTATAAAGCTGGAAGCATTGCATAACGAACAGGCCGCCAAGATATTTACCACCCATTTCAACCATCGGTCCTGTGGCGATTTCTGCTGGTGCAACGTAGATTTCAAAGGGCTGTTTGCCCAGCATACCCTGTAATGCAAAAAGACCGGCAAGTGCCAGCAATGGCATTTGCACAGCACCCCATGTACTGATTCCACCTGCCTGTTGAATGGTTATCATGTCTACAAGGTTGGTGGTTCCAAAATGCCAGGCAACACCAAACATGACAATTACAAAAGGGATATCATATGCCAGCATGGCTGTTAAGGCTCTTGAGATGCCAATAGAACCATTGGGATTGGCGCATTGCCCTACGCCTAATGCCAGCCCCAGTGATGGAATCATCATCACGTACAATAAAGTAATCAGTCCACCTTTCTCTGCAATACCATTCATACCGGGTACAGGTAATAATGTCTCTGCAGCGATATATCCACCAACAGCCATGACAATACCGATATCGTGAATCAACCCGTGGGATATCTGTGTGGTTTTGGAATGAAGTTTGACGATGTCATACAAAGGCTGGAAAAGCGGAGGCCCTACACGGCGCTGAAGTCTTGCTGCGACCTTGCGCATCATCAGAACCATGAACATACCGGCAATGAATGCAATCAGTGGCATGAGCAACAGTTCAACAATAAGTTCCTGATATCCCATAGCCATCACCCCTGCAGCACCAGCCAGAACATAATGGCAGTTGCACCAGCAAGCAGCCAGTTGGCAGTCCAGGTTTGATGGAAAAAGGACTTGAATAACCCCCCCAGGCTGGAGACCGTGGAGATTACCGATTCTTCCAGCCATTTGAACGAATTACGATACCAGGGACCGATCTGGTGCATCAGGCCGGCATAGAAATTATCACTGTAATGGTATTGATTCTCGGCTGTCAGAAAGTGGCCGCCGGCATAATTATCCAGTTGGTTGACGCGTCGACTTTTACCAGCAGAAACGAACAACAGTGCAGCAATGGCGAAACCACTCAACAGCACAACAACTACCCAGATCATGTCCAGGTCGCCGCCAATCTGACTGCCGGTTGCCTCAACTCCCCCAAGATGAAAGTTGACGACTGGAATGCCCATGGCCTGCTGGGCGATCGCAACGTACTCAAGAACAATGCCCGGCATAACACCAGTAGCAAACACAATAGCTGACAACAACAGCATAGGAATCATCATGCTCCAGGGCACTTCGGCAACCTGATGATGTTCGACCCGTAACTGTCCCAGGAAACTGTTATGTATCAGTTTATAAACAGACAGAATAGTGCCAAGTGTGCCAATGACAGAAGCGAGAAACAGTAAAGGCATGCCTTCATTAAGCAATGAACGGTAAATCATCCATTTGGAGACAAAACCACTCATTGGAGGCAATCCTGCCAGGCCGATAATCCCTATGAGCATTACCACGAAACTCAGTGGCATGCGGGTGACCAGTCCGCCAAGTTTATTCAAATCCGAGGTACCGGTACGATGGATAATGGCGAACACAGACATGACCAGTGCAGCCTGGTATATCGTGTAGTTGAATACATGCATCAGTCCGCCGGCAGATCCCATTTTATCCATCATTAAAAGGCCAAGCATCATGTAACCGCCCTGACCAATACCATGCCAGGCCAGCAGCAGGCGGGCATCACTCTGGCGCAATGCAGTATAGGTGGGAAATATAATGGTAAGTGCCGCAATCCATGCCAGCAGATCGCGTGCAGAAAACAGCTCGGAAAACAGGTACAATTCTGTCAGTTGCTGCAGGCTGATAATTTTTACGATGACAAGAATAATCGCAAACAGCCCCATGCGAGCTGAAATTGCCCCCAGAAAAGCCATGGCCGGGCCGGCAGTCATGGCATAGGCTGGTGCCTGCCACAAATGAAATGGCATTAGCCCCATTTTCACCGTAAAACCACCAATCAGTAACACTGCAAGCACCCATAACTGGCTATTGCTAAAGGCGTTATTGATTGTGGAAATCTGCACAAAATTCAGCGAACCGGTCCAGGTATAGATAAGAATTATCCCGGATAATACTGCCATGCCACCTGCGATGGCGTAAGTGACATAGCGTACCGTCGCTTCACGACTGGCAGCCCCGCCTAGTACCATGAGTAATACACTGGACCAGGAGACCAGCTCCCAGCCGATAAACAGGGAGAGTAAATCGCCTGAAGATAACAACAACAACATGGAAAACACATTCAGACCGAGACCGGCGTGCAGCAGCCTGGATGGACCCTTTTCCGTCTGGAATTTTCTGCCGTACTCGCCTGAAGCATACCAGGACACAACAAAGCCGGAACCTACCGTCAGTAAGGCAAAGAACCAGGAAATACCATCAAAGCGCCAACTTAGTTGATGCTCCCAGATTTGGAAGCTCACTTCAGATAAGACAACAGAAGCCGGATTTATTTTGAACAAGATAACCAGTTGCACGGCATACAGCATGGTTAACAGCATGCGCCCGGTGGTGGAACGTGCAAAAACAACGGTCAGCAATGCCGTACCCAGGCTGGTGGATAATAGCAGGTCCAGAGCATTCATGTCCCACCTCCAAGGCTGTGATCAATATAGCTTTTGGTATCGACTGCATCCTGTGCAATTTCATCAAGCGTTTGACCTACAGACTGAACCTGAACGGATACGAAAATCAGTACGCCAGCCAGTACCAGGGCACTGAAAGTATCCGCGGTGCGATGTCGTGAAGTCACGGATTGCTGATCATCTCTGCTATACAATGTGGAAATGACGCGATACAGGTAATTAGTTTCAACCACGGTCATGATTAAGACGACGCCAATCGCCAGCCAGGCTTGCTGTGCTGAAAGGCCGGAAAGTAGCAGGAACTTGGCCCAGAAACCGGGCAATGGCGGAACTCCTACCATGGATAATGCGAACAATATAAAAAGGGCTGCCATTATTGGAGAGGATTGCGCCCTGCCCTTGAGGTTTTGCAGATTGCCTCCCCAGCGCTCTGCTATCAGGAACAATGCCGGTTTACTGATTAAATGATGCAAGGCAACGGCCAGTCCTGCCAGCATACCCGCCTTGCCAGGGATGGAAAAAGCGATAAACACCAGGCCCAGTTGAGCAATGGAAGACCAGGACAGCATGCGTGTCATATCCTGAGCTTTCATTGCGGAGAACTCGCCAATGATCACTCCGGCAACGCCCAGGAACAACAGCAACTGACGAGCTTCATCCTGAGGATAGATTAGAACAAGTGCCTTGATAATAACCAGTACCGCCAGTTTGGAAACCAGCCCGGCAAGTAGCCCGGCAACACGTTTAGAGGATGCCATATAGGCTTCAGGAACCCAGCTGTTGACCGGAAACAATTCAGCCTTGACACCAAAGCCCAGCAATATAAAGACGAATGCGATCAATCCGCCTGGATTATTCAAAAGCTCTCGCATTTCCGATAAATGAGCCAGATTGAGTGTGCCTGTCTGGAAGTAGATTATGGCAATTCCAAGAAGAGCAAAAACTGACCCCAGAGCAGAAATCATCAGATAGCGAAATGCAGCAGCGTAACTGTGACCGCCCGGTTTTTTATCGCCAGCGGCAATGAGTCCGTACGAGGCCACAGCCAGTAACTCATAGAAGACATAGAGATTGAAGATGTCGCCGGAGAGACTCATCCCCGCAGAGGCAGCTACCAGCAGTAAGGTCAGAGAAAGCTTGCGAGTCCGCGTATCGCTGCATTCATGCTGTTCAAAATACCAGGGCCACATCAGTAACGTAATGGCAAATACGGCAAAAGCAAACAGCAAGGCGAGTCTGTCAATATAGAAGACGATGCCTTGTGGTCCAATAAAGTTACCAATGTGAAGTACGAAGGTCTCAGTATGAAATTTCCAGATGCAGGCAACCATGATTGCCAGTGCAAACAATACCAGTGGTGCCAGTATTTTTGACAGCGAAAAGGAAACCCTGCTGATGGTTGGCAACAGAAAGGCCATCAATAACGGTACGGCAAAGGTCAGGACTATCAATTCTTTCATGATTGATCATTCCTTGCCGGGACACTGTGTGTTTCAATCGACAGGTCAGCCATGGCTGCAAACTGTTGATCCATTTTTATCTTTATCTCACGCATGTTAAGCGTGCCATAGGCGTTACGGATACGAATGATCATGGTAAGTGCCAGTGCCTGCACACCAACGCCGATAACAATAGCTGTCAGCACCATTGCCTGCGGTACCGGATCAACCATGCCTGAAGTTCCTTCAGTGGAAATAGTCGCAATTGGCGCAACAGCATTCCACTTGAATCCTGCCAAAACCAGCATCAGATTGGCCCCGGCTTCGGCAATGGCCAGCGCCAACAGCATGCGATACAGGTGATGTGACAGCACCATGCCGCCAATACCGATAACCAGTAAACCGGTGGCTCCCGCGAAAAGGATACTGGCGACATCAAACATGTTCGTCATCCTCTTCATTCAGGTTGGCCAGCAGTCCAGCCAGTTCAGCACCTACCTTTAGACCGACAGCCAGGTATAACAAGGGGAAGGTGCCAGCAGAAAACAGTTCGCCGACAACTCCTTTGGACAGAAAAGGCTGCAAAAAGGCGCCATGATTGAAAAGAGCGAAAAGGCCGATACAGATGAAAGCTGCGCCTGAAAAGCCTTCAATCAGGCTCATCGTCTTGTGGTTCATGTGTGTCGAAGGTTTTGCCAGCAATGGCAGGAAAAACGCAGCTGCGAGTATCACACCGCCCTGAAAACCACCACCGGGTGTCAGGTGACCATGAATGACAATATAAAGTCCGGCAACAACGAGTAACGGAAAAAGCAGTTCTGCAGCAGTCTTTACAATAAAGCCTGCATCTTCTTCAGAAGAAGCCCGGGATTTCTTTTTGCCTGTTGTCAGCACCAGTCCACCTGCAGTAGCGGCAGCAAAAAGAATGGATAGCTCACCCAGCGTATCAATCCCCCTGTAACCCAGTACAACCGCTGTGACAAGGTTTGCCGCTCCGGTTTCGGTCGTTCCCTGGCTCTGGATTGCTTGGCCGATGAGCATGGGCGGATCACCCAGCGGCATAATCCCTGTCAGAACCGAAAGAAAGAAAAGAAAACCGCCGAGAAACAGGAAAGAGGTAAACTGATGCATCAGGAATCGCCCTCCTGTTTTTCATCAGCTTTTACTGCCGATGAAGATACATCCAGTTTCCATAACCCCAGTCGCTTCAGGCCCAGTGCAAGAATCAGGCTGCTCAGGCCAGCACCAACCGCAGCTTCTGTCATGGCAACATCAGGCGCCCGCAAAAACACAAAAATTGCTGAAAGTCCGAGAGAAACGACAGAAGCAGCAACAGTCGCAGCCAACAGATTTTCCATCAGCATCGCCATTACTGCTCCAGCAAGCATGATGATAACAATAACAACCAGGAGCCATTCGATCATCAGCTGGAATCTCCATTGGTCTGTTTACGCCAGGGTTTTACCCCGGCATGCAACAGCGCACGTGCAATTGCTGAAGAGCCCACTGGACTGGTCAACTGGATAAAGCCGGCCAGTACGACCAGTTTTGGCCACCAGTCAGGTTGTAAAATTCCGACACCAAGCAAGATGGCAATGCTACCGAGGGTGACAGCCTTGGTACCAGCCTGGATTCTGTTGTATACATCCGGCATACGTAAAATCCCCAGGCCTCCAAGAAAACAGAAGGTGGCGCCGAGTATCATGAAGGCATAACCCAGCATATTCATGGCTGCCCCTTCTCGATGGCCCGGGCCAGTGCTACAACGCCAATAAAGGCCAGAACGCCATATATCAGGGCTACATCCAGGTACAGTGGATTATTAAACCAGAAAGACATCAGCACCAGCGATGCAGTGATAATGATGGATAATGTATCGGCCGCTACGATACGATCAGGCGCATTGGGACCCAACAGAAAACGCCACAGCGAAAGTATCAGCCCCGCCCCCATAAGCAGGATGACCACCATGTCGGCCAGATTTAGGCTCATACCCGTCATCAGCGTAAAAATCCCTTTATATGTTTTTCAAAAGAAGCAGCAATCAGTTGAGTTGCCTGGTTTGTATCACAACCTGGAGGACAATCAATCCAGTGCACCATGATTTTATCGCCATCAACATCAACTGAAAGAGTTCCCGGTGTCAGTGTAATACTGTTCGCCAAAAGCATTTTTCCAAGATCGGACTTCAAGTTTGTTTTAATGGAAATAATATCCGGGTTAATAGGTAAGGATGGAGTAATCACTCTTCTTGCCATATCAAAATTTGCAACAATAAGTGTCTTGTAGAATTCAAACAGGTAAAGCAATAATGAAACAGGAGTCTGGAAACTGATGTTAATGGCAGAGAAAATAGAAGTCCTTTCAAGCGTGAGAAAAGCTACAATAGTAGAAACCAGTGCACCCGCAATCAATTCATCAGAGCTTAAAGTTCCTGTCAGCAGAAACCATAACAACAGATTGCATAGCAGAATAAAAACAAATTGACTGAACTTGTTATTCAAAACAAAAGTCCGGATGGAAGACAATTCATGAAACTACCTCATTTGTGTAAAAGTATTGTGACAACATTTCCAGTTAATCAAAAAAACAAGATGTTATAGATCATGATTAAACAGGTAACCAGTCTCACTGTTTATTACAAAGCTTCTTATTACAACTAACAGAGAAGTATATATACTTAACTTGAATTACCCAGCAATCAATATGCCAATGAGAATAATGCTTTAAAACAGCGAATTATTGTTATGGAAAGGTTTGATTGCACTTTTATTGGGCAAGCTGAGGTTAGGTAATCACCAAATTAATGCGTTTACGCCCTGGCATCCATTAACGCCTTGACACGTTTTTTCAGGTACAGCAATTCAGCCTTGGCCATGTCACCATTGGCTTCACTGCTTACCTGGTCCCAGAGGGCCTTGTCTATGGTGTTCATTTCAAGTTCCTGTTTGGCGATATCAAGTAGACTGTTGTCATAAAAGTCATCTTTTTTTTCAACAGGCTCCGAAGTTTCGGATTGGTTTACGGTTTGTTTTTCCAGCTGTGATTTCAGCGCCTGGTTTATCACTTCTTTTTCATGCTCGGTCATGCGCGAATCCGAGGAAGACCGGTGTCTTAATAACAAGATAGCGGCTGCTATCAGTACAATAAAAAACAATAATATATGCAGACCCCAGCCACCAGCCTGATTCTCAGTGTCAGGTTGATGCGTTACTTTTGCACCTGGAGCGCCGATGACCTTGATTTCTGTACGAGGCGCTTTAAATGCAGCCTCCTTTTGCTGATTGGCATATGCTTCATTTTTCCGTTTGCGCTCGATCTTTATGATGGATAGTTCCGCAGCTTCGTGGTTTTGCTGCAGGGCTTTGTTAAGCCATCTCAAGGCGGTGTCATCGTTGATCTCGACATACTCTCCCCGTCGATACATCTCGCCAAGTTGAAATTGCGCATCAGCATGACCGGCTTCGGCAGCTGTCAGAAGATGGCTATGAGCTTGCTTGAGATTTTTGTCTAACACATGCCCTTTGAGGTACAGAAAGCCCATAAAGTAGTGTTTTTCGGCCGAGTTGGCCCCACCTGAACGGGTAATCCACTGGTGGGATTTTTCAAAACTTTTGTTGACTCCCCTGCCATGAAAATAAATACGAGCCAGATAATCCATTGCCGGAATGTATTTCTGTCCGGCTGCTTTTTTTAGCCAGTTGACTGCCTGATAGGCATTCCTGGAGCCATTAACACCCTGATCATAAAGTCGACCCAGGTTGTACTGCCCTGATACATTTCCCAGGTTGGCAGAACGTTCGTAATAACGAAAAGCCTGCATTGCATCTTTAGGGACGCCTTGGCCGTTTTCATACATGGATGCCACAATATTGATAGCCAGTACATCGCCGTCATTAGCCAGTTGCTGGCAAGCCGCGAAATTCTGCTCGTCAGATAAATTTTCCTGTATACAGGAAGCCTGTGACGAATAAGAAAACAGGCAAAATAACAATACGGTCAGGAAACGTAACATAAAGATTACTATAACCAACAATTAAAAAAGCCCGCAAGAAGCGGGCTTAAAAAAACAATTGTGTCAGTTCAGCTTAATCAGTCGTCACCTGCAAAAGCACCCAGAAGATGTAACAGACTGAGGAACAGGTTGTAAATTGAAACGTACAGGCTGACAGTAGCCATGATGTAGTTGGTTTCACCACCATGGACGATGTTGCTGACTTCATACAGAATCATGCCGGACATCAGCAGTACAAACATCGCCGATACCGCCAGAGATAGTCCGGGAATATCAAAGATTGCCGCACCGATGCCAGCCAGGAAAGCCACCAGCACGCCAACCATCAGGAAACCGCCCATAAAGCTGAAATCCTTGCGGGTTGTCAGTGCATAACCGGAAAGTCCGAGAAAAATGACACCGGTTCCACCCATGGCCAGCATGACCAGTTCGTGACCATTGGAAAAAGCATTCAGGTACATATTTATTACTGGGCCAAGTGTCAACCCCATGAAACCTGTCAAAGCGAATACTGACAAGAGTCCCCATGCAGAATTAGCTGTTTTGGCTGTCAGAAATGTTAGGCCGAAAAAGCCCACGAGAGTCAATATCATACCAGGATGTGGCCAGTTGAAGGCCATGGAAAGTCCCGCGGTGACTGCGCTGAAAATCAGCGTCATTGATAGTAGCGCAAAAGTGTTTTTAATGACTTTATTCGTAGCCATTGCATTTTGTGCTGGTGCCGCTACTGAATATTGCATTTTGTTCATCGTGTGGATTCTCCGTTAATGATGAAAGTTAGAATCGTATTAAAAGACAACAGTATACATAAAATAGTTCCGCAAGATCATAACCAGACTTTTGTCATGATTCAAACCCAATTATTGTGGCAAAACACTTGTTTTCAAGAGGAAATAGGGTATGATTTGCCGCTTCTTCGGAGGGGTGGCAGAGCGGTTGAATGCACCGGTCTTGAAAACCGGCGTGGGTTAATAGCCCACCGAGAGTTCGAATCTCTCCTCCTCCGCCATATAACAAAAAAACCGTCGATTTCTGACGGTTTTTTTATGCCTGAAATAAACCACTCGAACTCTCGGTTTAAAATGGCCAGTTCGACGAGGAGCGTGAGCGACGAAGCAGCGACCATCGGGAGCTAATCTCTCCTCCTCCGCCATATAACAAAAAAACCGTCGATTTCTGACGGTTTTTTTATGCCTGAAATATTAATTCAATATCGTCTTATGATGATCAGCTGAGATAAACCAGTTAACGGTTCTTTGCGCTGCATTCATTTCACCGTCATTGTATTTTTGAACCGTATTAATATGATGATTTTCCGGAATGGGATTGATTATCCTTATTCATCCTGCCTGGATTTTATCAACACCCCCCATGTAGCTTCTAAGAGCATTCGGTACCATTATATTGCCATCAGCATCCTGGTAATTTTCGATGACGGCAACCAGCGTGCGGCCAATAGCCAGACCTGAACCATTTAACGTGTGTACCAGTTCGGGTTTGCCAGTTCCAGGGTTACGCCATCTGGCCTGCAAGCGCCTAGCCTGGAAGTCTTCAAAGTTTGAACATGAAGAAATTTCCCGGTATGTGTTCTGGCCTGGTAGCCAGACTTCTATATCGTAGGTCTTGGCAGCAGAGAAGCCAATATCCCCGGCACATAATGTGACAACGCGATAAGGCAGTCCAAGTTTCTGTAAAATAATTTCGGCATGACCGGTAAGCTGATCAAGAGCCTCGTGTGAGTCCCCGGGTTTTACGACCTGTACCAGTTCGACCTTTTCAAACTGGTGCTGGCGAATCATGCCGCGGGTATCCTTGCCGTAACTACCGGCTTCACTACGGAAACAGGGGGTGTGAGCAACCCATTTGCATGGCATATCCCTGTCATCAACGATGACATCCCTGACCAGATTGGTAACTGGCACTTCAGCCGTTGGTATCAGGTAATAACCGGAATCTCCGGTCAGACCAAACAGGTCTTCTTCAAACTTGGGCAGCTGTCCTGTGCCATAGAGGGAATCCTTGTTGACCATGAATGGTACATAGGTCTCTGTATAGCCGTGCTCGCCCGTATGGGTATCAAGCATGAATTGCTCAAGTGCACGTTGCAAACGCGCCATGTCCCCGGTTAAAACAACAAAGCGTGAACCAGTCAGCTTGGCAGCCGTTTCAAAATCCATACCCTTGCCCGCTGCGATATCGAAATGTTCTTTGGGTTCAAAATCGAATTCAGGTATATCTCCCCAGCGACGAATTTCGACGTTATCTTCTTCACTTTTACCGTCAGGCACGGAATCATGCGGTATATTGGGAATGCCCAGGGTCAATTCCTCAATTTCAGCCTGTAATGCCTTGAGTGCTTCTTCAGATGCTTTGAGTTTGTCACCCAGTGCAGCTACTTCATCAAGTAATGGCTGGATATCCTCACCTTGAGCCTTGGCTTTACCAATTCCCTTGGAGCGAGTATTGCGGTCGTTTTGAAGATTCTGTGTCTCTACCTGCAGAGATTTGCGTTTTTCCTCGAGCGCGGAAAATGTAGCAACATCCAATTCAAAGCCACGGCGTTTTAGTTTGGCGGCAACTGATTCCAGATCAGAGCGCAGAAGTTTTGGGTCAAGCATGGAAAAGTCTCGGTGAAATTAATTTGTCTGTGCTGA
>Ga0180429_10002222_pt1 | contig 16139 bp, 14 predicted proteins | sample SS_ome_FD_132428 | JGI IMG/M metagenome (GOLD analysis project Ga0180429, IMG submission 132428) | Hypersaline lake sediment archaeal communities from the Salton Sea, California, USA - SS_1_S_1 metaG | ecosystem: Environmental > Aquatic > Non-marine Saline and Alkaline > Hypersaline > Sediment ...
GCCGATGGCTCGCCGCTCTTGCCCGGCGCGGGTGCTTCCGGGGAGCTTTCGGGATCCCGGCAAACGATCTCGAGGGCTTCGGAAGGGAATTCCCTGGAATGAAGGCTCTCCACGACCCCGGACACGCTCAGGCGACCCGGATCCTTGCCCAGGGTGAAGGAGCCCGGCCAACGGGCGTCCTCCACCAAAATGCCTTCTCCCACCAGATGGGCCGCCGCCTGGTCGAGAAAATCCGCTTCCGCGTCGAGCCCCGAGCCGATGTCGCTCAAATCCACGGGCGTCCTTCCCTCCCTGAAGGCGCGATGCACTTCCAGAAGAATGTGGACTCCCAAGTAGGTCAGGGAGTAGCGAGATCGCTCCCGGTCGGGCCGGCGCGTTCTCGCCAACGATTCGAAGTTCTGAAAGGCGTAGCTCAATTCCACACCCCACAATATAACCAGCCAAGTCAGATACACCCAAATGAAAAACAGGGGAATGATGGCGAGGTGCTTGTAGAAGTTCGTCACGCTGCCCGCCTGAAGGACGTAGAGATAGAATCCCTTTTTGAAGATCTCCCACAGCACGGCGGCCACGAGCCCTCCGGCGGCGGCGCCGGCCGCTCTCACCCGGGCGGCGGGCAGGAAGAAAAGCAACAGGGAAAAGGCGACGCATTCGATGAAAAGCGGTATCGAGAAGCGGTAAAGGGACGCCGCCATCCAGTGTTGCCGCACGACGTTCTCCACCAGGCCCCCTTGGGGAATCAGGTTTCTTTCGATCCACATGGAAGCCACGATCATGAAGGGGCTGGTGGTGAGAAGAAGCCAGAAGGTGGTGAGCTTGTGGATGTAGCTTTGGCGGCTTTTCACGTTCCAGATGTGGTTGAAGGTCCGTTCGGAGGTGATCAGGATGTTCAGGCCGCCGAGGACCAGTCCGAAGACGGCCGCCAGGTTGACGGCCCCGGTGGGGCCTTCCCGGAAGGCCGTGGGGGAAATGTAGCGGTTGAGCCAGAGGCTCAAATTGTCCTGGAATTCCGGGGCCACCAGAGGGAAGACCTTGCGCTCCACGTAGGCGATGATCTCCTGGCCGCCTCCCAGCATTCCGGCGAAGCTGAAAAACAGAACGGCCAGGGGAATGAGGGAAATGATGGTGGCGAAGGACAGGGTGGCCGCCCGGTCGAAGCAGGAGTCCCTGTTGAACTTCCAGGCGGCCAGGAAGAAGGTCCTGGCGACGAGACCGGGAATTCGGGACCAGCTCGCCCCCAGCAGGTGCTTTCCGGGAACGAGAAGGGAAAGGGGCTTCGCGGGAAAGTTCATGGCTGTGGCCTCCCGGCCTCCAGTTGATCCGTCAGCCAAGCTTGCCGACGATGCGACCGGTTTGCGCAGGACGCCCGGAAGGGGCGACGGCGAAACCGCAAGCTCGCGGTCGAGGGCCGGAGACCCTCGCTCCCGGGGAAATCGAGGGCCGGAGACCCTCGCTCCCGGGGAAAGGCGGATCGGCAATGCCGAGCAACTTCGCTGACGGGCCAATCAGTCTTGGCCGCGAGCCCGGATGACGAGCAGAGGCCGGTCCACTTGGTGGAGGACGCCGGCGGCCACGCTTCCGTAGAAAACCCGCGAGATGCCTCCCCGCCCGTGGCTGGCGATGGCCACGAGGTCCGCCCCTTCGCGGTTGGCCACTTTGATGATGGTCTCCACCACGGGACCGCGATCCACCGCCGTCCGGGCCCGGATGCCCTTCTCCCGGAATTCCCCGCGCAGGCCGGCCAGATAGGCGTCGCTTTCGCGCTCCCGTTCTTGATGGCTCCTCGACGCGGAATCCTGAAGAAAGTCGAAAACGGGCTCCAGCACCTGAAGGAAAACGACCCGGGACTCGAAGCGGTGAGCCAGCTCCTCCACGTGGGGCAGGATTCTTTCGGCCCGGGGCGAGCCGTCCAGGGGAACCAGAATGGTGCGATACATGGCGACCTCCTTTGCCGATGGAGAATCGGGAATTTCCTCGTCGTCCGTCGTCCGCCGCCTCAACAGGAAGCGTCTCGGCCCATGCGGCGAATCCTTTCGGCGAGACGGTCCAGCTCCCGGGCCGTTTCCTCCAGATAGGGAGCATGGCCGGGCATGGGGGACTCGGAAAGAGCCTGCGCTCGAAGTCTTCGATGCACCAGCAAAACGGCCATGGCGCTCGCGACAACGGCCACAAGGCCCGCGGCCGTCAGAAGCAGAATGCTTTGACGGGACCGCGCCATGCGCTCTTTCCGGAAACGATCCATGGCTTGGCGCGCCTTTTCGGCGACTTCGGGCCGAGAGGAAGCTTCCACCATGCGCAGGAGCTCCCGCTGCTGCACCTCGCTTCTTCGCATGAACTGCCGGAGGGTGAAAACCGAAAGGACGAGAACGACCAGGAGGGTGGTCAGGCACAGAAGGGACGACACGGCGACCCATCTCGCGGGGCCGGGGGCCGGCTTGGACTCCGAAACGATCATGGCGATTCCTTTCCCTTTTCCCGGGGATCAGAGGGAGCGGGCCAGCTCGCGCCCGCAGGCTTCCGCTTGGAGAAGCACCGCTTCTTCCCTGGCCACGGCCCCGCGCTCGAACAACCCGAACACCGGCAGCTCCCCCACCACCTCGTAGCCCAGGTATTCCACGGAACGGCGCATGCCTTCCAGGGCGAAGCCCATGTCGGCGGCATTCGTCTGCTCGCAAACGGCGCAAACCACCGCCTTGCGTCCCTGGTCGGCCAAGCGGCTGGAGTAGCGTCGGGGCCGGTCGTCGGTGAAATCGTAGAAGGCGTAGAGGCGGTCGATGAAGGCTTTCATCCAGGCGCTCACGTAGAAAGTGTGGACGGGGGACACCAGCACCAGCCCTCGCGCTTGCACGAGGGCCGGGTAAAGGAGCTGCATGCCGTCCAGAAGGCCGGTGCAGCGCTTGTCCCGGCGACATCTCTCGCACCCGACGCAGGACTGGAAGAGGTGCTCGCGCAATTGAACGGGCTTCGCGGGCACTCCTTCCGCTTCCACCCCTCGCAGGATGCGCTCCAGGAGACCGTCGCTGTTGCCTCCCTTGCGAGGGCTGCCTCCCACGCCCAGGACGCGGGCTTCGGGCTTCATGGGGATTCGCCTCCTTCCTTTGGGCTCCGGGGATTCCCCGACTCGAAAAGGGAAGCACGCACGGAACGAAGGTTTCGCATCGTCAAGCGATGATTGTCTCAGAAACGGCCATCCCTTGCAAGAAGAGAGGTCGGTCTTCGCGGAAAGGCCTTTGGAAAAGGGGCGACCCTCCCACGGAGGCTTTTCAGGGAATGGGGCCGAGCTGCCGATACCATTGGAGGCGGGGGGAGTCTGGATGTTCAAGGGGCGGGGGAGCAAGGGGGTTGAGCCGCCATGGCAATGGACCGGAAAGAGGAAAAGGCCGGGAGAACAGGCGCAGGGCGCCTGTTTCCGGTGGAGGCGGGTGGGGGTCGGGAGCCGCCCGTTCGATCAGGACCGTCGCCCCGACGGAGGGGATTAGAGGGAAAGGAGGAAATCGCGCTTCAATTGCTTCAACTCCACATGGTGGAGGGACAACGCCAGAGGAAGGACGTAGTCGAGCTGTCCCAGGAACTGGAAGCCCTGGGAATGGGCCCAATGGATGGCGGCCATCCCGAAAAACGCCAAGGGAGCCGCGAAGGTCAGGGTGGAGGCGATTTTTTTCAACAGTTTCGCTCGATGGAATTTTTTTGCGGGATGCATGGTATGTCTCCTCTTGGGGTTCGAGGTTCTCGTTCTTTCGTTGCCCGTTCTCTGGAGCAATGGTTGTGCCAAGGAAGGGAATCTCCGCAAAGCGAAATTTATCGAATTGATTTCGTTGAAGAAAAAAGGAATCCTCGCGCAAGGGGCGGGGAAGGGGGAGGGAGACGAGCCTGCCGGGACGGAAAAAGTGGTTGTATTTCACCGGCCGGTATGGTGAAATATGGTCGCTTGTTTTTATTTCGCCATTCGGCGGACGGTCGGATCGAGGACGCTCCCGGGGGTGCTCGGTTGGAGGGAGACGCATGGGGCTCGTCAGAACGGATCGCGTCCGGCCGGGCATGATCGTGGCCCGGGACGTGAGGGACTTGTGTGGCAGATTGCTGCTCTCCCAGGGGCAGCCCATCAGCGATCGCCATGTTCGGATCTTCAAGATCTGGGGGGTCATCGAGGTGGACGTGGAAGGCGAGTGGGAGAGCGATCGGGAGGAGGAAGCTTCCGTCGATGATGCCGCGGGGCCGGATTCCGAGGAGTGGGAGGAGCGCGTTCGCCAAAGGGCTCTGAAGGTGTTCCTGCACGAAGACCTGGAGCATCCCGCGGTCAAGGAGCTGTTTCGCCTCTGCGTCATGGTTCGCACCAACAGCGACATTCCCTGGCGCTCGGAGCAGTGCTCGTTTGAAGCGCCCCCTCCCGCCGCGGAGGGATTCATCCGCGACCGTTACAAGGGGCTCGTCGCGGGCAAGATCCGCCTGCCCGAAATGCCCTCCATCGTTTACGAGCTCAACGAGGTCATCGCCAATCCCTTGAGCTGCTCCGACGACATCGGCAAAGTGGTGAGCAAGAGCCCCAGCCTGGCCGCGTGCTTGCTGAGAATGGCCAATTCCCCCTTTTACGGCTTTCCCTGCAGAATCGACAGCATTTCCCGCGCCGTCACCGTCATCGGCACCCGGGAGATCAGCACCCTGGCCCTGGGGATCAACATCCTGAGCCTTTTCAGGGACATTCCTCCGGAAGTGCTGGACATGGCTTCCTTTATCCAGCACAGTCTGGCTTGCGGGGTCGTTTCCCGAATCCTCGCGGCCCACAAGAACCTGCCCCAAACGGAGCAAATGTTCGTTGCCGGGCTCCTGCACGACATCGGCAGGCTCATCGTTTACAAGTATTTTCCCCGCGAAGCCAGGGCCCTTCTTCACGAGGCCCTGGAGGCCCGGGAGATCCTTCATCGCAAGGAAGCGGAGGTGCTGGGATGCCGGCACACGGAGATCGGCAGATACCTTCTGCGGAAGTGGAAGCTCCCGGCCACTCTGGAAGATTGCGTGTTCTATCACCATGAGCCCGCCGGGGCGTCCCACGGCGTTCAGGCCGCCATCGTGCATCTGGCCGACGCGATGGTCAACGCTTTGGGGATCGGCAGCAGCGGCGAGCGGTACATGCCTCCCCTGGACCGGCAGGCCTGGGAGCAGTTGAGCCTGTCCCCGGGCGTCTTGGAATTCATCACCCGGCAGGCCGTTCATCAGCTTTCGGCCCTGGAGCCTTTTCTACCGCGATGAGAGAAGCCCTCGAAAAAGATACAGCCATGAACGAGCCCCTGGATTCTCGAAAGCTCCTGGACCGTGTCCGCTACCTGGAGGAAAACAGGCGCTTCATTCAGAACGCCCTGGAGATGGCCCTGTCCCTGGGGGACTTCCAGGAAAGCATCGACAAGCGCCACGATCCCGACGTCGTGCTTCGGGAGGCCGAAAGCCGCATCCGGACTCTCATGCCCTTCGAAGGCAGGGTCTTCTATTTCACCGACGAGGAAAACGATTTCGTTCTGTCCGTGTGCGAGCCGGCGGATTTGAAGGCCGTCGTCGAGAGGGAAGTGAACTTCATGATCGACGAGGGGTTTTTCGCCTGGGCCCTTCGGGAGAGGCGCGGCGTGGTCCTGTCCTCCCGGGACCGCAGCCGCCGGTTCCTGCTGCATGTCGTGGCCACCTATTCGCGCATTCGAGGGATGTTCGTGGGGCTGCTTCCCCGAAAGAGGGAGACCGTCCCCGATTCCTCCCTGACCCTCCTGTCCATCGTTCTCCAGAATACCGCCAACGCCCTGGAGAGTATCGTTTACATCAACCAGCTCAAGGAGAACCAGCTCCTGCGCCGGACCCTGGACGAGATCCGGGGCCAGGACCAGCTGGTGGGGCAAAGTCCGGCTTTCCTGCAGGTGCTCAAAATGGGCCGGGCCTACGCCCGCACGGAATACCCCATTCTCATCACGGGGGAAAGCGGAACGGGCAAGGACGCCGTGGCCAATCAGATCCATCGGTGGAGCCGGCGCAAGGACCGGCCCCTTCTGGTTCAAAACTGCAGCGCCATCCCCGACACGCTTTTGGAGAGCGAGCTGTTCGGCTATCGCAAGGGGGCTTTCACGGGGGCCGTGCGGGACAAGGAGGGGCTTTTCCAGGCGGCGGACGGGGGAACGGTGTTCTTGGACGAGATCGGCGACATGCCCCTGAACCTTCAGGCGCGCATTCTGCGATTCATTCAGAACGGCGAGATCAAGCCTTTGGGGGACACGGGCGTTCGCAAGGTGGACGTGCGCATCGTCTGCGCCACCAACAAGAACATGCAGGAGGCCATCAACAACGGGAATTTCCGCCAGGACCTGTTCTATCGCATTTCCGTGCTCCCGCTCCATTTGCCGCCCTTGAGGGAGAGGCGCGAGGACATTCCCCTGCTGTTGACGCGGTTCGTGAAACGGGAAGCCCTCAAGATGGGGCTTGAGATCAAAACCTTCGAAGACGACGCCATGGAGCGTCTCCGGGATTTTCCTTGGGAAGGCAACATTCGGGAATTGGAGAATTTCGCCCGCTACATGCTGGTGACGGTGGAAGGTCGAGTCATCGCGGCGTCGGATCTGCCCCGTCGCCCCGTTCAGCAGCCCGGGGCCGGCCAACCGCGGGAAGCTCCCCCTCCCGACAGGGTGGAGCCCCCCGTCTTTTCCTCCCTTTTCGACGCCTATCCGTCGTGGGAGGAGGTGGAAAAGGCCTATGTGCTGCACCTTCTGGAAAAGAACATGGGCAACGTGACCCTGGCCGCCCGGGAAGCCGCCGTGAACCGCTCCACTTTCGCCTCGAGAATGAGACGGCTGGGCGTTCAGCGCAAGGCGGTGTCCGCTTTGAACGGAGGTGGAGAGCGAGAGGAGGAAGAGGCGGTCCGCCATTCCTTGGCAAGTCGCCGTTGGACGGACTGAGTGGTCCGTCAAGAAGGCTCGTTTGCGTCGAGTCGTCCATTCCGGCGGAACGGCCGCGCCCCGCAGGCGCAGGGCGACCGAGCCGTGGAAGCATGGATTCCGGCTTGAAGATCGCCGGAACGACGGAACGGAGGGAAGACTCGTCAAGGCGAACTTGCGGCGAGACGGCGATAAATGCTTTGCCCGACCGATTCGCTGCGGTATGCTCCCTTTGGAGACCGGGGGATCGTTGGAAGGTGGATTTCGGAAAGGGCACGGGGGTGCGGACGGGCGGATCATGGGGAAACTGAATATCGACGATTTGAAGGAAGGGATGGTCCTGGAGAAGGACCTTTTCAATTCCAAGGGGCGTTTTCTGCTCCCCCGGGGAACGGTGATCGGAGGCAGGCACATCCGGATCATGAAGACTTGGGGAGTCATGGAAGCCGCCATTGAAGGAATCAGCAACGAAGCGATGGAGCACGAGCAAATCGCCGCCATTCACCCCGAAATCCTGGGTCGAAGCGAGGTCGTTTCTCAAAAGCTGTTTCGCCTCAACGATCTGGAGCACCCGGCCGTCAAAGAGCTGTATCGTCTGAGCGTTTTGAGAATCGCCGGCAAGCTGAGCGCGAACCGGCGGGCTGAAGTATGGGTCGAGCTCCCGGAAAACGGCGGAAAAGCCTCCCGGGGGAGCCGGGGACAGCGACTCTCGGCCGAAGAGGTCGTGGAAAGGAACATGCGGCTGGTTTCTCTGCCGGACATTTATTTTCGCATTCTGGAAGTCCTGGACAACCCCCGCAGCTCGGCCACTCACATAGGGGATATCGTCAGCAAGGACACGAGCATTTCGGCCAAGCTCCTGAAGGTGGTCAACAGCCCGTTCTACGGGTTTCCCTACCAGATCGACACCATCTCCCGGGCCGTGGCCCTCATCGGCACCAACGAGCTCTCCACGCTGGCTTTGGGCATCACGGCCGTGGATCATTTCAAGAGCATTCCGCCCCGGCTCATCACGGTGAAGGATTTCTGGAGACATTCCATCGCTTGCGGCGTCTTCGCTAAAATTCTGGCCCACTACAAGTTCGGGCTTTCCGAAGAGCGCTTTTTTACGGCGGGGCTCCTGCACGACATCGGGCGCATCATCATGTTCAGCGCCCTGCCCGAGACCATGGCCGAGGTTCTGTGGACTTCCGGCGAGCATCCGAGCCCCATCTATTCCATGGAGAGGGAAGCCGTGGGCTTCGACCACGCCACCCTCGGGGGGCTGCTGGCAAGGAAATGGAGGTTTCCGACTTCCCTGGAAATGATCGAATACCATCATCGACCCCATCACGCCGTCAATGTTCTCGATCCTTCCATCATTCATGTGGCCGATGTCATGGCCAACGCCTTGGCGGCCGGTACCAGCGGCGCCTACTTCGTGCCTCCCCTTCAAAGCCGCGCGTGGGACGCTCTGGAGCTGTCCGTAAACGTTCTCAACGCCGCCGCCAAGCAAGCGGACCGCCAGGTCGTTGAGATCACCAAGGCTTTTATCGGCGAAGATATCTAGAATGAACGATAAAGAGCGAATCCGCTTTCTCGAAGAACAGGTCGCCTATCTCAAGGAAGAGAAGATCATCTGGCTGAATTCCCTTGAGATGGCCGTTACGCTGGCGAATTTCGGCATCAGCCTCAATCGCCTGGAGGATCATTTGCCCATCCTTCGGGAAACCGTCTCCAAGGTGCGATCCCTGATCCGGTTCAAAGCCGTTTCCTTCTATTTGGTGGACGAGAAGGACGCGAGCTTCAACGCGGTTTTTTGCGATCCCGTCGCCTATTCCCGTCGCATCCAGGACGAGGTGGATGTTCTCGTCGAAGACTTCACTTTTTCGTGGGCCATCGAGCGCAACAAGGCCGTCATCGTTTCTTCCCGCTTGGGGGAAGGACATTTGCTGCTGCACGCCATGGCGACCCAGTCCCGCGTTCGAGGCATGTTCATCGGCATTTTGGATCAGGAAAAGGAAAGCCTTTTCGACACCGTTTTTCCTCTGCTTACCATCATCATGTTCACGGCCGCCCACCTTTTGGAGAGCTTCGAGCTTTACCGGCAGATTCGCGCCATCAACCAGAACCTGGAGGAAACCGTGGCGGAGCGGACCCGCGAGCTCGTGGAATCCAACCTGAAGCTGAAAAAGGAGATCCTGGAGCGCAAGCAGGCCGAGGAGGAGCGGATACGGTTGTCCACGGCCATCGAGCAGGCGGCCGAAAGCGTCATGATCACCGATTCCCGGGGGTTGATCCAGTACGTCAATCCGGCCTTCGAGGAGATTTCCGGCTATTCGCGCGAAGAGGTGATCGACAGGAACCCTCGAATCCTGAGCAGCGGCAAGCACGACAGGGAATTTTACCGCACGTTGTGGGAAACCGTCGTGTCGGGAAAGGTTTGGAAGGGGCACTTGGTCAACAAACGCCGGGACGGCAGCCAATACGAGGTGAAAGCCACCATATCTCCCGTGCGCAACCACCAGGGCTGGGTCGAGTATTTCGTGTCCGTTTCCCGCGACGTCACCAATGAAATGGAATTGGAGATGCAGTTGCGGAGGGTTCAGAAAATGGAAGCCCTGGGGACCCTGGCCGGGGGAATCGCCCACGATTTCAACAACATCCTGTTTCCCATTCTGGGCTACACCCAGATGACCCTGGAAAAAATGCCTCCGGGCAGCGTGGCCCGCAACAATCTGGAGCAGATTTTCAAGGCGGCCGTGCGGGCCAAGAACCTGGTGGAGCAAATCCTGTCCTTCAGCCGCCGCAAGGAGCACGAGAGAAAGCCGCTGCAGATCCAGCCCGTGGTCAAGGAGACCCTCAAGCTGTTGAGGGCCTCCTTGCCCTCCTACATCGCCATCGAGCAAAACATGAGCGAGGACTGCGGTTGCATCGTGGCCGACCCCACTCAGATGCACCAAGTGGTCATGAACCTTTGCACCAATGCGTATCACGCCATGCGCGACGAGGGAGGAGTGCTCCGGGTGGACGTGGCGGAGGCGGAGCTCGACGACAAAGATATCGTCTCCAAAGCCAAGATCAAACCGGGACGTTACGTGCGGCTCACGGTGAGCGATACGGGCGAGGGGATGGACCGCCGGATCGTGGAGCGGATCTTCGACCCCTTTTTCACCACCAAGGAGCAGGGCGAAGGAACGGGCATGGGCTTGGCCGTGGTCCACGGCATCGTTTCCGACCATGGCGGACACATCACCGTGTACTCCGAAAAGGGCGAAGGAGCGGTGTTCAACGTGTATCTGCCCGTGGCTCCCTTCGCCCGGGGGGGGGGCGAATCCTCTGAAGCGCGGACCCTTCAAGGAGACGACGAGCATATTCTGGTGGTGGACGACGAAGAACAAGTAACTGAAATGCTTGGAGAAATGCTTCGTGGAATCGGATACCGGGTCACCTCGGCCCCGGGAAGCTTCGAGGCCCTGAAGCTGTTCCAAGCCGGGCCCGAAGACTACGATCTGGTCATCACCGACTACACCATGCCGGGCATGCCGGGGGGCAAGCTTGCCGGGAAGCTGCTGGAAATTCGACCGGAGATTCCCATCATCCTGTGCACGGGCTTCGGGGAGCTGATCCCTCGAGAGCGTCTGAAAGCACTGGGGATCAGGCATTTGGTGCGCAAGCCCGTGCTTCTGGCGGACATGGCCGCCGTGATTCGCCGGGTGCTGGAGGCGTCTTGAAAGGCGGAAGGGGCGGGAGATCTTCCAAGGCCCTTGCCTGGATGAGCGTTCCTTTCATTCGAAGATCATATTTTTTCGAGTCGGCGGGTCCCCTTCCAGCGTTTCCACGGCTTCCTGGAGAATGGCTTCCTTGCGGTCGCTCAGGGAGGTGACCAGCAGCTTGCCTTTGAACTTCAGCAGCTCCTCCAGCACGGCGTCCGCCTTGTCGGATCGGGGCCTTCCCCGGCAGAGGACGAAAAGGGCCGAGGAGGAGGGCTTGAGGGCTTCCACCGTCTCCCGGACGAAGGGGTCGTGGAGGCCGATGCGGGAAAAGGTGTTGGAGATCCGCTTTTTGTACGAGCGGGAGCGGGTGGCCTCGAAGGACGGCGCGAAGATGGCGTTCACGAGCCTTTCCAGGAAGGTCGGCTCCTTGTCGCCCGAAAGGGCCGGAGTGTGGCGGAAGGCGAGCCCGCCCTCGGGGTTTTTCACCGCCGCCACGGCGTCTTCGAGCTTCACCCAGCCGTCCCGGTGCATGTCGAGCATCTTCGAGCGCAGCGCTTCGGCCTGGCCCTCGTCGTCGAAGCCGATGACGATCAAATGGCTGCGGTACTTGTCCTTGAGCTCGGCTTTGAGCAGGCGCGGCCCCGCCCATTGCTCGAAGGTTTCGTCCAGGGGCTTCGTGATGCCCAGATAATCGACGAGGGAAAGGCGTCCGTCGCGGGTGTCCATCAGGTAGTAAACGTCGATCTCCTCGTTGACCTTCTCGACGAGGCGGGTCCCTCGATAGCCGACGATCACTTTGGACGCCCCCAGGCCGGTCATCTTGGACCGGAAGGCAAGGGTGCTGCCCACCACGAAGCCGAGGCTGCCGAGCTCGGGGATCCATCCTTCCGTGGTGAGGGGGTCGTCGGAGAGCTTCTCGTCGTAGAGCTTCATGAACCTGGCGTACTCGTCGGGAAATTCGACGCCGAGGGTGCGCGCGGCTTCCTTGATGCGATCCATTGGCGTGCCTCCTTGTTGACGGGGGGATTGCGGGCCCTCGCCGTGCTTCGGCCGGCATGACGGGAGGGGGGACCGTCCCGTCCGAAAGGCTCGAGCTTCGAGTATAATGCTCGGCGACGCCGGCAGCAAGGGATCGCGGGAGATCGGGGGGCGGGGACGCCCTCGCTCCCGGGAAAGCCCGACGCCCAATGTCGATGGACTTCGTTGACAGACCTATTGAGGGGTCTGTCAAGAAAGTTCGTTTGCCCGATCGCTATCGGGATCGCTATCGCTATCGGGATCGTGTTTTCGATGCCGTCCATTGCGGGGCGTCGGCGAACCGAAAATCGGGCCGCTCGGCAAGGCCAGGAAACCATGTTGACGGACCGCTGAGAGACAAATTCCATCGAAGGGCTCGAAAAATGGCTTCGAGACGAGTCTCTCGCGCTTTCGGCGCGATTCTTCTTGTTTTCGCTTTGACTTTCCTGGTGTCTTTTCAATTCGCTCTCTTGCGGGAAGTCGTGGGCCGGAGTACGGGGGCGGAGCGCGACGGGGCCTTGCTCGCCGCCGTGAAGGCCCGTCTGCCGGACAAGGCGGAGGGGCTTCTGCGGCGGGGGGCGGACGCCGACGCTTGCGGACGGGGCGGGGAAAGGCCGCTTCACTTGGCCGTGGAAAATTCCGATGCGGTTTCCTTGCGGATTTTGCTGGACGGCGGGGCCCGAGCGGACCTGCGCGACGGGCGGGGCGAGACCCCCCTTCACGCGGCGGCTGAAAAGGGATGGCTTGGAGGGGTGGAAACGCTGCTCGAGGGGGGGGCCGACCCCGGTGCCCTCGACCGCCTCGGCGAGACGCCCCTCATGAAGGCCCTGAGGGCGGGCCGGGAAAAGACGGCGCGGCGCTTGGCCCTCGCGGGCGTCGGCCTCGACGCCCGGGACGCCTCGGGCTGCACGCCCCTTTACGTGGCCGTGCTCAAGGGAATGGGCGAAGCGGCGGAAGCCCTGCTGCGGGCCGGGGCCGAGCCGAGGGGGCGCATCCGGTGCGGGGATTCGCCCCTCTTGCTTGCCGTGCGCTCGGGGCGGCGGGATTTGGCGAGCCGGCTTCTGGCGGCCGGGGCCGACGCGAACGAGCGCGACGCCGACGGCAACACGCCTCTGCACTGGGCCGAGCGCTTGGGCCACGAAGGAATCGCCCGCGAGCTGCTTCGACAGGGGGCCCGACGGGATTTTTTCGACCAAAGTCCCCCTTGAAAGCCAGGACTGAAGTCGGAAGGGGGCAGGGGAGAAATTGGAAGCAATTCGTCATGATCAGGACAAATCGTATTTTTTTCTTGCTTTCGGATGTCCGATTTCTCTCAGCATGTTTTCAAGTTTGGCATTGATCAGCGGTCCCAGGAAACGCTTCACCATCGATCTCAATTCATCGATATCGATTCTTTCAATATGATTCAGCAAGCGTTTCGCATCTTCTTCATCCTTTCTTTCCATCGTAGCGATTTTCATTACAATCAAAAATTCCACAGGAACAATGGAAAAACGAACATTTCCGATATTCACGGTTTCGCTGGACGCTATTCCCTTTTCAATGGCTTTTTCATACAGAAAGCTTAGATCTCCCCATTCTTCTGATCCGCGGTGAATGAAATCAATGCTGACTCCTTCCTCTTTACTGGCAACATTGACGCCTCCTATGGGCAACTGTCTGGTTTTATATAATTTATTTGCCAGATAGGCCAGTATGGCGAGAAAATCCCTTTTTGAAACGGCGATGTCCATATCTTTCGTATAGGCTTGATTTCCAGCGTCATCACTCAACCATGCCCAAATTGCCAATCTCCCGATGAGTATTCCCTTTGTATTCGATTCCGTCATGATTCGATCGGCGACTTCTCCGCTTTTTTCGGGATCGAATTTGGGAAATTCGATATTCATGACACATATCCTTTCGGCATCTTCTTCGGATCCTTGAAGAAAACGATTTCGCACGCGGCCGTGCCGCACCCGAACAAGGGATCGGCAAGAGCGGTTTCGCCGAGGCCGCCAATGCCAGGGGACTCGACCGGTTTGTATACAATATCCGTGCGTGCCGGTAAACGACATGGTCGTCTTCCATGCTGTCGATGTCCATGGCATCCGCCACTGTCGGAAATCGGTTTAGCCTTTCGTGGCCTTTCGTGGTCCGACCTGCATAATTTCGTGGTCCGACCTGCATAATTTTCCGCACGGGCGAAAAAGCTCTTGACAAGAAGGCTCCGTCGTGTAAGTTAGGTTCGACTAAATCAGAAAGGGGGCGCGTATTTTTTGCGGAACGACTTACGCAACCCCCCTCCGAAAACTCGAATCCCGCGCGGTCCCCCCGAAGACCCGCAGGCGCTCCAAGCAAAGGATGGATCGGTGAGCGACGAGAAGCACCAACAGGTCGTCAAAGTCATCCAGGAACGCATGGAAGAGCTCCGCCGCCAGGTGGACGGGTGCCATTGCTTCCTGGCGAGCCTTCTGGAAAACGGCGCGGACGAGGCCTCCCTGTGGCGGGAGGGCCCACCGTGCGAGCCCCTGCGCAGGGAAGCCCGCCTCAAGGAGGCCCTCCAGGAGGCCATCGAGGTCCTCGAGGAAAGTCGCAAGTCCTTCAAGTCCAAAAGGCTGGAAGCCTTGCGCAAGAGGCTCACCGCCGTCCTCATCGAGACCGGATAGAAGCGATGCACGGACACTTGGAATCGATGATTTTATCGGACTTGTTTTTTTGTAAAAAGTATTGACAAGAATTTCAAGAAACTTTATAGAGTGCCTGGATAGTAGAAAACCGATAAGTTCCGTTTGAAGGGAATGTCTTACGGCCTTCGGCCCTCGCACAGGGAGGCGCGAAGGAAGTGAAGGCGTAACCAGGGTCGCAAGCCCGGTTGCGCCTTTTTTTATTGCATCGAGGATGAAACGCCATGACCGAGATTCAAGACACGCCGGAAGCCTCCTTTCCTCTGCGGGCCGCTTCCCCGGGTGAAACCGTCGTCATCGTTTCCCTTCGGGGGGGCAAGAGCTTTCACGACCGACTGCTGGCCATGGGGCTGAAGCCCGGGGCCCGCCTGGAAGTGATCCAGAACCGGGGAGGGGGGCGGGTCCTCGTCGATCATCAAGGCAGCCGTTTCTTCCTGGGAGGCGGAATGGCGCACAAGGTTCAAGTGACCCTCGTTCAAGGAGAATCGCAATGACGACGCATTTGAAGGACATGAAGGCGGGAGAGGCGGGAAAGGTCGCCGGGTTCGTCAAGGGGACGTCCGCCTACCGGGAAAAGCTCCTGGCCATGGGATTGACCCGGGGAACGGGGTTCACCGTGACCCGCGTGGCCCCGTTGGGGGACCCGATGGAGATCGAAGTGAGAGGCTTTTCGCTGAGCTTGAGAAAGGATGAAGCGTCCGCCATCGTGGTGGAAAGGGAGACGGGCCATGAGTAAGCATGTCATCGCGGTTGCCGGAAACCCCAATTGCGGCAAGACCACATTGTTCAACGCCCTCACCGGGGCCAAGCAGCGGGTGGGCAACTGGCCCGGCGTCACCGTGGACCGGAAGACGGGCGAGTACGTCCACGAAGGGGTCGCCATCCAGGTGGTGGACCTCCCGGGTATCTACTCCCTGTCGGCTGCCTCCCTGGACGAGGAGGTGTCCCGCGGCTACATCCTCTCGGGGGAAGCCGACCTTGTCGTCAACATCGTGGACGCTTCCAACCTGGAGCGCAACCTCTACCTCACCGTCCAGCTCCTCGAGATGAAGGTCCCCCTCCTCGTCGTCCTCAACATGATGGACGTGGCCGACAAGCGGGGCATCCACATCGACATCCCGGGCCTCTCCCGGCAACTGGGCTGTCCGGTGGTCCCCGTGGTGGCGGCTCGGGGCGAAGGCGTGGAAGCCCTCAAATCCGCCGTCCACAAGGCGGTGAAGGAAAAGCCCGTTTCCGACAGGGAAGTCGTTTTTGCTCCGGAAGTCGAGAACGCCATCCGGGACTTGATCTCCCGGACGGAAAAGAAAGCGTCGGAGCTGAATCTCGATCCCCGATGGGTGGCGGTGAAGCTCCTGGAGGAGGACCCCCGTATTTGCGAGGTGTTCCGGGGCGTGGCCGATACCGTTCTCAAGCGTCACCTGAAGGGGATCGAGGAAAAAACCGGCGACGAAGCGGACATTCTCGTGGCCGACGGCCGTTACGAGATCATCCGGAAGATCACTCAAGGAACGGTGCGCAAGACGGGACGGGCGAGCCGGGACTTTTCGGATCGCATCGACGCCGTCGTGCTCAACCGGGCACTGGGAATCCCCATCTTTCTGGTGGCCATGTATCTGATGTTCATGATTACCATCAATGTGGGCGGGGCGTTCATCGACTTTTTCGACATTCTGGCGGGGACCCTCTTCGTGGACGGCTTCGGGAGGCTGCTTTCGGTCTTGAGCGCGCCCCAATGGCTCGAAGCCCTCCTCGCCGGCGGCATCGGCGGGAGCCTCCAGACCATGGCCACCTTCATCCCTCCCGTCGGCTTCATGTTCCTGTGCCTGTCCTTTTTGGAAGACTCGGGTTACATGGCC
>Ga0180429_10002226_pt1 | contig 16106 bp, 17 predicted proteins | sample SS_ome_FD_132428 | JGI IMG/M metagenome (GOLD analysis project Ga0180429, IMG submission 132428) | Hypersaline lake sediment archaeal communities from the Salton Sea, California, USA - SS_1_S_1 metaG | ecosystem: Environmental > Aquatic > Non-marine Saline and Alkaline > Hypersaline > Sediment ...
ACACCCACAGCCGATCGAACATGCCTGTCAATTGCTGGAGGTTGCGAGTGACCAGTCCTGGTACGTCGGTGACGCCGGACGGGACATGCAGGCAGGACGCGCAGCAGGGTGTACGACGATTGGCGCCGCCTTTGGCTACATTTACCCGGATGACCCAATCGAAAGCTGGGACAGTGACGTGAATATCGATACGCCTCTTGACCTGATCGACCTGCTGAAAAACGCATGAGCCAGAGAAGCGAATGGGTTTTTCCCAATGCGGCGACGCCGCCGGGAAGCGCAGCTTATTACGTCGTTCGCTTTAGTGAACCCAGGCAACAGCAGGCGTTGGCACGCTGGTTTGCCTGGTTTGCTCACATCGACAAGATTGCAACCAAGGCGAGTGATCCGGGTGTAGCCCGTCTCAAACTTGACTGGTGGCGAGAAGAAGCAGGCAACATGCTCGGCAACCAAGCCCGACACCCGCTGGCCCAGGCACTCTCGGAACAGGTGCATTCACCTATCCAGGTAGAGCAGATGCAGCGCGCACTACAAGCGGTTGAGCAACGCATCCTGCGTCGCCAGCCACGCACCCTTGACGAGTTTCACCACCAGGCAGCTGATCAGTTTGCGAGTCGCCTGCAATTACTCTGCGAGGGGCACAACGGCTACTCGCCGACGCTGGAAAAGCTGGGCACACATATCGGCACCAGCCACCGCCTGGCCCACCTTGCCACTGACCTGAGGGACAACTACCTGAGCCTGCCCGCTGACCTGCTTGGCCAACTGGAACTCAGTGGCGCCGATATCGAGAACAACAGGCGCCCGGAAAAACTGGAATCTCTTGGAGACCAGCTGTTTCTTTCCGTTGCGCTTGAGCGTTCTGATCGTAAACACGCCCGCACCCGGTTCGAACCGGCATTGCGCTACGCGGCACAAAGTCTACGTCTGCAGAAAATATTGAAGAAGAACCGCTATGCAGCAAATCGTACCCACCGGGCCACTCCGATCGGTTTGCTTTGGAGCGCCTGGCGGATGCGCTGATTGGGCCTCGAACCGGTTAAAGTTTTGCGGCGATCAGCCGCTTTTCATGACAAGCCACATTGATTGTCGGGCGGAAAGGAAATCTGCTCAGAGAAAGATTTCCGGACCTTCTTGATTAGAAGAACAACTAAACAGCACCGTCAAGACAAATTCCATGCGCCCCCTCCCTTCCTGGCTAAAACAGTTTTTTGCCTATCTTGAATTGAACTCAAAAGAGTTACGCATGCTGGCGTCATGCCGGGGACATAATGCGTTTTTCTCGCGCCACCGGTTGTCGACTATCGAACACCGCGCAAGAGCTGTCAGCCTGGTCTTTGCACTGATGGTGCCGGCCTGGATACCCTTGGACTTTCTCCTGTTACCCAGCGAAGAGGCCGAACAAATCGCGGTTCTACGCGTCATCTCTGGGCTTGCGTTTGCGCTCCTGGCCATGCCATTTGGCCGGGAACCCAGACGGGCACGTACCCGGCTGATCCTGATGATGCTCGTGCCATGCGCCTTCTACGCTTTCGTACTGAACCTCGCTTTTACCGGCACGCATACCGGAATGGCCGGCATCCTGATGGGCATTTATGAGCAACTGCCTTTTGTCATCTTCGCCGGAATTGCGCTATTCCCTCTCACCCTCAAGGAGGCAACCATCGTCGGCGGCATCTGTTTTGCGGGGATACTCCTGGCGGTACTGGGAACGTCCTCCCCTGTTCCAGAAAGCTTCCTGTCAGCGGGCTGGATGGTCCTGATGATTTTCCTGATCGGGACGCTGTCCTCGATGTTCCAGCTCAAGCACATGCTGTCGCTGATGCAACACGTCAGTACCGATTCTTTGACCGGGGCTTTGACGCGCAAAGCTGGCGAAGAGATTTTGCAGATGAACTTCGAGCTTGCAGTGGTGCAAGGGCGACCCTTCTCGGTGGTATTCCTCGACCTGGATCACTTTAAGTCGATTAATGATGACTACGGCCACGATGCTGGAGACGTAGCCCTGTCAGGTGCCACCGCGGCTTTGACCAGGCTATTGCGCCGGGGCGATCAAGTGATTCGATGGGGAGGAGAAGAGTTCGTACTGCAATTGACAGATGCGGGCTTGATCGGCGCCAGGCAAGCCCTACAGAAAATCCAGCACGAGTGGCTCGGCACACGACCAGATGGCAAACCGCTGACCGCCAGCATGGGCGTGGCCGAAAGGTGCGCGGATCAATGCAACACGCTGAGCGAACTGATCGAGCTCGCGGATCAGCGCATGTACCAGGCGAAAACCCGAGGCAGGGCCCAAGCCGTTTTCGAATCACTGGACAACGATCAACAGCAAGTCGCGTAAAGACCCGAACGCACCGCCAGCGGAATCTGCGCTGGTGTAAACTAAGCACACTCGATTTCGACTGGTGCCGTGATGAAATTCCCGTCTGACTATGTTCCACCTTCTGACCTGCTGAATGACCGCATCATTCTGGTAACCGGCGCCGGTGACGGCATCGGCCGTGCGGTTTCCCTGGCGGCAGCCCAGCATGGTGCAACTGTCGTTTTGCTCGGAAAAACCGTGCACAAGCTCGAACGGGTTTACGACGAAATAGAGGCCATGAAAGCACCGCAGGCAGCAATTTATCCGCTGCATTTCGAAGGTGCGACACCGGCTGACTTCGAACAACTGGCAAATACCCTGCAGGAAAACTTTGGACGCCTCGATGGCCTGGTTCACAATGCCGCTCTGCTGCCTTACCTGTCGCGCATCAAGGACTACGAGCCGGAGGACTGGATCAAGGTGATGCAGGTAAACCTCAACGGCCCGATGCTGTTGACCCAGGCCTGTTACGACTTGCTTGCTGCCTCGCCGCATTCGAGCGTGATCTTCACCACCGACAGTGTCGCCGAACAGGCCAAGCCATTCTGGGGAGCCTATGGCGCCAGCAAGGCGGCACTGGAGAACATGGCCCGGATGTTTGCCAGGGAAACTGCAGACACCAACATTCACGTCAACCTGCTCGATCCCGGACCCACCTTGACCGCGTTGCGCAAGCGCGTCTTCCCCGGTGAAAACAACAGCAACCTTAAAACCCCGGAAAGTGTGGCACCCTTCTACCTCTGGTTGCTCGGCGGTGAAGGGGCACTCAAGCACGGCGAACATTTCCGGTACGAATAGCCAGGCACATTTCCTTCTTGTGTACCGTGGACAAATTGGTAATGCTTAGGTGCTGTCACGCCACCGAAAGAGTGGCAGGCCAAAACCAAAACAACCACCGTCATAACAGGAGGCATCATGAAGCTGGAATCCCTGGCTTTGCACCACGGCTACGAGTCGGAGCCAACCACCAAGGCTGCGGCCGTGCCGATTTACCAGACCACGTCCTACACGTTCGACGACACCCAGCATGGCGCCGATCTTTTTGACCTGAAGGTCCCCGGCAACATCTATACCCGGATCATGAACCCGACCACCGATGTGCTGGAACAGCGCATCGCAGCCATGGAGGGTGGCATCGCATCACTTTGCCTGGCCTCCGGCATGGCGGCGATCACCTACGCGATCCAGTGCATTACCCAGGCCGGGGACAACATCGTCAGCACCAGCCAACTGTACGGTGGCACCTACAACTTGTTTGCCCATACGTTCCCTCGCCAGGGCGTGGATGTCCGCATGGCGTCGTTCGACGATTACGAGAAGATGGAATCGCTGATCGATGACAAAACAAGGGCGCTTTTCTGTGAATCCATCGGCAATCCGGCCGGCAACGTGGTCGACCTGGAAAAACTTGCGGAAATCGCGCACAAGCACGGGGTACCGCTCATCGTCGACAATACCGTGGCCACGCCGTACTTGTGCAAGCCTTTTGAACATGGGGCGGATATCGTCATTCATTCCCTGACCAAGTACATCGGTGGTCACGGCACCACCATTGGTGGCGTGATCGTCGATTCAGGCAAGTTTGACTGGGCCGCAAATGCCGATCGCTTCCCGATGCTCAACGAGCCGGATCCCTCTTACCACGGTGTGGTTTATACCGAGGCGCTCGGCCCCGCCGCTTTCATCGGCCGCTGCCGCGTGGTACCGCTGCGCAACACCGGTGCTGCGCTTTCGCCTCACAGTGCCTTTCTGATCTTGCAGGGCCTGGAAACGCTGGGACTGCGCATGGAACGTCATTGCGAGAATGCGCAGAAGGTTGCCGAACACCTGAAAGCGCACCCCAAGGTGTCCTGGGTGAACTACGCCGGTCTGCCGGAAAGTCCGCACAACGCCACCGCACAGAAGATCACCAGCGGCCTGGCGTCCGGCATTCTGAGCTTTGGCATCAAGGGCGGAAGTGCTGCCGGCGCACAGTTCATCGATGCATTGCAGATGATCCTGCGCCTGGTAAACATCGGTGATGCCAAATCACTGGCCTGTCATCCCGCTTCGACCACGCACCGACAACTGGGCCCGGATGAACTGGCCAGTGCGGGCGTTTCCGAGGACCTGGTACGTATCTCCGTCGGCATCGAGCATGTTGAGGACATCATCGCCGACATTGACCAGGCACTGGACGCGGTCAGCGCCTGATCCCCAGTGCAGGCCGGGGCCATCCCGGCCTGCTTCACTGCACGGCAGGCTGTATGATTCAGGCAACTGAATTTATTGGAGGCTGCAGGACGTGTCCCAGCAAACCATCATCACGCCGGCTTTTTCGCTTTTTGCTCACCTGGCCGCCCTGTTTACCGGGCTCCTGGCCATTTATCTTGTTCTGTTCGAGCCGGAGTTTTACCAAGCTCGATTCGTCGCTAAAGATGGCGTACAGACCACCGGGATTGCTGAACACCTGACCTGGATCGTTCTGATTCCCGGAATCCTGCTGGCATTCATGGCTGCCGGGCGCTACCTGCAGAAGCTGCCGAGGCTGGCGAACATCTGGCTACTGGTCTGGGCTGCGGCCTGCATCTATTTCGCCGGTGAAGAGGCCAGCTGGGGACAATGGTATTTCCTTTGGGATACCCCCGAAGGCTTCGCGCAGATAAACGACCAGCAGGAAACCAACCTGCACAACACCAGTTCCTGGTTGGACCAGAAACCCCGCCTGGCCGTTGAGTTGTTTATTTTTATCGGCGGGTTCGTCTGGCCGCTGTTGCGCAAAATCGGCGTTGCGCCTGCATGGCCGCCCTCCGATCACCGGTACTGGTTTACCGTGCCAAACAGCTGTTTCAGTGCTGCAACCCTGTTCACGCTGGTTCGCTTTTGCGACTGGTCAGACAACCCCACCCTGCAAAGTCTCGGCAATTCGGAATTTCGGGAACTGACCATCGCGTTGTTTCTGACCTTGTATCTTTCGTCTTTCTGGTTCAGATTGCGTACATTGCAACGGGCCTGAGCCCCGAACGGGCCACATTGGAAAACCGAAATGTATGAAACAAGCTTTGGTATCGCCTTCGGGCAACTCATCCTGCGACTGACCGTCGGGGGACTGATGCTGTTGCATGGTGTGCATAAAATTCTGCACCCGGAGACACTGAACTTCATCAGCGGCAATCTCGAAACCGCTGGACTGCCTTCCTTTCTGGCCTACGGTGTCTACATCGGTGAAGTGCTCGCTCCGCTCCTGATCATCTTTGGTGTATGGGCACGACTTGGTGGCCTGATCATCGTCGTCAATATGATCTTTGCCGTGGCATTGGTACATGGAGACCACCTGATGTTGCTTACCGAGCACGGCGGCTGGCGACTGGAATTGCAGGCTTTCTTCCTGTTCGGCGGCTTGGCGATCTTCTCCATGGGCAGCGGGCGCTTTGCTCTCAACCCCGATTGATGCTGTCCATCTCCTAACGTTTCACTCCATTTCTCAACCACGCGCGCGCAGCGCGTCGGTTCGTTGCTGAAGATAGGGCTGGAAAATCGGTTGTGACGTGTGAGCACCGGCAGGTTGGCCTACCTTTCTCCCGTAGATCTTCCGCAAACCTGACGAAAATACGGCTGGGAACCTTGTTCATCGTGCGCGTCATAAAACCGGCAAATAGTAACGAGGTGCCTTGCCGACATGGCAATAAATTGCCGACACCCATTGAATATCGATCGTAAGATTCTGTTTTAATAAGCTTTTATTCTACTGGCATGACTTTCGCTTAACTCCAGGTGTCATTGAGATCGCTTATGGATTATGGTTATGCAAAGCTCAACTTCCACCAGCACGGGAAACCTTTCCTTGGTCGAACCCAACCAGGTACATGGTTCTATCGGTCCAGCCGCGCCGGAAACTCTCGGTCACCGGGTGCTGGAGCTGTCGAACATTCTGCAGACCACGCTTGATCTCGAACACCAGGTCGCCCTGTTCTACAAGGCAATGCAACAGCACCTTGAAATCGACGGCCTGGTTTACACTCATCCCGATACTGCAGCTCGTTACGAGCTGGGTGACGATGCCACGCAAAGAGCCACCTACGATCTGAAGTTACAGCAGGAGTCGCTCGGCAGCCTGCGCTTCTTTCGCGAATTACCCTTCACCAACCGCGAACTCAAGCTGATGGAGAATCTGCTTTGCGGACTGGTTTATCCGCTGCGCAATGCGTTGAGCTACCTGGCTGCAATTCGCTTGGCATCCCATGATCCGTTGACAGGTGTGCAGAACCGCCGTGCTCTGGACCTGGCCATGCAGCGAGAGGTGGAACTGGCTCACCGCCAGCAGGCACCGATGTCTCTCCTTGTGATCGATGCCGACCACTTCAAGCTTTTCAATGACCAGTACGGCCATAGTTTTGGTGACGATGTTTTACGCGCACTGGCGAGCACAACCGCCACCACGATTCGCCGCTGTGACCTGCTGTTTCGTTTCGGAGGTGAGGAATTTGTCGTGATTGCCTCGCATACCAAGCAGGATGGAGCCACTCTGTTGGCAGAACGTATTCGGCAGGCCGTCGAAAACATCACCACGATCAATGGTCGGGAAACTTCCCTGACCGTGAGTATCGGCGTAACCGAACTGACAGAAACTGATACCGCCGAAAGCCTGTTCGAACGTTGCGATGATGCCATGTACCAGGCAAAGCAAAATGGTCGAAACCGGGTGGTAGTGGGCTAATCCTGATTAGACAAGCTGCGGGCATGCAGACGCCAAACAGCATTCCTGGCATGCCGGCTGCTTGCGACAGGCTCGCTTTGCATGTTGCACGATCAACGCATGGAATTGCTTGAACAGCGTCACATCGGCTGGCAGTACCGCCTCAAAGCCCAGGCGCAATTGCTCGTAAGACTCATCGCCCTTGGCCAGCCTGTTTCGCATCAACAGGCGCCGGGTATAGGTATCGATGACGAACACGGGCTTATCCAGCGCATATAAAAGAATGTCGTCCGCCGTTTCCGGGCCGACCCCTTTGACCGACAACAGGCCATCCCGCGCCACATGCATATCCATCGAGTCCAAATGGTCCAGGCCACCAACCTGCTGCAGATACTCAAGCAGACCGCGCAGACGCTGGGCCTTGATATTGTAGTAACCGGAAGGACGAATCAGTTCCGCCAGCTGATGATGCTCAAGCGCCAGCAGGCTGTGCAGGTCAAGCAGGTTGGCGTTTTTCAAATTTGCGATGGCACGCTCAACATTCGTCCAGTTGGTGTTCTGGGTCAGTACCGCGCCAACGGCCACCTCGAACGCACTGTCCGCCGGCCACCAATCCTGAGCACCGTATGCAGCCAGCATGCCGTCGTAGAGGGCCATGAGGTCCTTGCGCGAAGGAGCGAAGGCATCAGTCACGCCGGGTATTACGCTTCCATAGTTTGCGGGCGGCATTGGCGGAACCATGCACCTTCTTTTTGGCATGCCGATGGCCAGGCCCCAGCACCTTTCCCCAGGGACGATCGGCCGTCATGCCGACTGCGGCAAGCAAGGCCTTTCGCTCTTCCTTTTCCAACTCACGCCATTGCCCGGCCTTGACCGCGCTGTTGAGAATCACTGGCCCGTAGCGAACGCGTTTGAGACGGGATACCACTGCGCCAACGGCTTCCCACATGCGCCGAACCTCCCGTTTACGGCCTTCCATGATGGCAACATGAAACCACCGATTGCTGCCGTCACCCCCGGATTCGACCACGTCCTCGAAGCGCGCCGGTCCATCCTCCAACTGCACCCCATTGACCAACTGGCGAACCATGGCCTCGGTGACCTCGCCGTTCACCCGCACCGCATATTCACGATCGATTTCATACTTCGGGTGCATCAGGCGATTGGCCAACTCGCCATCGTTGGTCAGCAACAACAGGCCTGAGCTGTTGATATCCAGGCGCCCTACCGTAATCCAGCGTCCGTTCGGCGGCTTCGGCAGGCGATCAAAAACGGTACGTCGCCCCTCTGGATCATTGCGGGTCACCACTTCGCCTTCCGGCTTGTTGTAAATGATCGCGTAGCGTTCTTTGCCGGTCAGTCGCTGTTGTTTTACCGGCCGCCCTTTAACGCGCAGCTCATCGCTCGCCAGAGCGCGATCGCCAAGCTGGGCAGTCTTGCCATTGACCTGAACCAACCCGTCGCGAATCCATTGTTCGATTTCGCGGCGTGAACCCAATCCTGCATTTGCCAGCAACTTCTGCAGGCGTTCGCCTTGTTGCTCAACCATTGGATGGGTCCATCGCCGCTTGGGACTTTTTTACCGGGGATTCCCCGGCGATATCGACAGTCTCGCTCGCCTTGGTCAGCTTGTCATTTTGATGCTGCGCCGATGATGCTTCGAAGTGCATCGTTTCCTGCCGTTTACTTGTCTTCTGAACCGCTGCAACCGGAACCACCAGGTCTTGGGTTTCCTGAGCATACGATGCCACGAGCTTGTCCCCATCTTCTTTAGAGCGCTGTTCAGCCTGTGCCTGCCCTTGCGCATCATCCGCAGCGTTTTGATCGGGCTTCAACGATTCGGCTTCGGCTTCGGCTTCGGCTTCGGCTTCGGCTTCGGCTTCGGCTTCGGCTTCGGCTTCGGCTTCGGCTTCGGCTTCGGCAGGATACTCATCCACCACTTCGGATACTTCAATCGAAGCATCTGGATCGTTGTTTTCCTCGTGCGTCGGCTCACTTTCAGGTTGCACGGCCAGGGGATGCTCTTGCGCCAAGACCAGCTCCTGTTCCGATACTTCTTCGGGCGTCTTTTCTACGCTATCGGCCTGCTCAGCAGGATCTGACGCCTCGGCACCCTGCGCTGCCTGCTCACCGGTTGCCACCGCCACTTGTTCGACATCTCCTGAACCATCCGAAGGCTCTTCGGACGACTTGTCGGTATCTTCAAGATCGAGTTCGCGATTGATCTCATCCAAGTCCCGAATCTCGGCGAGCGTCGGCAATTCATCGAGTGATTTGAGGTTGAAGTAATCGAGGAACTCACGCGTCGTACCATAAAGCGATGGCTTGCCCGGCACATCACGCTGACCAACCACCCGGATCCACTCGCGTTCGAGCAGTGTCTTCACAATATTGGTACTGACCGATACCCCGCGAATATCTTCAATCTCCCCACGGGTGATCGGCTGACGATAGGCAATCAGAGCCAAGGTCTCCATCAAGGCACGCGAATAACGCGCGGGGCGCTCACTCCAAAGGCGTGATATCCAGGGAGAGACCGCTTCAGTAGCCTGGATACGCCAGCCACTCGCCACTTCGACTATCTCTATACCCCGGCCTTCATATTCTGCAGCCAGCTGTTTGAGCACTTCGCGGAGCTGTTTCTTGTCCGGCTGCTCTTCTTCGAGGAAAAGGTTCAGCATGGCATCCAGTGAGAGAGGTCCTCCCGCCGCAAGCATCGCTGCCTCGATAATGTTTTTCAGATTTTCGGGAACGGCCATCTAGCCCCTCGCCTTTACGTGGATAGGCGCAAACGATTCCGCCTGCACCAGTTCAATCAATTGCTGTTTGATCAGCTCCAAAATAGCCATGAAGGTCACGACGACACCTGGGCGACCCTCGGCCAGGTCAAACAGGTGGGTAAATTCTGTAAAGCTTTCGGCTTGTACTGCGTCCAGCACACGACTCATGCGTTCGCGCAGCGACAGCGGCTCCGCCTGAATCTGGTGACTGGTGAACATGTCAGCGCGGTGCATCACGTCCTTGAGCGCCAGCAGCACCTCCTTCAGGTCAACGTCCGGCGGCTCCTGTTCGGTGTGCTTGTGCGGCACGTCGACTTTGACCGAATGCAGCTCCCTTCCCATCTGAGGCAGCTCGTTGATGTCCTGCGCAGCCTGCTTGAAACGTTCGTATTCCTGCAAACGGCGAATCAGCTCGGCTCGCGGATCCGACTCGTCATCGTCATCTTCCACGTTGACACGCGGCAATAACATCCGGGATTTGATCTCCGCCAGCATCGCCGCCATCACGAGATACTCAGCAGCTAACTCGAAACGCATCTCTTGCATCATCTCGATGTACTGCACGTATTGCACCGTGATCTCGGCGATCGGAATATCCAGGATGTCCAGGTTCTGGCGCCGGATCAGGTATAGCAGCAGGTCGAGCGGACCTTCAAACGCATCCAGAAACACTTCCAGCGCATCCGGCGGGATGTACAGGTCCTTCGGCAGGGTGAACTGCGGCTCGCCCTGCACCACGGCAAAGGGCATCTCCTCTTGCTGGGGCGGAGCGCCCTCTGCGTCCGGTGTTACCCCAGGCACAGTGGCTGGTGATGGCAGTTCTTCAACAGTGTTTTCGGCAGTGTCCGACAAGGCAGCTTCCTAGTAGTCCAACGACATGGCGTGCCGCACTTCATCCATGGTCTCACGCGCCACTTCACGAGCCTTTTCACAGCCCTCGTTGATGATGTTCTCGACCAGGTCAGGCTGCTCTTCGTACTCTCGAGCGCGCTCCTGGATTGGCCTGAGCTCGGCCAGTACGGCATCGATGACCGGCTGCTTGCACTCAATACAGCCGATACCGGCCGACTTGCAGCCCTCCTGCACCCAGTCCTGCAACTTGGCATCGGAATAGACTTCGTGGAACTGCCATACCGGACAGTTGTTCGGATCACCCGGATCGGTACGTCGCACACGCGCCGGATCGGTCGGCATGGTGCGCATCTGCTTTTCCACGTCCTCGGGTAGCGCATTCAAGGCGATGGTGTTGCCGTAGGACTTGGACATCTTCTGTCCATCCAGGCCTGGCATCTTGGCCGCCTTGGTCAGCAACGGTTGGGGTTCCGGCAGAATCACCATGCCGCCACCTTCGATGTAGCCAAACAGACGATCGCGGTCAGCCACACCGATGTTCTGCTGGGATTCAAGCAGGGCACGCGCATTTGCCAATGCCTCGTCATCGCCCTGCTCCTGGTACGCCTTGCGATAGTTCTTGAACAACTTGGCCGCTTTCTTGCCCATCTTCTTGATGGCCGCCTCGGCCTTTTCTTCGAAGTCCGGCTCGCGTCCGTAAATATGGTTGAAACGACGTGCCACCTCGCGCGTCAGCTCGACGTGCACCACCTGGTCCTCGCCTACAGGCACCAGGCCTGCGCGGTACACCAGGATGTCCGCAGACTGCAGCAAGGGGTAGCCGAGGAATCCGTAAGTGGAGAGATCCTTTTCCTTGAGCTTTTCCTGCTGGTCCTTGTAGGTCGGCACACGCTCTAGCCAACCTAGCGGAGTGATCATGGACAGCAACAGGTGCAGCTCGGCATGTTCGGGCACACGCGACTGGATGAACATGGTCGCCTCGCCCGGGTTGACCCCGGCAGCCAGCCAATCGATCACCATGTCCCAGGTGGACTGGGGAATATCGCCCGGATTGTCATAGTGCGTCGTCAGCGCATGCCAGTCGGCTACGAAAAACAGGCACTGGTATTCGTGCTGCAGTTCAACCCAGTTTTTCAGCACGCCATGGTAGTGACCAAGGTGCAGGCGGCCAGTGGGTCGCATGCCGGATAAAACCCGGGCGTGTTGAGCAGGTACGGCGGACAAGGCAGACTCCTAGGAAAATAAAACGGGCAGTATAACCGGCAGCAGCTGACTACCGGGCATAAATAAGAGTGCACCCTGGATAACCGGCCACAATATGGTGCCCAGCAGCCCCGTCGCGAGCAACCCGATCAGTATGAACATCCCATAAGGCTCAATGCCTGCCAGCACCCGGGCAGCCCCGAGTGGCAACAAGCCAACCAGAATGCGGCCTCCGTCCAGCGGTGGTACCGGCAGCAGGTTGAGTGCCATCAGCATGAGGTTGATGAACACGCCGGCCCCCGCCATCAGCAACAACGGATAGGCAACGGCATGCACCGCGTGCAATGAATGCTGCGCGACGACCAGCACAATCGACCAGATCAACGCCATCAGCAGATTGACCCCCGGCCCGGCCACTGCAACCAGTGCACTGTCGCGGCGCGGCGAACGCAGGCGCGTGAAATCGACCGGCACGGGTTTGGCCCAGCCAATCGCAAAACCGACCAGGAGCACCATCGCAATAGGCACCAGGATGGTACCCACCAGATCGATATGGGGAATCGGGTTGACGGTGATCCGTCCAAGTCGCCGGGCCGTGTCATCACCCAGCTTCCAGGCAACGAAACCGTGCGCGGCCTCGTGAACCGTGATCGCAAAGATCAGCGGCAGCGCCACCACCGCCAGACGCTGTACCAGGCTCAACTCTTCCATGTTGCGGATTATACCGGCTCGAACAGGCTGACATCCCCCAGCCCGGCGCGAACGACCACGGGTTCGTCCTCGTCCAGCGCAACCACGCTGGTAGCCTCGTAACCGCAATAACCGCCGTCAATGATCAGGTCGACTGCATGCCCCAGGGTGTCGCGCATTTCGTAGGGGTCCATCATGGGCATCTCCTCACCCGGCAGGATCAGGGTGGTGCTCATCAGCGGCTCTCCCAGTTCATCACACAGGGCACGCGCGATGTTGTTGTCGGGAATACGCACGCCAATCGTCTTGCGCTTGGCGTGCATCAGGCGCTTGGGCACCAGCTTGGTTGCCTTGAGAATGAACGTGTATGGCCCCGGGGTAAGGTTCCTGATCCAACGATGGGCCTGGTTGTCCATCTTCGTGTAGGCCGAAAGTTCGGAAAGGTCCCGGCCAACAAGGGTGAAGTTGTGGCGATCATTGAGACGGCGAATCTCACGAATGCGGTCCATCGCTGTCTTGTCACCAATATGGCAACCCAATGCGTAACTGGAGTCTGTGGGATAAATGATCACGCCACCCTTGTTGACGATCTCCACGGCCTGGCGCACCAGACGGGCCTGTGGGTTGTCCGGATGAATCTGAAAGAACTGAGACATTATAAAACAACTACTTACATAATTTATTTAAAGTGATATCACGCAGCCCAATCATGCCAGATCGGCTTACAACCGGACGGAAGTTCAGGCAAACGCCCCAGTTCTATCCAGGGATTCTCCGGTCCGTGGTAATCAGAGCCCGCTGATGCCAGAAGACCAAAATCCCGGGCATGGGCAGCCATGGTGAAATATTCGTCACGACTGTGACTGCCCGAAACCACCTCGATACCGACACCACCAGCGTCGACAAAAGCCGCGATCAGCTTCCGCAACTTGGTACGTGTCATCCTGTATCGTGCCGGGTGGGCAATCACCGCCTGGCCACCAGCCGCGGTAATCCAGCCAACCGCATCGGACAGGTCTGCCCATTCACCTTCCACGAAACCGGGCTTACCCTTGACCAGGTAATGCTTGAAGACGCCGCGCACAGAATCGGCATGGCCGGTCTCCACCAGGGCGCGTGCAAAGTGCGTACGGCTGATCAGCCTGCCGTTCGAATATCCTCGAGCCAGCTCGAAAATACCCTCGATACCCGCCTTGGCCAGGCGCCGCCCCATCTCTTCGGCTCGCCAGTCGCGAAAACCCCGCATGCCGGCCAGGCCTTCCTGCAATCCCGAATGCTGTGGATCAACACCCAATCCGACGATATGTACCGTACCGCCATTCCAGGTAACCGATATCTCGACGCCAGGCACAAAGCCCAGCCCCAGCGCCTGCGCCTTGGCGGCCGCCTCCGGCAAGCCTTCCAGCGTGTCGTGGTCAGTCAGCGCCATCACCTGGATACCCGCTTCATGCGCACGCCGCATCAGCTCGGCAGGGCTGAGCGTGCCGTCCGAAGCGGTCGAATGAGCGTGCAGGTCATGAATCGGTTTCATATTCGTCATTTTATCCCAGCGGCTGCCCCAGGTCCCCAAAATAAAAGGTATCTTGCGGGTTTTACTCAACCTGACAGGCGTATAGACTTTGCCGCCATGAAGCCGGATTCTGTTGATATTGCCTACCTTTACGAATCCTTCTGTGAGTTCACCGAGAACCTGCAGGAGGCCTGGGAGAACAGCGCCCACGCCGACATCGATGAAGGCCTCCCGCAACGCCTGATCGATGCCATGTCACAGTTGGCTGGCATTCTGCGTTCCATTGAAGATGCAGGCGAACTGCCGCCGGGGACCAATCAGGACGTACACACACTGGGTGAGTATGGGCTGCAGTTACTCAGCGAGTTATCCGAAATCGCAGCCAAACTCAGCCAGGACGAGCCGGCAAGAGGCCTGGAGAATCTATGCCTGCCGATGGCCGTTTGGACGGCCAGGCACGGCGGCGAGATTCGCCACCTGGAACCCGTGGTCAACGCGTTGGCGTACTTTGCCGAGCACGGTACCGAGGCGGATTTTATGGTTCAGCTGCTTTCCCTGACCAACGAGGTTTATGACGCCGTCAGTCCTCGCTTGATTGAAGAGAACCCGGGTGACCTGTCCCGTCCTTGGCGCATGCTGGTGCTGAACCGCGCAGTTATAGCTACTCGCACCATGAATCCGGCGATGATCGAACCGGTGTTCGATAGCATAGTCGAACACCTGCCGGATGATGCCGCGCGATTCTTCGAAGAAGGCATGGAGCAGATGGACGTGGTCGGCTATCCACAACCGGTGAGAGATATCATGAACCGTTATTTTCAGGCTTTTGGCCCCCGGCGCGTGCTGCACTGACCCGTACAAATCACATGAAGTTACTCACGGACCTGTTACCCGTTATCCTGTTTTTCGTTGTCTACCAGATGTACGACATCTACGTGGCCACCATCGTGTTAATGGGTGCCCTCGTTGCGCAAATTGCGTTTCTCAAACTCACTGGCAAGCCGGTCGAGAAGATGCACTGGATCACGTTGGTGCTGGTGATCTTTTTCGGCGCCCTGACGCTGGGACTGCAGGACCCACAGTTCATCATGTGGAAGCCCACTGTCATCAATTGGCTTTTCGCGGCGACCCTGTTGCTCAGTGCCGTCTTCATGAAACGAAGCATCATGCAACGCATGTTGGAATCGGTGGCCAGCTTCCCGGAACATGTTGTTTCGCGCCTGAATTGGGCATGGGCACTGTTTCTTTTCGGGTTGGGTGTACTCAACCTGTACGTGGCCTACAACTTTTCCGAGGAAACCTGGGTCAACTTCAAACTGTTCGGCCTGATGGGCCTGACCCTGGCTTTCGTGATCGGGCAAAGTTTCTACCTTGCCCGTTACATTCAGGATTCTGAAAATAACCCGGCGGAAACCGCCCCGGAGGACTGATGCTTTTTTCCATCGTCAGCGATGATGTCGAGAACAGCCTGCCGCTGCGCAGGCAGGCCCGCCCCGCTCACCTTGAACGCCTACAGGCCCTGACCGAGCAGGGGCGCCTGGTGCTGGCCGGCCCCAACCCGAGCATAGAAGCCGAGGACCCGGGCGAAGCGGGCTTCTCCGGCAGTATTGTGATTGCCGAATTTGAAAGCCTCGCCGATGCTCAGGCCTGGGCTGATGCTGACCCATACGTCGCTGCCGGCGTGTATGCCAACGTCAGTGTCAAGCCCTTTAAAAAAGTTCTGCCGTGACGGCATCGCCACGCCGATCGCAACAAACACCCCAAAAAAGGACCTACCCATGACTTTCCGCAAACTCTGTGGCGCACTTGCCTTGTATGCCCCACTGATGGCCCAGGCCGAAGCTCCCCAACCGCCAACCCCGTTGGTAATGATTGACGATTTTGCGGTAACGAATTTGCATTACGCGATCTTCAGTTCGCAAAGCGGCGCCAAGGCCAACGATAGCAACCCCGAAAAGCAGATCGAGCTGCTCAACGAACTGGTGAACATCTTCATGGTGGACAATTCCGATGCCGGCAGAAAGATGGCAGATC
>Ga0180429_10002228_pt1 | contig 16096 bp, 12 predicted proteins | sample SS_ome_FD_132428 | JGI IMG/M metagenome (GOLD analysis project Ga0180429, IMG submission 132428) | Hypersaline lake sediment archaeal communities from the Salton Sea, California, USA - SS_1_S_1 metaG | ecosystem: Environmental > Aquatic > Non-marine Saline and Alkaline > Hypersaline > Sediment ...
AGACCCGCGGCGATGGAGATGAACACGATGACGAGGGCGATGAAGAGCAGGCGGTGGATCGACCCGCGGAGGATGAACTTCTCCAGCTCGAACTGGGCGCGGTTCTTCAGGCGATTGATCATCTGCGCCTCAGGCTGATGGGTTGAACTACGATGCTAGAGATACCGGGAACCTCCCGTGATGTCAAGACGGGCCGGACTTTGATCAGAGCGAATTCCGCGGCGACGAAAAAGCCGTTCAGCGCGACGAGGCCCAGGGCGAAGCCGACCCACAACAGGTTCATCAGGACGTGGCGTTCCATTTCGTTTCTCCTGGCGGCACGTGTTCAGATCATGCCGGAAAGCAGTGTGGCGATGCCCAGGAAGCTGAAGAAACCCACCACGTCAGTGACCGTGGTCAGGATGATCGACGACGACTGCGCGGGATCCTGCCTGATCGCCGTGAGCAGCAGCGGGATGGCCGCGCCGGAGAGACCTGCGGCCACCATGGAGAGTATCATGGATGTGCCGATGACCAGGGTCAACCCAGTGGACCGGCTCCAGACGAAGACCGCGGCGGAAGTGGTCAGCGCCACCGCCACGCTGTTCAGGAAGGCGACCCGGACCTCTTTCGTCGAAACCTTCATCCAGTGGCGGGTGCGTATCTCGCGCAGGGCCAGCCCGCGCATGGTGACCGCCAGCGCCTGGGCGCCGGTGTTTCCCGACTGGCCGGCGACCACGGGCAGCAGCACGGCCAGGGCGGTGAACCGGGCGATGGTGCCCTCGAAGAGCCCAACCACGGCCGCGGCGAGGAAGGCGGTGAGCAGGTTGACCTCGAGCCAGGGCAGCCGCTTGCGCACGGCGAAGAGCACCGGCGAGAGGGCCCGTTCCTCACGGCTGGCCCCAACCATCGCCTGCATGTCGGAACTGGTCTCGGCCCGGACGGCGGCCAGCAGGATATCGTCACGGATGACGCCGAGCAGCCGGCCGTCGAAGTCCACCACCGGGATGCTGGGGAGCCTGGTGCGGGTCAGGGTCTCCACAACTTCGTCCCGGCTGGCGACATCGGCCACCGCCGCCGATCCCGGCTCCATCAGTTCCTCCACCCGCAGCGACGGTTTCGACACGGCGAGATCGTGCAGCCGCACCGATCCCAGCAGCCGGTTGCCGGCATCGACGACGTAGACCCGGCGCACCCGCTTGTCGCGGTAGGTGCGCAGCCGGGCCAGAGTCCGGCTCACGGTGGTGTGGGGTTGCACGGCCATCACCCGGGGATCCATGTTCGCCCCGGCGCTTTCCGGCGGGTACTGGGCCAGTGCCCGCAGCTCCGCGCCCTGGGCGGGCTTGAGCAGCCCGAGCAGCCGCTCCCGCAGGTCGGCATCCATCCGGGCCAGGATCCCCGCGGCCCGCGCGGGATCGAAGGAGGCGAGAATGGCCCCGGCTTTCTCGTCTGGGAGTACGCCCAGCAGCGCGCTGGCCGTTTCCGGTGTCAGGCGCTCGAGTAGTGCCACCGCCCTCGATGCCGGCAGCGGGTCGAGCAGGGCTGCGCTTTCACCCAGTGGGACTTCCTCGAGCAGGTGAGCGGTTTCCTCCGGGTATCGCCGGAGCGACTCGAGGGCGAGCTTGAATTCGGCGGTGGCTTCATGCGCCATCATCGGCCTCCTTCCCCTGGCGGGCCCTGGATGCCCGGCTCGCGTGCAGGGACCCGGCGAAGCCGTCGAAGAGCAGCCCCGAGATGCCGATCCAGGCCTCCCCCAGGGCCGATCCCAGGCTGGCCAGATCGGTGGGCCGTGCGGCCGCCTTTTCACCTTCCAGGCGCCGCAGGGTCCTGTAGCGCAGGATCCCGCACAGCACCCCGGAACCGTCGGTCACCGGGAGCGCATGGTACTTCTTCCACCCCGGATGCTCGAGGATCGTCGACCGTGTATCCCTGACGCTGAGCCGGGTCACCTTCCGGCGAAACCGTGGCGCCAGGCGTTCGCCCGGCGGGGCGGCCATCAGTTCCTTCAGGGAGAACACCCCGCTCAAACGGTATGACGTATCGACCATATAAAAGTAGGAGCGAAGCTGGGGACCGTGGCGGCGAAGCCGGCGCACCGCTTCGGCCGCTTCGAACTCCTCGGGAAAGGCCAGCACCCGCGGATCCATCAGCCGGCCGGCGCTGCCCGCCGGGTAGCTGAGCAACCGCCGCAGCCGGGCGGCCGTCGCTTCCGGCGCGCTGCCCAGCAGCAGCTCGCGCGCTTCCGGCGCCAGGGTGAGCAGCAGCCGGGCCGCCGACGCGGCGGGCAGGGCTTCGATCAGCTCGCCGGCACGATCGGCGGAGCACTGCTGCAGGAACGCCGCCGACAGTGTCGGTTCCATCCGGTTCAGAGCGGCTGACGCGGCAGTGATCGGTGCGGATTCGAGCAGCGCGGCCGCCTGCTCCGCGGGGAGGCCTTCCAGTATCCGCGCCGCGTCGTCCGGATGGCCCTCCAGGAAGCGGCTGGACAGGGTCGTCACGATGCTCATCACGCCGCCTCGTCGAGCAGGCAGGAGCTCCGCTCGCTGAATTCCCGGCCGGGGACGGTGGTCCGCCCCTGTTCGGTTTCCAGCACCACCCCGTTGGCGTTGAGTTCCACGATCCGGCCCTCGACGTCGCCGATCCGGATTCGCTGGCCCACGGCATAGGACCTGGCGAGGTAGTGCAAGGCGATGATGTTGCCCACCTCGGCCCGCGCGCCGAGCCCCACGGCAAGGGTGGCGCTGCCCAGCAGCGCGGCGAGCAGGATTCCCGCGGCCAGGATCAGCAGCGTGCTGTCGATGCCGATCTGGTCCAGGGCGACGATGGAGGTGAGCAGCAGGATGGCGAAGCGGACCAGCTGCCCGGGAATCTTTCCGGCGAAACGGCTGGTGGCGCTGAAGGTGGTCACCGCGTCCCGGGCCAGGTTGCTCAGCAGCAGGCCGGCGAAGGCGATCAGCCCCGCCGCCAGCACCCTGGGCAGGTAGCGGATGATCACGGCGAGTCCGCTGGAAACAACGGCCAGCCCGAGGACCTCCCCGGCCAGGGCGGCGAAAACGATGAGGACGAACCAGAAGGCGATCCGGCCGAAGACCTCCGAGGCCATCCGGTCCACCCCGGATTCGTGCAGCGCCTGCTCCACGGCGGGGCCCCTGCGCCCGCGGGCGTGACGCCGGATGAGCCGGCCGACGAGCCATCGGGCCAGCCGGCCCAGGGCCCAGCCGGCGGCCAGCAGGGCAACCACCATGGCCAGTTGCGGCAGGTGTTCGAGAAAACCGCTCCAGGCCCGTGTGGTCATGTCGTGAAGAACCGAACCCAGGCTTTGAAAATCCATTGGACACCTCCGTTGGCTGTCTGCAGCGTCAGCCTCCTGACAGTGTTGCCGAAACACGTGGATTGTGCATGTCCCTCATCGTGATCGAGGGCGCCGCCGGCGCTTCCCTCATGTCAGTTATCCCTGAAGGCCAGGCTGGTGATGTAGGCCGCGTAGAGGACCAGGAAAACAATTCCCTCCCAGCGGTCGATCGAGCGCTTTTTTCCGGTGAACATGTAGACGAAGAGCAGCACGCTGGCGAGGATGACCACGCCGATGTCGACGGTGTTCACCGCCTGAAACGTCAGCGGCCTGATCACCGCGCTGATGCCGAGCACGAAAAAGATGTTGAAGATGTTCGATCCGACGACATTCCCCACCGCAATCTCGACGTTCCTCTTCATCGCCGCGACCACCGAGGTGGCGAGCTCGGGGAGCGAGGTGCCCAGGGCCACGATGGTCAGGCCCGCCGTCGACTGGCTCATCCCGAATTGAACGGCCAGCCGCACCGCACTGTCGACGATCCATTTCCCGCCCAGCGCCAGGCCGGCCATTCCCAGCAGGACCAGCAACATCGACCTGGCCAGCCCGTACTGTTTCGATTTCACGTGGTCTTCCTGTCCCTGGATCTCCCTGGCGATGCTGAAGGAGTAGTAGATGAAGATGGCGAAAAAGGAAAGAAAGACGATGCCGTCGGACCTGGTCAGTGCGGAGTCGCCCGAGGCATCGATGAGCCGGTCATTGGCCAGCACGCCCAGCAGCAGCGCTGCCAGCAGGCTGAAGGGGATCTCTTTCCAGACGGTCCCTTTGGTGACGGCCAGGGGATAGATGATCGAGGCGACACCGAGGATAAGGAAAATGTTGGCGATATTGCTGCCCAGGATGTTGCCGATGGCGATCCCGGTATTGCCTCCGGCCGCGGAGACGATGTTCACGAAGAGTTCGGGGCTCGAGGTGCCGAAGGCGACCACGGTCAGGCCGATCACCAGGTCGGAGACGTGGAACCTCCTGGCGATCGACGACGCGCCGTCGACAAGAAAATCCGCACCCTTGATCAGCAGGGCGAATCCGGCGATGAGCAGGATGTAAGATATCATTCGCTGCCTGACGAGAGACGTGAATGCGGAGCCGGAGACACCTCTGCCCTGGTCCCGCTCGCGGAGCCAATCGAGCTACATTTGATGAAATTATTGAATTTGCACAATCCTATTCTAATATAATGACTTACTATTCGGAAGAAAATTGATCGGGGGCCTGGACGTGTTGACCATACTCGTCGTGGACGACGAATCCGTGGAAGGAGATCTTCGGCGCGCAATGCTCGAGGATGATGACTACCGTTTCGAAACGGCATCGAACACGGCAACCTGGGGATCGGTAATGAAGACAAGGGGCGCCTGCTGGCCGAGGGCACTCTGGCCGAGGAACGCCGGCGACGGCTGGCCGCACCGCAATGCGGGAGCAGCAGCGATCGACTCGTTTCCGATTCGGGCACGGATGGCGGCCCGCATCATGCCGGTGGCGTGAGCAGCGGTGACTCCGCGAGGTAGATCAGCAGGGCGTCCGGTTCGAGCATCAGGGTTTTCGGCGGGTTGATGATATCCGTCCCGTCCCCCGTACGGACCCCGATGACCAGTCCCCCGCGCTTCGACAGCGCCATCCCGGAGAGCAGCTCACCGAACTGGACCGGTTCCGTCGGGTCCCCGGGGAGCCTCCCGATGTACACGCTGTGTGCCCCCGACAGCAGCACCCGGCTCATGGTGTTGGCCGTGCCGTGAAAGGCGATCGCGTGGGCGATCATCGCGGCGCCGATGCGGCGCGTTTCGATGACCTCGTCGGCGCCGGCCGATCTCGCGTGATCGACGTTTTCCGAATCGAGTATCTCGGCCACCACGTAGAGCGGCAGCCGGCGCTTCGAAACCAGCCGCTTCTGGCGCTTGAGGAAAGCGCGGATGGTGAAGACGGTGAGGATCGTGGCGGCGTCAGCCGCCTGCGGGGGGATATCGCGCGCACCGGCGACGATGACCGCAGCCGCGTGGGCCAGGCGCACCTTCGCCAGCTCGCTCTCCTTTGTCGGATCCCCCTGGACCCAGAGGAAATCGGGGGGAAGGTCCCGCGGCCGCTCCTGGTCATCGAAGAAAACGACCCGAGTTTCCGTCAGTTTCAGGTTCAGTTCCAGCGCTTCCAGAAGCAGGTGTGTGCTCTCGTCGTAGCCGCACACCACGACGTGGTTGACATAGTCGCTCATACGAAATTGCTCCTCCCGAATGCTGAGCATTCCGCTCACCAGGCTCGAACCCACGATGCCGGCGAACAGCGCCAGCGTGAACATCCCGCCGACCATCATCACCGCGCCGACGATCCGGCCCAGCATGGTCACCGGCGTGATGTCGCCGAAACCGACGGTGGTCACCGTCACCAGCGCCCACCAGATGCCGTCCGCCACCGTCCGCAGGTCGGGGTTGATTCTCCCCTCCACCAGGTAGATGGTGGTGCCGCCCAGCAGGGTCGTCGCACCGAGCACGCTGAAGGCGAACGTGAACAGCAGGCCATTCTCCTCCAGCGCCTGCATCACGATGGCGAAGGGGTTGCGGTAGCGAAAGACCCGCGACGTCCGGAGCAGCCGGAGCAGCCGCAGTACGCGCAACCCGCGCAGCTCCGGGAAGAGCGCCAGTACGGCCAGGATGTCGACCAGCATCATCGGCCGCAAGATGTACCCGACGCGCGCCAGCACGTGGGCGCGCAGCCGCCCGAAGGGCGGCCCTCTGAAAACCTTGAGCGCCGGCGGTCGAAAGGTGGCGACACGGAGCACGATCTCGATGGAGAAGAGAATGAGGATCGCACGATCCAGCCACTGCAGGACCGGTCCGGCGGTGCTGTTATCCGGCACCATGGCCTCGACGACCAACAGTGAGATCGACAGTACGATCAGCGCCCAGACCGCCCCCTGGACCACCCGGTAGATCCTGGTGGCCGGCTCGTGGAAGGCCGCATACAATTTGTCAGGCAGCGTGCTCATCGGCATTCACGACAGCGTAAAAACCTCAAGCGTTCTCCCAAATCCGATCCCGGGTTCCCGAGCCAGCGGAATTCGGCCCCGTGAGCCGGGCCGGTAGGTCAGCGCCGGCTATTTCCCCGGTTGTTCGCCGGGGGCCGTGCCGTGCGGCTCCAGCCGCTCTTGTGGTGGTCCTTGGCCCTGCTGAACTTCTGGTCATCGTTCGGTTTGCCCACCACCACCTTCCCCTCCGCCGGCGGGGTGGGCGGCGACGGTAATTCCAGCCGGCTCTGCGGTGGCGCACCCTGGAGCCCGCTCGGGGGCTGGGTGACTCCTGTGTCCGTCCGCTTCCGGCCGGCCGGTTTCTGCAGGCCGGGGTAACGGCCGCTGTTGGTCTTGAGGTCGTCGCTGCGGGAGATCGATTTCCCCGCCATCCCGCGGGCTTCCGTGCTGTCGTCGCGTTCGAACCGCCCGTATTCCTTGAGCCGTTCGGCGCGGCGGCCGTCATCCTTCATCCAGTCCTGCCCCATGCGTTGTCCGGTATCCGTTTTCCAACGGCCCACCACGTCGTTGAAGCCGTTCTTTACGTCCCGGTGCCGTTGGTGATGTCGGAGAAACGTATCGGAGAGGTGCGGGTAGCGGTAGTGGTGATACGGATGGCGGTAGTACCACCAGGTGTAATAGTAAGAGGGAGGCCCCCAGATGACGATCCCGTCGCCCGGGCCGTAGTAATACCCCCAGTAATAATAGTAGGGGTAGGGATACCAGTAGGGGTAGGGGTACCAGTAGGGGTAGCCGTACCAGTAGGGGTAGGGCTCGACCACCACGTTGATCCGGGTCTGGGAAACCGGCGCGGAGACCGTGTCAGCATCGGCCCCGTACTCCACTGCGAATTCTTCGGCCGAGGCTTTCAATTCCTCCAGGGCCTCGGGGTTCTCCTCCAGTTCCCTTTTCCAGTCTTCCAGCGCCTCGGCGTTCTTCCGCGCCGCTTCCAGGCCCAGGTCCTCGATCCTGGCCTTCAGGGCCTCCGGGTCCTGCCGGTAGAGACTGCCCACCAGCACGGTCATCGACATGTTCTCGTTGAGCAGCGTGAAGACCTCGGGCATGCCGACCAGCCTCCGATATGCCTCCCGGGTCTCGGCGGGATAATCCGCAATGGCCGCATCGAACGCCTGCTCGGCGGCGGTCCGCACCTGCCGGCCCTGGACCAGAATGTCGAAGTGATCAGCGGCGCAAGACCGCGCCGCCTCGCGGATCTCCGTTGGCCAGGAGACGAGAATCGCGGTAATCATGTCGTCCGACTTCCCCCCGCCGGCCACCAGTTGGTCGATCAGGTCGGGGTAGCGGCTGACGTCCCAGAACGACTTCTGCTCCTCCTGGGAGAGACCGGAGAGCAGGCCGACGAAGGCTGCGCTGGATCTCGCCTGGATGCCGGTGGTGCGCACCACACCGTCCGGGCTGGCCGCGACCCTGAAAATCGCCTCCCGGACCTCCGGGGGGTAGAGCGACAGCGCCTCGACGGCCTGCTGGTCCTGCTTGATGACATCTTCCAGAAGATCGCCGCTTTCCACGGCCGCCGGGAGTGGGTTGTCGTCCGCCAGAGCCGGGGGAAGTACGGGCAACAGGGCAAGGATCAATAATCCCATCGCATATTTCATCATCGCTCTTTTCTCCTGAGTTTCCGGGCGAACGAGTCTGGAGGATTGGACTCGACTACATTGAGGCGAATAAGCAGGCCGGCGTATTACGGTTTTTCCCTCATCTCGATTAATGACGGACAGGGCACAATAGTAACCGGCTGCAGGCAGCATTTTCAGACAATCTCACCGGCCTCTTCAATCTGCGCGCCGGATGTCACCAGGTTGCGATAGTGGCAATTTCTATCATTCGAATCAATATCCCGGACCGTGCTGTGGTAAAACTCGACAAGGCGCCTGCGGAATACTGATCCTTGTCTCTTTCTGCTGTCTTCCACTGCAGGCACGGAATGACGGGTCAGGCATCGGCCCAGCGGACCAGCCCCAGGTCGTGCGTGCCGGCCATCATCTCGTGGTGCGGCATAATCCGTACCGAGACCCCCCGCAACCCGGTGTCGGTGCAGGCGATGGTCCCTGAATAACTCCAGGCTCCGGGTTGACTCTCACCCTGCTCAACCATGGCGGTGACGGCCCCGGACCCGATCTGCTCTTCGCTGTTGGCGCTTCCGGTGTAGATTTCCACCGACACGTCGGCCGGAGTGAGCTGGCCCAGGTGCGCTTCAGCGGTAACTCTGAGCTCGGTTCCGACCTGGATCTCCGCCGGCTTCTCAACCTGGACCCCCGTCACCCTGACCTCGTCCCAGGCCCCGGTGACCCGCACCCGCCAGGCGGCGAAGTCCCGTGCCGGCTGTGCGTTGTCCACCTCCATCCGGCGCCAGCGTTCCAGGGCCGGCACGTAGAACCGTTCGGTATACTCGCGGACCATCCGGTCGGCGCTGAACGCCGGGGAAAGCTCCCGCATAGACGCCTTGACCTTGGCCAGCCAGCGGCGGGGGAGCCCGTCGGCGCCGCGTTCGTAAAACAGCGGCAGCAGTTCGCTTTCCAGGATGTGGAACAGCGACCGGCTCTCCAAGGCATCCTGCTGTTTCCAGTCGCCGAACTCCTCGCCCAGGCCGATGGACCAGCCGCGGGCGGGGGCGTATCCCTCGTCCCACCAGCCGTCGAGGATGCTCAGGTTGAGGCCGCCGTTGGCGCAGACCTTCATTCCCGAGGTACCCGAAGCCTCCAGGGGGCGCCGGGGGGTATTGAGCCAGACATCGACCCCCTGGACCATATAGCGGGCCACGTTCATGTCGTAGTTTTCGAGAAACACGACCCGGCGGCGGATCGTGTCCTTGCGGGCGAAGGCGATAATTTGCCGAATGAAGTTCTTTCCTTCATCGTCCCGGGGGTGCGCTTTCCCGGCGAAGATGATCTGCAGCGGCCGTTCCTCGTCGCGCAGCAATTCCGAGAGCCGCGCCTCGTCTTCCAGGAGCAGGGTGGCCCGCTTGTAGGTTGCGAAGCGGCGGGCGAAACCGATGGTCAGTGCTTCGTGATTGAGGGCGCCGCCGGCCGCCTCGACCTCGGTGGAGGGGGCGCCGCGCCGCTGGAGCTGCTCGCGCAGCCGCCGCCGGGTGAAGGCGACCAGCCGCTCTCTCCGGCGCTCGTGGGTCCGCCACAGCTCCTCGTCGGGGATTCCGTCCACGCCGGCCCAGAGCTCCTGGTCCGCCGGCTGTTGTGCCCAGCCCGGGCCAAGATAGCGGTCGAAGAGTCCGGCCATGTCGGAGGAGATCCAGGAGTGGATGTGCACCCCGTTGGTCACGTGGTCGATGGGGACCTCCTCTTCGGGGACCCCGGGCCAGAGCACCTGCCACATCTTTCGCGAAACCCGGCCGTGGAGCCGGCTGACACCGTTGGCGAAGTCGGCGAAGCGCAGGGCCATGATCGCCATGTTGAACGGCTCGTCCGGTTTGGTCCGCCGGTGCCGCCGGCCCCAGGAGAGGAAGCTCTCCAGCGTTTCGGGATCCTCGGGGAAGAACCGCTTGAAGTAGCGGGCCATCAAGTCCGGGGGAAACTCGTCGATTCCCGCCGGGACTGGGGTGTGGGTGGTGAACAGCGTACCGCAGCCGGTCAGTTCCGATGCCTCCCAGTTGCTCAGGCCGAGGGTCTCCCGGCGGTAGAGGATCCTTTCCAGGGCGAGAAACCCGGAGTGCCCCTCGTTCATGTGACAGACGGTGGGGCAGACGCCGAGCTGCCGCAGGGCGCGCATCCCGCCGATGCCGAGGACGATCTCCTGCTGGATCCTTGTTTCCTGGTCCCCGCCGTAAAGCTGGAGGGTGATTGTACGGTCGGCGGGGCTGTTGGCCGAAAAGCCGGTGTCGAGAAGGTAGAGCGGCACCCGGCCCACGTCGGCGCGCCAGATCCGGCAGAGCACCTCCCGGTCGGCCATCGGCACCGCCACGGTGACCGGGGCGCCGTCGGCGCCGGTCTCCAGTCGTACCGGCAGGTTGTAGAAGTCGTTGTCCGGGTAGAATTCCTGCTGCCAGCCGTCCTCGTTGAGATACTGCTGGAAGTAGCCCTGGCGATACATCAACCCCACCCCGGCCAGCGGCACACCGAGCTCGGAAGCCGATTTCAGGTGATCGCCGGCCAGGATACCCAGGCCCCCCGAGTAGATCGGCAGGCAGTCGGTGAGGCCGAACTCCATCGAGAAATAGGCGACCAGCGGCGAGGCCGGTTTCCCATACTGTTTTTCGTACCAGGTTTCGGCCTTGAGATAATCCTGCAGGTAGTGGTGGACCCGCTCCAGGTGGGCCATGAACCCGTCGTCATCGGGGAGCCGGTCCAGCCGCTGCTGATCCATCGTCCCCAGCATCAGCACCGGATTGTGGCCCGACGTCTCCCACGCCTCCCGGTCGAGGCGGCGGAACAGCTCCACCGTCTCCTTGCGCCAGGCCCAGTGCAGGTTGTAGGCGATCTCCACCAGCCCCTTGACCGGGTCGGGGAGTGCCGGCTGCACGCGAAAGGTCTCGACGGAACGAATCATGGCAGGTCCCCCTTGTTCAACTGTTGTGCTTGGCATAGTAACACGGAGCAGGGGATTCGAGTGGGAGTGATGTGGGCACCGGCCGGTCCCCGCCGCCACCGCTGATAGGACGCGAACACGATCGATACTGGTGCATTCTTCCTGACCTTTGACCTCGGCTTTTTCAACCGCAGGGCCCGGGGGGGCCACCTGGGGGCGTTCGGTTGGACGGCGTTCCGGGTGGCGCTGATCACCAGGAGCAGAGGAATGATGGGGTAGGCGGCGATCCCGGTGAGCGCGGCGAGCAGCGGGGAATCCTCAATGAGATTCCTCATCCCCAGGCGCACTCGGCCGCCAGCCCCACTCCCGCAGCCAGGCCCGCGCCCGCCCCCCCTGTTCCTCGAAAAGGGCCCAGTGGACCCGGTCTCCCTGCCGGACCCGGGCCTGGTCGTCCAGCGGCGCGATCGTTACACCTTTTGTTATGGCCAGCGGCAGCAGCAGGTTCCTCGCCTCCTTGGGGAGGCGGATATGCTGATCGTCCTCATCGGTGATCCCGGTGCTGTCGTCTTCCGGCTCCCAGGTCTCCACGGTGACGAGGCCGCGCCGGACCCGGACGGACCAGAGCTCCAGGTCGGCCTCCTCGCCGAAGAGGACCGTGGCCCCCGCCTCGTCCACCATCTCGCTGTTCAGCGCGCCGTAATCCCGCTGGATCCCCACGTAGGCCCGGGGCACCTTGAATTCCTCCCGCGCCTTCCGCGCGAAGAGCAGGTTGACCGCCCCGTTGGGCAGCAGGCCCACCACCGCCTTCCGCGCCTCCACGTCCGCCATGAGCAGCACCCGCTCCTCGAGGGCGTTTCCGCAGACCGCCGATGCGCCGTCCTCCCTGGCCAGCCGGCAGGCATCGGCGTCGGCGTCGATGAACACCACCTCTTGGCCCGAGCCCCGGAGCAGCCGGCCCAGCAGCCGGCCCAGGGGATTGCTCCCCAGGATGGCATAGCCCAGGCCGGAGGGGCGCCGCACCCGCAGCAAGCGGGCCACCGGGCCCCCGGTGGCGCCCTGGAAAAGAACCGTCACGGCGATGACCAGGAAGACCAGGGCGCGCATGTCCTGCCCGCCGGCATGCCCGGCTTCGGACAGCCGGGTATCGAACAGCGTGGCCACCGCGGCCGCCACGATGCCGCGGGGCGCCAGCCAGGCGAGGAAGGCCTTTTCCCGCCACTCCAGGTTCGAGCGCCAGGTGCAGGCGAGGACGTTCAGCGGCCGGACGACGAACATCAGCACCAGCACCACCAGCAGCCCGGGCCAGCCCAGCTCCATCGCTTCCGCGTGGCGCACGTCGGCGGCGAGGAGGACGAAGAGCAGGCCGATGAGCATCACCGTGAGCTGCTCCTTGAACTCGACCAGCTCCCGCTTGATGTGAATCCCGGCGTTGCCCACCACCAGGCCGGCCACCACCGCGCTGACGATACCCGTCTCGTGGACCAGCGCGTTGCTCCCCTGGTAGAGGGCCAGGGCGAGGGAGAGGGTGAAGATGTTTTCCAGCCCCTCGGGCACCAGGCGGCGGACACGGAGCAGCAGCGCGATGAGGCCGCCGCCGGCGGCGCCGATCAGCACACCGAGAACGAGGCGCCAGGGCAGGTCCACGAAGCCGTGGGCCAGCGACTCGCCGGCCGGGACGGTCACCATCTCCAGGGCCACCACGGCCACGGTGGCCCCCACGGCGTCGATGAGCAGCCCCTCGGCGACGAGGATGGTTTCCAGGTTGCGCCGGACCTTTGTCCGCCGGAGCAGCGGGGTGATCACCGTGGGCCCGGTGACGATGACCAGGGTGCCGAAGAGCAGGGCCGGCCGCCACTCCCAGCCGAGGATCGTCCACGCGGCCAGGGCCCCGCCGGCCGCGGTGATCACCGCGCCCAGGGAGATGAGCAGGCGGATGACCACCGCCTCTTTCCTGAGCCGGCGCCAGTCGAGGCTGAGCCCGCCCTCGAAGAGGATGACGGCGATGCCGAACCCCACCAGGTCGGCGAGCGCTCCGCCGAGGCTGTCCGGCCGCACCAGGTTCAGCACGTCCGGACCGAGGAGGACACCGGCGGCGAGGAGCAGGACGATGCCGGGGAGGCGCAGGTGCCGGGCCAGCGCTTGCACGATCATCCCCGCGGCCAGGGCCAGGGCGATGGTGAGCGCCGGGTTATCCATCCCGATCTTCCTCTCGTTCCGTTCCCCCCTCGACCCCCGCTTCCCGCTCGCCGGCCAGGCCCAGGGTCTCGAGGGAGGCTTTGCCCAGCTTCAGCGCGTCGCGCTTGACCCGCCGCAGCAGGCGCCGGGCCCAGATGAACTCGGTGGCCAGCAGCGAGAGGCCGAGCACGATGACCACCATCCCCGGCCCGGGCAGCACGAGCAGCGCCACGCCGATGAGGATCACCGTCGAGCCCACCAGCAGGATCACCGTGCGGCGAGCCCGCTTGACCGTGTAGCGCACCAGGTCTTCGAGGTCGTCGGCCACCGGCGAGACCAGCGCCGCCGGGTCGCGGTGGCCGTAGAGCAGCGAGGCGATCATGCCGACGGCGAGGATCCCGGCGATGACGGCCAGCGAGACGAAGGTGGGGATCGGGTGGTGGTGGGCCAGGATCATCTTCACCCCGACGAAGGCGAGGATGAAGGCCAGGCTGAACTTGAGGTAGCGGAATCGCTCCAGCGCCGCGGCGAGGACGAAATAGAGCGAGCGCAGGCCGAGAATGGCGAAGACGTTGGAGGTAAAGACGATGAACGGGTCGCGGGTCACGGCGAAGATGGCGGGGATCGAGTCGACGGCGAAGAGGACGTCGGTGCTCTCGATCATCACCAGGGCGAGAAAGAGCGGCGTCACCGCCCGGCGGCCGTCCACCCTGACGAAAAAGCGACCACCCTCCATGGCCTCGGACACCGGGTAGAAGCGGCGGGTCAGCCGGACCAGCGGGTTGCGCTCCACCGCGAGGTTGTCATGGCGGGCCACCAGCATCTTCACCGCGGTGGCCAGCAGCAGGCCGCCAAAGACGTAGACCATCCAGCTGAAGCGGTTGATCAGCGCCGTGCCGGCGATGATCATCACCGCGCGCAGCACCAGCGCGCCGAGCACGCCCCAGAAGAGCAGCCGGTGCTGGTGCTTCAGCGGCACGGAGAAATAGGAGAAGATCAGGGCGATGACGAAGATGTTGTCCAGACTCAGCGACTTTTCGATCAGGTAGCCGGTGAAGAACTGCAGGGCGGCCTGCTTGCCGCCCAGCGCGTGGCCGGTCTCCAGCCCCACCCCCAGCCAGTGGTGTTCGTAGATGTAGAAGACGGCCACGTTGAAGAGCAGGGCCACCGCGACCCAGAGCGCGGTCCAGCCCAGCGCCTCGCCGGCGCCGATCACGTGGGCCTTGCGGTTGAAGACGCCCAGGTCGAGGGCCAGCAGGAAGAGCACGAGGGCGACGAACCCGATCCAGAGCCAGACGGTCATCGGCTGTCCTTTTCCCCTTCGGTTGCTTCGGGTTTCCGGCCCTGTCGTTTGGCCAGTTTCTGCAGGTCGGCCACCTCGTCCCGCTCGTCGACGATTTCGGTGCCCAGCATGGTCTCCAGCAGGTCCTCCAGGGTCACGATCCCGGACACACCGCCGTACGGGTCCTTGACCACCGAGACGTGGCGGCGGGTGCGCAGGAAGCGGGCCAGCAGCTTGAGGCAGTTGGTCCCCTGGTCGACAAAGCCCATCGGGCGGGCCAGTCCGGCCAGTGTCACCCCCTGCTCGGCGCAGGCCTTGTGCGAGTTGAGGTCGTGGATCATCACGTAGCCGGTGATCCGCTCCCGGTCGTCGCGGTAGAGCGGGATGCGGGTGAACCCCTTGTCGCTGGCCTTCTCGCGAACGTCTTCCACCAGCGCGGTCTCGGGCAGGCTGAACATCACCGTCCGCGGCGTCATGATGTCCTCAACCTGCTTGTCCTCGAGGCCGATGATGTTGTGGACGATGAGGCTCTCGAGGCTCGATATTTCCCCTTCGGTTTGGCCCCAGCGGATGAGGGCGAGAATCTCCTTCTCGGTGATGTGCGGTGAATCCTGGCCGCGGGTGATCAGCGAGGTCGCCCGTTCCGTGACCCAGATCAGCGGCGAGAGGAGGTAGCGCATGGCGGTCAGCGGCCGGACGATGCCCGGCCAGAAAGTGCGCCAGTACACCGCTCCCGCCGTTTTCGGAAAGATTTCAGCGAAGAAGAGGATGGCCAGGGTGAAGAGAACCGAGAAGAGGGGAACCATTCCCACGCCGAGCACCTTCTCGGCCCAGGCGCCGGCCACCGTGGCCCCGGCGGTGTTGGCGATGGTGTTGAGGATCAGGATGGCGGCGATGGGGCCGGAGATGTTTCGCTTCATCTCCAGCATGGCGGCGGCCAGCCGCTTGCGCCGCCCCTCGCTCTTCGACGCCTCCAGGGTGCCCATGCGGGTGGAATAGAGCGTCGACTCGAACAGCGAGCAACTGGCCGAAACGAAGATCGTGACGGCAACGATGATGATCAGGACGGTCATGGTGACTCCCTTCCGGCGGCCACGTTGAGGGCGATGAGCACGAGGATGAAGACGTCGCACCAGCGGCCGTCCCGGTCACCGGCCTCCGACGGTTCGAGCAATCGACAGGTTGTCGTTTTGATTCCCACGGGCACCGGTCTCCTCAGCAGTGAGCAGGATCTGCCGGCGTGAGCAGACTCGACCGATCGCCGACGGTGATGAAATCAATCTAGTTGAGCGGCGTACTGCAAGTCAATGACCGAATCCCGGAACGGTCGTCACTGTTCATTGCGAAGGGCAGGGGAACTTGTCTATAGTGGACCGACGGGAGGCCACCCATGCCCGACGAATTCGACGCCGTCTCACAGACGATCACCGAAACCCTGGGGATCGGGGCCCTGCTGCAGCAGAAGATCGCCTTCACCCTCATCGCGGTGCGGGCCTACCTGCTCCTGCGCTGGACCGTCAGCTACGCCGTGCGCCACGGCAGGCAGGAGATCACCCGGCAGTACATCTTCCTCAAGACGGTCAAGTATCTTCTCGGCTTCGCCCTGTTCATCGCCCTCTGGCGCATCTGGCTCGGCCAGCAGACCGGCCTCGCCGCCTACCTCGGCATCCTCAGCGCCGGCCTGGCCATTGCCCTGCAGGACCTGCTGGCCAACTTCGCCGGCTGGATCTTCATCTCGGTGCGCAAGCCCTTCGCGGTGGGCGACCGGGTCGCCGTCGGTGAGCACGCCGGCGACGTGATCGACCTCAGGCTG